>Ga0136611_10001607_pt1 | contig 15747 bp, 19 predicted proteins | sample AntDrymUQ2232306_2_FD_106645 | JGI IMG/M metagenome (GOLD analysis project Ga0136611, IMG submission 106645) | Polar desert sand microbial communities from Dry Valleys, Antarctica - metaG UQ223 (23.06) | ecosystem: Environmental > Terrestrial > Soil > Desert | place: Antarctica: Dry Valley...
CGACAACGCTTGGTTGGACCTAGAGAGTTTGACTCCAAGTCGAATAGACTCGTGGGCATGTGCGTGAAGATCGGTTCCTCGTCGAGCCGCCATGGCCGCATAGAAACGAGCCTCAAGTTTCTGATCATCATAGTTCAACCAATGGTAGTTACTCGGACTAAGGAAAGCGTGCTTTCCAGAAATGGTCGGGTGTGTGTTAAAGATCATTGCGACCTTCTTTTTGTTTTAGAGTTTGAGCCCGAGCGCAAGTGCGAGTTCATCCAGTACCCGGTCTTCGGAATCTGGAGAGATGAAAGAAGCATACCCCATGTTGTCGAACTGTTGCACATAGTGCTCTTGGTTCGGCTGTCTAGGAGATGTCTCTGACATCTTGATCTCAAGCATGCCCCACTGATTCTCGATCAGGATTAGGAGGTCGGGGATACCTTGCGTGTGTGCTGGGTTGTTCTTAACCACGTGGCATCCAGGAAAACGCTGCTTCAGCTTCTTGATCAACTTGGCCTGGTATCCGGCTTCGTTAAGCATCAAAACCTCCTTCAAAAGAAAGAAAAATGATGAGAGAACAGCGAATGCGATTCTCCCTCATTACAAGCCATGTTTTGCGTGCGAGTTCATACTCTCAACGGATTATCTCGAAAATGGCACCATAGGGGAAGAGTCTATCCCCCGAATACGTTGACCTCCAGATGTCTTGGAATAACAAACCCTCAGCCATACCGGCATCTAGGATGCACCCATACTGAGAGCCTGTTGTTATGTTGTGGACAGGAAGATTCTTGAACTGGTTTGGTTGGTATGTTTTGAGTTGATGTGTGTATTTCCACGCAAACCATCTAGGGCGCCACACAAGGTTCTCAGAAGCGAGATTAGTTAGATCGCCGTCTAGGATAACCACGTGGTCACATCGGGCGTCAGGAGGGTCAACAAAGGCCTCTGCTACGAACTGGGCAACAGACCGGGTGTGACGCACGCTGTGCTCATCAGCGAGCGTAATCTTCACGTGACCGGCTTGTTGTTGGCTCGTCCTCATTTGGCTGCGGTAGCGTTGGTTGTAGATATGCCCGTGACTGCTGATTAGATAGTTGGGAAATTCAGGAATGACCGACCATTGTTCTTCTAAGACCATTCCAACGTTAGTCATTTCCCGAACGCTCCTGCAACACAAGGCCGAGAGAGGACGCTCTGGTCATCAGGTTTCTCACAAAGCGCTCAAGATCTTCGTTTGTTAAGCAAATGGGTGGGATCGAAGCTTGAACAGCAGTATCCACAATCACGTGAAATTCGGCATCGGTGTGATAACGGTGTTTAGCCTCCATTACCAAGGCTTCGGTAGCTTTGTCGAACGTCACTTCTTCTGATTCCGCTTCCGGGACTGAGCCGAACGCTTAGCGTGAGCCCTACGCTTACGGACGATCTTGTTGAACTCAGGGGTGTTGAGCCCCTTGTCCCTCCGACGAGGCTTCTTCTCAGGGGTGGGGGGTGTTTTTGACGACTCGACGGTTGTGTCGTAAGTCTCATCTAAGATCCCAACGTGACCCGGTCCGGTTCTGTGTATCTTGTGCTCCATGATTTGCTCCTCAAGTGTGTGTTTGTGGGTTGTGTCAAATCCGTATGTCAAATCTGGTTTGAAGAAAGCCCTAGACAAATCTGACCCTTATACCCTATCCTACTCTACACGTGAAGAAGAGGTTCTCGGTGGCCGGTCGGCAGCGTCCACCAAGGCGACGGTCGCGTCGCCGCAACCTTTGACTTGACTGCCAGCAGACCTCAGCGCAGCGTGCGTGCTGTGACCACCACCCATCGAGAAGGAGACCAGCGATGACGTACGGACGTGTCGTGCACACCGAGAAGGGGACGAGCGGCACCACCTACCGGGTCCGGGCGATCCTGGCCGAACCCGGGTACCTGGCCATCACGATCGGCGTCGGGGACAAGGCCGAGGAGGTCGAGCGGATCACCGAGCGCGGCCTGGCCGACGTCTCGACGTACATCGACATGGCCGACGAGGAGATGCGCTGCCTGATGGCGGACGCCCGAGTCGAGTTCGGCCGGTGAGGTTCGCCGTGCAAGCCAGCCGCGCCACCGGCCGGTGCACCCGGGTCGCCGGCTGCACCCTCGCCCCCGGGCACGCCGACGACTGCATCATCCGCAACGCCGACGGCACCGGAACCGCCGTCGCCCCACCCAAGGAGACCACATGAGCCGCAGGACCATGAACGACGGCGACCGAGAGGAGTGGGTCAACAACGACGAGGGCCTCTACTCCTGGTGGCGCTCGAGCGGCAAGGGCATCACGGTCTTCGTCCGCCAGAACCGGGCCGAGCTGACCGCCCTGATCAACGGCCGCCTCGGCCGTCCGGGGTCCCGATGAAGGCGGACGTGACGAAGCCGCAGGTGTACGTGGAAGAGACCGATTCCTACGTGGACCTGCCATGCCACAAGGAGGTCTGCCCCCGTTGCGACGGCGAGGGGACGACCTGGGGAGGTCTGAGCTTCACCGAGTCGGAGGTCGACGAGTACGGGCGGGACGAGTTCATGGAGGCGCTGGCGGGCAAGAGGTTCGACCGACCTTGCGAGGAGTGCGGCGGCCTCAGGGTCGTGGACGTTCCCGACGAGGACCGCACCGACCCGGAGGTCTGGAAGCAGTGGCTCGCCCAGGAGCAGGCCGGGTACGAGCTTCGTGCCGCGGAAGCCGCCGAGCGGATGGCGGGCTGCTGATGGCGACGCCGGGGCGTCCCTGGAAGTAGCCTGCCGGCAATGGCCCGGGGCAGCGCTGCAGCGAAGCCTCCGCCCGAACCGTCACGGGTGCGCCTGTTCAGCCGACCGGAGAAGCGGGTCGGCAACTTCGCCATGATCATCCCGGTCAAGGCCCGGGCGTCGACCGCTGCCCTGCAGAAGGTCGCCGACCGGCCCCGGACCGCCCAGCTTCGCCCGGACCTCGAGTGGCAGCGGCTGTCGTACGACATGGTCGAGCTGGTCGCCGAGGTCGGGTTCGTCACCCACCTGAAAGCGAACGTCGGGGCCATGTGCCCCCTGGTCCCGCAGGAGATGAACGCGGAAGGGGACTGGGAGAACACGGAGGACGAGCGGGCCCTTCGGGTCGACGCCGCCTTCGTCGGCCCGCAGGGAGGGCAGACCGAACTGAAGAGGCGGGCGTTCCTCCACATGGAGGCGGCCGGCGAGTCGTACCTGGTCGCGTCGCCAACCGATGACGTGTCGGTCTCCGGCCAGCCGGGCCTGTTCTGGGAGTTCCTGTCAGTCGACGAGATCCGCCCCGGGCCCGCCGGTGAAGGCGTCGTCAGGCGCCGTGACGGCCTCACCGACGAGGCGCTCCCCGACGAGTCGTACGTGGCCCGCATGTGGCGGTCCCACTACCGGTGGTCGGACCGGGCCGACTCGGCCCTGAAGCGGGTGCTGACCATCTGCCAGGAGATCGTCACGCTCACGCAGATGATCGACGCGGTCCTGAAGTCCCGGCTGTCAGCCGGCATCCTGTTCGTGCCCGACGAGATGAGCTTCACCGACGAAGCCGTCGACGAGCTCGAAGTCGCCGACGGGCTCGACGCGTTCACCGAACGGCTCATGAAGCACATGAGCACTCCGATCATGGACCGGACGTCGGCGGCCGCCCTGGTGCCCCTCGTGCTCCGCGGTCCGGGGGACATGGGCGACAAGATCCGGCTGATCGACGTGGCCCGGGCGCTTGACACCTACGGGCAGGAGCTGCGGCAGGAGGCTCTGACCCGGCTAAGCCACGGCCTCGACGTCCCGCCGGAGGTGATGACCGGGAAGGCGTCGCTGTCCGGTCTCGGCGGCGGGAACGTCGCCCAGTCGATCGACGAGGCCTTCGTCACCCAGCACATCGTGCCCCCCGGCGGACTGCTCGCCGACTTCGCGACTGCCGCCTTCCTCCGACCGATGCTCGAGGAGTACGAGGGGCTCACGGTCGAGCAGGCCTCACGGTTCCGGTACCAGTTCGACCCGTCGCCCATCCTCGGTGACGGCGACGTCGCCGCAGCCGCCCGGGCACTCCACGACGCCATGGTCGTGTCCGACGAGACGCTGCTCCGGGCGAACAAGTTCGGCGAGGCGGACCGGCCGGACCCGGCCGAGTTGTACGTGCGGCAGGCGATGAAGCTGATCATCGCGTCGCCGACGACGTTCGCGAAGGCGCTGCTGCCCACGCTCCCCGGCTTCGAGAAGGTCAACCCGGAAGACCTCGCCGCCACGCCCCCCGCGCCGCCCCCGGTCCCGGACGAGAAGGATGCCCCGGCCGGTGGCGAGGACGCACCGCCCGCCCCGCCGGCGCCGCCCGGCCAGCCCGCCGAACCGGCCAAGCCTGCCCCCGTGGCCGTGGCCGCCTCGGCCGGCGCCGGGTTCGCCGTCGTCGCCGGCATGGTCGCCGCCGCCGCCGACGCAGCCCTCGACCGGGCCGTCGAACGGGCCTCATCCCGGGTGTGCACCGCAGCGTCGAAGGTGCCCGGCCTGAAAGACAAGATCCGCGACGTCCCGAAGGAGACGACGCTGACCCTCCTGTCGCCAGGCGACCTCACCACGCTCGGCCTGACCGCTGACCGGCTCCTCGACGGGGCGTGGGACGCGTTCGCCGCCCGGGCCCGAGGATGGGTGCGGGCCGAGCTCGAGCAGCAGGGTGCGTCGTCGTTCGTCGCCGACGACACCGCCGCCCTCGCCGTCGCCAGGCTGTGCGTGGCGTTGAACGCCTACGTCGTCGAGAACCTGCACCTCGGGTTCCGGGTCGGAGACAACGGCATGCGAGTCCCGAGTTCCCTGGTCAACGAGTACCTGTGCGCTGTTGTCGGCGCCCCCGTCGGTGCGTAGGTGGACGCCGCCGCCGACCTGACAGCCGCGCTGACCGGGGTGTTCGCCCGCCTCGCCGGCACCGTCACCGCCCGGCTCACCCAGGTCGCCGCCGGCGCTGACGACCCGGAGCTGCTCGCCGCCGCCGAGGTGGTCGCCGCCTTCGACCCGGCCGTCACCGACGCCGTCGCTGATGCCGTCGTCGACGCTGCGTCGAACACCTCGGTCGCCTACGGGTTCGACGTGGCCGACCAGGCGGCCGCTGACGCCGTCGCCACCCACCTCGGCATGGTCGACCGGTGGGCGGCCGACCTAGCCTCCCAGGTCGCCTCCGAGGTCGCCGCCGGCCTGGCCGCCGGACGGTCGTCGCAGGACATCGCCGACGACCTGGCCAGCAAAGGGGTGCTGTCCCAGGCACGTGCTGAGGCCGCGGCGATCACCGAGGCGAACGCGGCGGGCAACGCCGGCACGCTGGCGTCGATCAAGTCGGTGGCCGCCGAGGTCGGGTTCGCCGGCAAGCAATGGTTGTCCGCCAAAGACATGCGCGTAAGGCCCGACCACCGCCATATGAATGGGACTACCGTTCCGCTTGACGCCGACTTCATTGTTGGTGGCTTTCCTGCGCCGTATCCCGGGCACCCGTCGCTTCCGCCGGAACAACGGATTCGGTGCAGGTGTGTCATTTTGATCCGAGACGACGACGGGTCCGCACCCGGCGGCCACGAGGACGCCCTCAGGTCCACGGCTGCCGACCTCGGCGTCCCCGGGGCGTCGTCAGCCCCGACGGACAGGCTGCGGGGCAAGGTCAGGGCCCGCAGATGTGAGGGTGGCGGCACGGCGGCCGTGGTCGCCGCGGCGTCGATGCCCGCAGGGTCCTGCGGTGACCGGCTCGACGAACTGTCGAGGGTTCGCCTCCTGGAGTTGGCCCGCACCAGGCGGGTCGCCGGCCGGGCGAAGATGAGCCGACCGCAGCTGCTGGAGGCGCTCGCCTCACCGGCCCGGTCCTGGTCCGACTTCGACGACGACGCCGCCCGGGCTCTCGCCGGGTTCGGCTCGAAGAAGCAGGCGACCGCAGCCCGGCGCCTCGCCCGGGCCCAGGCCAAGTCGTTGCCGCAGCCGTCCGACGACCGGGTCGCCAAAGCGCTCGCCGACGGTGAGGCGTACCGGCAGGCGCAGCGGGCCGGGCTGAACCCGAAGAAGGTCCGCAAGATCGGCAAGTCGGTCGACCGGAAGACGCGACGGCGCAACACGTTCAACGCCTACGGCGGCGACGTGAACGGCTACGCGTCCTGCCCGTACTGCGGGAAGCGGGTGCATCACCTGCCCCCGGGGGATCCGGGCAACCCGCACGGCTACGAGAAGTTCGAGGAGGACAAGCTGCTCGACGAGTTGCAGGGCGGCGGGTACACGGCGATGAACATCGTGCCCGCCTGCTTCGACTGCAACCGTGGCCGGAACCGGCGGAAGCACCCGTTCGGCAACCCGAAGTGGGGTGACCCGACGAAGAACGCCGCCCGGGTCGCGAAGGCGACCGGGCTGCCCTATGACCCGAAGCTGTCGAGGGTGACGTTCGGGTCCGCCCGGTCCCTGCCCCCTGTACGCTCAGCCCTGTGGACCCGGTTCTCGACACCAGCCCCGACGACCTTGCCGCCGCCGGCGGAGTCCGTGCTGGCATGTGGGCCCGAGCCAAGGTTGCCGGCTGGGCTGACCCCGTGGAGTTCGATGAGGACGGGGAGGCGCTCAACGCGCCGCCGGTCGACCCGTGGCTGGAAGGCGTCCTCGTTGCCGTTCGCGTCGACAGTCTCGCCTACTGGCAGTGGTCCATCGCCGGCCGAGCTGTCGACCCGTCCACCGCCGAACGGGTCGCTGCCTGAGTCGACCGTCGAGGCCGGTCACCGCCCACCCGGGCCGTCTGGGCCATGATGGTGGCGTGGAGCCCATGACCGGAGGCATGGTTGCGTTGGTCCCGGACCAGGCCGCAACGCTCGCCCGACCGGGCGGCGACCCGCCGGAGGAGCTCCACCTGACCCTCGCCTACGTGGCCGAGGACGCTGCGGCGATGACGGCCGACGCCCGGAACGCCGTCACCCTCGGCGCGCTCGGCGTGTCCCGGGAGGCCCCCGGGCCCGTCGAGGTCGTCGTCATCGGCTACGGCAGCTTCGGGATGGCCGACCCGCCGGCCACCGTGCTGTTCGTCGAAGGCGACGGGCTCGCCTGGTCCTACGACCGGGTCCGCCAGGAGATGGACGACCTCGGCGCCGAGTTCTTCCCCCCCGAGCACGACGCGTTCGTGCCGCACGTCACGCTCGGCTACGGGCTGCCCCTCGAAGAGGCCGCCCCGCTTGTCGGCCAGACCATCACGTTCTCGACCGTCGCCGTCGTCCTCGGAGGTGACCGGTCGACCCTGCCGATCGGCGCCCCTGATGACGCTGCGGTCCCCCACGCCACGGAGGCAGCCATGACCGTCACCGACACCGTCCCGACCCTGTCCCCCGGGCAGCCGGTCACCGTCGAAGGCCTCGAAGGCGTCCACGTCGTCGGTGCTGTCGACCCGGCCACCGACGTCGTCGGCGTCCTCGAACGGCAGGCTGGCATGTTCACCGGCCGGCTCCTCCACGGGCCGGCCGCCAAGGTGACGACCGTGTCGCAGGCCGACGTGTCCGCCACCATGGTCGCTTTGACCCAGGTGGCGTCCTCCTGCTCGTTCGACCAGGCCGTCCTTCCCCGGCCCGAACCGGCCGGGGAGCGGGTCGAGGCGTCGATCCTCGAAGGCCCGTCGATGTTCGTCGTCGCCGAAGACGGCCAGTGGGAAGGCCTGCTCGTCCCCGAAGGCGTCCCGTCCGGTGACGGCCGCATGATCCGACCCGGCGCGCTCAGCGCGGCGGCGCTGCCGATGCCGCTGATGGCCATGTTCGAGAACCCGGTCGGCGGCGACGGCCATGACGGCGCCCAGATCGCCGGCTCCATCGACTGGTGCGAGAAGCGGGGCGACGCCTGGTGGGGCGGCGGCCGGGTCGACCTCGACGGTGAGGCCGGCCGAGAGCTCGCCCGCCTCGTCGGCAAGCGGTTCCTCCGGGGCGTGTCCGTCGACCTCGACATGGTCCAGGCCGGCTTCGAGAACCAGCCGCCACCCGACATGGACATCGCCGACATGCTCGAGTTCGACCCCGGGCTCCTCGTCGTCGAAGTGGGCCGAATCTCGGGCGCCACAGCGTGCACGTTCCCGGCGTTTCACGAATCCTTCATCGCCCTGGTCACCGAGGAGGCCGAGGTGGCCCTCGCCGCTGCCGGTGGTGCCGAGCGGACCACGGTCAAGGTGTTCACCCGGTTCGCCGACGGTGATGGGGCGTACAGCCTGGTGGCGGCCGCCGGTGTGGCCCCGGTCGCCCCGCCGGCCGCCTGGTTCGACCCGCCCACCGAGGACGAGCTCGTCGCGCTCCGCCTCGCCGGCCGGGTCACGAAGGTTGAGCCGTCCGGCCGCACCTACGGGATCAGCGCCCTGTTCGGCTCCTGCCACATCGGCATCGGCAACAGGTGCGTCGACGTGCCCCACTCGCCGTCGAACTACGCCCGCTTCCACCTCGGCCACGTCCTCACCGCCGAAGGCACCGACGTGTCGACCGGGCCGCTGCTGATGGACACCGTCCACCCCGACCTTGGCCTCCTCGCCTCCGACGCCCAAGCCTTCTACGCGCACACCGGGTCCGGCCTGGCTGATGTCCGCATGTACGAGGTGTTCGCCGGCGGCGAGGAGATGGTTGTCTTCGCCGGCGCCTTGCGCCCCGAGGTCACCCCGGAGCAGGTCCGCACGTTCCGAGGCTCCGACACGTCGCCCGACTGGCGGCAGGAGCGGCGGGGCGTCCCGATCGACGTGGAAGCGCTGCTGCTGGTCAACACGTCCGGGTTCAAGAGCCCCGCCCTCGCCCTCGCCGCTTCGGCAGGCTCGGCCGGCCAGGTCCCGGGGGTCACCGCCGGCCGCGTCGACCTGGAGACCGGGGAGCTGCTGTCGCTTGTCGCCGGCGGCTCGCCTCGCGGTTGTACCCGGGCCCGGGACCTGACCGACGAGGTCTCCGACCTGAAGGCGCAGGTGGCCGCCATGGCCGCCTTCCTCCGCCCGCAGCGTGCCGCCGCAGCGCAGGACCGGCTGGCCCCCGTCGTTGCGCCCACGGATGCCTGATGGGGGGCGTGCACGTTGAGCCCCAGCTTCGCGGTGCTCCTCGCCTCAGCCCACACCTCGGGGGCGCTGCCGGCGTCTGCGCTTGGCGTGGCGGGTGTGTTCGTCACCGCGCTGACAACGGCGGTGTGGACGTTGTGGAAGTCGAATCAGGCCAAGGACAGCCAGATCGTCGACCTGCTCACCAAGTCGGTCAGCGCGCTGACCCAGGCGTCTGGCGTCATCGCGGAGGACCGCAAGACGATGCAAGCCCTGTCGGACCGGGCGATCAGCGTCGAGCAGTTGCGGCACGAACTGGACAGGTGGAGGCCGTTAGGGTGACCCGTCGCCAGAAGCAGAAGGAGTCGGGGCTGGAAGCCTTGGAACGGGCGCTCGCCGCGTTGCGGACCGAGATAGCGGACACCAGGACGGTGACGGCACAGGTCAGCGCTCGGATCGTGGACCCTCACCTGGGTAGGCAGCCCCGTGGTTGAACCCGACGAGGAGGCGGCGAAGGTAGAGGAGACCGCGGTGGTGGTCGCAGCCGACCTGGAGAGGGCGGCGGAGAAGGTCGCGGCCGACCTGGAGAGGGTGGCCGAGGAGGTCGCCGCCCGTCTCGGCGAGGAGATCAGCGCCGCGTTGGTCGCCGCCAGCAAGCAGGTCGAGGTGGCCGTCGAAATGGTGAAGACCGAGTCGGAGGCCCGCAAAAACGCGTTCCACAAGGAGCGGACCGACAGGCGAAGGGGCCTGATGTGGGTGGCGCCGCCGATGGTCGTGGCTCTCATCGCCGCGGGGCTCGCCGCGAGCGGGTTCGTCACCGTGCGCCGGGAAGCGGTCGTGCGGGAACGGGCAGCCATCCAGCGGAACAAGGATCGGTGCGAGGACGTGAACAAGACGAACGCCGGGGTGCTGACATTACTGAACGGCCTCCTCGACCTGGGGCAGAAGCGGGACAGCACACTCCCACCGGACCAGGTCGGCCCGGTCGTAGCGGGCCGGGCCGAGTCGAAGGCGCTCGGCGCCCGCACACTCCCTCAGACGCCATGCTGACCCGCTGGCAGCCGCCTGCCAGCGGGTCACCCGAGGCGCCGTAACGGGCACGTAGCATGGCTGGCATGGAAGCCCTCACCCTGCTGCCGCTTGCCCTCCTCTTGGCCAAGATCCTCGACTTCGTGAAGTACGCCCGGGCCCGGGACGTCAACGGTGCTGTCACCCAGCTGGTCGCGTGGGCCGGCGGAGTCGCCCTCGTGTTCGTCGCGGCCAACGCTGACCTGGGCGCCAACATGGACGTCGCCGGTCAGACGCTGGGGACGCTGAACGCCTGGTCGCTGGTCCTCGTCGGCCTGTCCCTCGCGTCCACCGGGTCCGCTCTCGTCGACGTGAAGAAGGCTGTCGACAACACCGACAGCGCTGCCGTCCCCGCCCTCGTCTCGGCCCCGGGCCTCCACGTGCCGGGTAGCTGATGGCGGAGGGGTTTCTGGGCGTCCCGCCCGACGAGCCCGGTGGCAAGAAGCTGCGGACCCTCACCGGGTTCGCCGGTCCGCTGGCCGACAAGCATCAGGAGGTCGACAGTCTCGCCCACCCGGACGGAACGCTGGTCGTCGTCGGGTCGGGCCTGCCTGTAGCGCTCGACGTCAACGGGCAGCTGGCCAGTCTGCTCACCGAACTCGGCCAGAAGCTGGAGCCGGGGCAGGCCGTCGCCCTCGACGCCGCCACGTTGGCCGCACTGGAGTCGATCACGGCGGCGGTGACCGGCACCGTCTCGGTCTCCAACCTGCCGGCAACCCAGCCGGTGTCAGGACCTCTGACCGACGCCGAACTGCGGGCGGTCCCCCTGCCCGTCTCGTTCCCGGCCGACGAGGCGGGGCTCACCGACGCCCAGCTACGGGCCGCCGCCGTCCCGGTCAGCGGCACCGTGGCCGTGTCCAACCAGCCCTCGGGCGGGGCCACCGAGGTGACCCTGGCCTCAGTGCTCGCCGAGCTCGGCCAGAAGCTCGAGGCTGGCCAGGCCGTCGCCCTCGACGCCGCCACGTTGGCGGCGTTGGAGTCGATCACGGCAGCGGTGACCGGCACGGTGGCCGTGTCCAACCTGCCGTCCACCCAGGTGGTCAGCGCCGCAACGCTGCCTCTCCCGGACGGTGCGGCAACGCAGGCCACCCTCGCCAGCGTGCTGGCCGCTCTCGCCTTGGTGGCGGTCACGGGACCGCTGACAGACAGCCAGCTCCGCTCCACCGCCGTTCCGGTGTCCGGCACCGTGTCCACCGGTCAGGCGCAACCGCTCACGGACGCCCAACTGCGGGCGGGCAAGGTTGGGGTGGCCGACGACTTCCAGGGCGGCGAATGCCTCCCCGACCAGACCGGCGCCGGCGCCGTCCTCACGTTCACCTTCACCGCTCCCCGGAACCTGATCGTCGTCCACGCTGTCGGCGCCGGCCAGGTGGCCCGTGCCGACCCGTTCGGCGGCACCCCGTCGGCCACCCAGGGGTTCCGCTGCCCCGACGACGCCCCGACGTACATGGCTGTGGTGGCGACCGTGGTGAAGGTGTTCGCGCCCTCCGGGATGGTCGTCTCTGTGGCCGGGTCGTCCCGGGCGTGAGGATCTTCCCGACCATCGTGCGCCGAGCTGCTGCGGCTGTGGTGAGCGGGACCGCAAACTTCCTCGCCTCGCAGAAGCCGGCCCTCGTCGTCTCCACGGTCAACAGCGGCACCGCCGCGAAGCCGGTCGCTGTGCCCGGTGTTGGCCTCGAAGCCGGCCGGGCCACGCTGCTTACCCGGCAGACACCGGCCGTCGCCCTCACCACGGTGAACAGTGGGACGGCGAAGGCAACCGTCGTCCCGGCCCCGGTGCTCCGGTCGGTCTACAACCTGGCTGGCAGCTCAACCCCCGAGGTGCCCGCCGCGAAGGTGACCCGCATCCAGTTTGACGTGACCCACCGGCGGGGCGGGTCGACCGTCGTCACCTCGACCGGGTGGACAAGCCCGGAGCAAAGCATCGACGGGACCGTCGGGCGGGCCAACGGCGTGTCAGCATCCGTCTCCGGCAGCACCTTCGGGAACAGTGGCACCCTCATCCTCTCCTACCCGGCCCAGGCCAACCGGGCGAACCTGACCATCACACAGGTCACCCTGTCCTTCTACGCCGGAACGTCCGCCAACTTCACCCTCCTCTGCTCCGGCACCCCCGCCTACTCGCTCGACAACGGGGCGACGTTCACGGCGCTCACCGCCTTCGCGTCTGCCATCCCTGCCGCCACCCCCCAAGTGGTCGACATCACGGCGGCGGTGGGAGGCGACTGGACGAAGATCGCTGCACTCCGCACCCGGGTTGTCGCAACGTTCGGCGCCGTGTCATCCCTCGACGTCATCGTCATCGACGCCATCGAAGTCACAGTCACAGCCGCCCACACCATGACCCCATAAGGGAGCACGCCAATGCCCGCGGCCATTCTCGACATCGGCAAAACGAACCTTCGCGACGCCATCCGGGGCGTGGCCGGCAACGCCGTCACCCACGTTGGCATCTCCACCGCCACCGACGCTTTCGCCGCCGCACAGACGGCGCTCGACCCGACCGCCGGCACCAACCTCATCAAGACGGCCACGTTCGCCGTCGTCGCGTTCGACACGCTCGACTGCACCATGAGCGTCAACGGGACCACCGAGTTCACCGGGCTCACCATCCGCACCATCGGACTGCTGAAAGGTGCGACCCGCACCGACGTCATCTCCCGCTCGGTCCGCACCGCCGGGATTGGCGTAATGGCCGGTGACACGTTCACGATCGGTGTCCGCTACCAGGTGGCCGACAACTCGTGACCGGCGGCTAGCCGTGGCCGGGTGGGCGGCCGTCGCACACTGGCTGGCCGGGTGGGGCACGCCGGGCACCAGCTCCACGGCCACACCGACCGTCTGCTACCCGGCCTGGCCTGTCGGACCGCTGACGTGGCCGGCGGAGGCGGTCGGGCCCAGCACGTGGGAGGCCCAGGTGGACGGGCCGCAGCCGGCCTGGGCCGTGGGCCCCTTGAGCTGGGGGGCCGACCCGCTCGGGCCGCAGACCCGGGCGGTGCGGCGCACGCCGGTCGGCCCGGTGCCTTCGCCGCGCCCGACCCCGGCGTGGCCGGTGGGGCCTGTCGTCGGGTCGGCTCTGGCGGTCGGGCCGACCACCACCGGGGCCGGCGGTGTCGGGCCCCGGCTCGAGGGCGCCGACGCGGTCGGGCCGGTGACCGTCCCGGTGGCCCCGATGGCCTGCCGGTAGCATCTGGTCGTGGCCGACCCGGTGAGAGTCCAACGTGGCGACCATGAGGTGGTCCGCTTCGGCCCGATCCCGTCGACCCTGGGCGGTTGGTTGGACACGACCGGCTGGTCAACCCACGTCGTCGTCAAGGTGAACGAGAGGGCGCTCGACTCGACCGGGACCAAGATCGACGGGGTGTTCCAGTCCGCAGATGGTGGCGGCGACTACGCCGTCTACACGCTGCCGGCGTCGGTGACCGGCCAGGTCGGGCACTCCTGGATCCACGCGCTGGTGGTCAGCCCGCCGCCCGACAGCTACCCGGAGACCATCAAGGCCACGACGCTGATCGTCGAAGCGGTCTAGCGGACCCGGCCCGATGGCGACCAACGACGGTCGGCGACGTGTAAGGTCGGCCCGGTGAAGGTAACGGTGACGCTCAACCAGGCCGCCCTCGGCCGTCTGGTCCGCGACCGCAACAGCGACGTCGGCCGCCAGCTGGTCCGCAAGACGGTCGCCGTGTTCAACCGGGCCGCGTCCACCTGCCCGGTCGACAAGGGTCGCCTCCGATCATCGCACGCCTGGGAGGTCCGGGTTGACGGCCGAGGCCTGGTCGGCGTCGTCGGCGTCTCCGTCGATTACGCCAGGTGGGTGCACGATGGAACTGGCATCTACGGGCCGCGCCGGGCCCCGATTCGCCCGCGGACCGCACGGGTGCTCGCGTTCAAGCCGAAGGGGTCGAGCAAGGTCGTGTTCGCCCGACAAGTCCGAGGGATGCGCGGCCGCCCGTGGCTGCGCAACGCCCTTCAAGCCGCCAAGTAGGAGAGACCGATGTCGAAGAAGTCGTTCAAGACTGCCAGGGCCCGGGCCACCTCGAAGATCGAGTTCGAGCTCGACGACGAGCAGTTCGAGGCGCACCCGTCGTGCGCCGGCGAGCAGCTGATGGCCGCCGTCGAGATCATGAGCGACGAGAAGGTCGGCATCCGGCAGCGGATCGGTGGGCTGCTCGATTTCCTCGACGCCGTCCTGAAAGACGACGGGGGCGCACGGATCCGGGAACGGTGGGCGGGGAAGCGGGACGCGCTCGACCCCCGGGACCTGATGGACGTCGTCCAGTGGCTCGTTGAGGAGGTCTACTCCGATGGGCGCCCTACCGCAGCGTCCACCGCCTCCTCGGATGGGCGCTCAACGACTGGTGCTGGTTCGACGGTGCCTGCGTCGCCGCCGGCGTTGACCCCCTCCGCCTTGACGCCGGCCGCCTCCTGAACTTCGTCTACCACCTGGTCATCGGCGACGCGAAGGCTGAGGAACGGGAGGAGTTCGACCGGGAACTCCTCAACCCGTTCTTCACGCTCGCCGACCTGGTTTGGCCGATCGGGCGACGGTCGACGCCGGGTGCAGGCGAATGGGCGGCCGACCAGGTCGACGCGTCCAACGCCGGAGCGCTGGCCGACCTCGGGATCGACCTGCAGGACATTCCGTCGATCTGACGGCCATCCGCGCCCTCGGCAGCGGATGAAGGCTATGGTGTCAGTCCAGGTGTAGGGCGTGGTCCCCACTGAGCCAGTCGACGTGGTCGGCGTGAGCGGCAACAACCCGTCGCCCAGCTCCCGAGGGAGAACCCAGTGGACCACCCGATCGAAGACCTCACCACCCTCAGCAACGAGGACGTCGAGGCTGCCCTCACCGACATCGCCGCCCGAGCCGCCGAGCTCACGGCCACCGACCCGGCCGAGATGACCGACGAGCAGATCGACGAGGCTGAGCGTCTCGCCGGCCGCGCCGAGCAGCTCCGCGTCGAGCAGAACACCCGGGCTGAGGCCCAGGCCGAGCGGGTCATCCGCCTCGACGCCGCCCTCGGCCGCATGGTCCCCGTCGTCGAGCCCGAGCCCGAACCGGAGCCCGTCATCGAGGAGGCTGTCGTCGTCGAGGCGATCCCTGCCACCGAGGTCGAGGTCATCGCCGAGGCGCCCGTCGCTGTCGCCGCCGCCGGCGCCCGCCCCCGGGCCGGTACCACCGCCGGTCTCGCCGCCCGCCGGCCGGCCGCGGCCGCTCCGAAGCCTGCGGCCCGCCACGAGTTCATGCAGGCCACCGCCCACAGCGGGATGCCCGAGTCGACAGCGCTGGCCGACCCGGCCGCCGTCGCCGCCGCGATCGTCCGCAAGCGCCTGTCGTTCACCAACGTCCCCGACGGCGTGCACGACGAGTTCGTGCCGATCGCCACCGGCGTGAAGACGATCGCCCGCACCGTCGCCGGCGACCCGGTCGAGAACTTCGGGATCCTGCAGCTGGCCAAGGGTGACGTCGAGTCGCTGGCCGCCTCCGGCGCGGCCTTCTGCGCCCCGGCCACCCCGCTGTACGACTTCTTCCGGCTCGCCGAGCCGCAGAACCCGGTCGAGGACAGCCTCAGCGTCGTCCAGGCGCCCCGGGGCCAGGTCCGGTACATCGGCGGCGCCTGCGACTTCATGAAGGCGGACGCTGCGGCTGCCATCGACATGAAGGCCGAGTCGGCCATCGACCCGGCCAACCAGGCCACGTGGAAGAA
>Ga0136611_10001608_pt1 | contig 15741 bp, 17 predicted proteins | sample AntDrymUQ2232306_2_FD_106645 | JGI IMG/M metagenome (GOLD analysis project Ga0136611, IMG submission 106645) | Polar desert sand microbial communities from Dry Valleys, Antarctica - metaG UQ223 (23.06) | ecosystem: Environmental > Terrestrial > Soil > Desert | place: Antarctica: Dry Valley...
ATGAATTTCCGAGAGGCTTGTTATCCACACGTTAATAGCAAGCCTCTGAATATTACTGCATGCTCAAATCCAATCAAGGTTTGCAGTATTCAAATCATCGCTGATCTAAAATAACGATACAGAATTACAATCATTAACTCGCTTATCAAACAGACAATAACTCAGTATCATATTAAGTTAAAATATACATATACATTTGCATAGCATCGGTGATTGCTCATAATGAAGACCTGATGCAAACAATTTAAGTTTTCCACAAACCACAAACTAGATCTTAAGATAAGACATTAGGAGTAAAACTGTGCATCCGATTGTACCCGCTATCATGGCATTTGGTTCCATTCTGTTTCTTGTAGGAATAATTGTTTATACCTGGCTTGGAGCACAACGAGTCAACATAGTAAAGTTACGAGGAAAAGAATATAAACTCTGGCATTTTGTAGTTGTTACCGTGGGCTCCGGGGTGGCACTGATTATGTCGTCGGTTTTAATACAGAAACATGTCCCCTATCAACCTGAGGCAAACTCCCAATCTTCACAACCGCTGCTATCCGGCAACTTGAGGTATGAATTGGAATCCGTTCTATCCAGTATGAACATTGACAAGGACGTCATGATGACGGCCATCAATCGATTCCAAGTGGAATACCAGGAAGCATCACAAAGAGGAGATAAAAACACCATGGATCTACTCATTCTGGAAATGACTTATCGAGTTAGAACCGAATTAATGAACCGGAACTACCCGAAAAATCAAATTGAGCGCGAGGTAGAAAGAGTTATCCGTTTATTAAAACAACAACCTGCCAATAAATAATCGCGTGATAAATAAAACATATATTCGGATATTGTATCAATCCAATCAATTTTTTATTAATAACTAAAGGACTTACAATGAGAAAAACCATTCAAACGATACTTACCGTCTTCATCGTGTTTCTGGCAACTCCCAATTTAGTGCTCGCAGATCAATATCCTGACAAGGTCGTTGAGAAGCTTGGAAATGGTCTTGCTAATGCTGTTACTGGTGTCGTTGAAATACCTAAAACGATCACAATCGTCGGCAATCGAGATGGTGTCGTTCACGGAATGACTGTCGGATTCCTTCTGGGGATTGCCAATACAATTGGCCGTTCATTAAGTGGTGCTTTTGATATTGCAACCTTCCTTATTCCTACAACACCTTTTGTTAAGCCGAGCTATATTTGGGATGATTTTAACCGCGAAACAACCTTTGTTGATGCACGAATGCGTTAATAGCTTTCTTAACTCTGTATGGTATAAGGTCGTACTGTATCCTACTGGCAATATGCCCTACAGTTAGAAATTGGATTTTTCAAAGGCCTCCTCAGGTGAATATCAAACTATCAAAAAACTCACCACAGGCAATCTTTTCAAGATATTTTTTAGCTCTATCATCAATCAACATTGTAGTACTGCGATAGTGGTTGCAACGAGTGGTAAGAATCTACTGGTCATTAAACTTTGCATTTTATGCACTCGCCATAAATCGATCAAATTGAAGAAAACTTTGGCAAGATGCAAAACCATCACTGCATATCCTTGTTTCTCAGTTATCTTTGGTATGGCTAATAATAAATATATTTAAACTTGTGATGTTAAAAAGGAGAAAACAATGGAACTCAAAGGATCTAAAACTGAAGGAAATCTAAAAGCCGCTTTTGCCGGTGAATCTCAAGCCAACCGTCGTTATTTATATTTTGCAGCTAAAGCCGACGTAGAAGGACAAAATGATGTAGCTGCTGTATTTCGTTCTACCGCAGAGGGAGAAACCGGTCACGCACACGGCCATCTGGAACATTTGGAAAGTTGTGGCGATCCGGCTACCGGCATGCCTTTTGGTGCTTCCCGTGATAATCTGAAAACCGCCATAGCAGGTGAAACACACGAATATACCGACATGTATCCAGGTATGGCAAGAATGGCGCGCGATGAAGGATTTGATGAAATCGCTGACTGGTTTGAAACACTTGCCAAGGCCGAGCGTTCTCACGCCAACCGCTTCCAACGCGCATTGGATAATTTAGCCGATTAATTCGTACCAGTGACGAGATAAGATCGCTGAACTTAAAGCCATTGGGGTTTACTACAGAGACATATTTCTGGCTAAACCCCACTGTTTCCGAATTCAATAACTTTTCTACGCGCTAAAATTCATCTATGTCTACTCGTGAAGGCAGTCTCGAAGCACCGAAACGCCATCCCATCGACTGGAAAAACCCTGATTTTCATAATGAAGCCAGCTTATTTCAGGAAATGGAGCGGGTTTTCGATATTTGTCATGGATGCCGCCGCTGCGTCAATCTATGCACCGCTTTTCCGCGTTTGTTTGATCTGATTGATGAGGGCACGAGCGGAGAATTGGATGGCGTCAATAAAAACCAGCTCTGGGAGGTAGTCGACCGCTGCTATCTTTGCGACATGTGTTTTATGACCAAATGTCCTTATGTACCGCCTCATGAATGGAACATTGATTTTCCGCATCTGATGTTGCGCGCCAAAACAGTCAAATATAAAAGCCAAGGCGCTGGTTTTCGCGACAAATTGTTGTCCAGTACCGATTTGATGGGTAAACTCGCCACGATTCCAGTAGTGGTTCAAACAGTGAATGCCATTAATAAAACACCGGCCACACGCAAATTAATGGATAGTATGCTGGGCATTCATGCCGATAGGAAATTACCTGAATATACCACGAAGAAATTTCGTTCAAGCGCAAAACCTAACGATACTTTTGCAGTAAGAGATGGCGCTCGCACGCCCGGAAAAGTTGCCATTTATGCCACCTGCTATATTAATTATAACGAACCCGGCATCGGCCACGATTTACTAAAGATACTGGAACATAATGAAATTCCGGCTTGTTTGGTGGAAAAGGAAGCCTGCTGCGGTATGCCAAAACTGGAACTAGGCGATTTGGAAGCGGTGGAAAAACTTAAAAATGAAAATATTCCTCATTTACTAAAACTGGCGCAAGAAGGGTACGCCATTCTCTCCGCTGTGCCTTCCTGCACACTGATGTACAAGCAGGAATTACCGCTCATGTTCCCCAACGAGGAAGCAGTTCAAACAGTTGCTGCCGCCATGTTTGATCCGTTTGAATATTTGTCCTTAAGAAACCAGGATAAATTACTCAAAACGGATTTCAAGAAACCACTAGGTAAAGTGGCTTACCATATTCCTTGCCATCAGCGTGTGCAAAATATCGGAAAAAAAACCCGGGACATCCTGCAACTTATTCCGGATACCACTATTACTACTGTGGAGCGTTGTTCAGGTCATGACGGTACCTGGGGGGTAAAAAGCGAGCACTTTGCCGATTCTATGAAAATTGGCCGCCCGGTTTTCAAACAAATGGCCGCATCCGATCCGGACTACATCAGTTCAGATTGCGCAATTGCTGCACGGCATATCGAACAAGGCATCGGTGAAAGCAAGGCGCAAAAATTACACCCGCTTACTCTATTGCACCTGGCTTACGGTGAGAACACCGGTCTTCAAACAGCGATTGATCCCGATCAGCCAACCACCTAAACTATTCAACCAAGTGAAAAACACATGCCCCCCATAACCCGTGACAGCCTGCTGACATTAGAAGCCTATGCCAAAATACGCAAGGATTTCCGTGCCCAAGTCATTGCACATAAAAAAACACGAAAAATCCCCATGGGAGAAAATATCACCCTAATCTTCGAAGATGCGTTGACAGTCCGTTACCAAATCCAGGAGATGCTGCATGTAGAGCGTATTTTTCAGGAAGAAGAAATCATTCACGAACTTGAAACCTATACGCCCTTGATTCCGGATGGACACAATTGGAAAGCCACGATGATGATCGAATACCCGGATCCGGCGATACGCGCAACCAAACTGGCTCTCCTAATCGGCATAGAAGACCAAGTATGGGTCAAAGTTGCCGGATATGCACCGGTCTGCGCGATTGCTGATGAAGATCTGGAGCGGGAAAACAACGAAAAGACTTCATCCGTTCACTTCTTGCGCTTTGAACTCACTTCAGAAATGATTCAGTCACTGCATCAAGGTGCAACGTTAAGTATGGGTGCCGATCATCCAGCCTATCAGGCATTAGTTGATATTGTTGATGCCGGCATTCGTGCATCCTTATTGAGGGATTTATCCACGGTATGAAACGAGCACTGCTTGCTTTGATCTACACCTTGTTGCTGCTTGCTTGTGCTGGCAAGCAGCCATTCAAGGACGAATTTGAAAGCGACAAACCCTGGGTTGAACAGTTGACACAACTCCCCGCTTATCCGGATGTAAAAAATCTGATGGCATTCGATGCGGGTGCTGCTACCAATAATCAATATTTGGTTGATACAACTTCTATCAAGATCGGTGAAGATGGTGTTATTCGCTTTAGCTTGGTGATCAAATCATCTGCAGGTGCTATGAATGTCAGTTACGAAGGTATCCGTTGCGCTACTAGTGAAAGAAAATTATATGCATTGGGACGAGATGACAAAACCTGGGCACAACCCCGCGTATCTGAATGGCAAATACTCGATTTTGTCCGGCAATTTTATGCCCAACGGGAACTCGCAAAAAATATTTTCTGCCCGCACCAACAAATTGTCAGCAACCCTGAAGAAGCCATTCAGGCTTTAAAAACAGGTATGCATCGAAGCATATACCGTTAGCCACACAATCATCGCTGCCGCCTATTAATCTGTTCAATAACGAACTTCAGGCATCACCCATCGGTATGGGGCTAATCAATAGCTATTCCCGTGTGCGCCAAAACTTAGTCGCACAAATAATCAATAATCTATTTAGACCCCATTGTTTTTATGGTAATTAGAGTTCAAACTCCTAGGCGGGGGAAAAATCTGCATTCAGATTAAAAACATGTTCTAAAAGCTTCACATTAGAATGTGCCGATCAATCCATGCCTCAGTATTTGACGGCTGAAGCTTCCACTCAGTATTGAACAGTATTTTTTCCCTGAATTATCCCAAACAATCAAAATAAGGAAGAATCACATGAATAAAGGCTTCTGCTTGACACTGCTAAGTGCGGTGGGTCTGTTTCTCCTGGGTTTCAGCGGTTGGGTAAGTGCCAGTGAAGCAGCACCCGTTGTGAATGAGGCACGAATAGTCTCTAAGTATAATTACATTATCAACATTTTGACCATGCTTCTGGTCGGTTTTGGTTTTCTCATGGTATTTGTCCGTCGCTATGGGTTTGGTGCTGTGACGGGCACTTATCTGGTCGTCGCCGTCGGGCTTCCTCTCTATATTCTGTTACGCGCAAATGGCATTTTTGGACACCAATTATCGCCGCATACGCTGGATTCATTACTATTCGCCGAGTTATCCGTTGCAACGGCGTTAATTGCTATGGGTGCTGTATTGGGACGTTTACGCGTTTTTCAGTATGCGTTACTAGCACTATTAGTTGTCCCACTCTATCTATTGAATGAATGGATCGTGCTTGATGATGCGTTGGGGTATACCACTGGATTTAAAGATACAGCCGGCTCCATTGTTATCCATGCATTTGGTGCGTATTTTGGACTGAGCATGTCCATTGTTCTGACCACGGCCTATCAACGCAGCAAACCGATTGAATCGGATCATACTTCGGATCGCTTTGCCATGTTGGGTTCAATGGTACTTTGGATATTCTGGCCAAGCTTTGCTACAGCACTGGTGCCGTTAGAAGATATGCCGCAAACGGTCGTCAATACACTGCTGGCACTCTCGGGCGCTACCATTGCCACTTATTTTCTCAGTTCCAAGCTGCACAATGGTAAAACATCCATGGTCGATATGGCGAATGCTGCCTTAGCTGGCGGTGTGGGTATCGGATCTGTATGTGATGTCGTATCGCCAACCGGCGCATTTGGCATAGGCCTGCTGGCCGGTACAATTTCTGTGCTGGGTTATGTCTTCTTGCAACCCATCTTGGAATCAAAATTTAAAATCGTTGATACCTGTGGTGTTCACAATTTGCACGGAATGCCCGGATTACTAGGCGGTCTTAGTGCTTTCCTGGTTGTTCCCGGCATTGCCATTGCTCAATTTAACGGCATCGTTATAACGCTTGTCATAGCAATTGTGGGTGGTCTCATTGCTGGTGCCATCATCAAAGCGACCGGCACCACACGTGAGCCTTATGAAGACAGTGTTGAATTTACCCACCTTGCAGGACCTGAAACAGAAAATCTGCCGGAACAATTACAAACGCGCGTAGAAGTTTTGGAAATTCGTGCCGCTGCTGTAAAACCACAAATTCTGGTCGAATCACCTGAAACAAAAGCACTGGTGGCAAAGCTGGAAGCTCGCATCATCACTTTGGAAGGGAAAATTACGGCAGTACAAGCGTCAAATACTGAAGAGAAACCAGAACCTCAGCATTAATCTCATTCAGATTTAGTTCCTCGTCTCTTGAGACGGGGTTTTTCAATTAATATCAGATCAGGGTCAGAGATTAACTGACCCTGATTTGATTCTATGCAAAAACAGCGGTCAGTTTTGCTAATAACCCATTGATCATAGGCTGGAACACACCTAAAAAGTTGTTCAATTGCAGAATGCCGACCATAAGAATCAATAAACCACCACCCACGATGCCATACTTAAGTCCCAATGCAAAATTTGCTGATGCAGGCGCACGGGTATAAGTCTGATTGGAAAATGCCAGAAATATTTTTAATATGCCCAGTAGCACACCGGCTGCCACACATCCCAGAAACAGGTGTATCGCACAATGAATTCTTTCTGCTAAGCTCTCTGCAGCCAACTCCAGACTCGAGAAGCGCAGGCAAATAACAATCACAAAAAGTAAAATGAGAGAATTCCAGAAGCCCCCAAATCGCGCTCTAATCTCACTTTCCATACTCATATTTCTCTCCCTTTAAAATTAATAATGACACTCAATAATATTTAGCAAATAAATCATTTACATACGTATCTTATGAAATTTTCTAATTCAAATGACTGATCATTCTTATACTTTGAATAACCTAAAGTCTGATAATTATAGCCAAATTGGAATTGCTTGTAGTCACCGTCAATAACAAATTTGTTAGATATAGAAACTACTGCCTACTAACGGGAGGTAGATTTATTTACGCATCCACCAAAGTATTAGCAGAAACCAGGGCTCAATATTGCGATTATTCTTGGCACGATCATTTTTCCTGTCGTAGGCGTAGCAATGGGATATACCTATCTCAAGAAAGACCATCCAGATGCGAGGAAAGCTGGAAGGAATTGGTTAATACTCGGAGTAGTGATGATCCTAGTGAATATCCTATTAGTGAATTCTATAAAATAATCTAGCGAAAGAATGTGACAGAATAGCTCAGGAAGTTATCGGATTTAAAATTATGAATTGGTTATAAAACCAGATCTTACTGAATATTCTGCTCAATCTAAAACATCGGTTTATTGATCGTTGCATTAAAGCGTTTTATGCCCGCAAGAATCTCCGATTTTGCGGATTCTACGCCATCCCAGCCTTGAATTTTGACCCATTTCCCTTCTTCCAAATCTTTATAATGGGCGAAAAAATGGGCAATTTGAGAGCGAATCAGTTGCGGCAGGTCTTCGCTGGATTCAATATCCTGGTAAAGATTACATAATTTGTTGATGGGTACTGCCAGCAATTTCGCATCTTCCCCGGCTTCATCAGTCATTCTCAGCATACCCAGAGGCCGACAACGCACAACAACGCCGGTGATCAACGGTACTGGCGATATCACCAAAACATCTACAGGGTCGCCATCATCTGATAAGGTGTGGGGAATATATCCATAATTGCAGGGATAATGCATGCACGTTGACATGAATCGATCGACAAACATCGCACCTGTTTCTTTATCCACTTCGTATTTGATAGGATCCGCATTCATTGGAATTTCGATGATGACATTAAAATCATTCGGAATATCAGTGCCGGAACCAACACGATCAAGATTCATTTCTTCCTCCAATTGCAAAATAGGAATGACAGTATAGCGATAAGATCCACTGTTGTAGATTTCTATCTTCAGCCATTTTTGATCTTTTATCAGCCTTGACAAAGCTCAGTAAGTGATTTACCCACTTTGTAAGCAATACGCAATTAAGATGCAGAAAATGCAAAATATTCAAATAAAGAAACGCCTGCAATACTACTAAATGGGATAAGCCAGGATAATACAATGGGATGATGCGATAGCGGTTGAAATACGCCGTCTTTGAGATTTTTTATTTCATTGATCAGTAATTTTATTTTGTCAGAATTTTTTTTTCCTTTCTATACCAGGCATCATTTGCTAATGACGATGTATAACTGTTTTCTAAGGTATTAAGAATAAAATTTCTCGAATCTTGTGATGCCTTCCTTAATCGAATTGCACTACCTAGCGTTATGAGTGCAGTAAAGATAAAAATGAATAGAAGTAAAGGTGAAATTTGCCAATTATCAAAGAAATAACTGCGTGACAGTATCAGCAGGAAAAGAATAAAGAAGGGATAGTAAATGAAGTTATTAATCGCGTTAGCTTGTTGGTGAATAAAATCCATCAGAATCTTATTCTTAACCGCATGGATAGGTAGCCCATATTTCTTATAAGCGCTTATTGTTTCAAGTGGCCAGTGAATATTGCAAGCTGTTAATTCTGTTATAAAGTGACTGGTTAAACGCGTGATATCTGCGATGAAATAAGTCAATATTAGGTATCCTCCAACAGCAAGTATAAGAATTATGAAATTGGTGTTGTTGCTGGTTATGCCGCGGAATGGCGCTTCCGGAATATTAAAACCAACTAGGATAAGAGACGTCACAAAAATAATAAAAAGCACGAACATCAAGATTATTCTTGTACAGCTACAACCGGCGCTACCGCAATAACTAAGTCTTCTTAATTCTAAACAGTGAGGCCATGAGTTTATCGACTCAATATTATTTACAGGTTTTATCTGCCATTGGTTTATAAGAAACCATGGCAACGAGTTTTTTGTTTCATTGCTTGTGGCAGTACTTCTTATGCCTTCCAGTAACGGTAGATATTTTTCTTCTACTTTCTTATCCGGATTTTTCAGTTGGCTGCGAATACTGTAAAGAAAAGAGATTGCTAACATAAAAGCAACAAATCGCATGCCAGTGGCTGGCCAGATACTCGTACCGTTGGTAAATGATAAAGACTCTGAGCCATGGCCATCCCATACTGGTAATGTTTGGTATAAGAGGATCAAAAGAATGACGCTGACACTGACGTAAATAATAGTTATTTTTAAACTCTCCGGTAGCAGACAGCATAATAAAAGTGTCAATGTAACGATAGAAAATATCAAATACATGAGATCTAATATTTTTCCGAATATCTCCTCTTCATTAGAGAGCTTGCTTGCTGAGGCATTCTCCGGTTCGGGATGTATTTCTTTTTCGAGCGTATGACTCAAATCAACCGCTCCATAATTACCAATTTCGAACAGCTTTGGTTTGTCCAGAGAATCCTTAATGATTGTTTCCAAAGGTTTTTCTAAGAATTGTTTTTCAGGATGAAGTTTTTCTAAGGCCAATAAGGTGGTCAGATATAAAGCGGTTTGGTAACTGTCACGAAAAGGTGGCGTATTTTTTTGCAATCTTTTATGTAGTTGCAAGCCGTATGAAGAGGCGACAATTAAGTTACGGGTTGATTTTATTTCGCTTGGATGGAACAGTCGTGCATCCAGATCGGTAGTAAAAAATAACACGTTCCGAAATTTTTTACGCAAAGCTTGTAAGATTAATAACTTGTCGTAAGTATCATGGCCTGTAATGCCGATTGCTTTAATACCGCCTTCTTTGACCTTGATTTTATCCAGCTGTTCTATCTGTTCAGCCAGACGGAGTAGGTAATCCAGTTGGCTGGTTCCGGTCGGACGTTCCGGTCGGACGTTCCGCTTGCTCTTTCGCTTCCTTGCTATCGAGTTTATTGGTTTGAGAATCTTTATTCTTATTGTCTTGATTGGCTGGAGTGCTCTTACTAATTATGCCGTCCAGTCCTCGCAAATAATTAAATCTATGTACATGAGTCACAGTAATGTTTGAATCTGATGGTTGATTAAATTCATCAATTTTTTTCACTATCGATTCTGTTAGCATTCGAGAATAGAATGTATCCAGTTCGCCAATCAATACAATATGATGTGGTTGGTTAGCTTCTGTCAGTTTAAGGCCCTCCAGACCATGGCATTTCTCCCTCTTAAATTCTTCAATTAATTTAATTGATTTAATCTGATAAGGAGTGATTCCACGCAATGCCATTTCACAAAGTAATGTTTCGGCTAAGCTGTTATCCGTGCCGATAGTTCTGATTATTTTATTTTGTAGCGAGTGTTCAGTCGATTTTGACTCCCACTCACCCTTGATATTGCTTAACTGATCATAATCTGCGGTTGCAAAGGGTGAGAAAATCAGATTGTTCTGGAAGTATTTATTGGGTCTAGTGAGAGAGCTCTTTTCTTTATATAGTTGTCTTAATGTATGAGAATCGGATGGACCAATGATATTTAATTTGACAGTTTTACTATCGGGTTGGATCTGTTTTTCAAGTTCATAAAGTGCTTCTAGGATATTCGGATAGTGCGCAAATGTGTCATTATTCAACCATAGTACTAAGACCTTGTTTTCTTCATTTGAAATGAGTGTATCGGTAGTTGATTTCCTACTAGGCTCAAAGAATTCATAGGGCACATAGTCTGGTAAATCACAAAAATAGTTCTTTTTTTCGTTTTGAGCTTTAAGTTCTTTTTTACAAACATCTCTAATGTTAATAAACTTGATATGTTCCGCATCTTGAGGCACATAGTTCCCAGTATATAATCCGGATATCAACGCATGGCGACTACGCATCCGCCGTTCATGATCTTCGGCAAAGGTCCACCGGGTACCATAACCGCCAGAGCATACAGTGACTTTTCATCTCCTAACTCTTTCTCGATTAGACAGTGTAATTCTTTAATTGAATTAGCAATAACTGGCTTATTACAATCACCGGGTGCCGATTTATCCATTCTCTGAGAGATAGTGGCGGAACCTGTAAAAGAGGATTTTTCTCCTTCATTTTGAGAAATAGTACCGGAAAGAGATAAAGGGGTTTGGTCTTCTTCCTTTTTTGGAGGGTATTGATTGAGGTATTGTTCTACCGCTTCAAATGGATCCTGCCACAGACGTGAACGAACATCTTCAATGCTCGTTCTTTCCGTATTGATCATGGGGGGCCGGGTTGGTTTGAGAAGAATATCTTGATTGGCAACAAGGCTTAATAGGAGCGCAACAACCGCAATTGCAGGTACTGCCGGGAATGATTTGTCATCCGATTTGTTCTGTTCACTCATGGCACGCCAGTGTAGAAATGATTTTTAATAGATATTACTTCCGTCTATGGCCATTCTTGCAAATATTGAGATTGTCGTTTGTGATATTACTCACACAGTAATCAAAATGTTTACAAGCCGCAAAGCCGGGCAATCGGGTGGTTCAGTCAGTCATTCAATGAATGGTCGGATCGGCTTCCCGGAATATCGCATCAATCGCCAGTGCATCGAAGCGATACTCGCGGTTACACATTTCATCGTTAATAATGACTTCGCCAAATTCTTTCAGAATTGAATCCACTTCCTCCCGCCCCAGTGAATGCAACATGGCATAAATCTTTGCCGGGTCATTATGGCAGCCATAATGCACGGTTTGCGGATCAAAGATGCGGATGGTTTCTTCATAAAACAGGCGGGTCAGTATTTCTTCAGCTGCCAAACCCAATAATGTTTGATCATGAATCGTCGCAGCCAATGCTTCAGCGCGCGCCCAACCATCAGGGTCGTGTTGATCGGCGGTTGGCAGTTTTTGTAGCAATAAGCCAAAGGTGGTTTGATGGGTGGTAATCAGGAAAAGGCGTGATGGCAGTTGTTCGGATTGCTTAAAATAATGTTCAAATATTTCAGCGATATTGTGACCATCGAGCGGTACGATGCTTTGGTAGGACTCGCGCATTGATGGCATATCCAGTGTGAATTGCAATTGACCATGGCCGAGTAATTCGGATGCCGATTGTGGTTTAATGTTTTGTACACATTTCGCCATCCCCCGTATATGCAGACTTTCATTACAGTCGAGGACCAGCATGGAAACCGGGCCATTACCGTTCAACTGAATGGTCAGACGCCCGGTTTGTTTCAGATTATCGCCAAGGAGTAATGTGGTTGCGCTCATTTCTCCCAGTAACTGGGTCACCGGTTGCGGGTAATTGCGGCCTGCTAACATTTGCTGCCATACGGAATCGAGGTGCACCACGGCACCGCGTATGTCCAGATTTTCCAGAAGAAAACGTTGTACGTAGTTATTCATTTAATACCTCTGTTGAATTCATTGACTGCCAGGATCGTATTATAGATGATTGTGCTGTCATGCCTAATCTGGTGAGTTAAACCATGATGCGGCGAGACTGGTGAAAACATGGCTCCGTACTTAATGCCAATTGTGAAATAATGAGTTGAGTGCGGATAATCCCTTTGTTAGTATGCGTTTATGTGGGGTGATAGAATTGATTTCTTAACCTGGAAATGTATGCAGCAACTACTGATTATTCTTGGCATTTTATTATTATTGCTGGGCATCGCATGGCCGTGGCTTGCGCAATTGCCATTGGGTCGTTTGCCGGGTGATATCCATATTGAGCGTGAGAATTTCAGCTTTCATTTTCCATTGATAACCGGTTTGCTGATATCCATCGTACTTCTCATCAGCAGTAGCATGATCTGTTTCTTTCTCGGTTACTTTTAAAGCATCCGATGTTTTAGTTTCTCTTTGATTGATTTGCTCATTGTTTTTGTGCTGATTCTTATCAGCATTGGCTTGTAGTTTATTTAACAAACTCTCGTGACAATGGCTACAAGATTCCGCTTGATCTGTATTTTCTGTTCCACATTTTGGACAAAGCATCATAATGCCCATACAAGTTATATTAGAAAATTTATTGTTCTTAACTCAGTATTTAAATTGATATTACTACAGAATTATTTACTTATTCAGGTTTTGCAAGATCTTTATAAAATTTAAACCACTTGCCCGGCTGCATACCCCGATGACCAGGCCCACTGAAAATTAAATCCCCCCAAGTGACCGGTGACATCAACCACTTCCCCGATAAAATACAATCCCGGCACGCGTTTGGACTCCATTGTTTTGGATGATAATTCATGTGTATCAACACCCCCCAGCGTCACTTCCGCTTTTTTATAACCGACTGTTCCACTCGGAACAATCTGCCAATTATGGAGCGTATCTGCAATCTGGCGTAATTCGCTATCACGATATTGACTCATGGGTTGTGCGGTAATGGACAGTTGTGCAAGCATTACCGAGCACCAGGCTTGCACAAAACGTTTAGGTAAATAGTGGGTCAGCAAATTGGACAACACCATCGCACTTTGCCGATGCGTTAAAAAGATCTGCTGCGCATCCTGTTGCGGCAAAAGATTGATATGAAGCGATTCTCCCGGTTGCCAGTAGGATGAAATCTGTAAAATGGCGGGACCGCTTAACCCACGATGCGTAAACAATATATTTTCGCGGAATGCAGCACCGCTGCAACTGACCTCAGCATCCAGCGCCACGCCTGAGATATCTTTGAAGCTAGTAAAATCCTCGGCAGCAAAAGTTAAACCCACCAATCCCGGACGCAAGGGCGTCACATGAATATCAAACTGATTGGCAATTTGATAACCCAATCCACTCGCACCAATCTGTGGAATCGACAAACCACCCGTGGCAATCACTAATGAATTGGCTGTTATGCTATTGCGCTCCGTCGTCAGGATAAATTTCCACCCGGCATGTTGCGTTTCTTGATCTGCCACTAGATATTCAACCTGCTTTACCTGGGAAGGCATTTGCCAATCCACGCTAGCGGTTGCACATTCATGTTGCAACATATCGATGATTTGTTGTGAACTGTCATCACAAAACAACTGCCCTGATTTTTTCTCATGATAGCAAATGCGATGTTTATCAATCAGCGCAATAAAATCCTGGGGGGTAAAACGAGCCATTGCGGAACGGCAAAAATGAGGATTGCTGGAAAGAAAGTTTTCCGCCTTGGCATAACGATTGGTAAAATTACAGCGGCCACCGCCGGAAATACGGATTTTCTCTGCCAGCTTATGGGTATGATCAATCAGTAATACACTCCGTCCCCGTTTACCGGCTTCAATCGCGCACATCATACCTGCAGCACCGGCCCCAATGATGGCAACATCTTTGGATATTCTTTTCAAGAGCGCGGATTGCACTGCATACGTCAATACGCTTCGACAACAATCAGCAGGTTAGCTGGATGTCATATCCAAGCGATATGATATCATCATGACAATAAACAGAAAAAGCGATAGACCGATACGGATGCTCAAAGACCTGACCATGCGGGTCGATTGACCTTTATCTTTGTACATGTAATACAGTGCCGAGCCTAAGCTATATAATATGATTAGAAATAATACGACTGCAAAGATATTCAATGGTTTATCCCCACAAAAAATTGAATGAGTCGAATTTTAGCCGAGTTTTACTGATTGTCCAATGACTATCTCATTATAAAACCCTCGCAATGCTTCATATCGGCTGAGTTATCATTAGCGCCATACTTTGCCTCAACGTTTACTCATCATTAACTATTCAGAATGCAACATTTAACACCTTTGCCCCCTGCTATTTTTTTCATGGGCCCCACTGCCAGTGGCAAAAGCCGAATTGCTCTGGATATTGCAGAGAACTTTCCGGTTGAAATTATCAGTGTTGATTCCGCTCAAGTTTACCGTCACATGAATATCGGAACGGCCAAACCCGATCAGGCAACACTATCCCGGACACCTCATCACCTGATTAATCTTATCGACCCAGACCAGCACTACTCAGCCGTACAATTTCGCAGTGATGCACTGACTGTCATGCATGAGATTACCCGGCGTAATAAAATTCCATTATTGGTCGGTGGCACCATGCTTTACTTCCGTGCATTACAGGATGGTCTGTCGCTATTACCTTCAGCGGATCCGGATCTGCGTCTGATGCTTGAAAATATGGCTAAAGAACTCGGCTGGCCAGCCATGCATCAGAAACTCGCAGAACTGGATCAGGAAACTGCAATACGCATCAAACCAACGGACAGCCAACGCATTCAGCGGGCCTTGGAAGTGTGTTATCTGACGCAGCGGCCGATGTCTGAGATTCTGAAGACCCCCCGGCAAACAGATTTTCCTTACCGCAAAATAAACATCGCACTCATTCCCAGCGAACGCAGTCAGTTGCATCTACGCATTGCTAAGCGCTTTGAATCCATGTTGAAATACGGATTAATTGATGAAGTTCAGTCCATCCGCCGACAGTTTTCTTCTCTTAGTATCGAATCATCGTCAATGCGTTGTGTTGGTTACCGTCAGACCTGCCTCTATTTGGATAACCAAATAAATTTCACTGAATTGCACGACATGGGAATTGCCGCCACGCGTCAATTGGCCAAACGGCAACTGACTTGGTTACGCAGCATGAAAACTGACGCCATACAGGAATTTGATTGCTTGGCCAATGATCTAACCACCCAAGTACAATGCTTTTTACAAAAAACTATGTTTTGAATCTGACTTGTCTAAATCCCATTGGTAGAGTTATGATTCAAAATACCTCACAAAACAAGAACCAGAACTAACAAATGCAATCGAATAATAGACG
>Ga0136611_10001609_pt1 | contig 15738 bp, 15 predicted proteins | sample AntDrymUQ2232306_2_FD_106645 | JGI IMG/M metagenome (GOLD analysis project Ga0136611, IMG submission 106645) | Polar desert sand microbial communities from Dry Valleys, Antarctica - metaG UQ223 (23.06) | ecosystem: Environmental > Terrestrial > Soil > Desert | place: Antarctica: Dry Valley...
CAGTTTGAGAGCGCAAAATCGATAATGCGGTACTTCCCGGCGAACATGACTGCGGGCTTCGCGCGTTGGCGCGACAGCACGCTCAATCGTTCACCCTGTCCACCAGCCAGGATCATCGCGACGACCTTGTCGCGTTCTGATGCCATGCCCTCAGCCTCCGCTCAACCCAATAAAGCCACTTGGATGCCCATCACTGAGATCCTGTTGCAAAGACAATACCGCCGGATCGCCATGCGTCAAGAGCCAACGGCTCAGGGTGCCGCGCCGTGGCTGAATCGGCACTGTGCTATACTCCGCGCCGCCTGACATCGCGTCACGAACCGGCCCTTACTCGAATCTGACTTAGCATTGGCCGGACCGGATGGGAACGTGATGAGAGAACTTTTTCGCCGCCAACCGAGATTCACACATCAAATAGCTGGTGAAGATGACACTCGCCAATCGGTCCCAGACGACCTCTGGGTCAAGTGCCCGACCTGCGGCGAACTAACCTATCATAAAGAACATCTGCGCTCGCTGCGCGTCTGTCAGCGCTGCGGACATCATTTTCGGCTCTCGGCCGTCGAACGCATCGACATCCTTGCTGATGAGGACTCGTTCGAGGAGTGGGACGCGGAGATCACGACAGCCGACCCCCTGGATTTCACTGTTGAAGGCGAATCGTATCTCGACAAAGCTGCAGGAACAGTTATCCGAACTGGTATCCGCGAGTCCTTGCTCTCTGGGATGATCCAGATCGACGGGCGCTCTGTTGCGACAGTTGTGACGGACTTTGCCTTCATGGGAGCCAGCATGGGATCTGTGTATGGCGAGAAGCTGGCCCGTGCCTGTGAACGCGCTGTCGATGAGAGCATGCCATTGTTAACGATCTCGGCATCCGGCGGGGCACGTATGCAGGAGGGCCTGTTTTCCCTCATGCAGATGGCGAAGACGACCGCCGCCCTGACCCGTATCGGGAACGCGCGGCTCCCGCACATCTCGTTGCTGACCGACCCATGTTACGGCGGCGTCACTGCGTCGTATGCGACCGTCGCCGATGTCATCCTGGCCGAACCGGGCGCACTGATCGGGTTCGCTGGCCCCCGCGTCATCGAGCAGATCACGCGTCAGAAGTTGCCACCAGGCTTTCAGACTGCGGAGTTCCTGCTCGAACACGGCATGATCGATCTCGTCGTACCACGCAGCAACCTCGTAACGACATTATCGTCGCTATTCGACCTGTACGCAGGCGTCCGCCCGGTCCGTCGGACGAGTCGCCGTAAGTTGGTTGAGTCGCTTGATTCGACTGAGACTGTCGTGCCGGTCGGCCAGCTAACTGGACCTGCGACAGCCAGGAGGATCGATGGTGCGTGAAACCCAGTTGATAACCGCCCTGTCCCCGTGGGATCGCGTCCAGCTCGCTCGGCAGGCAGGCAGGCCACATACGCAGGCCTATATCCGTGGCCTGTGCGACGAATTCGTTGAGTTGCATGGTGATCGGATGAGTGGGGATGACCTGGCGTTGATTGGCGGTCTGGGGCGCTTCCGTGGCCGAACCGTGATGATCGTCGGCCACCAGAAAGGTGAGACAACGAAGGAGAACATCGAGCGCAACTTCGGCATGCCGCGTCCACGGGGCTACCGAAAGGCGCTTCGCCTCATGCGCCAGGCAGAGAAATTCTACGTACCTGTCCTCAGCTTCATCGACACGCCCGGAGCCGATCCGGGACTCGCGTCGGAAGAGGGTGGGCAGGCATTCGCCATCGCCGACAGTATCTTCACCATGACCGACCTCGCAACGCCAATCATCGCTGTCGTCATTGGAGAAGGGGGGAGCGGCGGAGCGCTCGCCATCGGTGTCGCCGATCGAGTACTCATGCTGGAAAATGCGATTTACTCCGTTGCATCGCCAGAAGCGAGCGCCGCAATCCTCTGGAAGGACACCACCCGCGCTCCGGAGGCCGCCGCCTCACTGCGAGTCAATGCCGACGACCTGCTCGCGTTCGGGTTGATCGACGAAGTGATCCGCGAAGAGCCTCCCGCTCATGAAGACCCAGCCCACACGATCACCGTCGTTGGCGATGCCATTGCACGTCATCTCGCGGAGATCGACGAATTCTGGCGACCGGGTACTGCCGGTGAGCGAGTCTTGCTGGAGAGTCGCTACGCCAAGTACCGCGCAATGGGCCGCTGGAGCGATTCGACATTCATGGTGCCGACAAACGGTAATCTATAGCCTTCGGCGCGTTGCGAGGGCGATCTCCAGGCTTGCTCACCAGATTATGGCTCACGGATCAACGCCCAACCTGCTATCGCCATGACAAGCGCGACGCCGATGAACGTGACATCGTACACCCAGATGTTCTCGACACCCTCCCGAACCGGGTGCAGGCGAAGCAGCTTGTGTTGGATCGTCCCATCGAACAGGTTGAATCCACCCGCACCAACCAATACCCCGCCGAGCAATAGCTTTGTGCGTCCTGTTCGTGCGAGCGCAGCGCGATGTATCCAGAGCTGAGTAGCACCAAAGACCAGGCATGTCGCGCTGAATAGCTGAATAGATGAAACAGACCGTCGCTGATGATCCGCCAGCGTTCGGACGCGTCGGTGTAGAAGTTGTGCCATTGAAGCACCTGGTGCAGCACGATCTCATCAAGTGACCCGGCGATGCCAATCCCCAGCACGACGCCGATCCAGAGTGGCAATCGTTCGCTGACTGTGATGAATGGTTCAGCCCGCACGTCCCATCTCCTCGCTCGGTCGCGTCGCGCCTGAGGAACCTTGAACAACGCCGTGCAATCGACTCGCCAGCAACGAACCGGCGAGGTCAGTCTTTTGGCGATAACGACGGCTGGGACCATGGAACGATGGTGTTTGCTGCTATCGCCGTGAATACCAGCGTCATCGTTGCCAGGGCCAGCATCGTTTCGTTGTAGCCGAAGGCGTCGATTCCGAACGCGACTGCGGTCGCTCCAACGCTGCTGCCGAGGAAGAGGGAGAACGCGAAGAGCGAGATGCCGGTCGCACGCGCGGTCGGCGCGATCTCAGTTGCTCGCGTCTGGAACGTACTGTGCATCATGATGAACGTCGCACCAATCGCGATCATGGCGAGCGTGAACCAGATCGCGGCTGGCTGAAGTGTTGTAAATGCGAAGCTCGCAGAAGTACCGACTCCACCGATCGCAATCATCCAGCGTTCTCCCAGCTTGCGAACGATACGACCCAGCATTCTTCCCATCACAACTGACGATGCACCCGAAAGCGCAATGATTCCGCCGATAACGGCGTACGAATACCCGTCCCGGTCACGCAGTAATGCGCCGAAGAACGAGAATGCGCCGATCGTGAAGATACCCTCGACGAAGATGAGCACATAGAACAGTGCGTGCCGCCGGTCGGAGAAGACGAGTCGATAGGCGTCAATCGTTCGTCGGCGCACCCGCACGACTGCGACGGTGCGGGCATGGACACGCAGCAATGCCAGAGCAATGGCGATGGCGATGAAGCCGTCAACGAAGAAGATAGCGCGCCATGAGATGACCGCCGCCAGCAGCCCACCCGCTGCGGCTGACATCAACTGCCCGACTGACGACGCCATCACGGTGTAGCCGATGACATTCGGGCGATGAACGTAGTCCACCGTCTCGCCGATGTAGGCGAGCGTCAGAGGGAACGTGGCCGCCGCAGCGATGCCGGTAATAAATCGCAGACCGATCAGCGCACTGATACTGGGAGCGAACGCACACGAGATCGCGGCCAACGCGAACGCGCCCAACGCCACTGACACCACGCGAACCTGCCCCACGCGATCCGCGATCGGGCCGTAGACGAGCTGAAACAAGCCATACGGCAGGAGATATGCTGTGACGACCAGCCCTGCCCCACTGATAGCAACATCGAAATCATCCGCGATGGCTGGTAGGACCGGCGTAATCACGCGAGAGTCAATCGAGACGACGAAGATCGCCGCAATCAGCAACCAGAGTGTCCGCGCGTCGCTGGTGGACGTGGATACCGTCGGTGAAGCCACGCTCACGGATCGCCGAGCAGCTTCCTGGCGACACGCGGCGGAATGAGCCAGCGGAAATCGCCGGTACCCGGTGCGAGATTTCCGTCTGGCACATCAATGCGGCACACTTCGCCGGTACGAAAAGGCAGCACAATGTCGAGCGCCTGCCACGCTAGATAGCCTGCCAGCTGCCCCACTCCCGGCATGTGTCCGTTCAGCACAACCGCGCGAGCGGTCCCAAGCCCGGACAGGTCGTGCAGAACACCATCGGGCGAACCTCCCGGAGCCATGTCCAGACACACGCCAGCGCCGCCCGCTACACCGAGCATCTCCGCGATGATTTCCGCCGTCTGCTGCGCGCGTACGAGCGGCGAGCCGAGAACCGCGACGGGGCGTACTCCAAGCCGACCGAGCAAGCGGGCCATCAGCGCGACCTCATCACGACCCGACTCCGTCAGGGGTCGCATCTCATCGGATGTAATCCACGGCATGCTTGGATCGTACGCATCTCCGTGGCGGACGATATAGATCTCCACGAGCCTTCCTCACGCCGTGTTCATCAGGCGATGATCCCAGCCAACCACAACGACCGTTGATTCGTGATGGCCGGGACCACCTGCGGCCGTGACGAAACTGGTGCCTCTCGCCTGGTTCCTACGAATTCAGGCCAAGCGTCTTCAGCCCTTCCAGCGCGCCCGACATCATGAAGCCGGTGTCGCTACCAGCTGTCAGATAAAGGAAACCCTGCTCCGCACGGCGCTTGGCGTCATCCGGGTGGAACGCGGCAAATCCTGGGATCTTGCCAGTGTTACGGCACGCCTCGACGACGCGCTCCAAAGCGCGGATGTGGCGATCGTCGTTGGCCTGGTCGCGTGGATGGATACCCAGCGAGAGCGCGAGATCGGCGGGACCGACCCAGCAACCATCGACACCAGGCGTCGACATGATTGCCTCAGCGTTGTCCACTGCCGTGATGCTTTCGAGCTGAACGGCGACGAACAGCTCGTCACCAATGTTGTCGGAATAGTCGGCACCATATCGACTGGCAGCACCCCAGCCCCAGGAGCGCGTCCCAACGGGTGGGAAGCGGCAGGCATCCGCCGCAGCCTTGGCCTGCTCAGGAGTATCGATCATCGGGACGATGATGCCCATCGCACCTTCATCAAGCAATCGCCCAATCAAGGTGTACTCGTTCCGCGCGACCCGGGCCATCGGCACTGAGCCGCCCGCGTGAATCGCGGTAAACGCCGCGCTGGTCGACTCCGGCCCCCACGAGCCATGCTGGTTATCCACAAATATGAAGTCGATGCCGCTGACAGCCAGCGCCTCAGCAGCCTGTGGCGATCCCAATCCGAGCGAATACCCGTAGGCTGGTTGTCCGTTGAGCATCTTCTGTTTGGCAAGGTTGACTTTCACGCGCGTCTCCTGACCCTCCATCGAGCTTCCCCACCGATCGGCAAGCCGCGCCACTATACTCCCACTTCGGCGTTCGTGACGCTTTACACACCTGCCAGGTTGCGCGTGAACGTTGCAGGGTCCGGCACGGCTGCGATGCGGTCAACACTTAATTCCAGTTGAGATGGAGGACAGGTGCAGAATACTGACACTGAGAAGCTCCGTGATCGCTATCGGGGTGCGCTGCTGGGTTCGGCAATCGGCGATGCGCTCGGCGCGACGGTCGAGTTCATGTCACGGGCCGACATTCTGGCGCAACATGGAGTTCATCGCAACATCACTGGCGGCGGGTGGCTCAAGCTACCAGCTGGCGAAGTAACGGATGACACGCAGATGGCTCGCTGCCTCGCCCGCTCGCTGGCCGATGTCGGACGCTTCGATGGCGACGATATCTCCGCAAAGTTCGTCGAGTGGTACGCGTCGAATCCGCCTGACATAGGCAACACGACACGCGACGCACTCAAGAGGCTTGCGGCTGGCTTGCCGTGGACAGAAGCGGGACTCCAGACACACGAGGCGATGCGACCGCGCGACGCGTCCAACGGCTCGCTCATGCGCGCCGCACCAGTTGCGCTGTTCACCCGCACCGACGCTGAACTCAACGCGCGCTATTCCGCCGATCAATCGCGGATCACCCACGCGAACCCACTCTGTATCGACGCATGTGTCGCTCTCAATTCCGCCATCGCCGCGCTGCTGGACAACCCCGCAGCAGACGCAACCGAGGCTGCGATTGCAGCCAGCACCAACGACATCGTCCGAGCGTCGCTCGCGGCAGTTCCGAAACAGACAGTTGAAACGCTCAGCGCTGGCGGCTACGTGCTGGCAACCCTGCAATCTTCGTTCTGGGCGATCACCCGACACGACTCGGCCGAAGCCACGATCATTGCTGCCGTCAACCTGGGAGACGACGCCGACACGACCGGCGCGGTCGCTGGAGCACTTGCTGGCGCGAAATGGGGCTTTTCAGCTCTGCCTCAACGCTGGCTCAACGTTCTGATCGGCGGCGACGAACTTCTGAAGCTGGCAGATCAACTGTTGGAACGGTCGATGAACCAGTAACGCGCCAATTCCATACTTCCGGGACTGTCACGAAGCGGAAGGAGCGTTCGCGGCGGGCGCAGCGAGCTTGACGTAGCGTCGCACGCTCATGCGATTGCGCGAATCGTCGGCGAGGCCGAGGAGCGTCAGGAGGCGCTCCTCGTCGGCACCGGCACGGGCCTGCTCGACGGCGTAGGTATCACGGAGCGTTTGCGGCGAGACCGTCTTCTGGATGCCAGCGTGACGCGCGACGCGATCCACCAGCTTGTTGACCGACTGCGGCAACATCTCAAACAGCACATCGTCTGGCGCAAGTTCGGCCAGGAACGCCGCGTACAGTTCGGCGAACTCCTCACTTGCCAGGAGCTTGCGCTCCTTACCTCTCCAGCGCGGATTGTCGTAGAAGATGTAGATCAATGGCGCGGTCGGCTCGGTCAGGTCGATATGATCCGTCCTCAAGCTGAGCACTTCGCCACGTGCGAGTCCGAGCCGCAACATGAGCCATATCATCGCCCCGGCGCGGGTAGAATCGGCTGCGGCTGCGCTGAGAATGGCATCCTGCTCGGCCTCGAACAAGGGCCGGGGGGTTTTGAGGGGGATGTGATCCGGGTAGAAAGACGCTGTGGGGTCCTTGTCCAGCATATGCGCGCCGTTGACCAGCCACTTGAACATCCCGGACACCGATGTCAGCCGACGCTTGCGGGTCGAGCGTGTGTTCGCTTCGCCCAGATACTTCGCGATGTCGCGCGCCGTCACCTGGTCGATCGGCTTCAACCCGATCACTTGCTCGAAGATTGCCAGGTCGTACAGGTACGATTCGACCGTATTCTTCGGATGGCCGGACTGTTCCAGATGCCGCCGATACCACCAGCGCGCCGTTGGCAGCGCTGAGGTCGTTGACAGTGCGTTTACTCCAGCGATCTGTGGGGCGAAACTGCTCCGTCCCACCACCTCAAAGAGGGGAGGTTGTGTCGACGCCGACTGCTCATCCGCGTGCGGAAATGTGTCGGCGCTGTCGCGTGCGGGAGGGGACGCTTCCTGAGCCATGTGCGGATACCTTCCGAGACCCTTCGCACCGTCGCGTCTGCATCGACTGTAGCGGAACATGCGTTCTATTGTCAATCCGCAGCGGCGCGGAAATACGGGAAAAGCTCGTCAGACGATTGCTGTGAGCGCCGCCCCGACCTGTGGCGGTCGACCGTGCGGATCGAGGTGTTCGGCCATCCGGTGGAGTGCAACACCTAGCCGTCGGATGCCCTCGTCGATCTCCGGTTCGGTCGGCAACGTAAAGTTCAGCCGAATGTCGAACCGCCCACGCCCCGATGCAGAATCGACATGGAACGATTCGCCCGGCGCGAAGATGACGCCCTCTCGCGCCGCTTCCGGCAGCAGGTCGCGGACGCGGATGCCCTCATTCAATCGGCACCAGAGGTAGATACCACCGCTCGGTCGATTCGCGTGCATTAAATCGCCGCAGTAACGCCCAATCGCAGCCAACATCTGATCCCGGCGCAGTGGATAGACCCGGTTGACGCGTTCGAGGTGGTCATCAAGCAATCCACGGGCGAAAAAAGCCCAGACCGCCCACTGCGCCAGCGCGTTAGTGTCGAGATCGACGAGCTGCTTCATCAGCGTTACGCGCTCGATGACCGGCTTCGGCGCGGAGACCCAGCCGATACGGAATCCCGGGAAGAGCATCTTCGATACCGTGGAAAGATAGATCACATTCGCTCGGCCCTCGGCCCGGTCGATCGCGGCCAGAGTCGGCAGGTTGCGACCATCGTAGCGCAGCGCGCCATACGGATCGTCTTCGATAATTGGGATCTGATACCGCGCGGCAAGATCGAGCAGTCTTAGGCGACGTCCCATCGTCATGACCGATCCACTGGGGTTCTGAAAGGTCGGTAACGTATAGATGAGCTTCGGCCTGCGTCGCTGCAACAACTCCTGGAGCAGATCGACCTGCATGCCGTCCGCGTCAATCGGGATCGGCATCAGCCGCGCACCGGCTGCGCGAAACACCTGCGCCGCACCGAGATATGTCGGCGATTCAACCGCAACCAGATCCCCCGGTTCGATCAACGTGCGCGCCAGCAGGTACAGTCCCTGCTGCGATCCCGCGACCACGACGACCTGAGCGGGATCGACGGAGATCGACGCCCCTGCATCCTCCGCGCTGCGCTCCATCCAGCGCGCGAGTTCCGTGCGGAGCTGTGGTAGCCCTTCGATCGGGGTGTGCTGGAGCAGCGTCTGCCCAGCATGGTCGAGCGCCTCGTCAAAAATGGAGCGAATGACATCGATCGGGTACATCTCTGGCGACGGGATGCCAGTTGCGAAGCGGATAACATCCGGGCGCGCCGACACCGTCATCGCGTCACGCAGCATCGGATCGTTCATCACGTCGGTCGTCGGAGTGAAGAACTGCGCCCACGGAAGCGGTGCGAAGCGGGAGCGATAACCGTCAGCTCCGCTAGTTGCAAGGTCGCCGCGCGCGCCATGATCGACACCATCCGACCCATGCAATTCAGCCAGGCGCGGCCAGGCATTGAAATCGGGCAGCCCCACAGCATCGTCCTGCACGCCGTACGTGACGATCGTGCCGCGTCCGACCTGCCCGGATACCAGCCCATCCGCCGCCAGTTCACGGTAGGCGTTGACAACTGTCGTGCGATTTACGCCCAGCAACTTCGCGAGTCGACGCTCAGGAGGTAATCGTCCACCCGCTGCTGGTTCCCCATCCAAAATGGATTGGCGGAGCTGCTGAGCGATCTGCATGTAGATGGGACTTTGACTGTCACGGTCGAGAACAACGTGCATTAGCGGGTTCTCCAGTCACCGATGGCATATTGGTGGACACCAATGCCCGATTGTCGCATGACTGAGTGAATCGAACAACCATCGGCACACAGACTCGCCAAGTTCCAATTGTGCCCGGCGCACAAACTATAGAAACCAGCGTGGCGTTATGCTTCAGTTTGCGTCAATGTTGATGGGCCATGCATACGAAGTGTGACGTAGAAACAGGAGTTTCCGATCGTGGCAGAGATTACGCTTGGCGATCTGCTACGTTGGGATCGTGGATACGTCTATGTTCCTCCTGCTGGACAGCCTCCGACGACTGGGCTGGACACCGTCATCACCTGGGCAGTGACGATCCGCGCGACCGCGCCGATTCTGCCCGCGATTCGTGGCGGAGAAATCGTCATCATCCCGCCTCGCCTGCTCGAGGCGATCGAGTCGTCTGAATCAATCGATCGCGTCGCGTTGCTCCGGACTATCGCCAGACAACCAGTCGCCGCCCTCCTCGTCGACCCATCGTTTGAAGAATCACCGATTGATGACACACCAATGATTCTATCGGGCGGAATCGCACAATCTGAAACTGAGTCGATGCTCAACCGGCTGCTCACGGAGCGCCGCGCTGAGCTCTATCGGCTGGGATCAGACCTGAGCCGCGCGCTCTCCACCGCCAGTATGATTGGCGCAGGACTGGACGCGTTGCTCGACGCGGCCAACGCGATGTGTCGCCGTCCGCTATTGCTGTTCGGGCCTGAAGGCGAACTGCTCGCATCATCCATGCAGGATTCCAATAATTCCATTCTTCCTCCCATGGCATTGGTCGAGTTGACACAGAACAATGCGTCGGTCCGGCAGATTGGTCCCGCCGCTGCACCGTGGCTGGTGCAATCCTTTGATGTCAGTCCGGGGCGCGGCATAACTCGCCAGCGTCATATCCTGGCGGTCGGTGTCAGTGCAGAATCGTCGCACGAGACCGAGCGACTTGTCCTGAGCCACGTCGCGAACGCAGCTACTGTGTTAATCGGTCAGGCCGCGTCGCACGGCGATAGCAGCATGGCATCGAGCCGTATGAATCGCGAAGCGATGCTGACGGAACTGCTGCTTGGCCGACAGGTATCGCGTGAGGCACCGGACGCACGCGCACGACTGCTGGGCCTCGATCCAGCCGAGCCTGCCCGCGTGGCACTCATACGGATGAAGAACGCGGGACTCGCGTCACGGTCGCGTGGGCAGATTTCCAACAAGCGTGGCCGCGCGACTGCCAGCCTGAATGACCAGGAGTTCGCAGTCGTGATGACCGGACAGCATCGAGATGCCGCCGATCTTCGCGATCTGCGCGCGGCGTTTCGCGTACTTCATTCCGTAGATGCTTCCGTAACCATGGTCATTAGCGGCGTGATCGATGGCGTAGCCGCGTCGCGCAGCGCGCTTGAACAGGCGCGCGTCGCAGCCCGATTGATTGACCACAAGGCAATTGACGGCCCGATCGTACATCTTGACGACGTCGTTGCTATGGGTATGCACGGACTCTTCCTGCCGCTTATATCCGACGGCGATGATGCTCGCATCTGGCAGGCACGACTCCGTGACTTCGCGGACAAGCTCATTGCGCCACTCGCAGAGCACGATGTCAGGCGGAGTAGCGAACTGATCGCCACGCTCGCTGCGTTCTTGCGGTCTGGAGGGGCGCTGGCATTGGCGGCGGAGGACCTGGGTGTACATCGCAATACGCTGTCGTACCGGATCGGCCGCATCGAGGAACTCACCGGTCGCTCATTGGCAGATCCCCGCACGCGCTACCTGCTTCAGAACGCGCTCGATGCGCGCACGCTGCTGATGGCTCTCGCGGAATAGAACGCCATCGTCGTATGATGCCGCGCCGCTCTCCAACCATCAGCGGACTTGGCGATGAATGGTCGCCGAAACACTCACGCCACTCGTAGTCGAGGAGTAAACGCATGAATGCATCATCCAGGACATTTCTGGAACGCCTGCTCGCGACCACCAGCCCATCCGGATTCGAAACCGAAGCGGCACGCGTCTGGCGGGCCGAGGCCGAATCCTTCGCCGATGAGGTGACAGTCGATTCGATGGGCAACTCGTTCGCGCGGCTGAGTGGCAATGGACCACGCGTGATGATCGAGGGGCACATCGACGAGATCGGCGTCATGATCACCCATATCGACGACGAGGGCTTCTGCTGGTTTCGCCCAATTGGTGGTTGGGACGATCAGGTGCTCGTTGGGCAGCGCATCCGAATTCTCGGTGCCAACGGCCCAGTCGTTGGCGTGATCGGCAAGAAGCCACGCCACCAGCTCAGCCCGGAAGACATGGACAAGGTATCGAAGATTCCGTCACTGTGGATCGACATCGGAGCGAAGGACGGCGACGACGCGCGCACCCGTGTGAACATCGGCGACGCCGGTGCCATCGACCAGCCGATGATCCACCTGACCGACGACCTGATCGCCTGCCGAGGGATCGACAACCGCGTTGGTGCCTTCATCGCGCTTGAGGCGCTTCGCAAGCTGGCTCAGACCGACCGCCCGGCAGCCGACATCTGGGCCGTCGCGACGGCACAGGAGGAGATCACGTTCGGCGGAGCGCGCACCAGTTCGCATCAACTGGACCCGGCGGTCGCCATTATTATCGATGTCACGCATGCCACCGATCATCCGGATGCGGATGTGCGTGGCAACGGCCGCTGCAAGCTCGGCGGAGGCGCGGCTCTCGCGCGTGGTTCAGCAGTCAGCCCGCTCGTGTACGACAAGCTCGTGGCGGCAGCCCGCGCCGAGAACCTGCCGTACATCGTCGAGTCAACGCCACGCTCGACTGGAACGGACGCTGACGCAATCGCCTACACCCGCTCCGGCATTCCCTGCGGGATCGTCTCCATCCCGAACCGCTACATGCATTCGCCGAGTGAAATCATCAGCCTGACTGACGCGGACACCTGCTCCAGCCTCATTGCCGCGTTCACCCGTCGTCTCCCTGCGGAGCCGGACTTCACACGGCAATAGACATTTCGTCGAGTGAGCGGATCACAGCACTGTGGTCCGCTCGTCTACCCCGACGCGCCTGCTACCGCGTCGTCACGATCTTGCCGCGTGAGAATCGCAGATCGCTGAACCACCTCGTTGGGGCGGCGAGCACTCATATACCCCGAGAAGATCAGCGCGATGCCGACGGACATGGCGATGTACGGATACTGGTGGCTCCCCAGTCGGGTGAGCGTTCCACCACTGGCGACTGTCAGCGTCCCGGCCGCGATCAGCAGGCAACCGATCATTCGGTTGCGCATAACGCCGCGACGCCAGAAACTGAGTGCGCTGTAGATGCAGCCTCCGACGATCACCAGTGTTCCAATTGCATTGAAGCTGACAGTCAGCGCCGTGAGTCCGGCGCTGCGTTCGATGGCGTCCCAGCCGTCGTCCGCAACGTTCGGACCAATCGCGGTGTTGCTGACGAGCGATACCGCGAGCGCTGAGAGCACGATGATCGATCCTGCGATGCGGTCAGCCCACGCGCGCGGAATCAGAAGATAGAGCTGCCCCAGAGCAAGATAGCCAACCACAAGCGTCGCGCCGAGGACGTAATACGCTCGTGCAAGCAGCGGCGTCCAGACCCCGATCGTTCCAACTACCTCCAGCAATGTCGCTGCGCCGAAGATGCCGAATGCAACCGTCCAGGCTGCACCGGCTGGCTTTGGGCGACGCGCATGGTCGAACGCGACCACGAAACAGCAGCCCCACGCCAGAATCGTTGCAATGAGTGGGAAGATCACCATGAGTCGAGTCAGACCGCTCCAGCAACACCTTCAAAACACGAAGCCCGGCCGCATTGTAGCAGGCCGGGCCGCGAATTCCTGTCTGTCGCTGTGATTACGGAGCTGGTTCGGACGCGATAAAGGCTATGATGTCGGTGAATTGATTATCAGTCAGTTCGGTCGAGGGCGAGTATGTCACCGGATGAGGATCAGCGCCGCCCGCGCGCATGGAACCGAGAACTGCCTCGAGGTCAAATGTCATCCCTTTGATCACAGGCGCGTTCAGTCGACCATTGTCATGACACCCGGCACACCACGTCGCGTACTGCGTTCGACCGGCAACCAGATCCCCTTCGGTCGCGCCTTCGTCACTTCCCGGAGTACCACTATCGTCGCCTCCTCCGCTACCGCCCGGCTGGGCTGTTGGCTGCATGGCCTCCTGCGTCCTAATGGCCTCGGGCGTCAGATCCTCAAGATCGACGCGGCCACAGGCTGCGAGTACCAGCACGGCAGCCGCAACTACCAGGCCCATTGTCAATCGTCTCCTGCGCTGTGTCGTAGCCATCCTCGGGGTTCGCTCCTCTCGCAACCCGGCCCGGCGGGTTCTACGAGCATCAACGCCACCGCAGCCGGTAGCGGTCGGCACGTTCGCCGGGCAACATTCGCCCAGTTCCAGGGCGTCGCTGCCCGAGGTTGTGTGCCTGGTCTGTTGTCATACATGTTGGAACAACCTGCCGTACTATAGGCATACGTCGATGACGTGTCAAATACCCGCGAGAATCGACCGTCCAGTGGAGGGGTCTTGAATGGCTGATTTTGCCGCGCGCATCGCTCAGGTGCGTCAAGAAATGGAACAACGTGGGATTGCGCTGCTCTTTCTGCCCGACTCAAGCAACCGCGAATACGTTGCCGGGATTCACCGCGACATCCCCAATCCGACAGAAGACAACCGACCCGGCGACTGGGTGGCGGGGTTCTATCTCGGCCTGACCGGCGACCCGGCTATCCTCGAACCGCGCATGGGGAGCGATCGAATGGAGCGACAGATAGCCGACATGCCGTGGGCAGGCGATCTACGCGTCCTCGGTGAGCCGGATGACTACAGCGATCGCCTCGCACAAGTCGTCCGCGAGCTGCACGATGGCCGCGGGGCCATCGCCGTCGGAGAACGGGCATGGGGTAAGACCGTCATCGACCTCATGCGCGCTGCTCCGGACGCTGAGATCGTCAACGCGCACGACTTCCTCGCGCCGATGCGCATGGTCAAGGACGAGGAAGAACGCGACATTATGCGCCGCAACGCCCGTCTGACCGACGAGGTCTATGAGGCAATCCTGCCGCGCATGGCACTTGGAATGTCCGAGCAGGAGATCGCCTGGGTTATCGACCAGGAGATATCGCGACGTGGTGGCGAGTTCGTCTCGTTCCACACCGGGATCCGCATCGGCGGAGGCGATGTCCAACGACGTGGCTCGATCCACGACCACCTGACCGAACGCACGCTCGAACGGGGGACGACCCTGGCGTTCGACTTCGGTATGCTGAAGGATGGCTACTGCTCGGACTTCGGACGCACGGTGTTCATAGGTGAACCCGGAGACGAGCATCGAGCAGTCTACGACCTCGTGATCGCGGCACAGTCGGCGGCAATCGTCGCCATGCGCGACGGACAGATCACTGCCGCCGGTCTCGACCGCGTCGCCCGCTCGATGATCGCTGACGCAGGCTATGGGGACCAATTCATCCATCGCCTCGGTCACTCCATAGGAATGGATGTCCACGAACCGCCATTCCTGCTCGAAGGAGATGAGACGACGCTTGTCACCGGCATGTGCTTCACGATCGAGCCGAGCGTCTTCATGTCCGACGGCTCATTCGTGCGCGTCGAAGATGTCGTGATGGTCACACCGAACGGCGGGGAAAACTTCAACCACACCGATCATGCGCTGCGCGTACTCGACCTGTAACCATAGGCGACACGAATTCGAGAAAGGAACGACACGATGGCACTCCGAGACAGTTATCTGGAGCAGATCAACGCGATGTCAGATTTTCTGGCGAACCTTGTTGCGGACATGGACGACGATTCGCTCTCAAAGCGTCCCAGCGGCACGCTCAATCCGCCGGGGTTCATCTACTTTCACCTGCTGCGGGTCTGGGATCTCGACCTCAACATCCTCATCCACGAGCGACCACCGACGGATGACGCCTGGCACACGGGTGGCTTCTCGGAAATGATGGGCTACACACCGGACGGCAAAGGCGGCAACGGCATGGGCATCGGCTTCGGCTACAGCGACCAGGAAGTCGACGAAGTTCCCTATCGTCTCGCTCCCCTTCAGGGCTACCACCAGCAGCTCATCGACGAAACCCGCTCTTACCTCTCCGACGCCAACGACGACGAGCTCAACCGTACCTTCAAGTTCCGCGACGCTGACGCGACTCCAGCAGGACGCCTCCAGCACACCCTCGGTCACTGCTGGAACCACATCGGCGAAATCCGCATGACCAAGAGCATGCTTGGCTACCCGGATCCAACGACACCAACGCGGTGACCACGGCCCTTACCCCCCGTCCCCCTCTCCCAATTCTGGGAGGGTTGGCTTCAACATCTGACTGCCTGGGTCTGGGCGGCCTGACGGTCATGCAGGCGGTAGATAGCGCGGAGATTGATGGTGATATATGTCAG
>Ga0136611_10001610_pt1 | contig 15738 bp, 16 predicted proteins | sample AntDrymUQ2232306_2_FD_106645 | JGI IMG/M metagenome (GOLD analysis project Ga0136611, IMG submission 106645) | Polar desert sand microbial communities from Dry Valleys, Antarctica - metaG UQ223 (23.06) | ecosystem: Environmental > Terrestrial > Soil > Desert | place: Antarctica: Dry Valley...
CCTTTCGGGAACAGGCGCCATGTGGGCGAATACCTCAGCGCACGTCAACAGATCGGTCTGCCGCCGGCTGGTTCGCCGCGCCCACCGACCTGGAGTACCACCACGCTACGCCTATCGTGCCGCTTCTCGCGGGATATCTGGGTAGAATCGGCCTAGTGCTCTTTTCCAAACAGATCGGGATCGACCTCGGCACGGCCAACGTGCTCGTCTTCGTGCGCGGCCAGGGGATCGTGATCAACGAGCCGTCGGTCGTCGCCATCTCGACCGCCGACAACAAGATCGAGGCGGTGGGCGACCAAGCCAGCCAGATGCTGGGGCGCACGCCGGGCAGTATCCAGGTCATCCGGCCCATGCGGTCCGGAGTCATCGCGGACTACGTCGTCACGGAAGCGATGCTGCGCTACTTCATTGCCAAGGTATGCGGCCGTTTCCGCATCTGGAAGCCTGAGGTGATGGTTTCCGTCCCCTGTGGTGTCACCAGTGTTGAAAGACGCGCTGTGACGGACGCGGCGCTCCAGGCCGGGGCGCGCGAGGTGTATCTCATCCAGGAACCGCTCGCGGCCGCTATTGGCGCCAACGTCCCCATCTCCTACCCCAGCGGCAATATGATCGTGAACATCGGCGGCGGCACCACTGAAGTCGCCGTGATCTCGCTCAACGGCATCGTCGTCTCCAAGTCAGAGCGTGTTGGCGGCAACAAGATCGATGACGCCATCACCGCCTACGTCAAGCGCAAGCACAACCTGATCATTGGCGACCACATGGCCGAAGAGGTCAAGATTGAGGTCGGAAGCGCGCTGCCGCTGGAGACACCGCTGCGCGTTGATGTGCGCGGCCGCGATCAGGTGGCCGGACTGCCCAAGACCGTCACGATTACGTCGGACGAAGTGACCGAGGCCATTGCCGAGCCGCTCGATCAGATTGTCTCGGCAGTGAAGAACGTGCTCGAGCAGACGCCACCCGAGCTGGCGTCCGACATCATTGATAAAGGCATGGTCATGACCGGTGGCACGTCCATGCTGCGCTTTTTAGACCGGCTGCTGACCAACGTTACCGGCATCCCGTGCCATGTGGCCGAGCGCCCGCTGGATTGTGTTGCGCTCGGCACGGGTTTGGCCCTAGAAAACTTGGACATCCTCAAGAAGTCCCTGGCCAAGCCTTTCTAGGTCCTAGAGCGGCGGTCGCCAGGCCGCGCATCCGAAGCCTGCCTTCCGCTCCTTCCGCTATCCTGGGACCATGGTGGGGGAGTTCGCCCAGGCACTGGGAGCGGACAAGTGGAAGCCGCCCTTATGGCAAGGCGGCGAGGACGAAGAGCGCGCCGTGCGCGCGCGGGAAATCCCCACCGCAGATCCGGCGTACATCACGGGACAGGTGCAGCAGATGATGGCCGCGCACGTCGGGCTGCGCTGGCGCCTTGGGTTCGGGTGTATTGGCATCTACGGCGCTCCCGGTACAGGCAAGAACGCTCTGCTGCGCGAGGTGGCGGCCACCTGGGGCGTTCCCATGTTTGGCGTGGATCTCTCGGCGGGCACCGATCTGGTGGAGCTTGTGGGGGGCACGGCCCTCGTGGGTGGGTCGACCGTGGAACGGGTGGGCAAGCTCACCTGGTGGGCGCAGCGCGGCGCGCTGCTGGTGCTCAACGAGATCCAGGCTGTGGAGCCGACGATGCAGACGCTGCTGCATGACCTGGTCGCTGAGCGGCGGGTTGTCATTCCAAGTCTGGAAGGGCCGCCTCAGGCGGTGCGACTTCATCCCGGCACGTTTGTCGCCGTCACCTGGAACCCCTTTCAAGGTCGCATGCCTGAGCCCGCCCTTCTTTCACGCTTGGGTGCCATCGAGTTTCCGCAGCCCAGCCAGGCCGATGAAGCCAGGATACTTTCGTCTCGTCTGGCGGCCGCCGATGCCCAGATCGCGCGGCCACCGGGGGATCTTGTGCGCGACATTGCGCTCTTCACTGATCTGCGCCAGTTGTACGACCAGCAGGAGCTTGCGCTTTATCCGGATATGCGCTTTGCGCTCAACTTTGTGGCACACCGAGTGGCGGCCGGCCTGCCGGCGGCCTCCCGTACGCTGGCTGCGCTCGCGCTGACCGGCATTGGCGAACGTCAGCGCAGCTTACGCCAGTTGGAGCGTATTCTGTTGGCCCACTATCCGCAGGCGAAGGGAACGCTGGTGGTGTGATCTCCCTGTTCCGGCGCGCGGCACGGCTGGTAACCCACCCCGTCGCCTTCTGGCAGCGCCCAATGGATCCCCATCTGGATCACGGCCACGTCCCCTACGGCGCGTGGGAGGCCGAGCTGACGGCCTACGCACGGCTCCGGGCGGGCGCGCCTCTCAAAGTTCAGTTCGCTGTTGCGTTCTCCACCGGGTGGACCGACGATATCCACCTGACCCGCCCGCATCCGCCTCCGGGCGCAGACCTAGGCCAGGCATTCCGCGACGCCGAACTGGAGCTGGAGCACGCTCTGGTTCAATACCGCCATGGCTGGCGAGAGGCCGCGCTCCTGTGGCACACCTGGACCCACCCCGACGAGCAGCTACATTTGCCCTGGCCCCCCTGGGATGAGGTGGCCCTACCGGGGCATGTAATCCGCCTTGCGCTTGGGCGGGGAGTGCCGGAGCTGTTGCTGCCCAGCGAGACGGTGAGCGTATCCGAGCGCCGTCGCCATGCGGCACGCTGGCTCACCGCCGCCTGGGAGGACGGCGCGTTCCGCGCGCGCGAGTTGGCCGCGCGACCGGGCCTCGCAGAGAGGCTGCCTGCACCGCCGGTGGGCCCGAAGCTAGGCCCGTGGCCAGCGGTCCTTGTGGCCCTGGCGCGTCACGAGCCGCCAGCAGCGCACCTGCCGGACCCGGTCGGGCAAACCTTGACGTCCATGCTTGAGACCCACGCGGACCGTCCGGCAGATCTCATTCTAAACGTCCTGGCGCTCGTGGAAACGCTTGGCGCCATGCGCCTCTTGCCACCGGTCCCGGAGCAGCGCCCGGCATGGTTGAAGCCTTCCTGGGGACGCTGGCATCGCGCGACAGCGCTTCGCGCTGCGCTAGATGCGATTGCGCGATCACCCGAGAATGCGGCCATGGCGACAATTACCTCGGCCGCGCGCGCCGCGCGACGCAGTCTGCCGGGAGCCAACGGACGGGGGTTTGGCGGCGGAGGCGGCGGCGCGCGCCCGGCGCGTGACGGCGTCCCTGGGGCATCCGAGACTGCTGGGGCAGGCGGCGCCGCGGTGACAGCCGAAATGCCGCCGGAACCCGAATGGGGTCCAAAGCCCGAAACCCATCTTTCTTCACCGGCAACCTTCGAAGGTGGATCGCCTGGGGAAGCGCTCGCGGAGGGCGGCGGCAACAATAGCGTCCCGGGTGCCGGCAGCGGACCCGGGTCTCTTGGCGAGCTGCACATCGTCAGCCCCTCCGGGGCCGACCGCGCAGCGTACTGGCAGCTGCGCGGCGCACTTGCGCCAGAGATCGAACGGCTGATTTCCCGCCTTCAGGCCAGCGGCGACGCGTACTACGCCAGCGCACCGCGCCGCTTTAAGACCCGCGGCAGGCTTGACCGGACGCGGCTGGTCCAAGCGCTGAAGGGCCGGAACACCGTCTTCAGACAGCACATCCATGTCCCTGAGCCCGAACACGCTTTGTGTCTGCTCATCGATTGCTCCGCCTCGATGCACCCCTACGCCGAATTGCTGCGCGAAATGGTCATCTTGGTGGAAAGCGCGGCTACCGCGGTTGGGGCGCGCGTCACAGCATTTAGCTTTGGCACCTCGTGGGATCGCATGGAGCCTGCGGCTAAAGGCGCGCCGCTGCTCGGTCTGGGCAGGGAGATTGTCGCTCGCGGTGGAACGCCGTTTGGGCCGGCGCTTGGCTCGGCCGCTGCCTGGCTGGCGCAACAGCCCTATGAAGAGAAACGGCTCTGGGTCTTCACCGATGGACGTTGGAGCGCGCGTGATCGCGCTGAATCCGGCTGGCGGCCCGAGCATCTTCGCAACGCGATCGTGTGGGTGCTCAGCGATCCTCCCCCCGCGCCGCCCCACGCCGCGATGCGCCTAGTGGGCGCGCCCACGCTTCCTGCGTTGATCGAGCAGGCGCCTCGCTATTTCTGGCGTGCAGGCACCGAAAACGGCTCACTCACTGCCGGAGCTGCTAATAACTTCGGGTCCCTCAGCCACTAGGGCCTGGGACGCGCGGACCCGAGCCCGGTGTGCCAGAGAGAGATGGACCGCGACAAAAACGCCGTGGCCACCGGCCGCGAGCAGCCCGCCGATCACAATTGCGCCGGGGACGTTCTTGCCTGCCAGCCACAACGCGCCGAGTAAGAGAGCGGTGAAGAGCCAGATTCCGATGGCCGCAACATGAATCCACACGATCCCGCTATGGCCAGAGCGCGCAAGCTCCGGATTGAGCACCTTGGCCCTTGCCGCAGGCGCTTGCTCGGTCTCTACCCCCCAGGTCTTTGACACAAAGGTCCTCCGAAGATAGCAAGAAGGCCCTCAAACGAGGGCCTTCCGGTGTGTATTGATCCCACCAACTGACCTATCAGGGCGGATTCTGGTACGTAAGTCAGCGGGTTGCCGCGGTTGAGCGGACCGCCACCGGGAGGGTGGTACGTACGGCGCGGCGGGCCGGGGCCGCAGTCACGCTGCGCAGGCCGGCCAGTGTAGCGCCTCCCAGCATTGTCAACGTGACTGCGCTCAGCCCATACCCAATCACCGGCTTCGCCAGCGCCAGGGGAACGATGCACGCCGCGGCTGTGGCCGCGGCCATCAGGATCGGGATGTGGCCCAGGCCGACCCACGCCGCCGAACGGCTGGCACGCGCCGCAACGGAGGTGAGCATCGCCGCGACGACCCACGCCATCATGGCGCCGAATGCAGCGACGGCAGGAAGCGGAAGGCCAGTTTCGGTCAGGCTCACGGCCGCCAGCGCGCCAGTGAACGGCGCTACAAGTTGGCTCATGCGCCGTACTGCGGGAGCAAAGCGGGCAAACTTGCCGAAAACGAACTCAACCGGAGCGATCAGCCCATAAAGGGCGGCGATGGCGCCGAGCGCCGGAACGGAAGCAACTTGCATCAACTCGCCCTGCGGCACATGGTCCGTGAAGGCCGCCAGGGAGGCGAGCACGAACATACCTATATAGGGATTAAGACCAATGGCGACCGCAGCGATAAGCTCCAAGACCGGCTCTCTCCTTCACTAGGGTGCACTTTGTGAAAAAGTGCACAAGGAAAGAATAGCAGCTTGTGAAAAGATGCGCAATCTCCGCGAAAGGCTTGTGCAGAGGTGTAATGACGTTGCCAGTCCTTGCAAACCATCGGCGCTGGTGGTACATTGGCACTCGATACATCTTCAGGAGAAATTGCCTAGCGTTTGAGGTCAGGCACCCCAGTGGGGCGCGCTCGCCACTGCGAGCACACCGGCTTCGGTAGAGAGCGGCCTTGGGCCGGAAAGTTCAGTCTCTTCCGTCCACACAGCAACTGCAGTGAAAACAGAAGGAGCACCCATGTGCGGCCGCCGGAGGCGGACCATCTGGGAGCGCTCACAACAAGTCAGGAGCAAGAACCGCAATGGCAAGCGTCACGCTTGACCGCATAACTAAGCGCTTCGGCGAAGTCACCGCCGTCCGCGAGGTCAGTATCGATGTCAAGGACAAGGAGTTCCTCGTCTTGGTCGGTCCCTCCGGCTGTGGCAAGTCCACCACACTCCGCATGATCGCCGGCCTCGAGGAGGTCACCGAGGGGTCCATCTACATCGGCGACCGTCTGGTCAACGATGTCGCCCCCAAGGACCGGGACATCGCCATGGTGTTCCAGTCCTACGCGCTTTACCCGCACATGAGCGTGTACGACAACCTGGCGTTCGGCCTCAAGCTGCGCCGCACGCCTAAGAAGGAGATTGACCGGCGCGTGCACGACGCGGCCGAGCTCCTGGGTCTGGCCGACCTGCTCAACCGCAAGCCGAAGCAGCTTTCCGGTGGCCAGCGCCAACGTGTGGCGCTGGGACGCGCAATTGTCCGTGAGCCCAAAGTCTTCCTCATGGACGAGCCGCTTTCCAACCTTGACGCCAAGCTGCGCGTCTCCACCCGCGCGGAGCTGATCAAGCTCCACCAGCGCCTCCAGACCACCGTGATCTACGTCACGCATGACCAGGTTGAGGCCATGACCATGGGCACGCGCATCGCCGTGCTGCGCGACGGCGTACTCCAGCAGATTGACGCGCCGCAGGTACTCTACGATCACCCGGTCAACATGTTCGTCGCCGGCTTCATCGGCTCGCCGTCCATGAACTTCGTGGACGCCAAGCTGGAAGGCACGGCCGATGCCATGGTTGTCAACGCCGGCAGCTTCCAGGTTCCGGTTCCGGCCAACCACGCCGCGTCGCTAATGGCGCAGCTTGGCAAGGACTGTTTCTTCGGCATCCGTCCCGAGGACATCTACGAGCCCAAGTACGCCCCGCCGGAAGTGGAGCGCAACGCACCCATCCGCGCCCGCGTAGACGTGACCGAGCCACTCGGGGCGGAGATCTATCTCTACTTGCTAGCCGGCGAGAAGCCACTGATCGCCCGTGTTGATCCACGGACCCGCGCCGACGTTGGCGATGAAGTTGAGATGGTTCTGGACATGAGCAAAATGCACATCTTCGACCGCCAGACGCAGGAAGCCTACCTCTAGGGTCCTGCGACCGTTTCCCAGCCTGACAGCTGGGAAACGGTCTGTCTCCTTATCTCCTCAGTAGCAGTCTGAGCGCCGTTCCGACGACGGCCAGCCCGGCGCCAAACGCAAAGGCGCCGCGAGTGTCAAACAGGCATTTCACCTGTCCTTCCACCTTGGCGGCGATCACGGTAATGGCGAAGACGTTCTTCGCCTGGACCAGGCCGCCAATCAGCCATTGAGCGCCCCCCTGCTCGAAGGTGAGCTTTGCGCCGGCTACAAGGCCGGCGCCTCCCTGCCGGATGGTGACATCCTTGGCGAGGATGGCACCCACCCCGCTCTGCTCCAACGTTACTGTACCGCCGCGCACGCGGCCGACCGCGCACTTCTCTACTTCAACGTGCTGCGCATCAAGCGACCGCACGCTGAAGTCGCGCATCTCCAACTGGCTGCCGGACGGCTGCTGGAACTCGAACGCGCCTTCCCAGCGATCACCTGTTCCCCCCGGCTGATGGGCCGGCGGCAACCCACTGGACTTTGGCCGCCGCGTCTGGTCCGGTGTGGTCATCTGCCTACCCTTTGCTCCGGGTCATGGTACCCGTTTCGCTTTGACACCCTCCCGGTGCGTGGGTATAGTCCATAAACCGCATGTCTTCCTGGGCGGCGACTCCATGATTGAATTGGAGGTTGGAGGCAAACGGGAAAAGATCCGCCCCGGCCTTCACATCTGCCAGTTCTATAACCAAGCCGCTGAAATCATCCACACGGCCGTGCCGCTGATGCGGGATGGTCTACGCGCGCAGGACAAGTGCTTCTTTGCGGCACCGCCAGCGCGCCTTGAAGAGGTCCGAAAGGCCCTGCGTGCGGCACACCTGGATGTAGACGAGGCGACTGCCTCCGGCCAGCTGGTCTTGGTGGGCGAGCGCGACGAGCTTCTCAAAGATGGTCGCTTTGATCCTTACCATCTGCTCGCTACGCATCAGGCGCTAATTGCGCGCTCGCTGGCTGAGGGCTGGCAGACCGTACGCGCCGTGATAGATATGGGCTGGCTGGCGGGGGATAACATTGCCACTGCTGAGCAGATCCTCAAGTACGAAGCCGCTGCCGACGCCGTCTTTACCTTTCAGAGCCGGCCAATTGTGGCGCTGCTCCAGTACAACTACTCGGAACTGCCGGGTGAGCTGGTGGTGGAACTGCTCAAGATCCATCCCATTGCCGTGGTTGGGAAGTTCATCAAGCGCAACCCGTACTACGTTGATGCCGAGGAATACATGGTGAAGATCATCCGGCGCGGGCAGCGGCGGCCTCGCCAGCAGCCATAAGCTGCGCTGCCCCTCGCGCCGCGTCGTAGACGTCCTGGAGCGGCACGCTGTGTCGCTCGGCGGCCGCGCGACAGTCGTCGTACTCGGGCGCGGCGCCGCGCACCGTTCCCTGATGCAGTGCGAGCTTGACCCTCACTGGGCCGAAGGACGTTTCTACCGTCTCAGAGCGTCGCGCCAGCATACGGCGCTGGAGCTGGCCAAAGCGCACGCCTAGCGTGGTCGTTTCGGCAAAGAGCGTCTCAAGCACGCCGTCCACGCCCTCGTCGTGCGCCAGCACCGTCACTAGTGTGCCCGGACGCCCCTTCTTCATGAAGACGGGTGTCAACGTCACATCCAGTGCGCCACCGGTCATCAGCCGCTCGGTCAAATGCCCGTACAGCTCGGGATTCATATCGTCGATGTTGGTCTCGAGCTGCACGACTTCATCGTCGTGCTCATCATGGCCGTGCTCATGCTCGTTTTCTCCGCCATCGCCGCGTTGATGGTCGTGCCCGTATGCGGCCCCGAGCGAAGAAACGCGCTGCGACCGGCGGTAGCCTGTCCAGCTGCGGTCTGTTTCACCAATTGAGACGCGCAGCACGTTGGGGATGACAAAGTCCTTCTGCCCGGCGCCATAGCCAATCCGATCGACTCGCATGCGCGGGAACGGGCCGAAGTCTTCTGCGAGCGTCGCTAGGACCAGCGCGCCCGTTGGCGTCAGAAACTCGGGACCGTACTCTGAGGCGTAGATGGGCACGCCCTTGCGCCGCAGCAGCTCGAGCGCGGCCGGACCGGGCACAGGCAGGATGCCGTCGCGCGTATCAACAATCCCACCTCCCACATTTATCGGGGAGACATAGAGCTTCTCAACGCCAAGCGCGTGCAATCCCGCGCACGCACCAACAATATCCAGAATCGAATCGACCGCGCCCACTTCGTGGAAGTGCACCGTTTCGGACGGCTGGTCATGCTGGATTCCCTCAACGTCGGCCAGCTCGCGGAACAATGCGATAGATCGCGCCTTGATCGCGCCGTCCAGGCTGCTCGCCTCGATCAGCGGCACGATGTCCCGCACGTCGCGCTCAGCCTGTGGTTCGGTGACGCGTATCCTGACCTGGGTTGCCCGCAACGAGCCTTTCTTGACTGGTGCCACCTCCAGCTCCCAACCCGTCAGGCACATTCTCTCCAGTGCTACTCGCAGGTCCGCTTCCGGCCAGCCGGCGTCAACCAGGGCGCCAAGGATCATGTCACCGCTTGCGCCCGCGAAGCATTCAAAGTACGCCGAGCGCGTCATGTCCGCGTCTCCTGGTTCCCAATAGCGCTGGACATGCGATTGATCATGCCGGCCAGATATCCTGCTCCAAACCCATTGTCAATGTTCACCACCGTGACGCCGGGCGAGCACGAGTTGAGCATGCCCAGCAGCGCCGCCAGGCCACCAAAGGCGGCGCCATAGCCGACGCTCGTCGGCACCGCGATCACCGGACGGTCTACCAAACCCCCGATGACGCTCGGTAGCGCGCCTTCCATGCCCGCGACCGCGATCACCACGTTGGCCGCGAGCAGCCGCTCCCGGTTGGCCAGCAGGCGGTGGATCCCCGCTACACCCACGTCCCAGAGTCTTTCAACTGGACTGCCCGACAGCTCCACAGTTAGAGCCGCCTCTTCCGCCACCGGTATGTCCGAGGTGCCTCCCGTTGCGACCACGACAATCCCGGACGCTGCAGGCGGCGCGTGCCGGACGGCGACGGCGCAGCGCGCGCGCTCGTGATAGCGCGCATCTGGAACGCGCTTGCGTATCTCGTCAAATGCCTCCGGCGAGCAACGCGTAGCAAGCACGCTCTGTCCGCGCGCCGCTAGCCGCTCAGCGATGATGCCAACCTCCTCTGCGGTCTTTCCGGGGCTGTAAATCACCTCTGGAAAACCACGCCTCAGCGTGCGGTGATGGTCCAGCCTCGCAAAGCCTAGGTCTTCAACGTCCAGCCGCTTGATGCGTTGGACGGCGGCGTCCGCCGAGACCGCACCACCGGCCACCGATTCGAGCAGCGTCCGGAGCGAAGTTTCGTCCATGCCAGGGGAGCAGGTTCTTATACCATCAATCAATGACCTAGGAGCCGCCTCATCAACGCTGGACTGCTGCGGACCCGACCCTGCGCTTGCCTTGCTCCAGACGCTCCACGGGATTCCACCGCCGCTCAACAGCCCCTCACCCATCCATCAAGCCGGGTCTCGCTGTAGTGCGGCGGAGCGGTACGATTCGGTCGATGGCCGTGCACGCGCAGGTCCAGTTTGACAAGAACGGGCTGGCTGACCTCTGCCGTCGCCATGGCGTCGCGACGCTGTCACTCTTCGGTTCGGCCGTACGTGAGGACTTTCGTGCCGGCAGCGACATCGACGTGCTCGTGGAGTTCGATCCCGGCACGCGCGTGAGCTACTTCACGCTTGGCGCGCTCCAGCAGGATCTCTCCGACTTGTTCGGCCAACGTGGAGACCCACCGCGCGCACCTCATGAACAAGCTCGGCCTTCAGACGCGCGCCGAATTGGTGCACTACGCGCTGCGCGAGGGCTACCTCATCCTGGAGGCGGGACAGACCTAGCCGCGTAGCGACGGCTCAGGTGGTGCACCCACGTCATCCACGAGTCCCTCCCACAAGCGGCCATGTGGGCGGCTTGCCGCCAGAAGTGTTGGCGGATGCCGCCGCGCTTCCCGCCGCCGCGCGCCGCCTGAGAGCAGACCGACTGCTGCGCCCCCCAGCCACTCAGCGGGACGAGCGCGTCGCGCACTGCGAGTGTGGTGATTCCACCCAAGAAATACAAGAAAACCCTCTAGCTCTCTCCTCGCTCCCGTCGTACACTGCATCCAAACGGCTAGACGAGCCCACCGTATTCACTAGGGACCTGGAATAGGAGACCTTGCAAATGAACCGCCGCGTCGTATTCTTCCACGCTGCCCGCGCCGCGGCTATGGCCGCCGGGGCCGCCGGGCTGCTGAACGCCGCCGCCCGCGGAGCAGCAGCGTCGGACGAGTGGTGCAGCTCTGATCCGCTTGTCAAGGTGGTGACGCCCGGTGGCAGCAAGGAATACGTGCATGTCACGTTCTCTGCCCCGAGCAGTCAGTTCCGCCAAAATCTGATCGCCGCCAAGGACAGCATCAGCTGGACGGCGGTGCCCGCACCCAGCGGCGCCGGCACCGATGTGACCGTGACCTCCACAGTGCCGCTCAACGGGCTGGCGCCCTTCGCAACCCGAGCCACCATCAGCACCGGGCCCTTCGGCGGCGGCACCGTGTATTCCATTGTGGATGGTATCGCCGGCTCCGCGTTGGTCAACACCTACCGCCTCAGCGTCCAGTAAAGCGCAGACGGAGTTGATCACCGGCGTGGACGTGCTTAGGGGCGCTCCTACGTTGGCCCAAGTGTTGACGCAAGGCTTGGCAGCGTTGCTGGCGCCGGCCGTAACACCCGCGCCCGCGCGGCCCGAGGCAGGCTTGCCCGCCCAGAAGGCCGCACCGCTGCCAGTTCAAGTCAAGATCTACGCGGCGATAGTGCCCGTGCTGGCGGTTCTCGTGCTGGTCACCTGGCAGCAGGCGTTCCCCGCCAACGAGACGGCAGCGCCACGGGTCGCCGAGTCTTCGTGGACGCTCCCCATGGTCTTTGCCGGGCTCACCGCGCTGGCCATCCTCTTCCCCATCAAGTTCACCCGCAGCTACAAGCTGGCCATCGACGCCGCGGCGCACTTCACCTCGCTGCTCCTGTTCGGCCCCGTGGTGGCCATGCTCATGGCCGGCCTCGGCACGGCCGTGGGCAACCTCACGCTGCTCGCCGCCGGCAAGCGCGATCCCTGGAACGTGCTCTTCAACACCGGCCGGAGCATCCTGGCGCTGGCCGCCGCCGGCGCTGTCTTCACTGCGCTGGTCAACCGTGATGTCATCGAGGTGCTGGACGGCGGCGACATCCAGCCCATCCTCGGGCTCGTCGCCACTGCTGCCACGCTGTACCTCGCGAGCACCTTCCCCACGTCCGTAGCCGTGGGGCTGCAGCACCGCAAGAACCCGCTGCGCCTGTGGCTGAACGCGCGGCGCGCGGACGACCTCCAGACGGCGGCCATGTATCTGATCGGCCTGGTCGCTGCGCTCACCGTGCATGACCGGCCGTGGACCATCGTGGTGATGGTCATGCCCATCGCGCCGATCTACGTCACGCTCCAGCGCACAGCGCGGTTCCTGGAGCGCCGGGTGGAAGACCAGACCGTGGCCGCCGTGCAGGCCATGGCGGACACGGTGGACATGCGCGACCATTATACCTTCGAGCACTCCAAGCGCGTGGCGCGCTACGCCGTGCAGCTTGCGGAGAGCATGGGGCTGCCCGCCAAGGAGGTGGAGACCATCCGTCTGGCGGCCCGCGTGCATGACCTGGGCAAGATCGGCGTGCCGGACCACGTCCTGCGCAAGCCCGGCCCGCTCACCGCGGAAGAGTGGGAGCTCATGGAGCGCCACGTCCAGATCGGGTACGACATCCTCTCCCGCTTCGCGGACTTCCGGGACTGCCGGGAACTAATCCTGCTCCACCACGAGCGCGTGGATGGCACCGGCTACCCCAACACCGTGAATGAGCGCGGGGATCCCGAGGCCTACCGCCTGTTGCGCGGTGCCCAGATCATCGCCGTGGCAGACTCACTCGACGCCATGACCTCCGACCGTCCCTACCGCAGCGCACTGTCGCTGGACGAGGCGATGGCCGAGTTCCGGCGCCACAAGGGGCAGCAGTGGCTGTCTGAGGTGGTGGATGTGCTAGAGGCGCTAGTGACGCAGCCGGAGCAGCGCCATACGCTGATGCGCGCGCGACTCTCCCTGGTCCCGGCGCCCGCACCGCTCTCCGGGTTCCAGGCAGCCGCTTCCGCGTAGCGGTGCCCCTCTCTCCATATGGATGCGCCATCCTCAGCGCCGGTCTCCGGCCGCCTCGCCTGGCGAGGGCGCGCGCGGTCACTCCTGGCGCACGCGTTCCTGCTGGCCTGGGCAGGCGTCAGCCTCTGGCTGGTCACCGATTACCTGCTCGTGCGATCCGCCGGGCAGGCCGGGCCGGACACGGATCTCGCGCAGCGCCGCGATCTGGTGGTGGGCGCCAGCTTCCTGGTGCTGGCGGTGACGGTGATGGCCGCGCGACTCATGTGGACCGCCTTCTCACGCACCGGAGTGACGCTTCCCGGTAACGCCGGCACAGGCGCGGGCGAGGTCGACCACCTGGCCGGCGCGGTCAACCAGCTGGCGGAGCAGATGCACGCCCAGATGGCAGAGCTGAGCGTGCAGGCGCTGCGGGACCCGCTCACCCGGCTCCCCAATCGCGCGCTGTTTATGGATGGCCTCCGCCGCGCGCTCTCCCGCGCCCAGCGTCAGGGCACCGACGTGGCGGTACTGTACATCGACCTTGATGATTTCAAGACGGTCAACGACACGCTCGGCCACGAGGCGGGCGACCGCCTGCTCACCGCCGTCGCCGGGCGGCTGCAGGCCAGCCTCCGCACGGAGGATATGGCCGCCCGGCTCGGGGGCGACGAGTTTGCCGTGCTGATCGACGAAGTGGCCGGCCAGGACGGCGCACGGCTGGTGGCGGAGCGTCTGCTCGAGCGCCTGCACGCGCCGGTGCTGATCGCCGGCCGCGAGATCACTTTCCGCGCCAGCGTGGGGGTGGCTGCCGGCGGCACCACCAGGCGCTATGCCGATCCAGATGCGCTCCTGCGCGACGCGGACGTAGCGATGTACCGCGCCAAGGCTGAAGGGAAGAGCCACTCAACTCAGCGTGGCGAGTAGGGCGAGCGTCTCGTCCACCAGGCGCTCGCCGCCGCCGGGCTGCAGACGGCTGGAGATGGGCTCGTACCCGCCCTCGCTGAACGCGCGCCGCGTTGGCACGTACCTAAGCGCCTCGTTGGCCAGCCCCAGTTCGGCAAAGATCTCCCCCGGAAGCCCTACCACCGCCAGGTCGTCGCCGATAGCCAGCGCCTGCACCTCTGTCGTCTTGGTCTCGCCCGTCCAGCCTTCGGCCAGCGCCAGGATGCACTGCGCTTCCACCACCTCCAGCCCGGCACCTGGCACCATCGTCATGCGCCCCTTGGCTGCTTCACGCGCCCACGTCACTTGCTCCTCGGTCGGGCGGCGCACCCCTAACTCCACTGCGCCCCGCGCCCCGCGCACCCGTATGGCCCGGCCGGGATGGATGGACCCGCGCCACTCGCGTCCCACTCCGAAACCAGGCGGCAGGCTCCGCTTCAACCGAGCAACGGCAGGCGGGGCATGTCCATGGCGGGCGTGCCGGCAGATCTCGGCCAGAGGCCCGTGATCGACCGCTATGTGGATCATCGTCTCCTCCCACCGCGTGCCCTGGCCTGCTGGCGGTTGCCCACCGCTGCGCTCTCCGTGACTAGAGCAGCGCCTCCGCCATCCATGTCGTTTCTGGAAATTCGTTCGCACACGCGCCACTTTCGTTCGTTATCCAGAGGAGACGAAGATGCCCACCCGGTCGGTCGCCGACGACTGGCATTTCTGCGCAGGCTCCAACTGCCCCCACGCTGCGTTCTTTCCGGTCTCGCCCTCCTCCGTCGTTATATATAGAGAGAGGAGTACGTCCGCGTGCAGTCCCACTTCCACGCCAATCCCAGGCTCACCCGCATAATTCTGCCGTTTCTTTGTTGTACTACTATGCAAGGACCATCACACGCATCTCACGCCCATGACAGCCACCCACACTACCCGCACACGCACCCCACGGAGCCGCGTTCGCGCATCTGCTTCTCTGCTGCCCTTAAGAACAATCCGCGGGCGCTTCCCGTCCTCTATTCGTCCTCTCTTCAATGCAGGCTCATCCTGTTGCCAACCAGGCAACACTACCCTCCCTCCAGTGGCTACAAAAGGCTACAGCGGGCTACACAATTCGCCCCAACAGCCGCCCCGATGCAACAAAATGCATCAAAATGCACAGGCCCGCACTTCGCGCATGGTGCCGCTCAGTCACCATCACCGGTCCGGAAAGGGCGAAAGTACAGAACAAGCATCATGGCTGGACGGCCAACACCCACAGTGAAAAGGGGGACTCGGGGCGGTACGCTGGTGGTGGACGGGATGATGGAAGGCCGGTGGTAGTTCGGTGCTGCGAGCCCGCGGAACAAGCTGCCCGACCTGGAGCGTGCGCTGGCTGGTCGCATGGGGCCACATCAGCGATTCCTGGTCGCTCAGCAGCTGGCCCACATCGACTCCCTGGACGCGGCCATCGAGCGCGCGAGCGCCGAGATCCGCGCCCGCCTGCAGCCCCACGACGCCGCCATCGCCCGGCTGGACACCCTCCCCGGCGTTGCCCGTCGCACGGCTGAGATCGTGGTGGCGGAGGTCGGGGTCGACCTCCGCCATTTCGCCAGGGCCCGCCATCTCGCCTCGTGGGCGGGCCTGTGCCCCGGGAACCGCGAGAGTGCCGGCAAACGGTTGAGCGGTCGCACCCGCAAGGGCAACCACTGGCTACGCACCGCGCTCGTGAAGGCCGCGCACGCCACTGCCCGTACACGAGGCACGTACCTCGCCGCGCACTACCGCCGCCTCGCGGCGCGCCGGGGCGCCAAGCGCGCGGCGGGCGCCGTCGCCCACACCCTCCTCGTCATCATCTACCACGTGCTCACCGAGGACGTCCCGTACCGCGACCTCGGTGCCACCTCCCTTGACTAGCGCGACCGCGCCGCCGTGGAACGTCGCCTCATCCGCCGCCTCGAAGCGCTCGGCCACACCGTCACCCGCTCCCCACTCGCCGCC
>Ga0136611_10001611_pt1 | contig 15734 bp, 7 predicted proteins | sample AntDrymUQ2232306_2_FD_106645 | JGI IMG/M metagenome (GOLD analysis project Ga0136611, IMG submission 106645) | Polar desert sand microbial communities from Dry Valleys, Antarctica - metaG UQ223 (23.06) | ecosystem: Environmental > Terrestrial > Soil > Desert | place: Antarctica: Dry Valley...
GCTTCGAAGCCGTCAGCGTTCACCGTGAGCTGGAGCGTCGCGACCTCGGTCCCGGGATGGCAGCAGATCCAGCGGTGCGCGCTCAGGTCGTAAAACCAGACGTCGTCCATGATATGGCCGTCCGGTTTGACGAAGCCGTGCACGCCTTCGCCCGTAAGGAATGCGCCGCGCAGTTCCGGCGCGAAGGGCATCCGGCAGGACCAGCTCCGCCCGCGCGCGCGGCCCCATTTAGGATCGGGCTCGGGGGCACCGAGGTGGAGCCATTCGCCCTCGGCGAGGGCTTTGATCTTCTCGATGTGCGCGCCGGGCTTGCCCGGCAGCCCAGCAAGCGGGGATGCGGCGAAGGTCGATGCTGATGCTGCCGCGAGGAGGACGACGGTGACGGAGAGGAGGGTGGATTTCATGAATAGACGGCGGTTCATCTTTGCGACGGAGCTGCCGGATGCACAACCTCTTCTCCGGGCTCGAAGAGGAGCACGTCGTCGATGAGCAGCTCGGCGCCATTTGCGGGGTAGAATTGGATATTCTCGGCGAGCGCTCCGGGTTCTGCCGGCAGATCCACACTCGCCTCGGTCCAGCGGTCGGCGGGCAGGTCGCGCAGCATCGTGCTCGAACGCGCGCGGCCATCGCGGTCGGCGAGCACCACGCGCAGCGGGCCACCGGCGCTGAGACGGCAGGCGAAGCGCAGCCGGTTCAGCGCGCTGAGGGCACGCGGCCCGCGGAGATGGACACGAATCCACGGCTCGCCGGTCTGCGGATGGGGCACGGACTTGGCGCACTTCCACGTGCGCGGCGGCTCGTGCGCGACGATCGCGAAGTCGCCGGGCCACTCGTGTCCTGCGCCTTGTTTGCCGGTGTCGAACCAGCCCGTGAAGATGATGCGCCGCGGAATCGGCTGCCGCTCGCCCGGCGGTGCCGCCTCGAAGAGCACGATGTCATCGATCGCGAGCTCGGCGTCGGGCGCGACGTAAAACTGGAGGTCGTCGATGCGTTCGTCCGTCTCGAGCGGGCCGCCGCTGCCGTCGGGCCGGCGCGCCTGCGTCATGGCAACTGCCGCGGATTGCCACGCGCCCTGCGGGAGTCCGGTGAGCGTGAGGTGGCGATGGTAGCCGTTGCTCAGGCTGTAGATCTGCACGCGCATCGTGTCTGTTCCGCGGAGCCGGTAGCGAAAGCTCAACCGCGTGTTCGCGCCCATTGGCGGGCCGGGCACGGGGTTGAACACCACCGCCTTCCACACCCGCTTCGGGTCGCCCATGAGATCGTCGAAATCCTTCGTCTCACCCGCGCGGCTCACGCGGCGATTCGGCACCGATGCCGAAAGCGACGGCGCGAGATCGCCCGCGAGCGCGGTGCCGCGCAGCCACCAGCGCTTCTCGATCTCCGTCTCGTAATCCTCGAACACCTGCACGCGCCGCGGCAGCCCGCCGGGTTCGATCACGCGCGAGACGTTCCGCGGCGCATCATCCGCCGCCGTGGCGCTCGAACCCGTGGCGAGCAACGCCGCGATGAGCCCGAGCAGAGTATTATTGGGTTTCACACGATGAATGCCGGAGCGACACGCGCAGGGATTCAACACCGCTCTGAGCGCTCGCCAATTGTGAACTGCGGACAAACACTCGCCCGGTGTGGCCTTGGTGGGCGCGTTGGAAACCCAGCTCGCCACCGCCCGCACGACTGCCACCGACCTCCTCGCCGCCGCCGTCGCGGAACTCACTCGCACTCGTTCTTGCCGATCCGCGGATTTAATCCCCCACGCCAGTTGATGAATACCACTCCCACTGCGCGACAGGCCCAGTTCCTCGCCTACATTCACCATTACAGCATGGTAAACGGTTGCGCACCGGCGGAAGCTGACATGCAGCGTTTTTTCCAAATCACACCGCCGAGCGTGCATTCCATGGTGCTTACTCTGGAGCGGCGGGGATTCATCCGGCGCGTGCCCGGGCAAGCACGAAGCATCACGCTGACCGTTCCTTGGGAGTCCTTGCCCACGCTGAAACGCAACGCACACTAACCAGAAAAGCGACAACGCACCGCCCATGCGCTCCGACGTTCCCGAAAAGCTGCTGGCGATCGTCGATGAGATCGATGCCCAGGGCCGCGCCAGCCTCACCCGCCTGACAGTGTTGGAAAAATGGTTCGAATATTCTGGCCGGTTGTCTGCCTTCGGCCTGTGGGTCGCGCGGCGCGCGGCCGGTCGCAAGGGCAAGACGAAGGCCGCGGCGGGAGCGTTGTTGAATGAGGCGAGAACGCTGTTGGGTTCGACCGCGACGCGGGAAAGTTTTACTCAGCCGGTGGACCGGGGCGCGGCGCAAGCCCTGTATCGCCGGGCGCGGGACTTCCAAAATGAGTTCCAGCAAGAACTAGGGGGACCGGTGCGCCTCATCCATTGTCGGCCGCTCCTCTTGGTGGAAGAGGGATTGGCGCTCCAGCTGGGGGAAGAGGATTCGCCGTCGGCCGGCTCCAAACTGGCGGCGGATTTCTGCCAGCATTACGATTCCCGTCACGGCGACAGTTTGTGTGGTCCCAGCCGAACCAAGATCATGGAAGTCGTCCGCTTTATGTTCACGCTCGAAGCAATCGAGGAGGACCACGACTGTTGAAAATCGCACTCGATGGCACCGCCTGAATTCCCAGATTGCTCGCATGCCCTTTACCGACACTGAAATCGCCGAACACCTGAAGGCGTTGGAAGAGTCCTTCTGGTCCCGTCGCCGGCCACCGCTGCACTTGCGCGACAAAGTGCGCGAGGGCCAGCGCATTACGGATCGGACCATCGAGATGTTCATCGTGCGCCCCGTGTTCAATCGCCCGGAGGAGCACACGGAGGAATCCATCGCCAGGGTGCAACACATGCCCCGCCTGCGGGTCTGGCGCATTTTCTGGAAGCGGGCGGACGGCAACTGGCACCGCTACGCGCCATGCCCCGAGGCAACTTCGCTGGCCGAGGCCCTCCGTGTGATCGACGAGGATGCCAGGGGTTGCTTCTTTGGCTGAACATTTCCATGTGCACTCTTCTCATCGCCGAACAACGCGTGATCGTGGCGAAAGTGGACGAACTGTCGGTCTTGGTGGACGCGTTGGAGAACCTGGACAAAATGCGCGCGGCTACTCCCCCACGGGGATGGCACGGGCCGCATGCGGCGGGCCCGCGGAGATTGACCACCTCATCCCCATCGCGGTTGCCCCAGAGCTGGGGAACGTCATCGCCAATCTCGAACCGATGCCGTCTACCCTGAATCGCAGGGAGGGCGTGAAGGTTGGCGCAAGGCAGATCTCGTGCAGAAAGACGTGCCGCTGGCCAATCCCAGGAAGACGGTAACGAACCAGGTTGGCATGCCGCTGCCCGATAATTTCCAAGGCGGCCAAGCCAAAAGTGTCATCAGCGAGATCTTCTGAGCTAACCCTATGAATCTTTTTTTCCGGACTCTCGCCGCGGTGTTACTCCTCGCGTCTTCTGCACTGGCGGCGGACGACTTTCCGCCTCCTGGATCGCTGGGCGATACCGCCAGCTACGGGCGCAGTCTCCAGCGCACGATGCGGCTGCTCGCAGAAAGCACGGCCGAGAAGCCGAACATGGTGCGCGTGCTTTTCTACGGGCAGAGCATTACCGAGCAGAAGTGGGCGAAGCTGGTGGAGGACGATCTGCGGCGGCGCTTTCCCCACGCTAATCTCGTCGTCGAGAATCGCGCGCTCGGCGGGTTCGCGTCGCAAATCCTGGTGCGCACGGCGGAGACGGACCTGTATCCGTTTCAGCCCGATCTGCTCATTTTCCACGTCTATGGGTCGCACGATAAATACGAGGACATCATCCGCCGGACGCGTGAGCGCACGTGCGCGGAGATCCTCATGCAGACGGATCATGTGACGAAGGCGGTGGACCTCACGGAGGAGACCGATCCGGCGAAAGTGCCCATCCAGAGCGGGAAATGGGACGCGTTCATGAATCACAACTGGATTCCCTCGCTCGCGAAAAAATACGGCGCGGAACTCTGCGATCAGCGCGCGATCTGGAAGCGGTATCTCACGGACCACGCGCTCGCGCCAAAGGCGCTGCTGAAGGACGACGTGCATCTGAATGCGAACGGCGAATACCTCATGGCGCAGTGCGTGAATGCTTATCTGCGGCGCGACGAAAAGTTCGGCCCGGCGCCGGCGGAGCAGTGGGTGCGACGCTCACAGTCGGGAAGGAGATCGTTTGGAAGGATGGCAAGCTGCGCGTGGAGTTTGAAGGCGCGCGTCTGGACGTGGTGGCAGGCGCGGGCGGTAACGGCCCTGCTGCGGGGGTGACGATCGATGGGCGCAAGCCGTCGGAGTTCGCGGAGCTTTACGGCTTCACGCGCGCGGCGACCAAGCCGGAAGGAAAGTGGCCGGTGAAATGGCCGGTGATTGCGCCGATTGGCTCGGAGAAGCCGTTGCTCATTGAGGAATGGACGCTCGACGCCCGCCGGGACGCGACGAATGAAAAGCTGTTCACTTTCACCCTGACCGGCTCAAAAACGGGGCCGGATGGCGAGGGGCGCAGCGACGCAAAATTCGTCTCCAAATCAGGCCGCGTTGTCATCGTGCCCGAGGATTGGAACGTGAATTTCGCCATGACCCTGGCGGGCATTAAACCGGTGCCGGTGCAGTTCGCGGTGAAGTGGAAGGTCGAGCCACGCTTTGTGGATGAGCTCACGCTGCCCGGAGCGAAAGCGACGGCTGGCGAGACCATCGTCACGCTTGCGAGCGGCTTGCCGAATACGAAGCACACGCTGGAAATCTCCGGTGGCTCGGATCAAACCATCACCGCCGTGCGCGTCTATCAGCCGCCGCTCGGGCGGAAGTAAGCGCCGACTCGCTCCCCCCGCATTTCGCTGGCTTGCGGTAAGACCCGGCCATCCGACCCATAATATGCACTCCACGCTTCCCGCACTTTCGTTAGCTCCGTTGATTCTCTCCCTTGCTCTCGCTGCGTGCGGCCTGCTCTGCGTGGACTCCGCGCCGGCGCAGGACGAGAAGCCGCGTGTCCCCGTTCCCGTTATCTTCGACACCGACATGGGTGGTGATTGTGATGATGTCGGCGCGCTCTTCATTCTGCACGGCGCGGTGGAGCGCGGCGAAGCGCGGCTTCTTGCGACGATGGGTTGCGTTTCGGCAGACGCGATTGCCCCGGCGCTGGACGCGATCAACACTTGGTTTGGGCGGCCCGGGATTCCCGTGGGCACGCTGAAGGATACTGGGTTTCTCGTCGGTCCTCATTACACGACGGAGCTGGCGAAACGGTTCCCGCATCAGTTCGCAGCGGGCATGGATTACCCGGACGCAGTCGCGCTTTACCGGCAGATTCTCTCAAAAGAACCCGATGGCAGTGTGGTCATCGTGGCAGTCGGCCCGTTGCGGAATCTGGCCAACCTACTCAAGTCCACTCCAGACAAACAAAGCCCGCTGAATGGCCGCTCACTTGTGGCGCGGAAGGTCAAGCGGCTCGATGTCATGGGCGGAAACTACCCGCCCAGTGCGAGCAAGAAAGACGCGGAGTATAACTTCAAGGTCGATGCCGCCTCGGCGTCGCTGGTCTGCGCCGATTGGCCGACGCCCGTGCTCTTCAATGGCGAAGGCGGTTCGACGATGTCCGGTCGCCGCGTCACCTACGAGATGCCGGAGCACAATCCGCTGAACGTGGCTCATCGGCTTTATCCGGGCGTGGGTTTCGCCGGGGATCGTTTAAGCTGGGATCCTGTTTCGTGTCTGGTGGCGGTGCGCGGTGCCGCGCCATTTTACTCGGTCGTCAGCGGTGGCAGGAACGTGGTGGACGCCACCACCGGGATCAATACTTGGCAGGCCGATGGGAATACCAATCACTCCTATCTCGTTCTGAATCGAAAGCTGCCCAAGGCCGAAGTCGAAGCGGCGCTGGAAGACTTGATGGTGGCGGGCAAGGCGCGTCCGACCGGCCTCACTTTCAACACCGCCTGTTACGCCACGGCGGGCATGTGTCAGATCACCAGCAAGGGCGCGGCGGACGACGCTGCGACTGCTAGCAAGGCTTTCGATCTCGATGACAAGACGGCGTGGAGCGACAAGTCTGCGTCAAGTTGGCTTCAGTGCCAGTATGTCGATGGCCGGAAGTATCTCGTGACTTCGTATGCGCTCGTTTGTTCGGACCAGCAGCGGTTGCCACATAGCTTGGAATTGTCCGGCTCGAACGATGGCGGGGTAACTTGGGCCTCGCTGGACATCCAGAAGACTCCCGAGTTCAGCGAGCAGACACCCCGCCGCGAGTTCACCATCGCCAAGCCAGCCAAGTGGAACATCTACCGGCTGAACGTCACCGCGGCCCATGAAGCAGAAGGCACCGCCATCTCGACGCTCGAACTGAATGAGGCCATTCACTGCCGCCCCAAGGTCGCCGTCGCTGCCGTGGGCCTTGATCATCAAACCCTCAACCTCGCGGTCAACATGCGCGCGACGCTGAATGCCACGCTCGCGCCGATGGAAACATTCGAGCGGGAAGTCGCGTGGTCGAGCAGTGATCCCGCCGTGGCCGAAGTGCGGAGGATTGGTGAGCAGATCGCCGTCGTCGTCGGTAAAAAGCCCGGCACCTGCACCATCAGCGCGATGATCGACAAGGTGCAGCAGACCTGCGCCGTGACAGTGGCTCCTTCCACCCTCCCCGCCGGATGGCGCTACGACGAACTCAACGCCCCGACCATTCCCGGTGCCGTTTCAGTCGCAGAGGGCGTCTTCACGCTGACCGGATGCGGCCATGCGATGACCGCATTTTGGGAGCGCGTGCGGGATCAAGGAACCTTCGTCAGCCGGTCGGTGACGGGTGACGCTGCCATCTCCGCCCGCCTTACAAGTCTGCCTTCCGACGTCGGCGGCCCGTCGTATTCACGGGATCATCGACCGCCATCCGTCGCCGGATTGATGATTCGGGAAACGCTCACCGAGAAGTGCGGACGCTATCTGCTCCTCCAAGTCGAGGCGTCGGGTTCACTCGTCTGCCGCTGGCGGAACAAGTCGGGGGATCAGGACGACAACCAGAGAAAAGATTTGGGCAAAGTCACGCTGCCGCTCCATTTGAAGCTCATTCAAAGGGGTGGGCAAACGCAGCTCTTCACCTCCACCGATGGCCGCGACTGGGGCGAGCCGAGAATGTCCCACGCCGCCCAGTTCGATGTTCAGAGTCGGGTCGGTCTCTTCGTCTGCTCGGGCAATACCTTCGCGACCACCACCGCCACTTTCGATTCGGTCCAGTCTCCCCAATGACCCTCACTTCCATCCGCTACTCGATGGTGGGAGCAGGGGAACTTGCGGGCCGTCCTTCGTTCCGTCGTCGCGGCTCACCCAGAGCTGCGCGTAATTGCGCCCGTTCCGAACGTTGAGACCTGGCACTCGCCGGTTGCGGGAGTCGCGCCCCTCCATAAACTGCGCGCGGTGACCCGTCGTGCTAGAACAGCTGTTCGCGATTGTGCCGTTGCCCTGCGTTGCGTTTCCTTTCGCGCATTGCTCCAGCACAATCGCCAGCACAACGAGTAAAGGCGGTGTGGCGAAACGGCAGACGCAGCAGACTTAAAATCTGCTGGGAGGTTACTCCCGTGCGGGTTCGAGTCCCGCCACCGCTAGCTGCCCGATGCCGGGCTGCGCAGTTCGCATCCTTCGGGGTGGAACGGGCTACCAGCCCGTGCTGCCGGGCAGTCTGCCGGAGGAAGCACTGCCGGGCGGGTCGCCCGCCAGCACAGGCAGGTTGCCTGTGCCACCCTTCCGGACGCTGCGCAGGTTTGCTATCCCACGAGGGAATGAACCCGGTTTTCCGCGTGCGCACGACACTTTGGGAGGACGAGAGCGGGCGCCGATGCAGCTTGGAGCGGTGGGTGCGCCGCGGCGCACCCACCGCTCCAAGCTGCATCGGCGCCCGCTCTCGTCCTCCCAAAGTGTCGTGCGCACGCGGAAAACCGGGTTCATTCCCTCGTGGGATAGCAAACCTGCGCAGCGTCCGGAAGGGTGGCACAGGCAACCTGCCTGTGCTGGCGGGCGACCCGCCCGGCAGTGCTTCCTCCGGCAGACTGCCCGGCAGCACGGGCTGGTAGCCCGTTCCACCCCGAAGGATGCGAACTGCGCAGCCCGGCATCGGGCAGCTAGCGGTGGCGGGACTCGAACCCGCACGGGAGTAACCTCCCAGCAGATTTTAAGTCTGCTGCGTCTGCCGTTTCGCCACACCGCCTTTACTCGTTGTGCTGGCGATTGTGCTGGAGCAATGCGCGAAAGGAAACGCAACGCAGGGCAACGGCACAATCGCGAACAGCTGTTCTAGCACGACGGGTCACCGCGCGCAGTTTATGGAGGGGCGCGACTCCCGCAACCGGCGAGTGCCAGGTCTCAACGTTCGGAACGGGCGCAATTACGCGCAGCTCTGGGTGAGCCGCGACGACGGAACGAAGGACGGCCCGCAAGTTCCCCTGCTCCCACCATCGAGTAGCGGATGGAAGTGAGGGTCATTGGGGAGACTGGACCGAATCGAAAGTGGCGGTGGTGGTCGCGAAGGTATTGCCCGAGCAGACGAAGAGACCGACCCGACTCTGAACATCGAACTGGGCGGCGTGGGACATTCTCGGCTCGCCCCAGTCGCGGCCATCGGTGGAGGTGAAGAGCTGCGTTTGCCCACCCCTTTGAATGAGCTTCAAATGGAGCGGCAGCGTGACTTTGCCCAAATCTTTTCTCTGGTTGTCGTCCTGATCCCCCGACTTGTTCCGCCAGCGGCAGACGAGTGAACCCGACGCCTCGACTTGGAGGAGCAGATAGCGTCCGCACTTCTCGGTGAGCGTTTCCCGAATCATCAATCCGGCGACGGATGGCGGTCGATGATCCCGTGAATACGACGGGCCGCCGACGTCGGAAGGCAGACTTGTAAGGCGGGCGGAGATGGCAGCGTCACCCGTCACCGACCGGCTGACGAAGGTTCCTTGATCCCGCACGCGCTCCCAAAATGCGGTCATCGCATGGCCGCATCCGGTCAGCGTGAAGACGCCCTCTGCGACTGAAACGGCACCGGGAATGGTCGGGGCGTTGAGTTCGTCGTAGCGCCATCCGGCGGGGAGGGTGGAAGGAGCCACTGTCACGGCGCAGGTCTGCTGCACCTTGTCGATCATCGCGCTGATGGTGCAGGTGCCGGGCTTTTTACCGACGACGACGGCGATCTGCTCACCAATCCTCCGCACTTCGGCCACGGCGGGATCACTGCTCGACCACGCGACTTCCCGCTCGAATGTTTCCATCGGCGCGAGCGTGGCATTCAGCGTCGCGCGCATGTTGACCGCGAGGTTGAGGGTTTGATGATCAAGGCCCACGGCAGCGACGGCGACCTTGGGGCGGCAGTGAATGGCCTCATTCAGTTCGAGCGTCGAGATGGCGGTGCCTTCTGCTTCATGGGCCGCGGTGACGTTCAGCCGGTAGATGTTCCACTTGGCTGGCTTGGCGATGGTGAACTCGCGGCGGGGTGTCTGCTCGCTGAACTCGGGAGTCTTCTGGATGTCCAGCGAGGCCCAAGTTACCCCGCCATCGTTCGAGCCGGACAATTCCAAGCTATGTGGCAACCGCTGCTGGTCCGAACAAACGAGCGCATACGAAGTCACGAGATACTTCCGGCCATCGACATACTGGCACTGAAGCCAACTTGACGCAGACTTGTCGCTCCACGCCGTCTTGTCATCGAGATCGAAAGCCTTGCTAGCAGTCGCAGCGTCGTCCGCCGCGCCCTTGCTGGTGATCTGACACATGCCCGCCGTGGCGTAACAGGCGGTGTTGAAAGTGAGGCCGGTCGGACGCGCCTTGCCCGCCACCATCAAGTCTTCCAGCGCCGCTTCGACTTCGGCCTTGGGCAGCTTTCGATTCAGAACGAGATAGGAGTGATTGGTATTCCCATCGGCCTGCCAAGTATTGATCCCGGTGGTGGCGTCCACCACGTTCCTGCCACCGCTGACGACCGAGTAAAATGGCGCGGCACCGCGCACCGCCACCAGACACGAAACAGGATCCCAGCTTAAACGATCCCCGGCGAAACCCACGCCCGGATAAAGCCGATGAGCCACGTTCAGCGGATTGTGCTCCGGCATCTCGTAGGTGACGCGGCGACCGGACATCGTCGAACCGCCTTCGCCATTGAAGAGCACGGGCGTCGGCCAATCGGCGCAGACCAGCGACGCCGAGGCGGCATCGACCTTGAAGTTATACTCCGCGTCTTTCTTGCTCGCACTGGGCGGGTAGTTTCCGCCCATGACATCGAGCCGCTTGACCTTCCGCGCCACAAGTGAGCGGCCATTCAGCGGGCTTTGTTTGTCTGGAGTGGACTTGAGTAGGTTGGCCAGATTCCGCAACGGGCCGACTGCCACGATGACCACACTGCCATCGGGTTCTTTTGAGAGAATCTGCCGGTAAAGCGCGACTGCGTCCGGGTAATCCATGCCCGCTGCGAACTGATGCGGGAACCGTTTCGCCAGCTCCGTCGTGTAATGAGGACCGACGAGAAACCCAGTATCCTTCAGCGTGCCCACGGGAATCCCGGGCCGCCCAAACCAAGTGTTGATCGCGTCCAGCGCCGGGGCAATCGCGTCTGCCGAAACGCAACCCATCGTCGCAAGAAGCCGCGCTTCGCCGCGCTCCACCGCGCCGTGCAGAATGAAGAGCGCGCCGACATCATCACAATCACCACCCATGTCGGTGTCGAAGATAACGGGAACGGGGACACGCGGCTTCTCGTCCTGCGCCGGCGCGGAGTCCACGCAGAGCAGGCCGCACGCAGCGAGAGCAAGGGAGAGAATCAACGGAGCTAACGAAAGTGCGGGAAGCGTGGAGTGCATATTATGGGTCGGATGGCCGGGTCTTACCGCAAGCCAGCGAAATGCGGGGGGAGCGAGTCGGCGCTTACTTCCGCCCGAGCGGCGGCTGATAGACGCGCACGGCGGTGATGGTTTGATCCGAGCCACCGGAGATTTCCAGCGTGTGCTTCGTATTCGGCAAGCCGCTCGCAAGCGTGACGATGGTCTCGCCAGCCGTCGCTTTCGCTCCGGGCAGCGTGAGCTCATCCACAAAGCGTGGCTCGACCTTCCACTTCACCGCGAACTGCACCGGCACCGGTTTAATGCCCGCCAGGGTCATGGCGAAATTCACGTTCCAATCCTCGGGCACGATGACAACGCGGCCTGATTTGGAGACGAATTTTGCGTCGCTGCGCCCCTCGCCATCCGGCCCCGTTTTTGAGCCGGTCAGGGTGAAAGTGAACAGCTTTTCATTCGTCGCGTCCCGGCGGGCGTCGAGCGTCCATTCCTCAATGAGCAACGGCTTCTCCGAGCCAATCGGCGCAATCACCGGCCATTTCACCGGCCACTTTCCTTCCGGCTTGGTCGCCGCGCGCGTGAAGCCGTAAAGCTCCGCGAACTCCGACGGCTTGCGCCCATCGATCGTCACCCCCGCAGCAGGGCCGTTACCGCCCGCGCCTGCCACCACGTCCAGACGCGCGCCTTCAAACTCCACGCGCAGCTTGCCATCCTTCCAAACGATCTCCTTCCCGACTGTGAGCGTCGCACCCACTGCTCCGCCGGCGCCGGGCCGAACTTTTCGTCGCGCCGCAGATAAGCATTCACGCACTGCGCCATGAGGTATTCGCCGTTCGCATTCAGATGCACGTCGTCCTTCAGCAGCGCCTTTGGCGCGAGCGCGTGGTCCGTGAGATACCGCTTCCAGATCGCGCGCTGATCGCAGAGTTCCGCGCCGTATTTTTTCGCGAGCGAGGGAATCCAGTTGTGATTCATGAACGCGTCCCATTTCCCGCTCTGGATGGGCACTTTCGCCGGATCGGTCTCCTCCGTGAGGTCCACCGCCTTCGTCACATGATCCGTCTGCATGAGGATCTCCGCGCACGTGCGCTCACGCGTCCGGCGGATGATGTCCTCGTATTTATCGTGCGACCCATAGACGTGGAAAATGAGCAGATCGGGCTGAAACGGATACAGGTCCGTCTCCGCCGTGCGCACCAGGATTTGCGACGCGAACCCGCCGAGCGCGCGATTCTCGACGACGAGATTAGCGTGGGGAAAGCGCCGCCGCAGATCGTCCTCCACCAGCTTCGCCCACTTCTGCTCGGTAATGCTCTGCCCGTAGAAAAGCACGCGCACCATGTTCGGCTTCTCGGCCGTGCTTTCTGCGAGCAGCCGCATCGTGCGCTGGAGACTGCGCCCGTAGCTGGCGGTATCGCCCAGCGATCCAGGAGGCGGAAAGTCGTCCGCCGCCAGTGCAGAAGACGCGAGGAGTAACACCGCGGCGAGAGTCCGGAAAAAAAGATTCATAGGGTTAGCTCAGAAGATCTCGCTGATGACACTTTTGGCTTGGCCGCCTTGGAAATTATCGGGCAGCGGCATGCCAACCTGGTTCGTTACCGTCTTCCTGGGATTGGCCAGCGGCACGTCTTTCTGCACGAGATCTGCCTTGCGCCAACCTTCACGCCCTCCCTGCGATTCAGGGTAGACGGCATCGGTTCGAGATTGGCGATGACGTTCCCCAGCTCTGGGGCAACCGCGATGGGGATGAGGTGGTCAATCTCCGCGGGCCCGCCGCATGCGGCCCGTGCCATCCCCGTGGGGGAGTAGCCGCGCGCATTTTGTCCAGGTTCTCCAACGCGTCCACCAAGACCGACAGTTCGTCCACTTTCGCCACGATCACGCGTTGTTCGGCGATGAGAAGAGTGCACATGGAAATGTTCAGCCAAAGAAGCAACCCCTGGCATCCTCGTCGATCACACGGAGGGCCTCGGCCAGCGAAGTTGCCTCGGGGCATGGCGCGTAGCGGTGCCAGTTGCCGTCCGCCCGCTTCCAGAAAATGCGCCAGACCCGCAGGCGGGGCATGTGTTGCACCCTGGCGATGGATTCCTCCGTGTGCTCCTCCGGGCGATTGAACACGGGGCGCACGATGAACATCTCGATGGTCCGATCCGTAATGCGCTGGCCCTCGCGCACTTTGTCGCGCAAGTGCAGCGGTGGCCGGCGACGGGACCAGAAGGACTCTTCCAACGCCTTCAGGTGTTCGGCGATTTCAGTGTCGGTAAAGGGCATGCGAGCAATCTGGGAATTCAGGCGGTGCCATCGAGTGCGATTTTCAACAGTCGTGGTCCTCCTCGATTGCTTCGAGCGTGAACATAAAGCGGACGACTTCCATGATCTTGGTTCGGCTGGGACCACACAAACTGTCGCCGTGACGGGAATCGTAATGCTGGCAGAAATCCGCCGCCAGTTTGGAGCCGGCCGACGGCGAATCCTCTTCCCCCAGCTGGAGCGCCAATCCCTCTTCCACCAAGAGGAGCGGCCGACAATGGATGAGGCGCACCGGTCCCCCTAGTTCTTGCTGGAACTCATTTTGGAAGTCCCGCGCCCGGCGATACAGGGCTTGCGCCGCGCCCCGGTCCACCGGCTGAGTAAAACTTTCCCGCGTCGCGGTCGAACCCAACAGCGTTCTCGCCTCATTCAACAACGCTCCCGCCGCGGCCTTCGTCTTGCCCTTGCGACCGGCCGCGCGCCGCGCGACCCACAGGCCGAAGGCAGACAACCGGCCAGAATATTCGAACCATTTTTCCAACACTGTCAGGCGGGTGAGGCTGGCGCGGCCCTGGGCATCGATCTCATCGACGATCGCCAGCAGCTTTTCGGGAACGTCGGAGCGCATGGGCGGTGCGTTGTCGCTTTTCTGGTTAGTGTGCGTTGCGTTTCAGCGTGGGCAAGGACTCCCAAGGAACGGTCAGCGTGATGCTTCGTGCTTGCCCGGGCACGCGCCGGATGAATCCCCGCCGCTCCAGAGTAAGCACCATGGAATGCACGCTCGGCGGTGTGATTTGGAAAAAACGCTGCATGTCAGCTTCCGCCGGTGCGCAACCGTTTACCATGCTGTAATGGTGAATGTAGGCGAGGAACTGGGCCTGTCGCGCAGTGGGAGTGGTATTCATCAACTGGCGTGGGGGATTAAATCCGCGGATCGGCAAGAACGAGTGCGAGTGAGTTCCGCGACGGCGGCGGCGAGGAGGTCGGTGGCAGTCGTGCGGGCGGTGGCGAGCTGGGTTTCCAACGCGCCCACCAAGGCCACACCGGGCGAGTGTTTGTCCGCAGTTCACAATTGGCGAGCGCTCAGAGCGGTGTTGAATCCCTGCGCGTGTCGCTCCGGCATTCATCGTGTGAAACCCAATAATACTCTGCTCGGGCTCATCGCGGCGTTGCTCGCCACGGGTTCGAGCGCCACGGCGGCGGATGATGCGCCGCGGAACGTCTCGCGCGTGATCGAACCCGGCGGGCTGCCGCGGCGCGTGCAGGTGTTCGAGGATTACGAGACGGAGATCGAGAAGCGCTGGTGGCTGCGCGGCACCGCGCTCGCGGGCGATCTCGCGCCGTCGCTTTCGGCATCGGTGCCGAATCGCCGCGTGAGCCGCGCGGGTGAGACGAAGGATTTCGACGATCTCATGGGCGACCCGAAGCGGGTGTGGAAGGCGGTGGTGTTCAACCCCGTGCCCGGCCCGCCAATGGGCGCGAACACGCGGTTGAGCTTTCGCTACCGGCTCCGCGGAACAGACACGATGCGCGTGCAGATCTACAGCCTGAGCAACGGCTACCATCGCCACCTCACGCTCACCGGACTCCCGCAGGGCGCGTGGCAATCCGCGGCAGTTGCCATGACGCAGGCGCGCCGGCCCGACGGCAGCGGCGGCCCGCTCGAGACGGACGAACGCATCGACGACCTCCAGTTTTACGTCGCGCCCGACGCCGAGCTCGCGATCGATGACATCGTGCTCTTCGAGGCGGCACCGCCGGGCGAGCGGCAGCCGATTCCGCGGCGCATCATCTTCACGGGCTGGTTCGACACCGGCAAACAAGGCGCAGGACACGAGTGGCCCGGCGACTTCGCGATCGTCGCGCACGAGCCGCCGCGCACGTGGAAGTGCGCCAAGTCCGTGCCCCATCCGCAGACCGGCGAGCCGTGGATTCGTGTCCATCTCCGCGGGCCGCGTGCCCTCAGCGCGCTGAACCGGCTGCGCTTCGCCTGCCGTCTCAGCGCCGGTGGCCCGCTGCGCGTGGTGCTCGCCGACCGCGATGGCCGCGCGCGTTCGAGCACGATGCTGCGCGACCTGCCCGCCGACCGCTGGACCGAGGCGAGTGTGGATCTGCCGGCAGAACCCGGAGCGCTCGCCGAGAATATCCAATTCTACCCCGCAAATGGCGCCGAGCTGCTCATCGACGACGTGCTCCTCTTCGAGCCCGGAGAAGAGGTTGTGCATCCGGCAGCTCCGTCGCAAAGATGAACCGCCGTCTATTCATGAAATCCACCCTCCTCTCCGTCACCGTCGTCCTCCTCGCGGCAGCATCAGCATCGACCTTCGCCGCATCCCCGCTTGCTGGGCTGCCGGGCAAGCCCGGCGCGCACATCGAGAAGATCAAAGCCCTCGCCGAGGGCGAATGGCTCCACCTCGGTGCCCCCGAGCCCGATCCTAAATGGGGCCGCGCGCGCGGGCGGAGCTGGTCCTGCCGGATGCCCTTCGCGCCGGAACTGCGCGGCGCATTCCTTACGGGCGAAGGCGTGCACGGCTTCGTCAAACCGGACGGCCATATCATGGACGACGTCTGGTTTTACGACCTGAGCGCGCACCGCTGGATCTGCTGCCATCCCGGGACCGAGGTCGCGACGCTCCAGCTCACGGTGAACGCTGACGGCTTCGAAGC
>Ga0136611_10001612_pt1 | contig 15731 bp, 13 predicted proteins | sample AntDrymUQ2232306_2_FD_106645 | JGI IMG/M metagenome (GOLD analysis project Ga0136611, IMG submission 106645) | Polar desert sand microbial communities from Dry Valleys, Antarctica - metaG UQ223 (23.06) | ecosystem: Environmental > Terrestrial > Soil > Desert | place: Antarctica: Dry Valley...
ACGCCATCAGAAACCTGAGCTCCGGTTTTTGGTATCAGACGAATTTACATCGACAGGCGCAAAGAATGCCGTAATCTGGTCTCGCAGCTGCGCCCACGGAGCCACCAACCGCCTGGCCGGCGGAAGCGAATCAAGCAGGAATCGGCCATACTGTCGCCTCACCAGCCGCGGATCGCACAGCACGACGACACCACGATCGGTGGCCGTCCTGATCAACCGCCCGAATCCCTGCTTCAACCGGAGCGATGCGTGCGGCAACATGTATTCGGAGAACGAATCCCCGCCACGGGCATCGATGGCTTCGCAATGTGCCGCCGTGATCGGTTCCGTGGGAACACGAAAGGGCAACCGCGCGATCAGCAGAACTCGTAGCGCCCGGCCGGGAACGTCTACGCCCTCCCAGAACGACGCGGTTCCAAGCAGAATCGCGTTGCCTGCTTCGCGGAAGCGCTGCAGGATCACATCACGCGAATCATCGCCGTGGACGAGCAGTGAATACCGACGATCGAGGCCGCGACTCCGCATCGCGTCCGCCATGCGACGCACATCCGTGTGGCTCGTGAAGAGTACGAACATCCCGCCACCCGAGGCCTCCGCGAGGTCCTTCACAATGGCGGTCACGCCGCTGAAATGCGCATCGGCGTTCTCATTCGGCGCCGGCAGATCGGCAGGTATCGCGACCACCGCCTGCGTCGCGTAGTCGAACGGCGACGGATACACCGCGGTCATCGGTTCCACCTCGGGCTCATCGAGTCCGAGGCGCGAGGAGAGAAAGCTGAAATTCCCGTCGGTCGCCAACGTCGCACTGGTGACCACCGCGGTGGTCAGCCGCTTGAACAAATCCTCTCGAAGAATGGGCGCAAGGTCGAGCGGAACACTCGACACCGCCACGTTGCGGTCCATGCCTTTCGTTTCGAGCCAGCGCACCGCGGGGGCGCTGTCGACGGCCGGAGCCAGTGCCTGTCGAAGCGTATCGCCGGCCGCCTCGAGACGACGCGAGACCCCGCGCATTTCGTTGAGCACCACCAGCAGACTGTCGTCCGGGTGCTCACTCGCTTCGAGGCGCTCCCGTACCAGCCGAAGTCCTTCACGCAGGAACGCGATTTCGCCTACGACGTCCTCGAGCGCAACGCGGAGCCCACCCACCCAGATGGGATGCGCGTCGAAATCGTGCGTGAGCCGAAGCGTGCGCACCCCCTCACGCGCCAGCAGCGCCTCCAGCAGATCGAAGATGAGCTCGGCCTTCGCGCGCACGGCGCCGGCAGCGGGAAAGAGGCGCGCGTTGAGCAGGTCCATGCTTGCGGTGCTGTAGAGATCGTTTTTTCCGGCCAGACGGGATCCGAGCGTCGGGAGCAGCCCCTTGCCGTGTCGCTCGAGACGGTTGAACAGCCGCTGCAGCATTCGGCGAGTGATCGTGCCGCCCAGGTGCTTGGCGGCGGCGTCTTCCAGATGATGTCCCTCGTCGATAATGAGGCGATCATACGCGGGGAGCACCGCGGCCTCCTCCCAGTTCTGTGATATGCGCCGGACCGCGATGTCTGCCATGAGCAGATGGTGATTCACCACGATGACGTCGGCCTGCGCCGCGGTGCGCCGCGCGGCAAACACGAAGCACTCATCGAAATGCGGACACTTGAGCCGGAGGCACAGGTCTGACTCGGCGGCCACCTCGTCCCACACCTCAGGACGCGGTGCCGACGGCAGATCCCCCAGTGAACCGTCCTTCGTCTGCTCCGACCAGTCCACGAGTGACTGCAGCTCAGCGCGATGTCCGGCATCGAAGAGCGTTGACCCCGTGGCATTGGCCTGTTCCAATCGCAACAGACAGACGTAGTTGCGCCACCCCTTGAGCATGGCGAAACGAACCGGCTGATCGTCGAGCGCTCGCCGGAGGAACGGAAGGTCCTTGCCGATCAACTGCTCCTGCAGGTTGATGGTGTTGGTGGACACCACCGTCCGATCGCCATTGGCCGCGGCCCAGCGAAGCGCTGGGACGAGATACGCCAGCGACTTCCCAACGCCCGTGCCGGCCTCGAGCAGCCCAATGCCGCCCAGGTTGTATAATCGAGCGATGGCTGCGGCCATGTCGCGCTGCCCATCGCGATTCTCATAGCGATCGAGCGCGGTCGCGACGCGCCCTTCCGGCCCAAGGTCCTCGCCAATGGCGGTCGCGTCGATGCGGGTTTCGCTCGACGCCCGCGGGACTTCCACGACGACGTACAACTCGCTCGCCTCGTTGTTGACGATGGCGAATCCAATGCCGTCATCGTGTAGCCGGGCCGCCACCTGGAGATCCGCGTCCGATGGCTCGAGGTCGCCACTGGGATGATTGTGCACCAGGAGCTCGCCACGACTGGCGAAGCCGGGCAGCGCGAGCACGGAACGTGAATCGCCGCGCGCGGCGACGCGCGCGGTCTGAATGATGCCGGCGCCGTCCACCGAACAGGCAAAGCAGATCTCTCGCCCGCCCCCCAGCCGGATCGCCGTGCGCACCGCTGCCGCGGCGGCCTTCCCCAAATGCGTGACCGAACCCTGCGGCTGCGGCGGCCGCGAAGGCGACGCGATGGTCAGGTCTTGAGCGGCTTCTTCTTCGCCGCCGGAAAAAGCACGTTGTTCAGGATCAGCCGGTAGCCCGGCGAGTTCGCGTGCAACGCGAGATCGGTGGGCGGATTGCCGATCGCGTGCTGCGGATCTTCCGGATCGTGTCCGCCGAGGAACGTCCACGTTCCCTTGCCATAGTCGCCGTGGATGTACTTCACCCACGGCGCGCCATCCTCGAACGCCAGCACCGTCACCCCCGGTTTCAGCGTCGGCTTGGTGAAGCTCGTCGTCACGCCGTAGAAATCCGGAATCACCGTACGGTGATTCTGCACAAGCATCGATGAAATCGGATCGAACTTGGCGGCGAATCCGAAGAGGGTGTAGGCGCCGAGCGGCTGGCGCCGGCCTGGAACATTGACCTGATGGCCGTCGATGTCGCTCATCGCGTTCACGAATGGCGACTGCTCCAGGTGCGCGCCCGTGAACGCAAAGGAGCGATCCCACCGTAATCTCGCGTCGACCTCGTCGGCGATCGGGGTGCCGTCGGCGTATGCGAAGGCGATGTCCGTGCCGTGGCCCGCGATCGCCAGCTCGAGCGTTTCGGTGGCACCACACATCGCAAACAGAAAACCGCCTCGTTCAACGAAGCGCCGGATGCGTTCCGCGACTTCCTTCTTGAGGGCCGGTACCGTGGCGAACCCATTCCGAGTCGCGACAGCCTGATTCCGCTGCAGCTGCTCGATGAACCAGGGCGCATTGCGATAGCTCAGATAGAATTTCGAGAGCTGCCCGGTGAAGTCCTCGTGATGGAGGTGCAGCCAGTCGAACTGCGCGAGCGAATCGGCGAGCACTTCCTGATCCCACACCGTGGTATACTCGATCCCCGCATACTTGAGGGCCAGCGTCACGGCGTCATCCCAGGGCGGCGCATCCGGCGGCGTGTAGACCGCGATGCGCGGTGCCTTCTCGAGCACGACCGCGTCCATGTTCGCCGTCGACATCTCCGTGCGAATGGCACCGAGTGCGCTCTGGTCGAGTGCCTCGACCGTGATGCCGTCAATCGCCGCGCGGCGACGCAGCTCGGGAGAATCCGCCAGGAGAAACGATCCGCCGCGATAGTTCAGCAACCACTCGGCCGGCAGTCCGTCACGCAGCGCGGTAAACGTCAGCCCGTACGCCTTGAGATGATTCTGCTGCGCATCGTCCATCGGCACGAGCACGCGCTGGGCGTCTCCGCGCGTCGCGTGTACGATCAGGATCGCCAGGGCGAGCCATCCGCCACGACGCAGGGCACGGAGAACGGAAAACCGGGGGACGGTCGAGCGCGGGCGAAGCATGATGTAATATGCGTACCGGGCGCTGGCGCTCATAGTTCCGGCGCACAGGGGCGCCGGATGGCCCTTGACCCTCCCGCAGGCGCCATTCAGCTTTCGCACTCCGTCACCGCCGGCCGGTCGGGTCCGCGGCCTCCCCGAGCACAATGGAGTCATTGGTGTCGAGCTACCGCGCGATCGGTCGCGTCAGGACGATGCGCTCATGAAGGGCATCATTCTCGCCGGAGGCGCGGGCACCCGGCTGTATCCGCTCACCCGCGTGATGAGCAAGCAGCTGCTGCCGGTGTTCGACAAGCCGATGATCTATTATCCCCTGTCGACACTGATGCTGGGCGGCATCGGCGACATCCTCCTGATCTCGACGCCCCGTGATCTGCCGCGCTACGAGGATCTGCTCGGTGATGGGAGCCAGTGGGGCATTCGCATCCGCTACGCGCCGCAGCCCGTGCCGAATGGGCTGGCCCAGGCGTTCGTGATCGGACGCGAGTTCATCGGCGACGACCGCGTGGCCCTCGTGCTCGGCGACAACATTTTCTACGGGAGCGGACTGTCCTCCATCCTTCGCCGAGCCGCCGAACGTCCGGATGGCGCGACGGTGTTTGGCTACGTGGTAAAGGATCCGGAGCGCTATGGCGTCGCGGAGCTGGGCGCGGACGGCCGCGTCCTCTCGCTCGAGGAGAAACCGGTCGTTCCGAAAAGCCCGGTCGCCGTCACCGGGCTCTATTTCTACGACAATCAGGTCGTCGAGATCGCCAGCGCGCTCGCGCCATCCCCCCGGGGCGAGTACGAGATCACCGACGTGAATCGAGTGTATCTCGACCGCGGCATGCTGCATCTCGAGGTATTCGGACGCGGCTTTGCGTGGCTCGATACCGGCACGCATGAATCGCTGCAAAGCGCATCCAACTTCATCGAGATGATCGAAACCCGACAGGGATTGAAGATCGCGTGTCCCGAGGAGATCGCATACCGCTTTGGCTTCATTGATGCGGAGCAGTTGCGGCGTCTTGCCGAGCCGCTCGCGTCATCCGGCTACGGCCAATACCTGCTGCAGATTCTCACCGGCTTTCCTGCCTCCGCGTAATCACCCTTCCCTCGCTCCTGACTGAATGCCTGTCGCGTCATCCGAACTTCCCGCGCTGCAATGCACCGGCGCGAAGCTGGTCCGCTTCCCCGTCATCGAGGATGCGCGCGGCGTCCTGTCGTTCGGCCAGATCGGCACCCAGCTTCCCTTTACGCCGCTGCGCTTCTTCACGATCAGCGACGTGACGCCAGGCGCGAGCCGCGGTGAGCACGCGCATCGCGAGCTGCTTCAGCTCTTTCTCTGCCTGCGAGGCTCATTTCGCATGACCATCGAGGACGGGACCCACCGCGATGTGCTCATGCTCGACAGCCAGGCCGTTGGCCTCTACGTCCCCGAGCGGACGTGGACGATTCTGGAGAACTTCACGCCTGACGCGTTTGTGCTCGTGCTGGCGTCGGGTACCTACAGCGAAGCCGACTACATCCGTGACAAGGATGAGTTCGCGGCGATCACCAGCGGCCGATGAGCGTCAGCGTTCCGTTCCTCGACCTCAAGGACACCCATCGCGAGATGGGGAGCGAGATCGACCGCGCCCTGCTCCGCGTGTCGGAGCGCGGATGGTATCTGCTCGGCGCCGAGCTGCTGGGCTTTGAATCGGAGTGGGCGAACTACCTCGGGGTGAAGCACTGCATCGGCGTCGCGAACGGCCTCGATGCGCTCCAGCTGGCGCTGCTCGCCATGGACGTCGGCCCGGGTGACGAAGTCATCGTTCCGTCCAACACGTATATCGCAACATGGCTCGGTGTCACGCAGACCGGTGCCACGATCGTCCCGGTCGAGCCTGATCCGGCAACGCACAATCTCGACCCCGATCGCATTGAAGCCGCCATCACGCCGCGGACGAGAGTCATCCTGCCGGTCCACCTTTACGGGCAGTCCGCGGACATGGGTCCGATCCTCGAGCTCGCGCGGCGCCGTGGCGTGCGAGTGCTGGAGGACGCGGCTCAGGCACATGGTGCACGCTACCGCAGGACGCGTGTGGGCGGCTCGGAGATCACCGACGTCGCCGCCTGGAGCTTTTACCCGACCAAGAACCTCGGCGCGATCGGCGATGCTGGCGCCGTGACCACTGATGATGACCAGCTGGCCGACCGGCTGCGCGTTCTGCGCAACTATGGACAGCGGGTGAAGTACGTGTGTGAAGTGCGCGGATACAACAGCCGGCTCGATGAGGTGCAGGCCGCAGTGCTGCGCGCGAAGCTCACCCGGCTTGACGCCTGGAATGCCCGTCGAACAGAGCTGGCGGCGGTCTATCAGCGCGAGCTCGCGACGTTCGACCTGGTACTTCCGTTCGTGCCGGAGTGGGCCGATCCGGTCTGGCACCTCTACGTCGTGCGTTCCACGGGTCGCGACCGCCTGCAGCAGGCACTCCGCGCTGCGGGTGTGGATACGGTCATCCACTATCCGATCGCGCCGCACCAGCAACAGGCGTATCAGGATCTCGGGTTTGCGCGCAGCGCCTTTCCGCTGGCGAATCAGCTCGCCTCGGAGGTGCTCAGTCTGCCGATTGGACCGTATCTGACCGACGATCAGCAGCGGCTGGTAATCGACGCAGTTCGCGACGCCGCAGCCGGACCGATGAGGTGACCTGGTCGCTCCGCTACTCAGTCTGAGATGGGACTTCGTGCCCGCGCGAGCTCGAGCTCACGCCGGGCCTGAGGCAGCAGTGCGCTACCGGGATAGCCGAGGATGAGCTGCTCGAGCTTCGCGATCGATTCACCGTACTGTCCCCGTCGGCGCAGCAATCGTGCCCAGTCGAGTGCGGCTTCGGGCGCTTCGGGAGATCCGGCGTGCCGGTCGATAATTCTGGACCATACCCGAACCGCGGCCAGTTCGTCACCGGCGGACGATGACAGCCGCGCACTCATGCCCAGGAGAACGGCGGCGGCCTCACCGAGCGAATCGGCGGCGGCACTGAAGGCTGCCGCGGCACCGCTCGTATCGCCCCGGGCTAGCGCAAGGAAAGCACGGCCAATGGCTGGCGCGCTATCGGCGCGCGTACGAGCGAGCAGCGACATCACCCGGATCGACTCCGGGGATCGGAGCCGGAGGATCCGGAACGCCTCCCGTGCGTCACGAAGATTTCCCTCATACAACGCCAGCCACGCCTGCACTTCATCAGCGGCATCATCACCGCCGGCCGAATCGAGTGTTGCCCGCGCGCGCACGATGTCGCCCGATCGCACCCAGGCCCAGGCAACGTGACGCAGCACGCGGGCGCGCCCGCCCGCGTCCAGCCACTTCGCATATGCCGATGCGACACGATGCGCCTCCGGAGCACGGCCGAGTGTAGCCAGTGCCTCGACGATCACTGGTAACGTGTGTCGCGCCGCCTGCGCGGAATCCTGCAGGGCAACCGCACGCGCGGCGAGCGAGAGCGCCGACGCGGGCTGGCCGCCTTCCAGGGCGGCCACGGCGGCGCGCACCGCGACCGGAGCCGATGGGCGCCACTCGAGCATGGCCACGAGGGCATCGCGCGCCGGAATCCACGCGTCGGCTCGTTCGGCCCGCTCGACGAAGTCACGCCACGCCGTAAAGGTCGCGCTGTCACGGGGAAGTGGGCGCAGGGCATTCCACCCGTTCGCCGCAGATCCCCACTGCAGTTCGAGCGTGGCAAGCAACCTGCGCGCGGCCAGCGTCACTGGACGAGCGGACAGCACGGCGCGAATGGCGCTGCGACTGCCGGAGTCGGCCCGTTGGAGCGCGAAGGAGGCGGCCTGCTCGAAGAACGGTGCGGCAACCAGGGCCTCGCGCCACGCTTCGGCAGCGCTTCCCCAGAGACCCATTGATGATCGAATTTGCGCGATCTCAATGAGGAACTCGCGCGAGCCGCCGAGTTCCCGCTGTGCGCGCCTGAGAACCGTGTCGGCGGCTTCGATCTGACCGCTCTGGAGGAGCAGGCGTGCGTACTCGCGATAGGGTACCGGGTCCCGTGAAGGCGAAGCCACAACCCAGCGCTCGAACGCGCCATCAGCCTGCTCGGCCCGTCCACCGCCTCGCAACGCTCGCAGTTGCACGACGCGAAAGGTCGTCTCCCGTGGCCGCGAGCGGATGGCTGAATCCACCACCATCAGGAGCGTGTCCCGCCAACCAATTTCGGCGACGGCTCGCTCGAGTCCGAGCATGGCGGCCGCGGGATGGGTAGCCAGTGCGCTTCGATAGGCCTGAGCGGCCTCGCGAGCCCTGCCGCTCTGCTCGAACTCCATGGCCCGCGCAAAATCGGATAGCTGCGCACTCGCGCTCCCGCTCGACGTGGCGAGCGCGAGCATCAGGAGCGCGTTACGGACGCTCGGCATTGATCCGGCGAAAGTACTCGAGCACGGCCCGGCGCTCGTCGGCACTGAGGCCTCGCAGATCATTCCACTGCGGCGCAGTGAACCGATCCACCGCACGGCCCGCCGTGTTCCCCGAGGACGGTGAGAACGCCTCGCCCTGCGCGGCGGCCTGAGCCTCTCGCTGGCCAGTATCGTCGCGTTCGTTCTGCTCCATGGTCCGGCCGGCATCGAGCAGGCGCCGGAAGAGCTGCTGCTGTCTCGCCACCGTTGCAGCGTCCACCGTGCCCGCGTCGAGATTGCGCGCAATCTGCCGCGCTTCGCGTGCGAGTTCCGCGGCTCGGCCGCCTGCTTCCCCGTCGGACATCTCCTCGAGCTGCTGCGCGAGCGCGCGCTGACGACGCGCCATCGAGCGAAGAGACGAGCGCAGTTCTCCGGATATGTCCCCCCCGGGCACCTGCAGCATGGACTCACCCTGCGCGCCAAGGGCGCCCTGCTGTTTCGCGAGTTGCTGCATGCGTTGCAGCATCTCCGTAAAGCCAGACGCCGACGCCGCATTCCCGGCGCGCTCGCGATCCTTGACCAATGCGCTGGCGGCTCGATTCAGCGCTTCGCCCGCTTCCCGCATCTCGTTCCCCAGACCACGCTGATCGCCCTGAGACTCAGTCAACATCTCGGTGGCTTCGGCCACTTCGCGACGCGCCTCGTTCATGGCCCTCTGCGAGCTCGATCCCAGCAGCGAAGACTTGCGTCCCGCAGCTCCGACACGCCGAGCGGCACGATCAGTACCCTGTTGCACCGCATTCTGTCGCGAACGCACACCGGGCATGCTTTCGCTCCCCCGCATTTCGGTCTCCTGCTGCAACGCGTTCTGCTGTTGCGCAAGCTGGAGTAGCTCCTGAATGGAATTGTCCAGTTGACTCGTCAGCTCCTCTTTCCATTCCTCGATCTGCGCTTTGCGCATTTCCGCGAGCTCCTCGGCAGCCTTTTCCATCGATTTCGCGGCGTCGTCGGCACCGCGTTCGGCGGAGGCATTCTGTTCCTGAGGCGACGCACCCTGCGGAGACGCCGCGCGCTCCATGCCGGCCGCTGCGCGCTCGGCGTGCGACGCCGCAGAGCGGGTGCGCTGCGGACCCGTCACTGCTTTCTCCTTTTCGAGCCTGGCACCAAGCTTCGACACGTCACGCGACAGCTCGCGTGAGCGCTCCGCGAGATCGCCAGCCCGGTCCTGGGCGCGTTCCTGCTTCGCCACCGTCTCCGCGGTGAGTGCAGGGTCGCCGCGAATGGCTTTCAGCGAATCAGCGAGCGCACGCTCGGCGGTGGCCAACTCGCGTGCCTCATCGCGCAGCGTCTGCATCGAACCCTCGAGCGCCGCGCGCCGCAGCATCTCCACGCTGCGCTCGAGCTGCTCACGCAGTCGCTGCTGCTGCTTCTGCATCTCGCTCAGTGACGCACGCATTTGCTCTGGTGACATTTGCTGCATCGCCCTCTCGAGCGCCTGCATCTGCTGCGCCAGCTCAGGTGTGAGCGCATCCTTCAACAGCGATTGCGTCTCGGCGAGCTGCCGGGCGAGCGCGCTGTCGAGCGCGCCAGCCATCTTCAGCTGCTGCTCGAGCGCCGCCGCACTCTGCTGCAGTGCCTTCACTTTCTCCGACAGGCCCTGCTGTTCCCGCAGGATCGCGCGCGCCTGTTGCGTTGATTCATACGGCACCGCGGACGACTTGGCGCTCGACGCTGGTTCCGCGGGGGAGCGACCCTGTCGCTGTCCACGCGATTTCGCCGCCTCACCGGTACGGCGCTCGAGATCCTTCTGGCTCGACACCGCGGCAGATGCCGCGGCCACCGCGGAATCGCCCATGCGACGCGCGAGCTCACGCCGCTCGCTGGCGCTGGGCACGCGGATCACGAGCTCCCGGCTCTCGCCGCGCTGGCGCCAGGGCGAGTTGTCCGTCGCTTCAAGAACGACGTGGAGTGCATCACCTGGCTCAACCCCTCGCGCCGCCAGATCCAGGGGAACGTCCCCATTCCATTCGGCAGTGGAGCCGCTGACGCGTTGCAGCGTGATGGCGCCAGCCGTCCGCCCACCGGCCACGCGCCAACTGCGCACAACGACTTCGCTGACGCCGTGATCGTCGCTGGCCGCGCCACGGATGAGCACCCGCGTTGCCGCCGCGAGCAGGGTGTCCGATTCGGGAGAGAGAATCGCGACCGTTGGCAACGAATCCGGACGTACGTCGAGCTCGAGCGCCCCTGGCAGATCCGCGATCGTCTCGGTAACCCCCGCGGCATCCCATTCCCAGCGTCCGGTCATCCGGTCGGTGGCCACAAAGCCGCCACGGAACGTGCGATCGCTGGACTGCAGCGCTACGCTCTCGGAGCCCCGGCGCAACGCCACCCGCTTCAGATGCGTCGAGGCGTGACCGGTCATCTCGATCGATGTCCCGCGCGGCACCCTGGCGGGCTCTCCAATCGGAAGCATCTCCGGTGCCCGTCCCAGGTACCTCGGAAATTTTGCGCGCACGCGCACGTCGCCGAGAAACGGGCGCTCGACAACGCGGATAGCCAGCGTGTCACTGAGCGTCCGTCCGTCACCGGCAACCATCGTCACCGCCGCTTCGAGTGGACCAATCGTGGTGCGCGCCGTGTCATGCACCACGCGAAGCGTCGTTGTCACCATCGGCCGGCCCGTAATGCGATGCTGGACGTCCACGCTGCGGCGGCCGACCGCCACTACGGTGACCGACACCCGCTCCCCGCGGCGAACGATGCCTGGAGCGTGGACCTCGAGCGCAGGAACAAGCGACCCTTCGTAGGCCGCCAGTGGATGGACAATCGCGAGTGCGCCGTCGGGTCGCGCCATGGCCGCCAGCACTAGAAGCGCCAGCGCCGCCACCGCTGCCGCAGCCCCGACGAGTGCGCCTCGCCTGAACCGGCCACGCAGGACGGGAGCGAGCGGCGCCGCTCCCGTGCCGAGCAGATGTGCCACTCGCGATGCGTTGGCGCGGCCGAGCGCGCTCGCATCGCCGACCTCGAGTGCGCCGCGCAGCGCGCCGACGCGCAGCCCACGCTCGCGCTCGACCGCTGAGGCAATCGTTGTCTCGCTCATCCGCTGTCGCACCCGTGACCGGAACAGCACGGCACTCGTACCGACCGCGATGGCGAGCACTCCCCAGAAAAGCATGGGCAGGATTGCGGGCAACGTGATCCACTGTCCACCCCCGAGAACCAGGATCGCGAGGACAAGCAGCGTGGCGGCGACGCCGAGCAATGCGGCAGCGCCGGCACACAACACCAGGCGCCGCATTTTACGGTGCTCACCGGCGATTATCTGGTGCAGGGTCATGACGCCGGCCGGCTGGTCACGGCGTACACGAAGAGATTGACCCCCATGCGCAGCGCCTGCTCGTGAACTTCGGGAGGATCCTTGTGCACCTGTGGATCCTCCCAGCCATTCCCCAGATCGCTCTCGTGGCTGTAGTAGACAGCCAGGCGTTCACCGAGAAATACGCCGTAGCCTCGCGCCGGTTTTCCGTCGTGCTCGTGGATCTTGGGGAGTCCGCGCGGGAAGTCGTAGACGAGATGGTAGATCGGGTGGTTTGTCGGGACATCGACCAGAGGGCGATCCGGGAAGACGCGAGCGATCTCGCGCCGAAAACTGGAGTCCAGACCGTAGTTGTCATCGACGTGGAGGAAGCCGCCACGCTGGAGGTAGTCGCGCAACCGGGCAACTTCGGCCTCGGACAGCCGGATGTTGCCATGACCGGTAACGTGGAGGAACGGATAATCCCACAGTTGCTCGTCCATCATTTTCAGGCGTACCTCCGTCCGCTCCACCTCCAGCGTCGTCCGCTCGGCGATGGCGGCAAGAAGGTTTGGGAGACTCGATGGATTCGCGTACCAGTCGCCACCGCCTTCGTATTGCAGCCGGGCGATGGTGAGTCGCGGAGTAGAAACTGTACTGTGGTGTGCCGCCGCGAAGACCACGGGCATCACCAGCGCGAGCGCGACGTGAACTGTCTTCCTGCGGGCTGCCTTCACTCCAGATCCTCAGCGGTGGTGTCGGCGTGGGCGAGACGGTACGCCAGATTACGGGAAGCACCGCGATCCATCAGCGCGCGAACGATGTCACGTGCCGGGAGCCGCTGCTCCCGCAGCTCGCGCGCGCCATACGCCAGCGATGCCGCATCGACGGTTGCCACCGCCGCGCCGCCGACAATGATCACGACCTCGCCTCTCGGTGAACTCTCTTCATAGTACGTCGCCAGCTCCGAGAGCGTTCCACGCCGCAGTTCCTCGAAGCGCTTCGTGATCTCGCGGGCGACGCACGCGTGGCGATCGGCGCCGGCGGCGGCGGCGAGATCGACGAGGGTGGCGGCAACGCGCCCCGGGGCCTCGTAGATGACCGCGCTATGCGGCAGGGCGCCGATCGTGGCCAGTTGAGCGGCCCGCTCCTTCCCCTTGCGAGCGAGAAATCCGAAGAACGTGAAGGGTTCCGCCGGGAGTCCCGATGCCACGAGGGCCGCCAGGAGCGCCGACGCTCCCGGGACGGGCACCACTGGCACGCCAGCGGCGATTGCTGCTGTCACGAGACGTGCACCGGGGTCGGAGAGCAGCGGCGTACCGGCGTCTGAAATGAGCGCGACGCTTTCACCGCGCGTCAGCCGCGCCATGACGGCCGGCGTCGTGCGGGCCGCGTTGTGCTCGTGATGGGACACCAGCGGCGTTGTGATCTGGTAGTGATCCAGCAGCCGGCGAGAATGCCGGGTGTCCTCCGCGAGCACGACCGCCACCGCGCCGAGTACTTCCACCGCCCTGAAAGAAAAATCCCCCATGTTGCCAATGGGGGTGCTCACCAGATACAACGTTCCGGGAGTGGAGCGGTCCTCGTCGCTCACCAGACGACTTTCCACGGCAGCCGCTCGTAGAATCCCGCAGACTGGAACATGTGTCGGCGTTCATGCGTGAGATCGCGAATCACATCCTCCGGTTTCACGACCTCGTGATCGGCCGAGGCCCAGATGATCTCGGTGACGAGGGCGCTGATCGCCGATGTGAGTGTGGCGGAATCAGCAACCGTATCACGATGGGGGCGGCCATTGAACGAGAACGCGTTCAATGCCGGATGCTTGGTCAGCAGGTGCTGTCGGGCATGCTCGGCAATGGCGGGTGCGCTGTCTTTTCCCTTCGCGACCAGATCCGAGACCAGGCTCGATGCAAGATCGCGATACGCCTTCACCAGTGACGGCGGGGCCTGGACTGGCAGCGCAGGCGGCACATCCCACCGCTGAACGATACGGTAGCCGCTTTTCACATCGGCCGCGAAGAGCCGCTCGACGCGCTGTATCACGGTGCCTTCCTGGTCCCCCGTGAGAAACGCCCGTTCCACCGAGCCATTCCGAAAGACGAGATAATTGACCTTGCCATCGACGATGATCTCGACCACACCATCGAACGTCGTCGCAGCGAGATAGGGGAACAGCGCCTCCGCATTATGCGCCTTCAGCTCGTGAGGCCACGACGCGGGTCGCTCCACGTGCGACTGGTACATGCACGCCAGCTGCTCGTCATCCGCTTCGTGGAAGCAGATCTCGCCGTACTCGGGCGACGCCGGTACCCGGCTTAGCGCTTCGACAATGGGAATCGCGAACCGCTCACGTCCGTTGTTGAGCGTTGCGTTGACCAGCTCACCTTCCTGCAGATACAGGAGCAGGAATTCCTCGGGTAACCAGATGGCGACATACCCAAAGACTCGCGCACCGCGATCGCGCTTGGCGTCCGTCAGCAGATTTCGCAGGTGGATGTACGCCAGGTTCGTGCGAGGGAGCAGCACGCGCTCGTACGGATACCGGGCGCTGGCGAGTACGGTCATGATCGCGGGAACGGGAGAAAAACAACAGGCCCGAAAGACTGAGTCTTCCGGGCCTAAAATGCTTCAATGCGGCAGGGCCGCGCAATCCTCGCCTCAGGCGGCGTGCTGCTGGAACTTCTGTTCGAGCGCGGGCTTCGACGACGCGCCGACCACAGTATCCACGAGCTTTCCGTTCTTGAAAAAGAGCAGCGTCGGAATGGATCGGACGTTGAAACGCGTTGCCGTCTTCACGTTGGAGTCTACGTCGAGCTTGGCCACCTTCACCTTGCCCGTATATTCGGAAGCGAGCTGATCAAGGATTGGGGCGATCATGCGACATGGTCCGCACCAGGTGGCCCAGAAATCCACGACCGCAAGGCCGTCATGCTTCTCGATCTCGGTCTCGAAATTCTGGTCGGTTACGGCCATTGCATTCGACATTCTCACTCCTCTCCACGGCGGAACGCCACTGCCCCGCCAACCCCGTTAAGTTTTAGAAGGCCAATCCTTCAATATCAAAAGCCAATACCATGCCAAGCGGAGAGCGCGGTACCCGGATCGCGCATATCGGCATCGCCGTTCGAGCGCTCGACGACATTTTGCCGCTCTACCGCGATATTCTTGAGCTGCCGCCTGTCCCCCTTGATGACGCAGACGGCGCCCACATTGCCGGGCTGGCCGCCGGTGAATCTCTCGTCGAGCTTCTCGAAGCCGGGTCGGACGACTCTCCCATCGGCAAGTTCGTCTCCAAACGCGGACCTGGTATCCACCACATCTGTTTCGCGGTCGACGATATTGACGCCACCCTCGACCGCTGTCGAGCTTCGGGTGTGCGCCTCATCGACGAACATCCAAGAATCGGCGCTGAAGGAAAACGCATCGCCTTCCTGCACCCGTCAGGCACCGGCGGCGTGCTCATCGAACTCTCCGAGAAGTAAAGCGCCCAGCCGTGTCAATCGTTCCCGGGGCGGCTCTGCTGTGGAGGTCGGCAGAGATCCTTGAGCGGGGTGATATCGTCCACGGACGCATACCAGCGCGCGGAGGGCCCCTTCTCCACGGTAAACTCGGCCGAGCGGGTCAGGTTGCCCTTCTTCAGCTCGGCACCGATGAACTCCTTCTTCGCGCTCGCGGAGGTCTGTCCCGTGATGCGATAGCTGTCATGGGTGAAGAAGCACACCATGAGCAGGGAACGCTTCTCCAGTTCCGCGCGCGTAATCCCCTGCTCCCGGGCGGGACCCTTGGCATTCCCCCACACCGTCGAGATGGCTTGCAGATCCTGCGCGCGAATCGCCAGCATGAACTGCTCGACGGCCAATCGCGGGGTCGTTGCCCCAGTGAGGGGCCTCGGCTTTTGCGGCGATCGGCAGCCGGCCGCCAGTGCAAGAATCAGCAATAATTTCTTCACATCGTTCTCCCCATGTTGATGCGTGCGAACCTAATGAACGCTTTTGGACCGAGCAACCACAACACATGAGCACCGTGCGCCTGTACATCAACATCGACCACGTGGCAACGGTTCGGCAGGCGCGTCGCGGCGCGGAGCCCGACCCGGTTGCGGCCGCGATCCTCTGCGAGGACGCAGGCGCCGACGGCATCACCGCGCATCTCCGGGAGGATCGCCGTCACATCCAGGATGAGGACATACACCGCCT
>Ga0136611_10001613_pt1 | contig 15722 bp, 16 predicted proteins | sample AntDrymUQ2232306_2_FD_106645 | JGI IMG/M metagenome (GOLD analysis project Ga0136611, IMG submission 106645) | Polar desert sand microbial communities from Dry Valleys, Antarctica - metaG UQ223 (23.06) | ecosystem: Environmental > Terrestrial > Soil > Desert | place: Antarctica: Dry Valley...
GCGCCAAGCCGGAGCAAACGGGGGCAGACGATGGGCCGCGGGATGCCAACAACGCCGTACCTGGTCAGGACGTTGCGCATCGGTGAGCGATTCCAGCGCGGGGCACGCTGCTAACCCGCCGTCGGCGCCCCGCTTCGTGTTCGAGCCGATCTCCAAATCTCACGACACCGCCGCCTTCCGGTGCGGGGCCGCCTTTCTCGACCGTTTCCTGGTCCAGGACGCCCTGATGCTGGCCGCCTCAGACGTGAGCCACACCTTTGTACTGATCGAAACGGAAGCGGGCGCCCCGGTGAAGAGGCAGATTGCCGGCTTCTTTACCCTTGAGGCTGGGGTCATGCCCACGGCGTTCCTGTCGCTCTTGCCGGAGGACGCGCTCTCCCTCCTGATCCCACCGGCGGGCGCAGAGGAAGTACCGCCGCGCCCCGGCGCGTCGCCGCTCTCGGATCTGCCGGTCGTGTACCTGGCCCGCGACCTGCGCTACCGGGGACACGGGGTGGGGGACCTGCTCCTGGTCGAGGCGCTTTCGAAAACGGCGCAGGCGGCAAACCTGCTCGGCGCGCCTGTTCCTGGTCACCACGGAGGAAGGGGCGCGGTCCTACGCCGAATATGGCTTCCGCTCCTTCGGCGACTGGCCGCGCAAGATGTTCCTTCCGATGGCCGCGGTGCGCCGTGTATTGGCCCTGGTCGCCGCTGCGCCCGCGACGTAAGCGAGTGCGGCCGATCCGTTCACGCAGCCCGCTTACTCAGTCCGTTTACTCAGTCCGTTCACGCACTTCGGGCCGGGCCGGGGCAATCTCCTCCGGGTGCTCGCTCACAAAGTGCAGCACCTTGCGGCGTACCTCGCTGCCGGTGACGACCTGCGGCAATTCCGGCTCCACGACACTGATGCGCTCGAACAAGGGACGCCGGATCTTGCGGATGCGGTCCCAGCGTTACTGAAGCGCCGGTCCTTGCTCGCCACCCGTCCTATCCGCCGCAGCCAGCGTCTGGGCAATCTCCCAGTCCGTCTTGCCCGAGATCACGAGGCGCCCGATGGCGCGCCGCTTCTCCGTCAGGTCCATGCGTGCCGGGCGACCCTGCCGGAACAACGCGCTCGACCTTGAGCATAAAGTTAGGTGTCTCGTCGCCTCCGTGCGGCACGCCAACAAAGACAAGTCGACCTAAAGTTTTGTAACCTGTTTAGAACGCCTATAGTCGTTTTCAATTTAGTTGAAGGCGGCGGCCAAGTCGGCTGTGGCTCCGCGTTTTCCGGGACATACGCGATGTGCTGGAAGAGGCCGAGGAACGGCCCTTTACGTCTCCGTTTGTTGGGCCTTCAACCACCCTGCAAACGACTATAACAAAACCTAAGTCAGCCTACGCAGTTGCTTGACACAGACGAGGGCACAGGCCAGTGACAGGAAGGCTTGGTGGGTGTCGGCGTGCTGCTCATAGCGCACGCGCAAACGCCGGAACCGGTTCAGCCACGACATGGTGCGCTCGACCACCACGTTCACACGGGTGTGAACCCAGCGGAACCGGCCCAGGCGCTCGCTCCATTCCACACCGCCCACACCGCGGCGGGCAATGCGCGGTTCGATCCCACGTTCCTTCAGCGCTTGGCGACAGGTGGCATAGTCGTATCCCTTGTCCACGTGTAACTTGTCAGGTCGTGAGCGTGGACGGCCTGGCCTACCGTTGCGCACGGGCGGGATCGCGTTCAGGGCCGCTTCGAGCATCTTGCTATCATGCACGTTGGCTCCCGACAGTACGCACGCGAGCGGCGTGCCACGCCCGTCTACGACGATGTGCCGCTTGGTGCCCGATTTGCCGCGATCCGTCGGGTTCGGGCCGACCTCTTCGGCCAGCCACTCGGTCCCGTCACCGCCCCCTCCCGACGGGCTTCGCCCATCTCGGATGGCGCGTGCGGTCTGAGATGGGCAAAGCCCATCGGAGCCGCAACGCTGGCCGAGTCAATACTTGCTCGCGACCAGTCCAAACAATCGGCTTGGGCTAACTTGTCCAGCAACACGGCGTGCAGTTCCGCCCAAACCCCGGCTTCGTGCCAGTCGCGCAAGCGTCGCCAGCACGTCATGCCAGAACCACAGCCCATCTCGGGCGGCAGCATTTCCCACGGGAGGCCGCTTTTGAGCACGAACAAGATGCCCGAAAAGGCAGCTCGATCACTCAGGCGGGGTTGGCCACCTTGTTGGTTCGGGCGGCTGCTCGGGCAGTAGCGGTTCCAGGATCGTCCACAACTCGTCGCTGACCAACGGCTCGGTCATGTTCCAAGCCTACCACCTCAAAACAGGGTTTTGTTAGGCGTCCAAATGGAATCCGCCAACTCGTGACCAGATCAACCTCTATCAGAGGCAGGGTGTCTACACGGCCCCGGCAATTCGCCTTTTCCCGCGTGAAGATCGGCGTGAATGGAGCACGAGTAGCAGCAGAACGAACGAGGGAGCGAGGAAGGTCACAGCTTCGGTAGCGACGGATTCTTCTATAGTGTATAAACTCGTTTGATAACGAAGGGTTGATGAGATTATCTTCGATACAATTATTACCGACATAATTGGAACTTTATCAACATATTTTCCTAATGTCATTATTGAGCCAATGTATATCAAAACAAGGCATGTAATTAAGTCTACAACGTGAGACATTAGCAATGCAATCGAACTAACCTTGGCTCCAAAAAGTAGTGAGTATCCTGATCTGGCCGCGTCATTAACCTCACCTAAGCGAAACAAAAATGCGACTGCCCAAATGACTATGATGAAAGCGCCACATATTCTGAGGATGTTGTTCTGCATACCACTAATCTAAACTAAGTTGCCGTGATGCACAACAGGACAATGTGCTTTAGAGCCGATCGTGATCGCTCTACAGTTGCCGCTGTGATCAAGGCTTGGCTCGCGGAAGGCTAAGTAACTGCACTGAAATGTGTCAGACTGTAGGCATCATGCCGCGAATCAAGATTGTTGCGCTGACTGCCGAGCAAAGAGCGGCATTGGAAACGGGAGCCAAGTACGGTTCCACGCCTACTTTCCGGCTACGCTGTCAGGCAATCCTGCTCAAAAGCCAGGAACGCACCTCGCTAGCCGTCGCAAAACAACTCGGCTGCTGTGAAATGTCGGTCAACGACTGGATGAAACGCTTCACCCAACGAGGAGTAGACGGCCTGAACGTTGCCCCGGGACGGGGGCGCAAAAGCATCCTACAGACGAAAAGCGATCTGGAAGCGGTTCGCCGCGCCGTGCAGAAGAACCGGCAAAAGATTAGCCTTGCCAAAGCAGAGTTAAATCAGGAATTAGGTAAGGACTTTTGTACGGTGACACTCAAGCGGTTTCTGAAAAAAACGATTGCCGCTACAAACGCGTGCGAAAGCGCGTGAAACAACAGCCCAACCCGGACGTGTACGCGCTCAAGCGCGACTACCTGTCGCAGTTGGAGGCCTTGTCCGAGCAAGGCAAGGTCGATCTGTTCTATGGCGACGAGAGCCGTGTTTCGCTGACGCCTTGCGTTCCCTACGCCTGGCAGTTCAAAGACGAGATGGTTGTGTTGCCAAGCGAGCAAGGCAGCGGGGTGAACTGCTTCGCTTTGTTAAGTCGAACAAACCGCTGCTACGCCCGAATGACAGAAGAAAACATCACGGCGGATTGGATCAAAAGCGAGTTGGACCAGGTGTCGCTGTCCCTGCACCGGCTGACGGTCATCGTGCTGGACAATGCCCGCGTCCCTACCAAAGCGGTGCGGGAGCGTTGGGCCGTTTGGCAGGAGCGGGGGTCGTTCGTTTGGTTTTTGCCGACCTACTCGCCGCATCTGAACCTGGCCGAGACGCTGTGGCGCAAACTCAAGTACGAGTGGCTGCGCCCCGAGGATTACGCCGACAAGGACACGTTGCACTACGCGGTATGGCAGGCTCTGGCAGCGGTGGGAACGTCGTTGACAATCCAGTTCGCCAAGCACAAACAGGCTAACGTATTTTAGAACAAGTACTTAGCGTCAAATGAGTCACGGCTCGGAACGGGACCGTTCCGAGCCGTGACTCTCATTCAGGTTTGTCCGGCGTTGCCTTACTCCCAATACTCCATGTCGATTTCGGCGGAGAAATCCGCTACTTGCCACCAGGCGTATTCCCCTACCTCCTGACGCGCTCCGCGTCCGGCGCGTACCTCCACGACGTAATAGCGAGCGTTTGACTCGACGACGTTCACGCCGTTGGAGTTGTAGCTGGCGATAAGAAGTCGAGCAGCCCGTTGCGAGCGGCAACGGAACTCCGAGCGTCGGCCTGCCGGGATATAGAAGCGGACGACGAAGTCGCCCCATCCGAACCAGTCGCGCGACGGGAACCACGTGTAATCGAAGTAACGCGTTTCGAGGATCGCGTTTCGCCAAACTGCGTTGGCCGGTTTTGCGAAGATCGAAAGGACAGTCGCGCCAGCCAGCAAAGCCACCAGTAACCGCTTCCTCTGCATCCGAGCACCTCCATGATCCGGTAATACGGCCGATTGCCGATGACTTGACTCTACCGGCCGCGGAACCGTTGGTAGATTGGTGGGCGCGGAATTTTTCGCTGCGCTTACAGTCCTGTAAGCGCCTCGGCGTGCTGGGCAGGCGGGTCAACGGGAATGACGTATTAAAGAACAGCGTTCGGGGGACAGCCCGTCGCGGGTGCGGCGATACCGCCGGCCCCATCAAGTCCCATATTTTCCCAAAACTGGGGATAGGGGATTCCCCGTATCACCCGTGCGTGCCCGTCCGCAAAGGCTGCCATCTGGCCCGGCATTCCTCGCCACCGGCACGCACCCCAAATGAAATTGTTCGTGGTCCCGTCCGTGTGGCGGCTGTAGTCCGAATCGGCGTCCCAGAAGAGCCATACGGCCGCAGGGGTGGTCAGGGCCGCCAAGGGGGTACCCGCGAGGTTGCCGTTACGATTGCCGGGCGGGTTCTGGGCATTACGCGACTTGTATGCGTACGAGGTGCCCGATCCCCGAAAGGCCGCGTCATTGAAGGCGGGAACGGGGTGGATCACCTTCTCCCACACGCTCGGACGTGGCTCTGACGGGCACCACCAGACGTCGTCGCTCCGGACGAAGGGCTGTATGAGGCTCCTTAGGTGGGGGAACTGGGAATTCACCCCGGCCGAGATGTTGGTGGCGGCCGGGAAGGTCTCGTCGTAGTCCTGAACGTACAGCAGAATGCCGGCAGCGATCTGGCGGACGTTGGATAGGCAGCCCGTTTGCCGCGCCTTTTCGCGGGCACGGGCAACTACCGGGAATACCAGGCCGGCCAGGACGCTTATGATCGCGAGGCAGACGAGCAGCTCCATCAGCGTAAACGCGCCGTGTCGCGCCGCCTTGTAAACTTGTCCCGTCGTGCTCCATCTTGCCATTTCACTTACCGCCTACTTAGCCGAAGAACACTTGGCGGATCGCATCTGTATCCCCCTGGCTGGCGAGCGTCGCAATGCGCTTCGCCCGCGTGACCCGGTCGCCGAAGGTCTGGTTGCGTCCGTCCCCGCAAAACCTATCCGCTTCTGCCGCCAGAGCCTCCAGGTCACCGCCGGAAAAAAGTAGGGCGAAGCGTGCGTAGTCGCGCTTAACGGAAATCGGCGTGGCCACGTTGGGGTCAAGCCAGTGCTGTACCCAATCTTCGTCCATCATCTCGTCCCAAAGACGCTGCGCGGCAACGCGCCGCCGTTCTTGTTGCTCCCCGGAATCGGCGAGTGCGAGAGCTGTGACTTCGATGTGCGTGCAGCGGGTAAAGAACCATTCGATCCGACAACGCGGGTCGTCGCGTTCCTCCCCGCCTCCAGCGAGTGCCTCGGCCTGAACAAGACCGGCCTCGGCGCGGCGCGGCATGTCCGCTTCACCGGGCCGCCCACGCCAGCCCACGCCCCACGCTAAGTACGGCAGCGCTTGATCTCGAAGGGCGGTCGCTTGACCCAGATCGCGCTCGGTTTTATCGTGATCGCTTCCTTGAATACTTTGAAACACTGTCTGTGCGTGGCGTAGTTTGTCCACAACGCGTGCGGGATGGGAAACTCCCTGGTGGCGTTCGGCCATAGCCGCCACTTTATACACGTTGCCGATAGCCGCGAGCGTCGTCGGGTTCGCACCACGGTACGCGTCAGCGGTAGCCATCAGCAGCCGAACCATCGCGTTCATTTGCACTCGCTCACCCTGTGTGTCGCGCCAACCGGCGAGTTGCGTGCCCACGCGCAGCGTCGCCCGCAGGGCAGTACCGGTTGCTTCTTCCGCTCGGGGAGCCAGAACCTGCCAGGCGCGTTCCAGGCGGGGGACCGCCACGTCCCAGCGTCCCGCGTCTAACTGATCCACGGCGGCCAGTCCCAAGCCAATCGCCTCGTCTTTTTGCACGCGCGGCGTACTTAGGTCTACGTCGACATGCAGGATCTGGCGGTACAGGGCGGCACTCATCTCCCGCAGGGCCGCATAGCCTGCGTCGTCCAGATCAAGCGTGGCGGCGGCGGCGAGCAGGTTCTTACCGTTGAGCGCAAACAGGATTTTGTTTCGGTAGTCTTCGCCTCGATTAGCGCCCGCGAGGTGGCTGGTGTATAGCGCGGCGTCGTACAGGCCCAGGGCGAGGGCGAGCCGGCTTCGCGTCACTCGGGTTCTTTGGGTGAACTCTGAAATCGCAGTGTCGATCTGACCGCGCCATTTTTCCCGTCGGAGCAGATCCTTTGTTTCTGTACTGGGGTTCATCGTTCTACGCCCTTGTTCTACGGCCTTGTTGCTGTTCTTTGTCGTGTGGCGGGATGGTTCCTGCGGCAATCCCTATTGAAGCGGCGCACACCTCTGGCCGGACTCCGCTTGCGAATGGGCTACGCGGCCCGAGCAAAGATTGCGCTGTACTTACGCCGGTGTAAGTACGTGATTTTATTCGCCCCGCTCCCGCCAATGTCCTGCCGGACCCCCTGTAAACTCCCCGTAAACAACCCGTCGTGGTAGGCCAAGCTGCTTTCCAACAGCAGTGACACGTTGACGATTTGCCTGCAATGGCTAAGGCACTGGAATTCACCAGGGAGAGGAGGAGATACACGTAGGTAATCCGAGGCACTCCCGCGTACAACACGCGCGGCCCTCAATCTCAAGTCGACAACGCCCCTTCCGAGATACAGGGGCATTCACTGAGGGGATTGTTGCGCATTGTCAGCGCGCGCCAATCCCCCACATAAAGGACATATAACTTGAGCAAAAACAAGATCATCCTGGGGCTGATTGGCCTGTTTCTCGTGCTGAGCGTGGTCGGCGGGACAGCGCAGGCAGCCCGTGTGGATCATACGGGGGACGGGACTCCTACCCTCGCACAAGCGTTTCTGTCTGCCCAGCAATCATCGCAGGAGATCGAGAAAGGTGTCCGGCCTCTTCGTAGTGACCCGCACGAAGTTCGCGCCTTGGTCTGGATACCTTGGCCGATCGCCTGGTTGGCCTCCATTATCGGCTGGGGCGCTATCTGGTACTGGATTGGCCTCTTGGGGATGTTCGTCCTTCTCGCAGGAATCCTGGTCTATTTCCAGACCGGCTACTGGCCCTGGTGGTGTCCGCTGAACCTGATTTTGCACTTGTGAAAGAACGGCACCTCAAATTTTCCGCCGCCTGACGAAGCCAGGAATTGGTGGCAATGCCTCGACGGGAAGGGGTGCTCACGATGCGGGCATCCCTTCCCGTTCCTCAGGGACAACGCGTCGCCCATTTTTGGCTTGGGCAATAGGCCGACAATGCGCCCCCATCCTACTTTATCCCGCGCCGCGTCCTGCGTTCATTTAGATCGCGAAAGAGTATTCCTACAAAGAAGCCCTGGAGTGCCAAGGCGACCAGCAAGAGCATAAACACATTTCGTAGCAAAAATAATGCGGCGGCAAGCAAAAGGAGCAGCAACGTCGTAATTCCGTGCCTGGCTGAACGCGGAAGATAGGGAGCAGCCTTGTTGGTGAGCGCAGCAATAGAAACAATAACGCAAAGGCTAATAAGAACGTTTCGCATACGATTCGTTACGAATTCACTGGCTATCCTTACAGAAAAGGCCCGGCTACGCAATAACGGTAAGAGGAACGAGACTGGCGTCATTGCGAACGGGCTGTCCAACGGGTAAATGTGACGCTAGTACGGTTTGTTTGCTGCTGCCAACCGTTTCCCAGTGTTGGCAGCGTCTGCGATGCACCAACCGGTGGGAAGTATCCTGTCGTACACCTTTAGGAGGAATCCTCACGTGTTTTCGCCTGCATCCTCGGAGAATATGCCAAGCGCCCCGCGCAGCTTGGAAGGGTCTCGTTCGGAACCCGCTTGTGATAACCCCGACCACGACAATACTGGAACGGGCGGCGCCCCCGCGGGGCCAACGCCCGCAATCCGGCTGAGACCCGCGTTCTTGTCGCGCGCCGCCGGTCGGTCGGACTCCATAGGAACACCCAAAGACGCGAGTTCGCTGGCCACCCAGTTGGCCCGCGAACTAGACCATGCTCGGCGCCAGGGCGTGTTCGGCCTGCTGCGCCTGCGCTTCGAGGCCTGGCTGGAAGAGCGCATGAAAGGACCCATCCTGCGCAAGATGGCCGTGCGCCGCGAAGTCATGGAGGCGCAAAAGAAAACCACCGAGGCTGAGATCTCCCTGTACGCTTCCGTCAAGGGTGGGCAGAAGGACGTGGAGCGCCATGAGATCGAGTGGAACCGGCTGCGCGGACAACGCCTGGTCACCGACCTGGAGCGCCTGGGCATTACCTTCTCGGCCGGAAACGACAGCACGGCGGCTCCCGCCGGATACGGAGCCGCCGGCAGCGGGCCGACAAATTTGGGTTCTGGCATCCCGGCGACTCCCGCCGCGGCTCCCGTGTCCCTGCACCTGAGCGACGAGCAGATCGAGCAGTTGGCGCTGCGCGCCGTGCTGCACCTGGGGCCGATGGGCGCAGAGGACGCGGCAAGTCAAGCCGAGTGGGACGAGTACCGCAAGGAATTGCACGAGCGGCTTCCCGCCTTCGCCGCCCAGGAGGTGGAGCGCCGGATCAACGAGTTGTGCGCCCTCGCTCAGTAGCGCGCGTCGCTGTCCTTTAAGCGGGCCTCGATGTGACATTGGACCGGGCAATCGAGTGGGCAATGGGACGGGTTGCCTGGTGCCTCCCCGACTACCCGGTCCGCACGAGGGAAATTATGGCAACGCCCGCCGCGCCGCGCCGGTAACTGTTTTCTACTTTCCCTCCAAGTCCCGACTCCACTATGCGTTCGTCGCTCCTTGTCGGGTTCGTCGCCAACACTCCTTCCCGGAGCGAGTCCATTGCCTGAAGGGGGTGGGGGCACCGCGCCGAAGGCGTGACCTAAGAAGTCCGTTAGAAGTTCATGTCTTTACTTTGTTGAAAGCGTTGAGACTGATGACAATCACTCTGGGAACCTACCTGGACCGGGGTACGCACGGACGCGACGGACGCGGCGACAACGCCGGGCTGCGCGTGTTGTGCGACGCGCCCGAGTTGCGCCGCCATGTGGACCAACCCTGGTTCCGCGCCCACCTGGCTGAACAACTCGGATTGCCCCTGGACGCCGTCGCCGTCCAACCCGGCCCGAACGCCGGACACAGCGACACCTCCGCTCACTCCTCCCGCAAAACCGCTGCCACCGTGACGCACGATCTGCTGGGAAGGCACACCTGTTTGGTTGGGGCAACCGGCAGCGGCAAAACGCGCCTCGCCCTGCACCTGCTTGCCGAGCAGATCCAGGCCGGCTGCTCGGTCGTGCTGCTTGACCCCAAAGCCGAAACCCTGCTGCACCTGCTGGCTCTGGCAAAGAAAGCAGGGATCGCTCCCCAACAGGTCACGCTGCTCGCCCCGCAGCCGCAAGAATCCTGGCAGTCGTCGGGCGGCGAAGCGTCTGGCAGCCTGCTTGGTGGCCTGATCGGGGTGGTGCCAGGCTGGAACCCGCTGGACCCGCGCGCATCGGGGATCGCGCCTGCCCAGGCCGCCGCCGACTTCGTGTCCGTTCTGTCTCAAAGCACCGCCTCGTGGGGACCCCGGCTCCAGGACATCCTGACCAACGCGCTGATCGTCATCGGCACGCACGGCCTGTCCCTGTTTGAACTGGCCCGCTTCCTCCAGCGAGACGACTACCGCGACAATCTTTTGGCAACCGCTCCGGCAACCTTGCCCTTTTCGGGGCGGGTGGCGTACGGGGAGGCGCACGCCTTTTTCACCGATGAGTTCGGCGCCTGGAGCCGCACGGAGCGGGCGAGCGCCGTCGCGCCCGTGATGAACAAGGTGCGCGAACTGCTGCGCTCCGCGTTCCTGCGCTCCCTGCTGTGCGCCCGAAGAAACACCCTGGACCTGGCATCGCTGTGGCAGCACCAGCGGCTCGTGCTTGTTCATCTAGACCGCACGAGCCTGGGGGACGAGGGCGCGCGGCTCTTAGGGGGTTTACTCACGCACCACCTGTACCGCACCGCCCTGCGGGTGGAAGGGCCGGTTCCGGTCGTTTTATCCCTGGATGAGATGGGGGTGTCCGAACAGTTCGTGGGCAAGGCAGCCGGCGAGATCCTGGCGGTTGCACGCTCGCGCAACCTGCGCCTGCTCGTCGCCTGCCAGCACCTGGCCCAACTCTCCGATGAGTTGCGAACCGCACTGCTTGCCAACACAGCGGTGCGCGTGTTTTTCCGGCTCGGACACGCCGACGCGAAGGTGGTAGCGTCCTCCCTGGCTGCGGGAGTCGGGGAGCGCGTGACGACTGTCTCGGCCGATGTCGCCAAGCGCGACACGAAGACCGGTTTGCCGTATCTGACAAGTGCCTCGCACGTTTTGCTCAACGCGTCGGGCGAGGCGCTGCGCGTGTCGGTTGCGGCCTGGCACGAGTTGCGCCGCCTGGCGTTGTTTAGCGGAACGGTTGACTCGGGGCAGTCAGGTGCGGGAGCGATGAACGCCTTCACGGCGGCCCTGCCCCCCGCGCTGGTGCCTGCGCCAAAGGCGCTCACCGGAACCGCGCCACAGGCGGCCTTAGCCAGCGCCGGTGGTTCTCTGGCGCTCCGCTCTGCGAACGGGGTGACGACCAGAGAATCTGCAACAGGGCCGCCGCCGGACCCACTGACCGGGCTGCAACGGCTTTGCCACCTATCGGGCTTTGCGGGACGGCTGTACGTGCGCGCGCCGGACACGAACGAGCCGGTTGAGGTGTCGCGCTACCTTGCGGCCTTGTCACCGGGCGAGTGGCGATTGGGCGGACCGGCGCCCTTGACGCTGTCGATCTTCTTTCCCAAGCCGCGGTTGCGGATCGTGGGGCAGCAAACGGAAAGCGAGCGCCAGCAGGCGTGGACGCGCACCCTGATGGACCTGCCCGTGCAACAAGCCGTGCTGGCAACCGCGGACCAGGGCCAGCGTTACGGTCAGGGTCGGGGGCAGGAGCCGGCGGTAATCCGGGTAGTGGACGTTCGCTCCCTGGACGCTCTGGCAGAAGCCGCTGCGGTGTCGCTGGAGCGGTACCTGAGCGCGGCGGCGGTTGCCGGTGGGCAGTCGCTGCGCGAGATTGAGTCCACTCACCGGTGGCGCGAGGAGCAGGTGGAGTCGGTTGCGGCGAGCGGGATTGGCGCAACCCGGACGGCAATGAACGCGGCAATGAACGCGGCAGCAACAGGCGTCACTGCGTCCACGAACGGTACGGGTTCCTCGAAGATCGTCGGGGAGAAGGCTGTGGCGGGCGCGGCCAAACCGGCCAAGCAGAATGGTTCCGGACAGCCGGGCAGAACCGCGACCGGGGTCGTGGGGAGTGGCGGCCGTGCCGACGTGCGGAGCGAAACACGACGCGCGACGCCGCCGAGCACGTCGGTGAAATCGCCTGAATTGCCCGCTGTGCCCACTGTCCCTACCGTTGTGCTGGCGGTGCGACCAGCCGTAGGAAAGGTGGATGAAGATGGCAGCCTCGCCTGAGCCAAAGTACAGTCCTTCCGAGCCTCAGCGCCGGGGTCGTTATACGCGCGCCGCCTACACTGCCACAGCCGTGAGCAACATGGCGTCGGCCGCCCCGGCGCTGGCGCTCACGCCGCCCAAGTTGCGGCTGCTGGGGTACCTTGCCCAGTGCCGATTGCTGAGTCTGCCGCAACTGGCCCGGCTTGCCTGCCCCTCCCAAAAGAGCGCCCGGCGGCACCTGCGCGCGTTGTTCGACGCGGGTTTGGTGGACGTGATTGCCACCTCGCGCGTGGCGCTTGCCGCCCTGGCTGAACCCGACGCTCCAAACGATGAGACTCTGCTGTACGGATCGGCCCCCAACCTGTACGTGCCCACGCGGGCGGGCCTGAACTTGCTCTTTGCGGCCGGGTTGATTGACAAAGCCGTGCGGGACCGGCCCCTACCCTCCTACGGCCCCAGGAACAGCCTGTTCCTGGGGCATGAACTCGCCATCCGCGATGTGCGCGTATGGCTGGAGCAATGCACAGCAGTTCATGGGGGTGAGCACCGGGTGGAGCGTTGGGAGGACGGAGCCGAAGCGGTGATGGACGTGTCGGGGGAGCAGAGCGCCAAACGGTACAAACAGGTAGTACGTCCTGACGCCTGGTTCGTGTACCGGCTGCGACCGGTCCCTAAGCCCCTGGTGCTCGTCGGGCTGGTGGAAGCGGACCAGGGGACGGAGCGCGGGCTTACACGCTGGTCCGAGAAATTGGTCGCCTACGCCGCGCTGTTTTCCAGCGGGCGGCTGTCCCAGATCACCGGCTACAACCAGGCGCGGGTACTGGTGCTCGCGCCGAATGCTCGCCGCCGCGACGCTCTGGCCGCTCTGATCGGTGCCCAGACCCAGGAGCAGCACCTCGACCTTTCGCTTCCTGGGCGCTTCTTCGTAGCGGAGCGCGGCCCCCTGATGGCCCAGCCCGACCTCTGCGCTCCCGTCTGGCGTCGGCCGGGAAACGTTTCGCTCGTGCCGCTCGTGCCCACTGATTTGCTCGCCGCTCCGCTGCCACCGGCACCGTAAAACCTGTGCTGTGGATGGCGCGTTCGACCGCAGCGTTGTCTTTCAATCAAAAAACGTCCCTTGCGCAATAGTGCTACAAGGGACGAGGGGAAGTAAGGGGTCAGACCGGGCAACCGGTCAGTTGCTCGATCTCGGATTTAGGAACGGGGCGCCAATCGGGGGAATAAAACCGCCCCCGAGCGTCCCGTTTGAACGTGACGGTGTCGAACGATTCCTTGAACTGGGGACGGCCGCCAAAGATTGCGCGATCCCGATAGTGCTCGATCCAGGTAAACGCGGCCGGGCATTCGAGGTAGCGCCACACGGCCCAAGCGAGGCTTTCCGCCACGTTCGTAATGCTCGTGCCGGGGTTGTCTTCGCGTTCCGTGGCGATCACCAGGTACTTGGTGCCGTCTGTGAAAACGCGGATGTCGCAGCGGCTGGGGCACCCGTGGTAGCCCACGTAGTCGAAGGGGCGGCTCTCGATGAGGCGCATTAGCCGCCTCCATTGAGGCCGCTGTTGAGGCGGCGCAGCACCTCGAGCGCGCCCTTCTTATACACGCACAGGCACACGAGGCTGCCTGCCGGGTCGAGCACTTCCCAGAAGCGGGTCGCGCCGTACTTGCGGTACGTGTGCATGGGTTTCAGTACTCCTCCGGCAGCAGGATCGTGGTGGCGCTGCGGTCCGCCTCGGTGAGGAGCCACACCTTGGTGCCATCGCTCAGCCGGTAGGCCGACAGCAGGCGGGTTCCGTCTTTCAGGGAACGGTCATTCGCTCGTTTGTCCTCGGCGTCCAGTTCGCCCCAATCGCCGTGAACGTGCCGGCAGATCAGGTCGAGTGCCTGTTGCGCGTTGCGTGCCAGCGCGCTTAACGCTCCGGGCGTCGCGACGAGTTGCCCAAGAGGGAACTTGGGCGCGTCGATCTCGAACATGGCGGCGGTAATCACGGCCTCCAGGGTCTGGTCGCCCTTGGTCCACCCGTTTGTCCAGGGCAGGCCGGTCTCGTTGCGCGTGACAATGATCCGGGCCATGTGCCCGTCGCTTCTGCCGACGTTGCGGCTTTCAAAGATCCAGTCCAGGCGCGGCGTGGTGTACATGCGGTCGAAACTGGGGCCGCCCCCGTAAAGACAATGGGGCGTTTGGTCGTGAACCGCGATCGCCACGGTGCCCGTCTCGCCCAGCAATTGCTTCCACGACCTGGGAAGGTCAAGTGGGTTCGTTGTGTCAGCAGCAGGCATGTTCCTCAACCTTTCTTGGATGTCCGTCCTTGTAGAGCGGGTTGTAGCGTGGCAACTCCCAGCGCCGATCCAAACGATTGCAGCAGGCGACGTACAGGTCGGACTTGCCGCCGCACTCCCGCCAGGCGGTGTTCGCCTCCTCCAGCGTCTCGAAGGTGTGGCTGTGCTGAACGAGGTGGCGGCCGATCAAAACGCACAGCGCGTACTTGCCGCCGAGGTGTTTGGCCTTGCCCGCCTTCAGGCGGTAGCGTTCGGGGTTGAGGTAGCGGCTGCCATCGGAGGGCAGCGAGGCACGGGCGAAGGTGAAGATACGCTCGTGCAGAATGGCCTCCTTAAAGGCGCGCTCCACCCGGTCGCGGCCCGCCGCCTCAACGGCGGGTGCGCCGCCGTTCAAGAACGTGCCGACGTACTGGCGAGAGGGCAGTTCCTTGCCGTCCAGGTAAACGAAGCGGAACTGGTGCGAGCGCAGTCCGAGGCGCGTGTAGCGACACTCGCCGGTCGCGCCGTCCGGGTACTCCACCGCAAAGCGGTGGGACTTGAACAGGCGGGGCCGCGGGCTGCCCAAAGGAACCGGATCGCCGTAGCCGACGCGCTGGCGCTCTTCGGGGGAAAGCGTCACGAAGCGGGCGAACTCCCTCATGGCGCCACCTCCTTTCGCTCGTCTTGCTCGTCTTGCTCGTCTATCACCAGGGCGCGCTGGCGCTTGGCCTGTTCCTCCATCAAGCGGCGCCAACCCAGCAGGTGCTTGCACTGCCTGGCCCAGCGGTGCTTCCTCCAGAAGGGGCAGGAGCAGGACTCGAACAGGTCGTTGACGCGGTAGGTGGTGCCCTCCTCGTTGGTCACGTCGATCTCGTAGGGTTCCTCCACCCAAACGGCGTGGTAGCCGTCCTCATACAAACGCTGCGCCCGGTGGTTGACGTTGGCGACCAGCCGGGCCGTGTCCAGGGTCATGACAAAACAGGTTCCTTTCCAGAACAGTTCCAAAGGGGTTCCAAACGGTGCAAAACGGAACAAAGAAGAACGGGCCGGTCCACGCTCGCGCATGGACCGGCCCGGTAGGAAGTGGCGAAGGTAAAGGAGGGATCAGACGCTGAGCAGGTTCAGCGTGCGATCCGGAATGTGGATCGTGCCCGAACCGTTGCTGCCGTTTGCGCCGCTCATCGTCCCGTTGTGGGTATCGGCGGCGGGCGGCTCGTGCCGGCGTACGGGCGCGAGAACACGGCCCCGCAGGTAGCTGTCAGCAGCTGAGGAGGAGGCGGTGTCCACTAAGGCGCCAGTGAGCGTTTCCAGGTGGAAGCGCTCATCGGGATTCAGCCGCTGGGCAACCAGGGTCAGCGCGTTAGCAAGCGCGTACAGCGTGCCCTCGGGCTTCTCCCCGTACAGGGTGAAGCGCACCTGTTCCTGCGTAGCCTGGGACAGGCTCCACGCCTGACCAAGCAGGGTGATCGCGCGTTCCGGGTCAGGCACGGGCGTTCGGATGGCTCCGGCCATCTGCTCGATGAAGCCGGCGGCGACCGTGACCGCTTCCTGCACCGCCTGGGCGAGCAGGTCCGCGAAGCGCGGTTCGGACACA
>Ga0136611_10001614_pt1 | contig 15719 bp, 9 predicted proteins | sample AntDrymUQ2232306_2_FD_106645 | JGI IMG/M metagenome (GOLD analysis project Ga0136611, IMG submission 106645) | Polar desert sand microbial communities from Dry Valleys, Antarctica - metaG UQ223 (23.06) | ecosystem: Environmental > Terrestrial > Soil > Desert | place: Antarctica: Dry Valley...
TTGTCAGCCACCGCAATCGGAATGCGCTCCAGATCGTAGCGGATGCCGACACTGAGCGTGGTCCGCTCGCCGAGTTTCCACTTGTCCTGCGCATAGGCCTCGAGGGTATGCGTTTTCAGGCGCTCCTCGAACTCGCCGACGCGAATCGTCAGGCGCTCCGGATAGGTTCGCGGATTTGCTGGGTCGAACGACAGGTCGGTGTTGAACCGGAAGGTGCCGTTCTCGTTGATCTGCGAGACCCGTCGTAACTCGGTGAAGTTGTAGCGCGCACCGATCTTCACCTCGTGATCCCCCCGCTTGCCGGGCACGAACCACGAGAAGTCATCCTCGATCTGCCAGTTCGAGTCCCACGGCCCCTGCGCCTCTGTGCTGGCCTGGGCCAGGTAACTAAGGTGGTCGAGTTGCGGCGGGCAATCGCGCAAAAGTCCCGCGCGCTCGGTACCGAGCGCGCGGGTGCATGAATTGCCGTGCCACCAGTGCTCCCACGTGCGTGCGAGGCGGAAAGTATTGACCCGCGAGTTGCCGAGCACGCTGGTGAGCGTGCCGACGGCGGTCTCGTCGATGTCGGTCTCGTCCTGGAACGCCGCCGGCAGCGTGCGCGCGTTTGGTACCACCGGGAACTGCGGCGCGGTTTCGCGGAGATAGCGGACCGCCCAGGTATGAGCCGGCGTCAACTGGTGGTCGAAGCGCATCATGTTGTTCCAGCCCGATCGCTCCTCGACGATCGAAAAATTGAACTCCGGCCGTGTCGGAAAGACGCGCGTCCGCGTCGGATTGTCGACCTGGCGTTCCAGGCTGTAGAAGAAGTGCGCTTTGTTGCGAACGATCGGACCGCCGATCACCACGCCCCAGTCGCGCTTGGTGACGACCGGCTTCTGCAGGCCGCCCTGTTTAACCAAAAAATCCTTCGAGGTGAGCGAATTGCTGGCCGCGCTCAGGAACACCACGCCCTTGAACTGGTTGGTCCCGGACTTGGTCACAGCGTTGACGATGACGCCGCTCGCACGGCCGTACTCGGCGTCGTACATGCTCGTCATCACCTGGAATTCCTGGATCGCCTCGATCGGCGTTCGCACTTGCGCGCCTGCCGTCGCGCCAAGCGCGTCATCCATGTTGTAGCCGCCGTCAACCGAGACGTTGTTGCCCTGTGCTGACTGGCCTGAAGCGATAATGGTGTCGTTGCCCATCTGCGTCGAAGGTGAGAACTGCACGCCTGGCAACAACGCCACGGCGGCGAAGTAGTTCCGGTTCATCGCCGGCAGCTCGGAGAGTTCCGCCGTGCCGATGTTGCCGCCGACGCGCGCACTCGTCACGTCGACCAGCGGAGACTGGCCGGACACCGTGACCGACTCTTCGAGTCCGCCCACGGCCATCGCCAGGTTCAACGTCATGGTGTTGCCGACCTGCAACACGAGACCGGTTCGGTCGACGTTCCGGAACCCGGTGAGCTTTGCGGTCACCCGATAGACGCCCGGCACCAACTGCGAGGCAGAGTAGGTACCCTCGCCACTGGTGACGACTTCGCGGAACACTCCGGTAGCTTCGTTGGTAATGGTGAGGGATACGCCGGGCAGCACGGCGCTTTGCTCGTCTGTCACTCGTCCGCTGATCTGAGCGGTGCCCTGTTGCGCGAAGGCGGGCACCGACAACGACGTGAGAAGGGCTGCCGACAACACGAGTGCTCGACACATGGATGCCTCCTGCTGGAACGGGGTCGACGATGCGCTGAGTTTTCGCATCCTACACCCGACAGCGCGTCGGCGCGCCATTTTTGTCCCCTCCCCCTGCACGGAATCAAGCGGAGCCGTCGACCCGCAGGAATGCCGTCGAGGCTCCGGGTGCGGCGTCAGCGCTTGAGGCGCGGCACGAACTTTGTCAATCCCTGGATCGGGCCGACCTCGCCGCCGTACACATTGCCTTGTGCATCGACCGCCACGCCCTCGCCGAACGAGCCGACGCCGCCCATTCCCGACGGCTGTTTCGACACATGCTCGGGCACGAAGTACCACACCTCGCCGGTGCGCGCGCTGCCGACGCGGAGACCTTTGCGCCAGCCCGGGTTGTAGTTGTCGTCGGATTCCGAATCGATTGCGTAGAGCGTGTCGTTGCGATCGATGTAGAGACCGCTGATGCGGCTGAACTGGAACCACTGATCGAGTTGCTTGCCCTCTTGATCGAAGATCAGGATGCGGCGATTGCCGCGATCGGCCACGAACAAACGGCCGCGTGAGTCCATCGCGAGCGAATGCGGACCGCGGAACTGGCTCGGGCCGTAGCCGTAGGTCCCGATCGTCTTGATCATCTTGCCGTCAGGCGACCACTTGGTGATGCGGCCAATACCGTTGGGCGGGTTCTGATCGAGGAACTGCGCGTTGTGCGCTTCCGCAATGAAAATGTTCCCGTCCGGAGCAACCAGCACGTCGTTGGGTTCAGTCAGCCTCGTCGGCGGATCGCCGGCCTCGCCGCCGGTGCCGATCGTCATCAGCAGCTTGCCTTGCGGGCTGAACTTCAGCACGGTGTGCCCCTTGCCCTTGGCATCGGGGAACTTCGCCAGCTCCTGTGGCGTGGCGGAGCGCGCATCCGCGACCCAGATGTTGCCCTGCTTGTCGACGTCCATGCCGTGTGGCCACAGGATCTGGCCTGCGCCGAAGCTCGCCACGACATTGCCAGTCGGATCGAGCTTGACCATCGGAGCGACCTTCGAATCCAGGCAGACGTTGCCGCCGCAGCGATCGCCGGCCCAGATGTGCTTGCCGTCAGTATCGACGTGCACGGCGCTGACCGAGCCCCATCTCCTGCCGTCCGGCAGCGTGCCGAAGTTGCGGATCGTTTCGTATGGGTTGGGCAAGTTGTTGATCGGCTTGACCGCGGCGTGCTCGGGCGGTCCAGACGAACCGCGCGGTGGTCCCGCTGGAGCTTGTGCAGGTGCTGCGGGCGCCTGTGCCCACAACCATCCGGTGCTGATCGCGGTCAGGGCAAGAGCGGACATGACTTTGCGCATGCGCGCATCCTACACCGGAGTCATTCGCGAGTCAGCATCACTCCCGGCCGTTCGCTGTCCGGCGCATCACCGGTCCACACCGGGCGGCCATTGACGAAGACGCGATGGATTCCACGAGCGGTCAAGCGTGGTTCTTCGAAGGTCGAGCGGTCGATGATCGTCGCGGGATCGAACAGCATCAGGTCCGCTTTCATCCCCACGGCGATCGTACCGCGATCCTTCAGCTTGAGGCGCGCAGCCGGCATCGACGTCATCTTCTTGATCGCCTCCGGCAGCGACAGCCATTGCTCGTCGCGCACGAAACGCCCGAGCACGCGAGGGAAGGTGCCGGCGCCGCGTGGGTGGCTGGTGTTGATGCCGCCGTCGCTCGCCACCATCGCCCACGGCTGGCGGATGAACGCCTGCATGTCGTCCGCGATCATCGTGTGGCCGATCACGCCGGCATCGTCGTCTTGCACGATCCGGATATACATCTCGACTTCGCTGACGCCTTCCTGCCTGGCGATCTCGTCGAGACGCTTGCCGACGAACTGCGGATACTTCGGCAGCCGCGTAATCTGCACGTTCCTGCCTCCACCGACGTCGTCAAGTGCTTCCTTCACGCTGGACGGGTTGGTCCACTGCTTGTCGGGGACGAGGACCTTCAGATTGGATGACCACGCCAGGTACGGATACACGTCCGCCGTCACGTCGACGCCGCGCTTTCGGGCGGCATCGATCATCGCGATCACTTCGGCGGCTTTGCCCCAGACGCCGACGGTGCCGAGCTTGAGGTGCGTGATCTGCACCGGCAGCTTCGCCTTCTCGCCGACCGCAATCGCTTCGCGGATCGCTTCCATCGATTGGTCGGCCTCGTCGCGGATGTGCGAGATGTAGAACCCGCCGTGCTTCGCGGCGACGCGAGCCATCGACACGACTTCTTCGGTCGACGCATAGCTGCCGACTTCATACTCGAGGCCGGACGACAGGCCCAGTGCGCCGCTGCGCATTTCCTGATCGACCAGCGCTTCGAGTCGCGCGATCTCTGCGGGCGATGCCGGCCTCCGAAAATCCGCGCCCATCACCTGGCGCCGCAGCGTCGCATGACCAACCAGCACCGCGACGTTGACCGTCGAGGGTGACGCGTGGCGTTTGACCAGGTAGTCGCGCAACGGAAAAGGCGAGCTGCCGTCCTGGCCGACGGCCAGGGTGGTGATGCCCTGCGAGATCTGCGTCACCGCGGCGGGATCAGTGTCGAGCCCTTCGGTGGAATGGTTATGTGCATCGATCACGCCCGGAGCGAGCACCAGGCCGGCGCCATCGATCACGCGATCGTCAGGACGCGGTGTGATCGTCCCGATCTCGACGATCGTATCGCCCACGAACCTCACATCGGCACGCCGCAGCGCAGCGCCGGTGCCGTCGGCGAGCTGGGCGCCGCGAATCGTCCAGCCAGGTGCGGCGTTCTGAGCGCCGACCACTCCGCCCAGGGGCGTGCAAGCGAGCCAGACCAGCGTGAGAACGGCTAATCGCCCTATCATCCTGGTGGAGTGTATCGCGCATGGCTCATCGGGCGCTGTGCGCGCCGAGATTGACCCGCGATAGAATTGCCTAGTTCTTGATGGCCGCGTCATCGCTCTCAGGTCGCAGGCTCGCCGGTTACGATGTCGGCCCACTCGTCGGCGCAGGCGGCATGGGCGAGGTCTACCGCGCGCGCGATTCGAAGTTGCATCGCGACGTCGCAATCAAGATCCTGCTTGCGGCGGTCGCAACCGACGCCGAGCGCCTCGCACGATTCCGCCGCGAAGCCCAGGTGCTCGCCTCGCTTAATCACCAGAACATCGCGCACATCTACGGCATCGAAGAGGGCGAGGCCGGGCCGTTTCTCGTCATGGAATTCGTGGAAGGGCCGACGCTGGCCGATCGAATCGCGCAGGGACCAATCCCCGTCGATGAAGCGCTGGCGATCGCGCGACAGATCGCCGAGGCGCTCGACTCCGCGCACGAGCGTGGCATTATCCATCGCGACCTGAAGCCCGCGAACCTCAAAGTCTCGGAAGACGGCGCGGTGAAGGTGTTGGACTTTGGCCTCGCGAAGGCGCTCGAACCGGTAGACATCGCGTCGCCGTCGTCGGCGGGCCAGCCGACGATCACCACGCCTGCGATGACCGGCGTGGGAGTGATCCTCGGAACCGCGGCCTACATGAGTCCCGAACAAGCGAAAGGCCGAGTCGTCGATCGACGCTCGGACGTGTGGGCGTTCGGTTGCGTGCTCTACGAGATGCTCACCGCTCGTCGGGCCTTCGAGGGCGAGGACGTGACGGACACGATCGCGGCGGTGGTGCGCGCTGATCCTGATTGGAACGCCCTCCCGGCTGAAACGACACCGCAGATTCGTCTGCTGCTGAAACGCTGCTTGGAAAAAGATCGACGCGCGCGCATCTCGGATATCGGTGTGGCGCGGTTCCTGATGAACGAGACCTTCGACTCGCCGCCGGGTCAAACGATTGCCGCCGCGCCCCCTGCGTCTCGTCGCCACACGACGGCATTCGTCATTCTGGCACTACTGCTCGGTGCCGGAGCCGTCGCGGCTGAATGGTGGCTGTCGTCGCGGTCACCGACGTCGCAGGTCCGGCCGGTGCGATTTGCCCTCACCCCTCCCTCTGCGCAAGCGTTGTTACTACAAGGGAACGATCGCGACATCGTGGTCGCGCCCGACGGCTCATTCGTCGTCTACCGTTCCGGCGACGGCACGCAGGGTTCGCAATTGATGCTCCGTTCAATGAATGAGCTCGAGTCACGGCCGCTGCCGGGAACCTCCAACGCCCGCAACCCTTTCCTGTCGCCCGACGGGCGCTGGGTAGGTTTCTTTGTCGGCGCTGAATTGCGCAGGGTGGCGGCCGCCGGCGGCTCGTCGTCGGTTCTCGCCCGGTTGGCAGGCGCGCCGCGAGGCGCCAGTTGGGGAGACGACGATTCGATTATCTTTGCCAGCAGCGACGGAACCGGTTTGCAGCGCGTGGCGGCGAGCGGCGGGGAGCCACGGGCGCTGACCAAAACGGACGTCGTGAAACGCGAGATACACGCGTATCCGCACGTCCTTCCCGGCAGCAAGTCGGTCTTGTTCACGCCGTATTTCGGCGCTGACTTTCTGAATGTCCGCGTTGATGCCGTTGACGTCGCAACCGGCGAGCGAACGACGGTGCTCGAAGGCGGCAGCGACCCTCACTACGTTTCCGGGTACCTGGTCTATGCCACCGTGAATGCGTCTACCGATGCGCAGAGCCGCTTCCGCGCTTCGTTGCGGGCCGTGCGGTTCGATGCTGCGCGAATCGAGGTTCTCGGCGACTCGGTGAGCGTGGTGGAGCCAGTGATGATGGGGACCACCGGCGCGGCCAACTACAGCGTCTCGCCGCGCGGCGACTTGGTTTTCGTGCCGGGAGGCTCCGGCGCCGCCGGGTCCCAGCAACGCAGCCTCGTGTGGGTCGACAGAAAGGGACGGGAGACTGCGATTCCGGCCCCGCCGCGAGCCTATGCGGTCGCGCGTATTGCGCCCGATGGCACGCGCGTCGTTCTCGATATTCGCGATCAGACCAACGACGTGTGGATCTGGGACATCAACCGCCAGACACTGACCTCCCTGAACCGCGATCCCGCGCAGGATATGAGCCCGCTCTGGACGCCTGATGGCAAGCGCGTAATCTGGGCGTCGACGCGCGGCGGAGGCAATCCGAATCTTTATTGGCAAGCTGCCGATGGTGCGGGCGCGGCCGAACGTCTGACCACCCATCCGCGCAATCAGTTTCCGACCTCGATCTCGGCGGATGGCGACACCGTCGTCACCTTCGGAGCGAGTGACGATGCCACGGATATTTTTGCGGTAAGCCTGAGCGACTCCGGACGACGGCTGAGGCCGCTCGTGACCTCAGCGGTCCATGACTTCGATGCTGAGATTTCGCCTAATGGCAAGTGGCTGGCGTATCACTCGAACGAGTCGGGGGAATACCAGATCTACCTGCGGCCTTTTCCCAATGTGCAGGAGGGCCGCTCGCAGATCTCGACCACCGGGGGCACGCGCGCTGCATGGGCGCGGAATGGAAGGGAACTCTTTTACCTCGACAAGGATGGCTTTCTCACCTCGGTCGCCGTTCAGACCGCCCCGCAGGGTGCCTTTTCAGCGGGCGCCCCGGCAAAGATTCTCAACACGAAATATTTTTTGGGAGCGTCGCTGCTTGGGTTGGACCTCCGCGCCTACGACGTGTCGCCTGATGGCCAACGGTTCCTGATGATCAAGGACGACCTCGAACGTAACAGTTCGCAGCCACTGGCTGGCATGGTAGTCGTGCTTAGTTGGCTGGAGGAGTTGAAGACCCGTTTGCGCGCCCCTTGAGCGCGACGCGCGTCCTGGTAGTAGAATCCCCGCACTCCGTGCCATTACTGACACAATACCGGCGTCTCAAGCGATACCTTCACGCCCTCGGTTTCGCGCTGACCCTTGCGGGCGCCGGCGCGCCTGACCTGGTGCTGCAGGCGATGCAGTCTCAGCCTGCCGAAAGCCAGGCTCAGCCGTCGCCGTTCGCTGACGCGGCCTCGTCCCTCATCACGCCCACTGAAGCCGAGATGCTGTTCGTCCGGCTGCCGCTCGCCGCAGTATTGGGCACCGCGCTCGCGTTTCGGCCGCGCCGTCGCAGCCAGGGCGCGCGCAAGGTCGTCGTGATGCAGACGCAGATCATGCTCGCGGTCGTCGGCGCGGTGATCATGCTGGTGGTTGGCAACAGCCTGTCGCGCGCGTTTGGCATCGTCGGCGCGGCGGGCCTGATCCGTTATCGATCGACCATCGCGGATCCGAAAGACGCGGTGGTGATGCTGTCGTCGCTGGCAGCCGGACTTGCCGCCGGCGTTGGGCTGTATCGATTTGCCGCCGGCGCAACGCTGTTCATGATGATCATGCTGTGGCTGGTCGAGTTCTTCGAGCCGCCGGCGCGAAAATATTTCGAACTGAAGGTCAAGACCAGCGGCGTCGAAGACTTCCGTTTCAAGGCGGAGGACGTGATGAAAGGGCTAGGCCTCGAGATCGAACTGCTGCTCGAGGACGAGGAGGAGATCCGTTACAGCGTGTCCGCGCCGGTCGACGTCAGGACCAAGGACGTCTCGGACACCCTGCGCCTAATCGGCGGCCCGCACGTGGTCGTCAAGTGGGAGCATAAGAAAGCCGGCGGCAACTAGCTATTCCTTCAGTTCCACGATCGTCGCCCCGCCCCCGCCCTGATTGTCCGGGGCGGCGTAATATTTTTCAACCTGCGGGTGGGTTTTCAGGAACGCGGCGATGCCCTTGCGCAGCTGACCCGTGCCGTGGCCGTGAACGATGCGCACTTGCTGCAGATCGGTGACCAGCGTGTCGTCGAGATAGCGCGACACGCGATCGAGCGCCTGGTCGACGGTCATGCCGATCACGTTCAGCTCGCTCAGCATGCCTTCACGTGGTTTCAACTCGACATTGACCCGGACTTTGGAGGGCGCTTGTTGCGAAGGTCCGCTGATCACGCGCAGTTCCTTCACCTTCGCCTGAATCCGCTTTCCGCGAACGTCGATTTCTACGCGAGTGCCGGCGATCGAAACGACGATGCCCTCGAGTCCCAGCCCACCCACTGTCACCTTCGCCCCAACCTCAGGCGCGGCGTCTTGTGGCGACAAACCTTTAGGTTTGTCGGAGGCCGGCGCTGCATGCCGCAGATCTTCGACGATGCGGTCGATCTCCGCGCGCGCTCCGGCACGCGCCGAGCCGGTCTCGCCGGTGTTGATTGCGCGCAGCGAGACCTTCTCCGCGATCGCCTCTGATTTCTCCTTCAGCTGCTCGATCACCGCATCGACATCGCGCCGCGCCTGGCGCAGGCGCTCGTCGAGCCGCTCGTTGAGCCGCTTCTTGAACACCTCTTCGCGTTCGGCCAGCGACTTCTCCCGCTTCGACAACTCCGCGTTGGTCTCGTTGAACGTGCGCCGCTCGCGTTCGAGCCTGATGCGGTCGCTTTCGAGCGCGCGCGCCTGGGCATCGAGGCGCGACAGGTGTGCCTGCAGGCGCTTCTGGTCGTCGCTGAGATAGCCGCGCGCCGCAGCGATCACGGGCTGCGGCATGCCGAGCCGCAGCGCCATCTCGATTGCGAGGCTGCGCCCGGGTGCGCCGTAGATCAAGCGATAGGTGGGCGCGAAATTGTGCGGATCGAACGCGAAAGCTGCCACCGCCACACCGTCGGTGCCGATGCCCCACGTCTTGACCGAATCAAAATGCGTCGTCGCAATGATCAGCGCGCCGCGCTGGCGGAAATGCTCGACGATCGCGGTCGCCAGGGCGCCGCCCTCGTTCGGATCGGTGCCGGTGCCGACTTCGTCGAGCAGGACGAGCGCCGGCAGCTGCAGCTCGCGGTCCATCGACACCAGGTTGGTGATGTGCGACGAGAACGTGCTCAGGCTCGCCTCGATCGATTGTTCATCGCCGATGTCCGCGAACACGCAGCGGAATACCGGCAGCTTCGCGACCGTTGCCGGCAGGTGCAGTCCCGACTGCGCCATCAAGGCGAACAGGCCCGCGGTCTTGAGCGCAACGGTCTTGCCACCGGTGTTGGGTCCGGTGATCAACAGCACGCGGTTGGGCGGGTCCAGGAACACGTCAACCGGCACCGCGCGCTCCAGCATGGGGTGCCGGGCCGCCTTGAGGTGCAGGCTGGTGTCGATCGTGAACTCGGGCTCGATGCCGTTTACGTTTGAGCTGTAACGCGCCTTGGCTTGCGCGACGTCGAGCTGGCGCGCCACTTCACGGCTCATCGTCATGTCCGCCGGTCGCGCGCGGAAACGATCGGTCAGCTCCAGCAGGACGCGGAAAATCTCCTCGCGCTCGCGGTCCTCGAGCTGGACGATGTCGTTGTTGATCTCGACCGTGGCAGCCGGCTCGAGAAACAACGTTGCCCCGGTGGTGGAGGAGCCGTGCACGATGCCCGGCACGTTGCCGCGGTGTTCCGCGCGCACCATTAATACGAAGCGGCCGTTGCGCTCGGTGATGACCTCGTCCTGCAGGTACTTCGAGGCGCTGCCGCGCGTGTAATGCTCGAGCGTGCCGCGCAGTTTCTGGCGCTTCTGGCGCAGCTCATTGCGGATGCGCCGCAGCTCAGGGCTCGCCTGGTCGAGAATCTCGCCGCCGGCATCGATCGCCTGCCGGACCGCCCCGACTTCATCCTTGAAGGCGGTCACCCGGGCGACGAGCTCGCGCAGGATCGGAAAATCCGCGCCGGCGCGGCCCACGCTCGCACGCGCCTGGTCGACCGAATCAACGAAGTCGGCGACCATGCGCAGCTGTATCGGATCGAGCGGCCGGCCGATCATGTCGAGCGCCTCGAGCGCGTCCGGCAGCGCCTCGCCGGCGCGCAGCGGAAACAGCGGGTGCCGTTCGAGAAACTTCACCGTCTCGCTGGTTAACGCCTGTAGCGCGACCACGACCTTTGGATCCGTCGATGGCTCGAGCTCCGACAGCGCCTCGGCGCCAAGCGGCGTCAACGCGAGCGCCGTCACCGCGTCGACGATGCGATCAAATTCGAGAGTTCTGGTTGCGAGCATTACCTACGCGCCACGGAAGAACGGAAACACGGAAATACGTTGGTTTCGCTCTGGCTGTTTGGACTAGACAATAGTTGCTCTGTGCTTCCGTGCTTCCGTGGCCCGTTCGTCACAGGTGATTGATCATCGAAGCAATGCATCCCGCGCCGTAGCCGTTATCGATATTCACGACCGACACGCCGTTCGCGCACGAGTTGAGCATGCCGAGCAGCGCCGCGACGCCGCCGAAGCTGGCGCCGTAACCAATGCTGGTCGGCACTCCGATCACGGGGACGCCGACCATTCCGGCGACCACGCTCGGCAGCGCGCCTTCCATACCGGCCACGACAATCACGACGCGTGCCGCGTCCAGCCGATCGCGCTGCGCGAGCACACGATGAATGCCGGCCACGCCGACGTCGTAGATGCGCTCCACGGTATTGCCGAGGATCTCTGCCGTGACCGCCGCCTCTTCCGCGACGGGCTGGTCGGATGTGCCGGCCGAGCACAGCACGATGTTGCCTTTGCCCGGCGTGCACTCGCCCTTGACGGTGATGCAGCGTGCCAGCGCGTGATATTCCGCGTTCGGCACCGTGGCCTTGACCGCCTCCCACGCCGCCTCTTCCGCGCGGGTGACCAACAACGGGTTTCCCCGGGCGACAATCTGCGCGGCGATGGCGGCTACCTGATCCGGGGACTTCCCGAGGCCGAGGATGACCTCGGGGAAGCCCTGCCGGATCGAGCGGTGATGGTCGATCTTGGCAAACCCAAGATCCTCATAGGGTTGCTCGCGCAGCGCCCCCATAATGCGTTTCGCTGCGGCTTCCACAGTCGCCCGCTGTTCGCGCAAATCTGTCAACAATGCGAGCAAGTCCGCTTCGTTAGTCAAGGACATGGGATCAGGCTAACTTCGTTATTTAGAGGCACTTGTCGTATTATGATGGTTTGTGGCGGGGCCAGAAACCCCCATCTTTAGATGACCCTAGTCGAAACCTTTATCCTCTCGTCGTATTTCTTCGTTCTCCTCATCCTCGCTGTGTATGGATGGCACCGGTACTATTTGGTGTATTCGTACATGCGGCACAAGCACGAACAGCCTGTTCCGAAGGCGTCGTTCGAGCAGCTTCCTGTCGTCACCATCCAGTTGCCGCTCTACAACGAGATGTACGTGGTCGATCGGCTGCTCGACGCGGTGTGCAAGATCGAATATCCGCGCGAGCTGCTCGAGATCCAGGTGCTGGACGACTCGACCGATGAAACGAGGCAGATCGCCGAGCTCGCGGTTCGCCGGCACGCGCTGCAGGGCGTGGACATCAAGTACATCCATCGCGCAGATCGCACCGGCTACAAGGCCGGCGCGCTCGACGAGGGGCTGAAGGTGGCGCGCGGTAATTTCGTGGCGATCTTCGACGCTGACTTCATTCCGAAGGCGGATTTCCTCGAACGCACCATTCACTACTTCACCGACAACAAGGTCGCGCTCGTGCAGGCGCGCTGGGGCCACGTCAACGAAGACTATTCCCTGCTGACCAAGATCCAGGCGGTGCTGCTCGACGCGCACTTCGTCCTCGAGCACGGCAGCCGGAATCGCGGCGGCTGCTTCTTCAACTTCAACGGCACCGCCGGCATCTGGCGCAAGGATGCGATTGCCGACGGCGGTGGCTGGCAGCACGACACGCTGACCGAGGACCTCGACCTCAGCTACCGCACGCAGCTCAAGGGCTGGCAGTTCGTGTTCGTGCAAGATCACGTGTCGCCCGCGGAGTTGCCGGTCGAGATGAACGCGTTCAAGTCGCAGCAGCATCGCTGGGCGAAGGGCTCGATCCAGACCTTCCTCAAGCTGATGCCGCGCATCCTGCAATCGAATCAGCCGTTTCACGTCAAGGCGGAGGCGTTTTTCCACCTGTCGGCGAATTTCAATTACCCGCTGATGTGCGTGTTGTCGATCCTGATGGCCCCGTCCATGGTCATCCGCTACAACATGGGCTGGTACGAAATGATGCTGATCGACATCCCGCTGTTCTTCGCGGCGACGGCGTCGGTGGCGAACTTCTACATGGTCTGCCAGCGCGAGCTCTATCCGCAGACCTGGACCGAGCGGCTCAAGTACCTGCCGCTGTTGATGTCGATCGGCATCGGCCTCGCGGTCAACAACACCAAGGCGGTGTTCGAAGCGTTGTTCCACAAGCCGAGTGAATTCGTGCGGACGCCGAAGTACGCCGTCGAAGGCGCGTCGGATGAGTGGAGCCAGAAGAAGTACCGTCAGGCGGTGTCAGTGCAGCCGATGATCGAAGTGGCGCTGGGCCTGTACTTCACCGCCACTTTGTTCTACGCGCTCGCCAACGGCATCTACGGCACCGTGCCGTTCCTGATGCTGTTCCAGGTCGGCTTCCTTTACACCGGCATGCTCTCGCTGCTGCAACAGTACGGTCCCGAGACCGTCGAAGTGGCGCAGGGCAAAGAAGCGTAGAAGAATCTCAGATTTCTGATTTCGGATTATTTTCCGATTTTGTACAACTTGCTTTGCGTTGGCAGGAAGATCGCGCCCGGCGCGAGCGCCGCGAGGCCAGGCTCATTTCATCGACGCTGTTGTTCGAGAGCTCCACGTATGTATCGCCCGCCTCGATGACGAACGTGTGGCCGTCCTCACTCAACAAGTAGATCTTTCCGTCCGCGGCCCAGGGCGACGCCGAGAAAGTGTTGCCCGAGCCGCCGGCGGGGCCTCGAAACTGCGGCCACGCCACCGACGGCTCGGCGCCAGTTACCAGGGCCGCAGAAAGCACGCACAACATAGAACAAGCGAGAGCGGTCAGCAATCGGCGCATGGTTGGAACGTAACACACAGTCGAGGCGTGGGTTGAAGTCTGTGACTTTTGACTGGCGACTGAACTGCCAACTGCAGACCTCAACTCTTAACTGCCGACTGTCGACCGCGGACTCTGCCATAATTCACCTGATATGAGCCCAGCAGAAAAGCCGAAGGGCGGTCTCGAAGACGTCGTCGCTACCTCGTCGCGGATTTGTTTCCTCGACGGCGATCGCGGCGTGCTCGCGTATTGCGGCCACGACATCCACGACCTGGCTCGCAGCGCCACCTTCGAGGAGACCTGCTACTTGATGTGGCACGGCCGCCTGCCGAATCGCGCCGAGCTCGGCGATTTGCAGACCCAGTTGGCCGCGGCGCGTCCGCTGCCCGAGCCGATCCTGCGCCTAATGAAGATGCTGCCCCCGGGGGACGGCATGGACGCGCTGCGCACGCTGACCTCGGCGCTCGGTCACTACGATCCCGATGCGCATGACAACTCGCTGCCGGCGTCGTATCGCAAGGCGGTGCGCCTGACCGGGCAGATCGCCAGCCTGGTGGCAACATGGGGCCTTATGCAGTCTGGAGCCGGACCGATCGCGCCCGATCCGGTGATGGGGCACGCGGCGAACTTTCTCTACATGTTGTTCGGCCAGCGTCCGAATCCGACCGAGATTCGCGCGATGGACATCGCGCTGACGCTGCACGCCGATCACGAGCTCAACGCGTCCACCTTTGCGGCGCGCGTCGCCGCCGCCACGCTGACCGACATTCATTCCGCGATCGTCGCCGGCATCGGCACGTTAAAGGGGCCGCTGCACGGTGGCGCCAATGCCGAAGTGATGAAGATGCTGATCGAGATCGGCCAGGACGCGCCGCCCGATCGCATCGACGCGTATGTGAAGGGCAAGCTCGCCCGCAAGGAAAAGATCTCCGGGTTCGGCCACCGCGTCTACAACACCGAGGATCCGCGCGCGACGCACTTGCGCAAGATGTCGAAGGAGCTCGGGCAGAAGGCCGGCAACACCAAGTGGTTCGAGATGAGCGAGCGGATCGAGGCGCTGATCAAGGCCGAGAAGAAGCTCTATCCGAACGTCGATTTCTATTCCGCATCGACCTACTACACGATGGGCATCCCGATTGACCTCTACACGCCGATTTTTGCCGTCAGCCGGATCAGCGGCTGGACCGCCCACGTACTGGAACAACTGGCCAATAACCGCTTGATTCGCCCCCGCGCGGACTATACCGGCCCCAGCTACCCGCAGACCTGGATTCCCCTGGAACAGCGGTAGAATCGGCCCTGCCCCAACGGAGGGCCCCATGAGAACAGTCGCCCGCCTGGTTTGTTCGGTTGCGCTGCTGTCGGCGGTGGGGTCATCGCTTCACGCGCAGGAGCTTGGGTCGATCGTCTTCCCGACCTCCGGGGCAGCCGCCGCGCAGGCGTCGTTTCTCGAAGGCGTGAAGGCGCTGCACAGCTTCGAGTTCGACTCGGCCGCGGTCGCCTTCCAGCGCGCGCAAAAAGCGGATCCGGGTTTCGCAATGGCGTACTGGGGCGAGGCGATGAGCCACAACCATCCGCTGTGGGCACAGCAGGACACCGACGCGGCCAGGAAGATCCTCGAGAAAATCGCACCGACCCTGAAGGAACGCGTCGCGAAAGCGAAATTGCCCAAAGAGAAAGCGTTCCTCGCGGCGATCGACGTGCTCTACTACGCGCCCGGCGACGCTGCGACTTCGCTCGGCGCAGACAAGCTGGCGCGTGACACCGCCTACTCCGACGCGATGGCGGCGATGTATTCGACCTGGCCTGACGATCACGAAGTCGCGACTTGGTACGCGCTGTCGCTGCTCGGCACCGTGCGTCCAGCCGACAAGGGCTTCCGACGCCAGGCGCTCGCGGCGTCAATCGCCGAGAAAGTGTTCAAGGAGAACCCGAAGCATCCCGGAGCCGCGCACTTCATCATTCACGCGTTCGATGATCCCGATCATGCTCCGCTGGCGCTTCCTGCTGCGCGCGTTTACGCCGGCATCGCGCCGTCCGCCGCGCACGCGCTGCACATGCCCTCGCACATCTTCGTGCAGCGCGGCATGTGGAACGACGCCCGCGCGTCGAACATCGCCGCCTATAAGGCCGCGGTCGATCTGAATTCGAAGATGAAGCTGGCAGAAGGGCGCGAGGATTTCCACACGCTCGGCTGGCTACAATACGCCAACCTGATGCTCGGCAAGATCGATGAGGCCAAGGCGAACATCGAATCGGCGAAGCAGGCCGCGGATCGCAATCCTACCAACGCGGGTATTCGTAACGGTTACCTGAACATGCGCGCGCGCCTGATCCTTGAAACTGAGAAA
>Ga0136611_10001615_pt1 | contig 15716 bp, 13 predicted proteins | sample AntDrymUQ2232306_2_FD_106645 | JGI IMG/M metagenome (GOLD analysis project Ga0136611, IMG submission 106645) | Polar desert sand microbial communities from Dry Valleys, Antarctica - metaG UQ223 (23.06) | ecosystem: Environmental > Terrestrial > Soil > Desert | place: Antarctica: Dry Valley...
GCGGCCAAGGCCGGCGCCGGCGAGGTGGTGGCCATCGGCAAGCTGGAGGCGGCCCGCACCGGCGACCTGCTGTCGGCGGACGGCAAGGCGCGGACCGGGCGGAGCGTGCGGGCGGAGGGCGGCCACGCCTATGCGCTGGCCATCCGCACCAAGGACCGCAAGGACGACGTGCGGCTGTCTGGAGCGCTGGCCAAGCTGGTGGAGGAGGACCCGACGCTGGCGGTGACGCATGAGGCGGAGAGCCGGCAGGTGCTGCTGCACGGCCGGGGGGACGCGCACCTGACCACCACCCTGGCCCGGCTGAAGCGCCGCTTCGGGGTGGAGGTGGAGACCGAGCGGCCGCAGACCGGCTATCGCGAGGGCATCAAAAAGGGCGCGACCGAACGCGGGCGGCACAAGAAGCAGACCGGCGGCCACGGCCAGTTCGGCGACGTGGTTATCGAGGTCAAGCCGCTCCAGCCCGGCGAGGGCTTCCAGTTCCACGACAAGATCACCGGCGGGGTGGTGCCGCGGCAGTGGATTCCGGCTGTGGAGCAGGGCGTGCGCGACGCCATGGAGAAGGGGCCGCTGGGCTTCCCGGTGGTGGACGTGGCGGTGGCGCTGGTCGACGGCAGCTATCACAGCGTCGACAGTTCGGAGCTGGCGTTCCGCACGGCCGGGCGGATCGCCATGAGCGAGGCGCTGACCAAGTGCGCCGCCTACCTGCTCGAGCCGATTGAGAAGCTGAGCATCCACGCGCCGTCGTGGGCGACGCCGCGGATCACCTCGATGATCTCCGGCCGGCGCGGGCAGATTCTGGGCTTCGACGCGCGGGAGGGCTGGCCGGGCTGGGACCGGGTGCAGGTCTATCTGCCCCACGCCGAGCGGCAGGACGTGATCGTGGAGCTGCGCTCGCTGACCCAGGGCATGGGCGGCTTCGAGGCCGAGTTCGACCACATGGCGCCGGTCACCGGCCGGGCGGCGGACGAGGTGCGGGCGCGGGCCGCGGGGTGAGCGTGCCTCCGTCGGCTACCCGGCTGTTCGGGCGGCGGGGTTGAGGTAGTCTCCTACCGTCGGCTGCGGGGGCGCGGCCGCGGGGGGTTCGCGTGCTGATCTATCCGGCCATCGACGTGAAGGGCGGCGCCTGTGTGCGCCTGCTCGACGGTCGGTCGGAGGCCGGGGTGCTGCGCTATCCGCACGCGCCGGCGGCGGTGGCGGAGGCCGTACGCGCGGCCGGGGTCGGGCGCCTGCACGTGGTCGACATGGAAGGCGCGGAGAGCGGCGCGCCGGGGCGGCAGGCCGAGATAGCGGCGCTGGGCGAGAAGCTGTTCCTGCAGGTCGGCGGCGGGGTGCGCAGCGGGGCCGACGTGGCGCGTTGGCTCGACGCCGGGGCCGGGCGGGTGGTGGTCGGGGCGGCGGCGATCACGCGGCCGGAAGCGGTCAGCGACTGGATCCAGGTGTTCGGCCCCGAGCAGATCGCCGCCGCGCTGGACGTGCGCACGGTGGCCGGCGTGCCCCGGGTCGGCAGCCTGACGGTGGCCAGCGAGACCGGCCCGACGCTGTGGGAGGCGCTGGAGCGGCTGAGGTTCGCGGGGCTGAAGCACGTGGTGGTCAGCGACCGCGACCGCGAGGGGCGGCTCGGCGGGCCGAACCTGGCGCTGCTGGCGGCGGTGCGCGCGCGGCGGCCGGACCTGAGCGTGCAGTACGGCGGCGGGGTGCGCTCGGCGGCGGACGTGGCGGCGCTGAAGGCCGGCGGCGCGGCCGGGGCGGTGATCGGACGGGCCTTCATGGACGGCGCGCTGAACCTGAAGGACGCGCTAGCGGCGGCGGGCTGAAGGGTTGCGGCGGGGCGCGCGGCGTCGTCTTTGCGGCCATGAACGAAGCGGCGAGCGGCGGCCCCCTGGCGGGGATGAAGGTGCTGGAGGCCGGCGGCATCGGACCCGGGCCGTTCGCGGCGATGCTGTTGGCGGAGATGGGCGCCGACGTGGTGCGTTTCGATCGGCCGGGGCAGTCGGCCGACGACCATCACGGGATGGGGCGGGGCAAGCGGTCGATCGCGCTCGACCTGAAGAGCGAGGCGGGGCGCGGCGCCGCGCTGACGCTGATCGACCGGGCCGATGCGCTGATCGAGGGGTTCCGGCCCGGGGTGATGGAGCGGCTGGGGCTCGGGCCCGAGGTCGCGCTGGAGCGCAATCCGCGGCTGGCCTACGGGCGGATGACCGGCTGGGGACAGGAGGGGCCGCTGGCGCAGGCGGTCGGCCACGACCTGAACTACATCGCCCTGTCGGGGCTGCTGCACGCCATGGGGCGCAAGGGCTCGCCGCCGGCGCCGCCGCTGAACGTGGTCGGGGATTTCGGCGGGGGGGCGCTGTATCTGGTGATGGGGCTGCTGGCGGCGGTGCTGCACGCGCGGGCGAGCGGGCGCGGGCAGGTGGTGGACTGCGCCATCGTCGACGGGGCGGCGTCGCTCGGCGGGCTGTTCCGCGGGCTGCGCGCGGAGGGGGTGTGGAGCGAGGGGCGGGAAGACAACCTGCTCGACGGCGGGGCGCCGTTTTACGACGTCTACGAATGCGCCGAAGGCGGTTTCGTCAGCGTCGCGGCCGTCGAGCCGGGGTTCTACGCGGTGCTGCGGGAGCGGCTGGGCCTGGACGGCGACGAGCGGTTCGACGGGCAGTACGACCGGCGGGCCTGGCCCGAGCAGAAGGCGGCGCTGACCGCGCTGTTCCTAACGCGGACGCGGGAGGACTGGTGCGCGGCGCTTGAGGGGTCGGAGGCGTGTTTCGCGCCGGTGCTGAGCTTCGCGGAGGCGCCGGGGCACCCGCACAATCGGGCGCGGGGGGTGTTCGCGGAGGGGGCGGTGGCGTGGCCGGCCGCGGCGCCGCGATTCTCGGCGACGCCCGGCGCGGCGAGCGCGGCCTCGCCGACACCGGGCGCGGACGGCGAGGCGGTGCTGAGGGACTGGCTGGGGTGAGCGCGTCACCGACGCCCTCCCTTCCCCAAAAGGGGAGGGAGACACGTGCGGCGCGCCGTCATACGGTGGGTCCGTGGCTTTAGGAGACGGCGCTTTGCAGCCGACCAACGTCGAGAACCCGGACTACTTCCACAAGGTGGTTGACTGCCAGTGGGCGTGCCCGGCGCACACCCCGGTGCCCGAATACATCCGGCTGATCGCCGAGGGGCGCTACTCCGACGCCTACATGGTCAACTGGAACTCCAACGTGTTTCCGGGGATTCTCGGCCGCACCTGCGACCGGCCGTGCGAGCCGGCCTGCCGCCGCGGGCGGGTGGAGGAGCAGCCGGTGGCCATCTGCCGGCTAAAGCGCGTCGCCGCCGACAACAAGGGCGAGGTGATCGGCCGCATGCCGGTCGCCGCCAAGGCGAGGAACGGCAAGCGGGTGGCCTGCGTCGGCGCCGGACCGGCCTCGCTGACGGTGGCCAGGGACCTGGCGCCGCTGGGCTACGAGGTGGTGGTGTTCGACGGCGACACCCGCGCCGGCGGCATGATCCGCAGCCAGATCCCGCGCTTTCGCCTGCCGGAGGAGGTGATCGACGAGGAGGTCGGCTACATCACCCGGCTGGGGCCGGTGATGCGGCTGGGCGAGCGGGTCGACAGTCTGGCGGCGGTGGTCAAGGCGTATGACGCGGTGTTCGTCGGCACCGGCGCCCCGCGGGGGCGCGACCTGGACGTGCCGGGACGGCGGGAGGCGGCGGCCAACATCCACATCGGCATCGACTGGCTGTCGAGCGTGTCGTTCGACCACGTGGAGAGCATCGGCGAGCGGGTGATCGTGCTGGGCGGCGGCAACACCGCCATGGACTGCTGCCGCACCGCCCGGCGGCTGGGCGGCAAGTCGGTGACCGTGGCGGTCCGCTCCGGCTTCGACGAGATGAAGGCGAGCCCCTGGGAGAAGGAGGACGCCATGCACGAGGGCATCCCCGTGCGGAACTTCCTGAACCCCAAGGCGGTGGAGCACGACGACGGGCGGCTGACCGGCGTGTGGTTCGAGACCACCGGCTGGTCCACCGACGCCTCAGGCAAGCGCCGGCTGGTCGCCACCGGCGAGCCCGACGTGCTGATCGAGTGCGACGACGTGCTGGTGGCCATCGGCCAGGAGAACGCCTTCCCGTGGATCGAGCGCGAGCTGCTGGCCTTCGACGAGTGGGGGCTCCCGGTGCTGGACCCGCTCACTTTCCAGGCCAGCCATCCCAAGGTGTTCTTCGGCGGCGACAGCGCCTTTGGGCCGAAGAACATCATCTGGGCGGTGGCGCACGGGCACGAGGCGGCGGTCTCGATCGACCGCTATCTGCGCGGGCAGAACGTGCGGGTGCGGCCGCCGCCGACGACGTCGGTGGCCAGCCAGAAGATGGGCATCCACGAGTGGACCTACGACAACGACATCTCCAACGACCTGCGCTACCGGGTGCCGTCGCTGACGCCCGAGGTGGCGGTGGCGGACGTCAAGGCCGAGGTGGAGCTGGGCTACGACCGCGGGCTGGCCTACGCCGAGGCGCAGCGCTGCTTCAACTGCGACGTGCAGACGGTGTTCTCCACGCCGCTGTGCATCGAGTGCGACGCCTGCGTCGACATCTGCCCCACCGACTGCATCACCTTCACCCCCAACGGCGAGGAGGGCGAACTACGTGAGCGGCTGACGGCGCCGGCGGAGAACCTGGAGCAGGCGCTCTACGTCTCGCAGGCGCTGAAGACCGGGCGGGTGATGGTCAAGGACGAGAACGTCTGCCTGCACTGCGGGCTGTGCGCGGAACGGTGTCCGACCGGGGCGTGGGACATGCAGAAGTTCCTGCTGGACACGGCCAAGGCGGGAGGGTCGGGGTGTTCGCGGTGACCGCCGCTCCTGTCGATTGCCGCTGCGTTCGTGCCCCGAGTGTCGCTTCGCCTGCGGCCCTCCAGCCCGCGCCGTCGGGGGCGTACGCATGACCCCCCTCGCGGCCGTCAACGACTTCGTCGTCAAGTTCGCCAACGTCAACGGCTCGGGGTCGGCCAGCGCCAACGGCATGTTCGCCAAGGCGGTGATGCGCTCGGGCGTGCCGATCGGGGCGCGCAACATCTTCCCCAGCAACATCCAGGGCCTGCCGACCTGGTACGAGGTGCGGCTGTCGGAAGACGGCTGGCTGGGGCGGCGGGGCGGCGGGGTGGACCTGATGGTGGCCATGAACCCGCAGACCTGGGCGCAGGACGTGGCCGAGATCGCGCCCGGCGGCTACCTGCTCTACGACGCCACCAAGCCGATGAGCGCCTCGCGCTTCCGCGAGGACGTCAACGTCGTCGGCGTGCCGCTGACGGCGCTGTGCAACGCCACCTACGCCGACCCGCGGCAGCGGCAGCTGTTCAAGAACATCGTCTATGTGGGGGCGCTGTCGTCGCTGCTGGGCATGGACGCGCAGGTGTTCGAGCAGCTGATCGCCGAGGACTTCCGGACCAAGCCGAAGCTGATCGACCCGAACGTGCAGGCTCTGCACCTCGGGCGCGACTGGGCGGCGCAGAACCTGGCGCCGATCGGCCTGCAGGTGCGGCGGTCCGACCGGGTCGGCGACCGCATCCTGGTGGACGGCAACACCGCGGCGGGACTGGGCGCTGTCTATGGCGGGGCGACGGTCTGCGCCTGGTATCCGATCACGCCCTCGACCTCGGTGGCGGAGGGGTTCAACCGGTTCTGCCGCAAGTTCCGCCACGATCCGGAGAGCGGCGACGCCCTCTACGCGATCGTGCAGGCGGAGGACGAGATCGCCTCCATCGGCATGGTGCTGGGGGCCAGCTGGAACGGCGCGCGGGCCTTCACCTGCACCTCGGGGCCCGGGATCAGCCTGATGCAGGAGTTCGTCGGCCTGTCGTACTTCGCCGAGATCCCGGCGGTGATCTTCGACGTGCAGCGCGGCGGGCCGTCCACCGGCATGCCGACGCGGACGCAGCAGAGCGACCTCTTGCTGGCGGCCTACAGCGGGCATGGCGACACCAAGCACGTGATGCTGTTCCCGGCCGACCCGCACGAGAGTTTCGAGATGGCGACCCTGGCCTTCGACCTGGCCGACCGCCTGCAGACCACGGTGTTCGTCATGCTGGACCTGGACATCGGCATGAACGACTGGCTGGTTCAGCCTTTCGCCTGGGACGACGCGCGGGCGCTGGACCGGGGCAAGGTGCTGACCACCGAACAGCTGGAGGCCGGGGTCGAGTTCGGGCGCTATCTGGACGTGGACGGCGACGGGATCGGCTGGCGCACCTATCCGGGCGCGCACCCCTCGCGCGGGGCTTATTTCACGCGGGGGTCGAGCCACGACAAAATGGCCCGCTACAGCGAGAACGGCGCCGACTACGTCGAGGTGATGGAGCGGCTGCTGCGCAAGTTCTACGGCGCGCGGGCGCTGCTGCCGCCGCCGGTGGTCAGCGTGGCGGCGCGGCCGACCGACGTGGGGGTGATCTACTTCGGCTCCACCGCGCCGGCGATGGACGAGGCGCTGCATCTGTTGGCGCAGGACGGCGTGGCGGCGAACGCCATGCGGGTGCGGGGCTTCCCCTTCGCCGAGGAGGTGTTCGACTTCGTTCGCGACCACCGCATGGTCTATGTGGTGGAGCAGAACCGCGACGCCCAGCTGCGCACGCTGCTGATCGCCGAGGGCGACCTCGACCCGTCGAAACTCGTGCCGGTGCTCTACTACGAGGGCGCCCCGATCACCGCCCGCTTCATCGCCGGTGAAATATCAGAACGGGTTGTTCCCCGGCGAATGGAGGCGGCGGAATGAACGTCCGATTGGACACCAAGACACGAAGAGCACGAAGAAGTCACAGAGAATTTTTGTGCTCCCTTTGTGATTTTTGCGTCTTTGTGTCGAATAGACCGCTGGGCAAACCATGACATTCATCCCCAAACCCCGGCTGCACCATCCGCAGCTGCCAACCAATGCGCTCGGTTTCACGCGGCGGCACTACGAGGGGGCGATCTCCACGCTGTGCGCTGGCTGCGGCCACGACTCCATCAGCGCCGCGATCGTCCAGGCCTGCTGGGAGATCGACCTGCCGCCGCACCGGCTGGCCAAGATGAGCGGCATCGGCTGTTCTTCGAAGACGCCGTTCTACTTCCTGGGCCAGAGCCACGGGTTCAACGCCGTGCACGGGCGGATGCCCTCGGTGATGACCGGGGCCAATCTGGCCAACCGCGAGCTGATCTATCTGGGCGTATCGGGCGACGGGGACAGCGCCTCCATCGGCCTTGGGCAGTTCGCGCACGCGGTCCGGCGCAACGTCAACATGTGTTACATCGTCGAGAACAACGGGGTCTACGGGCTGACCAAGGGCCAGTTCTCGGCGACCTCGGATAAGGGGTCGAAGTCCAAGAAGGGCGCGGTCAACGAGGACTCGCCCATCGACCTGGTGGCCATGGCCATGCAGCTGGGCGCCACCTACGTCGGGCGCAGCTTCTCCGGGGACAAGGCGCAGCTCGTGCCGCTGATCCAGGGCGCGCTGAACCACCACGGGGCGGCGTTCATCGACGTGATCAGCCCGTGCGTGGCCTTCAACAACCACGCCGGTTCGACCAAGAGCTTCGACTACGTGCGGGAGCACAACGAGGCGGTGAACCGGCTGGACGTGGTGCCGTTCCGCCAGGCGATCACCACCAGCTATGCGGCCGGCGACACGGTCAGGGTGGAGCAGCACGACGGCTCCACCCTGCAGCTGCGCAAGATCGCCGCCGACTACGACCCGTGCGACCGGCTGGGCGCCATGAGCTTCCTGCACGAGCGGCAGGCGGCGGGCGAAATCGTCACCGGTCTGCTCTACGTGGACCCGGCGAGCGAGGACCTGCACGACCGGCTGGGCACGGTGACGACGCCGCTGAACGCGCTTGGCGACGCCGAGCTGGGCCCCGGCGCGGCGGCGCTGGCGGGAATCAACGCGTCGATGCGGTAGGCGTCCGCAGGCGACCGAACCGCGCCTCCGCGCGTTTCGCAGGCCGCCCATGAGTCTGTCCGACGCCATCGCACCCGCGCCCGCCGATCTGCCGGGAGGCGAGACCGGCCGTTTGATCCACGCCTTCGACTGGCCGTCGGCGGGGCTGCCGGCCTACGTCGACTGGCCGCCGCATCTGCGGATGGCGAGCGACCTGGTGCTGCGCTCGCCCGCCCCTCTGGCGCTTTTCTGGGGGCCGCGCGGGGTGATGATCTACAACGACGCCTACGTCGCCGTGGCGGGTGGTCGCCATCCGGCGCTGCTGGGCGCGTCGGTGCTGGAGGGCTGGCCGGAGATCGCCGACTTCGTCGCGGGCGTGATGGCGGACGTTCTGTCGGGGCGCAGCGTCTCGTTCGACGAGCGGCCGTTCAACCTCTACCGCAACGAGCGTCCGGAGGCGTGCTGGTTCGACCTGCACTTCAGCCCTGTCGGGGACGAGAACGGCACGCCCGCGGGCGTGCTGGCGGTGGTGCTGGAGACAACCGGCCGCGTCCGTATGGCCGAGCGGCTGGAGGACGAGCGCGAGGCGGTGGCCGGGCTCAACCGGCGGCTGGCGGCGGAGCGCGACGGACTGCGCCGGCTGTTCCAGCGGGCGCCCGGCTTCATGGCGGTGCTGCGCGGCCCCGACCACGTGTTCGAGATGGCCAACGAGGCCTATCTGAGCCTGGTCGGTCACCGTGACCTGTTCGGCAAGCCGGTGCGGGACGCACTCCCGGAGCTGGTCGGCCAAGGCTTCTTCGATCTGCTCGACCGGGTTTTCGCAAGCGGCCAACCCTACGTCGGCGCGGGCCTGGGGGCCGTGCTGCGGCGCAGCGCCGGGGCTGAGGAGGAGGTCCGTTTCGTCGACTTCGTCTATCAGCCGGTGCGCAGCGACTCCGGCGCGGTGGAGGGCATCTTCGTCCAGGGGCACGACGTCACGGAACGTCACCTGGCCTTCGCGGCGCTGGCGGAGAGCGAAGAACGCTTCCGGCTGATCGCCGACAGCGCGCCGGTGCCGATGTGGGTCAGCGAACTCGGCGGCAAGCGGCGGTTCGTCAACAAGGCCTACTTGGCCTTCCTGGGCGTGGGCTTCGAGCAGGCGCTGACCTTCGACTGGCGAACCCTGCTGCACCCCGAAGACGTCGACCGCGTGGTGCAGGAGTCGGTCGCCGGCGAGGCGTCGCTGAAGCCGTTCTCGCTGGAGGGACGCTACCGCCGCGCCGACGGGCAGGTGCGCTGGCTGCGCTCGGAATCGCAGCCGCGCTGGGACGAGCGGGGCGCGCACGCCGGCTTCGTCGGCGTCGCCTACGACGTCACCGAGGAGCGGGTGGCCGCTGAACACCAGCGCCTGCTGATCAACGAGCTGAATCACCGGGTGAAGAATTCGCTCGCCACGGTGCAGTCGCTGGCCGCGCAGTCGTTGCGTCCGGGCGTCGATCCGGACGAGGCGCGGCGGCGGTTCGAGCGGCGGCTGCTGGCGCTGGCCAAGGCGCACGACGTGCTGACGCAGCGGAACTGGGAGGGGGCCGAACTCGGGCAGGTGATCGCCGAGGCCCTCAGGCCCTATCGCGACGGCGGCGAGGACCGCATCGACCTGTCGGGCCCGGCGGTGACGCTGCCGCCGCAGGCCGCGCTGGCCTTCTCCATGACGCTGCACGAGCTGGCCACCAACGCGGCGAAGTACGGGGCGCTGTCCACCGCCGAGGGGCGGGTAGAGGTGGTCTGGGAGACGTCGGCGGCCTCCCCGCCGCTGCAGCTGACGCTGACCTGGCGGGAGCGGGGCGGGCCGCCGGTCAGCCCGCCGAAGCGACGCGGCTTCGGCACCCGGCTGATCGAGCGGCAGTTGGCCCACGAGCTGGGCGGTTCCGGGCGGTTCGACTTCGCACCAGGCGGGCTGGTCTGCATCCTGACGGCGCCGATCCTGCCGTCGGCCACCGTTCACCTGGACACCGTCGCCGGCTGACCCCGGCGCGCTCGCGCGAGGGGGGATGTCTGGCGCGGGGTTTGCCCCTCTGACGGGCGAACGTCCCGCGACGGGACGCTTCCGATCTCACGCGAGCGGCGTCATGACCAACGACATCGACCTGCACCTCGGCAAGCGCCTGCGGCGGCGGCGACGCATCCTGGGGCTGACGCAGCAGCAGGTGGCCGGCAACGTCGGCGTCCGCTTCCAGCAGATCCAGAAGTACGAGTGCGGGGCCAACCGCATCTCGGCCTCGCGCCTGTGGTCGATCGCCGAGGCGCTGGAGGTGCCGGTCAACTATTTTTACGACGGGCTGTCGGACGCGCCGCGTGCGGCGGCCAACGACCTGCACGCCGACAACGGGTCCGGCGACGTGCTGGCCAAGAAGGAGACGCTGGATTTGGTGCGGGCCTACTACCGGCTCGGCGCTAGGCCGCGCCGCCGCCTGCTCGATCTGGCGCGCTCGCTGAAGCAGGGCGCGGGCGACGCGGCCTGACAGGCGCGGGTCGGCCCGCTAAGGCTGGCGGGTGAACGCCCTCGCCCTGGATCGCCTGGAGCAAACGACCCTGGAGCTGGCGGCTGTCGCGGGCGTGGAGACGCTCGGCGGTTTCCGCACGGATCTCGTCACCGAGGACAAGGGCGGCGAGACTTACGACCCGGTGACCGCCGCCGACCGCGCCGCGGAAGGCGCCATGCGGCGGCTGATCGAAGAGCGTCATCCCGAGCACGGCGTGATCGGCGAGGAATACGGCGCCGACCGGGCGGACGCCGAGTTCGTCTGGGTGCTCGATCCCATCGACGGCACCCGGGCGTATCTGGCCGGACTACCGGTGTGGACCACGCTGATCGCCCTGCGTCACCGGGGCGAGCCGGTGCTGGGGGCGATCACGCAGCCGTATCTGGGGGAGGTGTTCGTCGGCTCGGCCGGGGGCGCGCGGCTGGTGCGGACGGGCGAGGCCGACCGGCCGCTGCGGGTGCGGGCGTGTCCGCGGCTGACCGAGGCGGTGATCGCCACCACAGATCCGGATCTGTTCGACGGGGCGGAGCTCGGGGCCTGGCGGCAGGTCAGGGCGGCGGCCCGGCTGGCCCGGCTCGGCTGCGACGCCTACGCCTACGCCATGGTCGCCCTCGGGCGGCTGGACCTGGTGGTGGAGACCGGGCTGAAGCCCTGGGACGTGGAGGCGGCCGTGCCCCTGCTGGAGGGCGCGGGCGGCTTCGTCTGCGACTGGCGCGGCGAGCGCATCGGCCGCGAGGGCGGGCAGACGGCGATCGGCGGCGACCGGCGCTGCCTGGAGGAGGCGCTGGTGGCGCTGAGGCGCTCGGCCAAGTAGAGGCGCCGGGTGCGGCGGCAGGCGACGCCGGACGGTCCGCGCGCTAACGTCCGCCGGCGTTTCGCGAAGGGGAGAGCGCGATGAACACCTTGGACCAGGCCCGCGCCACCCAGCTGCGCAACATCGAGGCCAAGACCGGCCGCGGCCTCGCCGCCCTCCGCGTCGCCATCGCCGGTTCCGGCAAGAGCAGGCACGGCGAGGTGCGCGCCTGGCTGATGGAGACCTACGGCCTGGGCTACGGCGACGCCAACGCGCTGGTCCACTACGCCGCGGAGAGCGACGGCCAGAGCGCCGCCGACAGCCGCTCCGATGACGCGGTGCTGGACGAGATCTACGCTGGCAAGAAGGCCCACCTGCGCCCTGTGCACGAGGCGGTGATCGACGCCGTCCGCCTCTTCGGCGCGTTCGAGGCGGTTCCGAAGAAGGCCTACGTGGCGCTGCGACGCGCCAAACAGTTCGCCATGATCGGGCCGAAGACCAACGAGCGCGCCGAACTCGGGATCAATCTGAAGGACGACGCCTCCTGCGACCGCGCCGTGGCCCAGAAGCCCGGCGGCATGTGCCAGTACGCCGTGGCGCTGACCGCCCCCGAACAGGTCGACGCCGAGGTGGTCGCGCTGCTTCGCCGCGCCTACGACGCCGCGGGCTGAGCTGGCGCCTTCGCCCCCGGTCTTGACGTTCGAGCGGCTCTGGCGCGCCGTCTCGCGCCCTCTTATGGAGAGACGAGATCAAGGAGCGACCCCTCATGCGTTTCCGCGCCGTCCTGCTCGCCGCCGCCTTGGCCGCCCTGGCCGGCGGCTGCGCCACCGCCGCCCTGGGCAACCACCACACCGAGATGCGGGCCGACGCGGCGCTGACCGCCGCCGTCGCCGGCGACTGGCGCCCCGCCGCGCACAAGGCCCGCGACCGCTGGCGGCGCCCGGCCGAGAGCCTGGCCTTCTGGGGCCTGCGCCCCGGCATGACGGTGGTGGAGATCGATCCCGGCGGCGAAGCCTGGTGGACGCAGATCGTCGCCCCCTACGCCCGCGCCACGAACGGCCGCTACATCGCCGTGCAGAGCGACTCCGGCGCGCCGGAGACCGCCGAACGCGCCGCCGCCGGCCGCCAGCGGCTGGCGACCGCGCTCGCCGACCCGCGCTACGGCCAGGTGCAGGTGGTGCGCATGACGCCGACCACGCTGGAGGCTCCCGCGTCCTCGGCCGACATGGTCCTGGTGGCCCGCGCCTTTCACAACTGGGCGCGCTCGGAGGGCCGCACCGACGGCTTCATGCGCAACTTCTTCACCGTGCTGAAGCCCGGCGGCGTGCTGGCCGTGGAGCAGCACCGCCTGCCGGCCGGCCAAGCCGCGAGGCCGGAGAGCGGCTACGTCAGCGAGCAGTACGTCATCGACGCCGCCCAGCGCGCCGGATTCGTGCTGGACGCCCGTTCGGAACTGAACGCCAACCCGGCCGACGACACCGATCATCCGTTCGGTGTCTGGACCTTGCCGCCGGTGGCCCGCACCGCGCCCCAGGGGCAGCCGGCCAACCCGGCCTACGACCGCGCCGCCTATGACGCGATCGGCGAGAGCGACCGCATGACGCTGCGCTTCCGCAAGCCTGCCTGAGCGAGCGCCCCAGTCCCGCCACGGTCGGCGGCTCTTTCGCCGTCGGGGACGGTGTCGCAGGCGAGTCGCGGGTGAACGAGTTGATGATTGATCGCCGGGCGGTCCTCCTCGGCGCCGGCGCCGCGGCCCTTGCCGCCTGCGACCGCGCCGGGACGCCCGCGGCGCCTCGCCCGTCGACGCCCGCGCCCGGCCCCCCGGCGGCGGAAACGACCGTCGATCCGCTGGCGTGGGCCGTCGCGGGTCCGTGGCGCGGCGCCGACCGGGCGCGGGACCGCTGGCGCAGGCCCGCCGAGACCCTGCGCTTCTTCGGCCTCCAGCCGGGGCAGACGGTGGTGGAACTGTGGCCGGGAGCCGGCTGGTACACCCGCATCCTGGCGCCCTATCTGGCCCGCACCGAGGGCGTGCTCTACGCCGCCCAGCTGGAGCTCGCGCCCGACCTCGACCCCGCCGAGGCCGCCACTGTCGCCGCCTTCCGCGACGCCCTGGCGGAGAACGCCGGCCTCTACGGCGCGGTGCGTGTCACCAGCTTCGGCCCCGGCCCCCGGCCGATCGCCCCCGCCGGCACGGTCGACCTGGTGCTGTTCCTGCGCAACCTGCACAACTGGATGGCGGCGGGCCTCGCCGAAAAGGCCTTCGCCGACGCCTTCGCCGCGTTGAAGCCCGGCGGCCGGCTCGGCGTCGAGCAGCACCGCGCCGCGCCCGGCGGCGTGCAGGACGCCGCCGCCACCACCGGCTACGTGCAGGAGGCCTACGTCCGCCGCCTGGCCGAGGAGGCCGGCTTCGCCTTCGAGGAGGCGAGCGAGCTGAACGCCAACCCGGCCGACGACCGCGACCACCCCTTCGGCGTCTGGACCCTGCCGCCGGTGCGCCGATCCTCCGCCCGCGGCGAGCTCGCCGACCCCGCCTTCGACGCCGCCGCCTACGAGGCGATCGGCGAGAGCGACCGCATGACGCTGCGGTTCAGGAAACCCGCATGACCCCGCGCCTCGCCGCCCTGCTGCTCGCCGCCGCCCTGGCCGCCGCCGCTCCCGCCGCCGCCCAGACCCGCCCAGCCGCGCCCGCCGCCCAGGCCGCGGGGAACAAGGTCGGGCCGATCGCGCGCGCCTTCCCCTACCTCGACCGCTTCTACCGCATCCCCGCCGCCGAGCGGACCCTTTTCCGGCTGGCCTACCGCGTCACCGTGAACGACCGGCCGTTCGCCGGGCGCATGTGGCTGCTCGATCCCGCCAACCGCAGGACGCCCGTTCCGCTCGGGCCGCGGGGGGAGATCGAGCGGCTGCCGACTTCTGAGATGCTGGGCGCCCGCGGCTGGCGGGTGGAGATGGAGGCGCCCGCCGCCACCGAGTTCGGCGTCGGCATGGAGCTGCAGCCGACCCTGCGTCCGGCCGCCGAGATGTCCGCGCCGGTGCTCGCCCAGACCGTCGCCCAGGCCAACGGCGCCATCCGGCGGGCCGCGGGCGTCGCCCGCTTCGCCGCGCCCACCATGGGCCGCATCCTGTTCGCCGGCGGCCGCGGCGGCGAAGCGGTGCTGGCCGACGGTCGCGCCGTGCCGCTGCCGGTGATGGGCGGCGGCTCCAGCTTCACGCCCGCCGATCACCCCGCCGCCCGGACCATCCGCTTCGCCGAGGCCCCCACGCGCCTGCTGATCGCCCCCGCCGCGCCCCGGCCGCGCGGGCGTCGCTGACGCGCGGGCCCTTGCCTTTCGCGGCGTCAGGAAGCGACAAGCGCTCAGGATCCGCTGGAGCGAACCCCATGGCCACCCTGGAAGAGATCACCGAGCGCATGCGCACCGCCGTCGGCTCCGACGCCGGGCTCGGCAAGAGCCTGAAGTTCGACCTGAAGGGCGACGGCCACATCCTGATCGACGGCGGCCGGGTGACCAACGACGACGGCCCCGCCGACCTGACCATCACCACCGCCAAGGACGACCTGGAGGCGCTGGGGGCCGGCCGGCTCGACCCGATGACCGCGGTGATGAGCGGCAAGCTGCAGCTGAGCGACATGGGCCTGGCCATGCAGATGCAGCCCAAGCTGCAGGCGCTGTTCTCCCGCATGTGAGCGACCGCTTCGGCGAGCCCGCGCCGCTGCTGGCCGCGCCCGGCGCGCCGGTTCCGCCGGGCGCGGAGGCGGCGTGGGTCCAGGGGGCGGGCGGCGTGCGCCTGCGCGCCGCCCTGTTCCAGCCGGCCGCGTCGCTGCGCGGCTCGGTGGTGGTCAGCCCCGGCCGCACCGAGTTCGTCGAGAAGTATTTCGAGGTCGCCCGCGAACTGCAGGACCGCGGCTTCGTGGTGCTGGTCCACGACTGGCGGGGCCAGGGCCTCAGCGACCGCCTGCACCCCGATCCGCTGCGCGGCCACGCCGCCGGGGTCGACGCCTTCGTCGAGGACTTCGCCCGCGTGCTCGCCGCCTTCGAGGCGCGGTTGCCGAAGCCCTGGATCAACCTCGCCCACTCCATGGGCGCGGGCCTGACCACCGTGGCGCTGGCGCGGGGCGAGAGCCGGTTCGCCGGCCAGCTGCTCAGCGCGCCGATGTTCGGCGTGGTCGCCCGCCGCGTCCACCCGGGCGTGCTCGATCTCGCCTGCCGGTTGAACCTGGGGACCGGCGGCGCGTCCCGTTGGGCCTTTCGCATGGAGCCGGGCGGCGGCCCCCGAGCGCGCCTGTCGCACGACGCCCGGCGCATGCAGCGCTGGCTCGGGCAGATTCGGGCGCATCCGCAGCTGGCGCTCGGCGGCCTCACCTGGGGCTGGCTGCGTATGGCGCTGGACGTCCGCCGAGCTGACCGACGCCGCCCTGTCCCGCCTGGCCCTGCCGACCACGCTGTTGCTGGCGAGCGAGGAGGACGCGGTGGACAACGCCGCCGCCCGCCGGGCCGCCCGCGCGACGCCGAGCGCCGAA
>Ga0136611_10001616_pt1 | contig 15706 bp, 14 predicted proteins | sample AntDrymUQ2232306_2_FD_106645 | JGI IMG/M metagenome (GOLD analysis project Ga0136611, IMG submission 106645) | Polar desert sand microbial communities from Dry Valleys, Antarctica - metaG UQ223 (23.06) | ecosystem: Environmental > Terrestrial > Soil > Desert | place: Antarctica: Dry Valley...
CGGCGACGCGTGCCCGTTGGTGCAGCGGGCGCTTCCCCCAGGCCGTCCCGTAGGCCCTTTCCGCCACAGCCGGGGCGAGCGACGCTGCGTCGTCCGTCTTGGTCGAGGAGGAGCCGCATGCCTCAGTACCTGTCCCCTGGTGTCTACGTCGAGGAGCTCGACGGTGGCGCCCGTCCGATCGAAGGGGTGGGCACCGCGGTGGCCGCCTTCGTCGGCCTGGCCGCAGCCGGTCCCTTCAACCAACCCACGCTGGTCACCAACTGGACGCAGTTCGTGACGACGTTCGGCGAATTCATGGCCGGCTCGTACCTCGCCCACGCGGTCTACGGCTACTTCCAGAACGGCGGCGGCATCGCCTACATCGTGCGGGTCGGCGGCGACGGTGACTCCGCCGTGCCGCCCGCCCGTGCCGAGCTACCCGCCGCCGGCGGCAAGGAGCTGCCCTACCGGGTCAACGCCATCGAGGCCGGCTTGGCCGGCAACGACATCCAGGTCGAAGTCGTCTACCCCAAGGGCGAAGGTGTGCCCGAGGACGTCTTCAACATCATCGTGAAGCGCGGCATCAACGTCGAGGAGACCCACGAGAACCTCACCACCAAGCGCGGGAAGCAGAACGCGGCGACCGTGGTCAACGCTGCGTCCAAGCTGATCGCCCTCGAGGAGACGTCGGCCGGTGTCGCACTCGAGCGCCCGGTCGAGGGCAACGTGCAACTGGCCGGCGGAGGCTCGTCGCCCCTGCCCGCCCGGCTGCAGCCGCAGGACTACGTCGGTGACGTAGCCGACCGCACCGGCTTTGGCGCCCTCGAGGCCATCGACGACGTGACCATGCTGAGCGTGCCCGACCTGACGGCCGCCTACGAGGCCGGGATGATCGATGCGGAGGGCTTCCAAGCCGTGCAGGTGGCCATGATCGCCCACTGCGAGCTCATGGGTGACCGCATGGCCATCCTCGATCCCCCGCCCGGCCTCAACGCCCAACAGATCCGCGAGTGGCGGGTCGACCGTGCCGGCTACGACTCGAAGTACGCCACCCTCTACTGGCCCCGGATCAAGGTGCTCGACCCGCTGACAGGTCAGAACATCTTCGTGCCGCCGTCGGGCCACATGGCCGGCATCTGGGCCAACACCGACAACGAGCGGGGAGTGCACAAGGCGCCGGCCAACGCGGTGGTGCGGGGGGCCATCACCCTCGAGCTCAACATCACCAAGAACGAGCACGACCTGCTCAACCCGGTCGGCATCAACTGCATCCGGGCCTTTCCCGGCCGTGGCATCCGGGTCTGGGGTGCCCGCACCCTGTCGAGTGACCCGGCCTGGAAGTACATCAACGTCCGTCGGCTCTTCAACTACCTGGAGAAGTCGATCCAGATGGCGACGGACTGGGTGGTCTTCGAGCCCAACGACCGCGATCTCTGGTCGAAGATCCGCCGCACCGTCGCCGGCTTCCTCGTGATGGAGTGGCGGCGCGGTGCCCTCTTCGGCAACACGCCGAGCGAGGCCTTCTACGTGAAGTGCGACGACGAGACCAATCCTGCGGAAGGCATCTCCGCCGGCCAGGTCGTGTGCGACATCGGCGTCGCGCCGGTGAAGCCGGCCGAGTTCGTGATCTTCCGCCTGCAGCAGCTCGAGGGCGGCGTCTCCCTCGTCTCCGAGTAACCCCGCCCCCTTCAAAGGAAGAGAACCACATGGGACTGCTGGACAACTTCGACTCCGTCATCGGCGCGTTCTTCGGGCTCTCGGTCGACGGCTACACCATCAAGGGCATCAAGGACGTCTCGGGGCTGAAGCAGGAGTTCGACATGGTCGAGGTCAAGACCCAGACGTCCGACGGGCTCTACGTGCTGCGCAAGATCCCGGGACGCCCGAAGCCCGTCACCGTCACCCTGACCCGCCCGCTCACCGACAGCGACACCTTCGAGAAGTGGATGAAGGACGTGGGCGACGGCAAGGTGCCCCGCAAGGACGCCACCGTCACCGTCTACGACACCAGCAAGGCCGTCGTGCGCAAGTACGTGGTGAAGAACGCGCAGCCGAGTGCGCTGGAGATCACCCAGATGGCCGCAGGCGCCAACAACGCGGTGGAGGAGAAGCTCACCATCCAGGGTGAGTCCCTCGAGATCATGACGTGATGCGGCGCGCCATCCCCGGCATGTCCGGCTCGCTTCTGGAGCCCGACGGACCGGTGGTCGAGGGGGCGCCGATGGCCGCCCCGGCTCCGGCACCGCTGCGCACCGAGTTCGACTTCGAGCTGCCTCGGGGGTACCTGGACGCGGACGGCAACGTCCACAGGCGGGGCACGATGCGGCTGGCCACGGCCCGAGACGAGCTGCTCCCCCTCTACGACGCCCGGGTCAAGGAGCGGCCGGCCTACCTCACGGTCGTACTGCTCGAGCGCGTCATCACCCGACTCGGCCCCTACGAGGGCGCATATCTGCACGACGGGATCATCGAGAAGCTCTTCGCCTCCGACCTCGCCTTCCTGCAGGATCTCTACCGCCGGATCAACCAGGAGGGCCACACCCGCGCCGCGGTGCAGTGCCCCGACTGCCAACACCAGTTCTCGGTCGACGTGACCGGTGGTGGCCCGGGGGGATCGTGACGTACGCGGCCGACCGCCTCTATGAGGAGGCCGCGTACGTCGCCTTCCACTTCCACTGGCCGCTCGACGACATCCTCGACATGGAGCACCCGCTGCGGCGGCGCTTCGCCAGCGAGATCGGCAAGATCAACGAGCGGCTGAACGCCATGGCCAAGGAGACCGCCTGACGGATGGCAATCTGGCCCCCAAGCCGCTGGTGGCGCGACGAGCCCGAGGAGACCCGTCATCCCGGCGCGCCTGGTGTGGTGGCCGAGGAGCACGTCGAGCGGGCACCGGACCGCCCCACGGGCGACTGGTCGATGCTGGCCCCGATCCAGCGGACCGTGGGTCCGGCCCCGACGACCTTCCGGTCCACGACGGTGCGCGACATCATGCCCAGCCACCACAACCCGAGCTTCACCGGGCCGCTGGGACACTCGGTATCGGCCCGCGCCCCGTCGGGAACGGTGACCGGCCTGGCCACGACCATCGACGCGGGCACCGCGACCCCTTCGATCGTGCAGCGCGACGCGGACCTGCCCCTTCGAGCGCCGACGTCGCGCCCAGCGCAGGCCGACGGAACCCCACCCCTCCGACGACTCGCCGCCGTCGAGCCGATCGTCGCAAGCGGGGCGAGGATGGTCGCGTCGCCGGTGATGGCACCGATGCCCGAGGCGCCTCGACCCCTCGCGGGCGCAGGGGTTCTGCCCGGCAACGGTCGCCCGCCGACTACCGCGATGCTCGACGCCGACGCCAGAGCGGACGGTGACGCCGCCGACGACCGTCTCGTCGACCGCGGTGCCGCCACGGCCGAACCGGCAGGCACGGCCGCATCGCCGGCATCGCAGGCATCGCCGGCAGCCCCGCTCATCAGCGGGACAGCGGTCTGGGCCGGGCCGGAGGTGCTCGAGGGTCTGGAGGGCCCTCCGCTGGCGCCAGTGCAGCGAGTGACCTCGGTCGACTCGACACTCTCGGCGCGCCACCTCGAGCCGCCGATCCAGCCCCTGGCCGTGCGCCGGCGGGCCGGAGCCGCCCCCTCGCCCAGCGCCTCCCGGCCAGTCGAGCCCGCCACCGAGCCGATGGCGGAGCCGGTGGTGCGGTCCGATCGAGAGCACCCAGCCACACCGCCCGAGCCGTGGCTGGCCATGGCCCCACCCCCCGACGCGCCACTGCCCTTGGCACCGTCAACCGACGTCCCTGTGGCCGGTCAGGCACCGGTGGCCGAGGTCGCTGAAGCCGCGGGGCCCGCCTTCGGGGCCGACCCCCGCGACCCCAGAGAGATCGGCGGACGGGACGAGCCCGAAGCCCACGGCGGCCTCGAGTCCATGCAGACCCCGGCCGGCATGCCGGAGATGCCGTTGCAGCGGGCGGTCGCATCACGGCCGCCCGATACCGGGGCGGCGGCGCCCGTTCCGAGCGAGCGAGGGACCCGCCTCGGCCTCGGCGCGCCGCTCCATCCGGTCGGCCACCACGGCGATCTGCCGCTGGCCGGGCGGACACCGGCGGCCGGCCCGTCAGCCGGCACGGTGCCGCCCGGCTCGGTAAGCGATCCCGGGTCGCGACCGCACGACCACGGGCCGGAGGACCTCACTCGCCGGCCGCTCGATGCGCCCGAGGCCGGCGCAGAAGGCCGGGTGCCCGCCCCCGGTCCGTTGCTGCCGCGCTCGTCTCTCGACGACCACGACGGTCCGCCCGTTCGCCCGGAGCCCGCCGCTCCCCTGTTCGCGTTGCGAGCGATCGCCCCTGCTGCAGGAGGCGGCGTCGCGGTGCAGCGGGCTGCCTCGGCTCCCTGGCCATCGCCTCCGACGCGGAGCTCCCCCGGTGAACCCAGCCCGCAGCCGATCAGCGGGCCCGACCCTGCCCCGCGCTCGGACTTCGCCCGGGACCGCGAGCGGCCGCTGCTGGGCGGCAGCCGGTGGTCGGTACCCGCCGCGTCGACCCCGCCCCCGACGCCGACGGCCAACGTGCAACGGGCGTTGGACACGGCATCCCACCCGTCCTTGCGCCTGGCCGCGCCGCCCGTCGCATCGTCGGCCAGGCCCTGGGCCGGTTCCGTCGATGCCGGGCAGGCTGCCATAGACGCCGGCGTGGCCCAGCGCGAGGCGGACGGGTCGATCGTGTTCCACCTCCCGGCGGCTCCGCCAGGCCTGAGGTCCGACGACGACCCCGACTCCCACATCCAGCGTGCCGTGATGAGCGACGCACCGACATCGCCGACCGCGACAGCAACGACCCCGGCGACAGCAGCGGCGTTGGCCGGAGCGAGCGGAGCCGACGCCAACCTCGACCAGATGGCGAACCAGCTCTACGACCGAATCCGGTGGCGCCTCCGCTCCGAGCTCCGCCGTGAGATCGATCGGACCGGCCGTGGCGCCGGGTTCTAGGCGCGGGCGTCGGCGTGGCTGAGACCACCACCGACCCGGCGCTCGCCATCCGCTTCAAGCTCTTCCTCGACGGCATGAACATCGGCCTCTGGAACAGCCTCGAGGGCATGGGCATGGAGACGAGCGTCGAGACGCGGGAGGAAGGCGGCAACAACCTCTTCGTCCACCAGTTTCCTGGACGCCTGAAGTTCACCAACATCAAGCTGACCCGCCCGATCAACGCCGACAGTGCCAAGGTGGCCAGCTGGTTCACGGGGATGGCCACAAAGGTGACGCGCACGACCGGCCAGATCGTGGCGGTCGACTCCGAAGGCAAGGAGATCGCCCAGTGGGGCTTCCTCGACATGGTGCCTGTGCGGTGGACCGGGCCCTCGTTCAACATCGAGCAGCTGAAGATGGCCACCGAGAGCCTCGAGCTCGCCCACCACGGCTTCATCGAGCCCGGCCAAGCCAGCAAGTACAAGGGCTGAGGACGTGCCCGACCCGGCGCAGACCACCCTTACCAAGGCCAAGCTGACCATCCTCGAGCCAAAGGACGGCGGCAACCCGGCGGAGCGTGACGTCATCACCTTCCCCTTCAACCCGAAGGATTGGACGCTCACGCGCAGTGCCGAGTGGAAGGTCGAGACAGAGAAGAACAAGGTCGCCCCGGCCGAGTTCAAGGGACCGAAGCCGGCGCAGATCACCGTCGAGCTCTTCTTGGACGCCTCCGACAAGGACGACGGCGACATCAGCGCCACCGTGGCCAAGCTCATGAAGTGCGTGGTGCCCGACGCCCAGTCCACCCAGCAGAAGAAGCCGTCGGCGCCACACGTCCGGTTCGAGTGGGGCACGGCCATCGCCTTCAAGGGCTACGTCGAGACGGTGGCCGTGAAGTACACCCTGTTCCGCCCCTCCGGCGCACCGGTGCGGGGCACCGCCACGCTAACCATCAAGGAGATGCCCGACTCGGTCGGCAGCCAGAACCCGACCTCGGGGGGCGTGGCCGGCAACCGCAGCCACCAGATGGTGGCCGGTGACACCCTCGCATCCGTGGCCTACGCGGAGTACGGGCAGCCGGCCAAGTGGCGCCTGCTGGCCGACGCCAACCCCAGCATCGACGACCCGATGCGCATCGCTCCCGGCACGACCATTCTCGTGCCACCAGGCTGACATGGCACAGCTGACGGCAGAGCCGGCGCACGGGACCAACACCCTGCCGATCATCCAGTGCACGGTCTCTCTCGACGGGGCACCCCTGGCGCCCGCGACGCAGGGTCAGCTCATCCGTGCGCTGATCGACAACAGCCTCACCGCGCCCGATCAGTGCACGCTGGAGATGCGCGACCACGATCACCAGCTGGCCGACGACCCCCGGTTCAGCATCGGCAAGGCCGTGGCTGTCACCATCGAGGGCACGCAGGACGGGCCCATCTTCGACGGTGAGATCACGTCGCTCGAGCGCGAGTACAGCCACGAGCTGCCGGCGGTGACGATCGTGCGGGCCCTGGACAGAAGCCACCGCCTGCATCGGGGACGGAAGTCGAAGGTCTTCGTACAGGCCTCGCCATCCGATGCCGTGCAGTCGGTGTGCGACGCAGCCGGACTGACCATGGGCACGGTGCACCCCATCGACGCCAAGCAGCCCTACATCGCCCAACTGGAGCAGAGCGATGCCGACTTCTGCACCGGCCTGGCCCGCGCGTGGGGCCGCCTCTTCTTCGTGTCCAAGGGGAGGTACCACCTCATCAAGCCGCCGGCGCCCGACCAGCCCATCACCGGCCACGCCGACATCGAGCTCGACCCGGGCCTGAACCTGCGACGGCTGCTCTACACCATGTCGAGCGGCTCCCAGGTGCCCTCGGTGGAGGTGCGCAGCTGGAGCGTGACGGACAAGGCCGCCGTCGTCGGCACCGCCGCCACCCCGGCCTCAATGGCCACCCCGGGCGTGGCCCAGACCGGCGGACAGGTCGCGCAGACGGCCTTCGGCCCGTCCACCTTCGTGGCCAGCGGCAACCGCGTCGAGACCCAGGCTGAGGCCACGCTGCTGGCTCAGGCCCTGCTCGACCAGCTGAGCAACGCCTTCGTGGAAGTGGACGGTCTGGCCAGCGGTGACCCCAAGCTCGTCGCCGGGTCGTCCATCAAGCTCGTGCACTGCTCGACCAAGATGGACGGCAGCTACTTCCTCACCTCGACCCAGCACGTGTACGACGCGGGCGGCTACGAGACCCGATTCGCAGCGGCGGGCACGCGTGACCGCTCGCTCCTGGCCTTGGTCTCCGGCGGTGACCTTGACGCCGGCCGGCTGGGCCAACCGGCGGCGACGGTGCCGGGCGTGATGGTCGGCATCGTCTCCAACAATGACCCGGGCAGCGACTCCCAGGTCAAGGCGGTCGGGGTGCCGATGGTGAAGGTCAAGTTGCCTGACTTCCTCAACGGTGCGGGCAGCTTCGAGAGCGACTGGTTGCGCGTCTGTCAGCCAGGCATGGGTGCGGATACGGGGATGCTCTTCCTGCCGGAGGTGAACGACGAGGTCCTGGTGATCTTCGAGAGGGGCGACTTCCGCCGGGGGTACGTGCTCGGCGGCGTGCACAACGGCAAGGACAAGCCGTGGCCCGGCGCCGACCTGGCCGGCGTGGTCGAGAACGGCAAGGTGAATCGCCGGTGGCTGGCCAGCAAGAAGGGCGCCAGCCTCGTGTTCCAAGACAAGGCGGGCGAGGAACGCGTGCGGCTGGCCAGTCACGACGACAAGTTCTCGCTCGAGCTGGACGTGGCCGGAACGACCATCTCGGTGGACGCCCAGGGCGACATCACCATCAAGGCAGCCAACAACGGCCGGATCACCCTCGAGTCCCAAGGTGACATGTCGCTGAAGGGCAAGAAGATCGACATCGAGGCCACCGCCGGTGACGTCACCGTGAAGGGCCTCAACGTCAGCGTCGAGGCCACCGCTGACGCCACGGTGAAGGGCCTCAACACCACCGTCTCCGCTGACGCCGCCCTCAAGCTGAGCGGCAACGCCCCGTCCGAGCTCAAGTCGGCGGCTGTCCTGACCATCCAGGGCGCCCTCGTGAAGATCAACTAGGCGCTGGGCGACATGGCCGAGGAATTCGTGGGAGCAGGTTGGTCGTTCCCGGTGCGGGTCGACGCCACCGGGTCGGTAGCGCTGTCGCGCCACGACCACGAGATCCGCGAGAGCATCCGCCTCATCCTGGGCACCGCGTACGGCGAGCGGCCCATGCGTCCCGAGTTCGGCTGTGCCATCCACGATCTCGTGTTCGCGCCGGCCGACGCCTCCACCGCTGGACGGGTGGCCTACGAGGTGCGGGCCTCGCTCAGCCGATGGGAGCCGCGCATCGAGCTGGATGCCGTAGACGTGCGCTACGCCGATCCGGACCCGTTGACCATGTACATCGACATCACCTATCGGGTGAGCGGCACCAACGACCCGCGCAACCTTGTCTTTCCCTTCTACACCATCCCCAGCGAGGAGTAGCCGGCATGTCCCTGCCCGCGCCCCACCTCGACGACCGTGACTTCCAGTCACTCGTCGACGATGCCAAGAGGATGGTCCAGCAGCGCTGTCCCGAGTGGACCGACCACAACGTCTCCGACCCCGGCGTGACGCTGATCGAGACGTTCGCATACATGGTCGACCAGCTGTTGTGGCGCCTCAACCGCGTCCCCGAACGCAACTACGTCAAGTTCCTCGAGCTCATCGGCATGCGGCTCCGGCCACCCAGCGCAGCCCGCGCACCGGTGACCTTCTGGCTCACCGCGGCTCAGCCGGACACCATCACCGTGCCTCGCGGCACCAAGGTGGAGACCCTGCGGGCCGACGAGGCGCCGGTGGTGTTCTCGGTCATCGAGCCGCTCGACATCATCCCGTGCAGCCGCACGCTGGTGGCGACGGAGATCGATGGGACGCAGGTCGACCACACCGCCGCGCTCGACAACGACCAACCCGTCCTGTGCTTCGACCGCGTGCCGAAGCCGGGCGATGCCTTCTACGTCGGCCTGTCCAACGCCGTGCCCGGCAACGCCGTGACTCTGGAGCTCGTGTGCAGCATCGAGGGCGTCGGTGTCGACCCGCGCTACCCCCCGCTCGTGTGGGAGGCATGGAACGGCGCCGGCTGGGCCGAGTGCGAGCTCGAACGCGACACCACCGGCGGGCTCAACCGCAACGGCGAGGTGGTGCTGCACGTGCCCGAGACCCATCGCGCCTCGGCCGGCGTGGTGAAGATGAACGCCGGCTGGCTGCGGTGCCGTGTGCTGCCGAACCAGGAGTGGCAGCCGGCCTACACGTCGTCACCGCGCGTGCACCGGGCGACAGCCTGGACGAGTGGTGGCACCACCGTTGCCGTCAACGCCGAGCTCGTCCGGGACGAGATCGTCGGAATCAGCGAGGGGATCCCCGCCCAGCGGTTCCCTCTCCAGCACCGCCCCGTCGTGCCGGGTGAGGCGCCCTACATCCTCGAGGTCTCGACCCTGCAAGCCGGCTGGGAGGAGTGGCTCCAGGTCGAGGACTTCTCGGGCAGCGCGCCGGAGGACCAGCACTTCCTGATCGAGGAGACCTCGGGCACCGTCGTCTTCGGCCCGGCCGTGCGCCAGCCCGACGGCACCCTGAGCGGGTACGGGAAGGTGCCGGACAAGGGCCTGCCGGTGCGGGTTCGGGAGTACCGCACCGGTGGCGGCAGGCGGGGCAACGTGGCGCGCGGGGCGCTGGCCCTGCTCTCGACGCCGATGCCGTTCATCCGGTCCGTCACCAATCGCCAGGCCGCCCACGGCGGCACTGACGGGGAGGACATCGAGAACGCCAAGCTGCGCGGTCCCATCCTGCTCAAGACCCGCCACCGCGCCGTGACGGCCGAGGACTACGAGCACCTCGCCCTGCAGGCAGCTGCGGACGTGGGTCGCGCCCGATGTGTCCCGGCGGGCGGCGAGGGCACCGAAGCCGGGGGTGTGCGGGTGCTCATCGTCCCGCGGGTGGAGGATGGCCCCGACGGCGCTCTGGAGTTCTCCCAGCTCGTTCCTCATGACGACGTCTATGAACGCGTCCGCCTGCACATCGACGAGCGGCGCACCCTCGGCGCCCGCGTCGTGATCGAGCCGCCGGGCTACATGGCGGTGTCGATCGTCGCCGCCCTTCGCGCCGTGCACCGCTACGACCCGCGCCAGCTGGAGCAGGACGCGCGGCGCGCCCTCTACGCCCACTTCCACCCTCTCACCGGCGGGCCGGCCGGCACCGGTTGGCCCTTCGGTCGGGCCGTCGTGGGCGGCGAGGTGTTCGCCGTGCTGCAGCGGGTGCGCGGGGTGGACTTCGTCGAGGACATCCGTCTGTTCCCTGCCGATCCGGTGCAGCGCACCCGCGGCGAGCGCACCGAGCGCATCCAGCTCGGTCCCAACGATCTCGCCTTCTCCTATGACCACCAGGTCATGGTGCGACCCGGCTAGGTGAAGGGCGACGTTACGATGCGCCACGTTCGGATGGGCGATGCGCGGGCAACCGACGCAGGGGGTTAGCACGTGCGTGGGTTGATCGAAGGGCTGGAATCGCCGCACCCCATTGGCCTGCTGCTTCCGGGCCTCTACCACGATGACGACTTCACCCAACGGTTCACCCAGGGCCTCGACGACGTGCTCGCTCCGGTGCTGGGGGTGCTCGACAGCCTCGATGCCTACTTCGACCCCGAGCTGGCGCCGTTGGACTTCGTGGAGTGGCTCGCCTCGTGGGTCGGCATCGAGCTCGACGAGAACCTGCCTGAAGCCCGGCAGCGACGCCTCGTGGCCCGAGCCGGCGAGCTCCACACCTGGGCCGGCACGGCCCGCGGACTGGCCGCGCTGATCGAGGCCTACACCGGCGTCGTGCCGGAGATCGACGACACGGGGGCCGTGGACGTGGGCCGCTCCCCCGGCAGCCCGATGCCGGGTACGGCCGAGAGCCGGGTGGTCGTACGGGTACGGGGGGCCGACGACACCATCGACGTCGACCGCCTCTCCCAGCTTGTGCGTCGCTTCATCCCCGCCCACGTCGTGGCTGACATCGAGGTGCTCCCGGCATGATCGTCTGCACCAGCTGCAGCCACCGGAACGAGGATGACGACGAGTTCTGCGGCTCATGCGGCAAGTTCCTCGAGTGGGTGGGCGAGAAGGTCGTCGACCCGGCTCCCACAGCCGCCGTGGTTACGCCACGCGACACGCCAGTGCCCCCCAGCACCGCGGCTGTCGACCAGCCCCGAGCCGTGGAACCCAGGCCGAAGCCGGCGGTCGACGCCGGACCAGCCACCCGAGCGGTGTCGCCTGTCGCCCAGAAGCCGACCCGCACGGTGGCCAGCCCGCGCCTCGACCCTCGCGCCTCGGCGCCGACCCGGGCGGTGCAACCGGGCGAGCGGATCTGTGTGCAGTGCGGCGCCGGAAACGAGCCGGCCCGCAGCTTCTGTCGTCGTTGCGGCGGCACGCTCGCCAATGCCCCGGCGGCCCCCAAAGTCCCGTGGTACAAGCGCATCCTGGCCCGCCCGGTGCCGCGTGCCGCTCCGGCCGGCACCCGCTCGAGCGGGCGCCCGCGAGGTGTCGACTTCAGGCCCGGGCGGCTGGTGGCACTGCTCGCGCTGGTGGGCATCATCGGTGTCTTGGTGGTGCCGGAAACCCGCGGCGACATCCTGGAGGCGGGCGGGCGCCTGGTCGACCGGTTCCAGGAGGTGTTCGGCGGATACAAGACCGATCCGGCACGCGCCGTCACCGTCGAGGCCTCGTCGTCCGTCGCCGGCCACGAGGCCGCCATGGTGGCCGACCTGGCCTCCAACACGTTCTGGGCGGAGGGCGGCCCGGCAGAGGGCATCGGCCAGAACATCAGCTTCAACTTCGGCCGGGCGGTGAACCTGGCCGACATGGTGATCACCGTCGGCGCCAACGACGCCACCACCACCTTCGTGCAACAACCCCGACCCAGGGGCCTGCACATCGCCTACGACACCGGCCGCAGCACCGACGTCGAGCTCAAGGACACCCCTGAACCGCAGACCGTGCGCCTGGCCGACGCTGACAAGGTCACGGTGGCCAACGTGGCCATCACGTCCGTGTACCCCTCGAGCGAGGGCGGCCAGGACACGTCCATCACCGAGATCGAGTTCACTCAGAAGGGCTGAGCGAGGCCGAGCTCGGCCAGCACGCCCTGGTACTGCTGTCGGGCGAGCGTGGCCCGGGCCGCCTGCCCCGACGCCTCCAGCTCGGCGATGAGGAGCTGCCACAGCCCGTCGCGGTAGCGGTCGAGGCCAAGCCCTCGCTCGGCCAGCTCTGCGGCATCGGCCGCCTCACCGCGTTCCACGGCCAGCGAAGCGAGGGCGTGGGCCGCATCGGCCGCCTGCAGGCGGCGGCGCTCCCGCTCCTCCAGCACCCACTCGGCCGATCCCTCCTCGGGTAGAAGGCTCCCGGCATAGACGCCGATCGCCCTACGCAGGGCAGGCTCGGCGGCCGCCTTCCCGCCGTTGGCGCGCATCACCCGCGCCTCGGCGATGGCGTGGTCGAAGGATCGCACGTCGACCTCGGCGCCGGGATCGAGCACCAGTCGGTAGGCATCCCCCTCCCGCACCAGCAGGGTCGCCTCGCCTCTGGCCACCCCGGGCTCGAGGAGCTGGCGCAACGAGGAGATGGCCACCTGCAGGTTGCGGGTGGCGGCCCGGTCGTCTGCCTCGTCGGGCCAGAGCGCAGCCACCAGGCTCTCCCGGTGCACGGGTCGGCCGGCATGGAGGCCGAGGTACCGCAACAGCGAGCGAGCTCGCGGCTTCACCGCCCCCAGGTCGATGTCACCGCCGTGCGTCCCCAAGGCGAAGCCTCCGAAGCAGCGGACGGCGCAGACGCCCCGCCCCGCCTCCGGATCCTTCCTCCGGCGGTCGATCGGGCCGGCCCAGACGGGCTGCGAGCGGGGAGACCGGGGAGGGAATGCGGGCAGGAACGCAGCCACGTTGATCCCGAGCTCGCTCCCCCGAAACGGAACCGCCGCCATGCCGACCGGCCCGCCCGCCGGGTCGTCGCGCCGCGCCGCGAGCGCGGCCGACGCCAGCGCCACCGCCCCGGGCACCGTGGTCGTCCGCGCAAACGCGTGGGCCGACGTAGCGATGGTCGATGCCGATGCAGACCCAGCCCGCACGTGGGCCAACGCCCCCGCAGCACGGGCCCACGCCTCCAGCGTCCCCGCCCCCAGTGCGGCGAAGCCGTGCTCGGCCAGCTCGAGCAGGTCAAGGCGGGCCTCGGGGCAGCGGAACGAAGCCAACCCGCCGAAGAGGTTCACCAGTGCGCTCCCCCACCCGTCGTCCTTCGGTGCGCTCCCCAGCTCCACTGGCGGGTCGACCGTGCAGTCGAGCACCCGTGCGGCCCGGGCCACCCCCGCCAGCCAGGGAACTCCGGCCACGCTGGCTGCTTCGGCCGCCCGGTCGAGGCGGGCCAACGCCGGTCGGCCGGCCAGAGCAGCCGCTATCGCCGCGCCAGCCTCGGCCGCAGCCACCACGACGGCGCTGGCGTGGACGTCGGCGGCCACTTGGGCCAGGCGGTGGTCCGCCTCTCGCAACGCGCCGGCCAGCAACGACCCGAGTCCGACCACCAGCTGGTCGGTGGCCGTGGTGGAGCCGGCTGAGCCGCGTGTGGCACCGAGTGGGTTCCGCTGTGTCGCGGCGCGCAGCGAGCCGGTCCAGTCCGAGGGAGCCACCAGCACCGGTTCGAGCCACACCCCGAGGGCCAGGCGCTCGCGCCGGCACACATCCCCTGCCACCCCCGGCCCGAAGCCGGCCTCGGCCCGGTGATAGCAGTCGACGGCCTCTCCCGTGCGCCCGTCGGCGACCGAGCGCCTCGCCGTCGCCAGCAACAACCACGGGTCATGGTCGAGCAACGAGGTGGGCAGGGCATCGAGCCACCCTGCCTGGTGGCCGAGCGCGCGCTCGCCGACCAGCTCCTCACCGCTGCCGCCGAGCACCCGCCTGGCCGCCTCCCAGTCCTCGGCTCGGCAGTACGACCGCACGGCGTCGGCGAGGGCGCCCGCCGATTCCAGCAGGGCGCCGGCCCGCTGGTGTCGCGCCCTCACCGCTCCTTCACCGTCGCGCTCCACCAACAGCGCCTCCAAGTGTGACCGCAGCACCTCGTGATAGCGGTAGCCGTCCTGCTCGCCGTCCAGGGCTTGGGTGAAGATCTGCCGTTGCTCCAGCTCGGCCAGCATGGCCTGGCCGCCGGTCTGGCCCGTCAGGCGATCGCACAGCGCACCATCGAGCCGGCTCAGCACGCACGTCTCCAACAGGAAGTCGCGCAGGCCGGGTTCGAGATCGTCCAGCACGTTGCGGGTCAGGTACTCCCGTACGAGGCGGGAGCGCAGGCTCAGCTCGTGGAGCACCCGACGCCGTTGCGGCGCCGACTTGCCTCGCGTGGCCAGGTGGAAGAGCTGAAGCCCGGCGGCCCAGCCCTCGGTACGGCGAGCCAGCTCGGCCATGTCCTCGGGGGGCAACGGCTCGCGGTAGAACTCGCGAAACAGATCTTCGACCTCCCAAGAGCGGAAGCGCAGGTCGTCAGGCCCGATCTCGACGAGCGATCCCGAGACGCGTAGTCGGCTGAGGTCGAAGCTCGGGGTCCGTCGGGTGGCGGCCAAGAGGACGATGCCGGCCGGCATGTGGGTCACGATGCGTTCGAGGGCGGCCTCGGCCTCCGTGCCCCAGAGCGCGTCGAGCTCGTCCACCACCAGCACGGCGTTCGTGGGCCGCGCCCTCTCGAGCGCCTCGAGGACGTCGTCGACGTCGCGCCACCCACCGTCGATCCCGAGTGCCGGGACGAGCGCGGCTTCGAGGTGCGCGACCAGGGAGCCGACCGACGCATCGGCCGGCTCGGCGCGGTACCAACCCACGGCGCCGGTGGCCGAAGAGGCGACCTCGGCCAGAAGGGTGGTCTTCCCCGAGCCCGCGGGCGCCACCACGAGCGCCAAGCGGTGCTCCCACAGGTCGACCAGCAACAGGCCCAGCCGCGCCCGAGGCATGGCCCGCACCTTTGGAGTGCGGGTCTTGGACCGAAGGATCGACTGTCCGCTGACTTCGTTCATCTCACCCGCCGGGGTGCTCGACCGCCCCACCCTTGGCACGGTCGGAAGGGTCGAGATGGCCCTTCTTGCGCCGAAGGGTAATCCGCGTGCCGTTTGGGCGCGTCAGGACGGGTCCGTGCGGCCTTGACCGGTGGGCGTGCGCTGCAGCACCCGCCCGATGCGCAGGCGGTTGTAGCGCTGCGCCGCGATGCACGGAGCGTTGGCGACCGTGGCGTAGGCGACCATGAAGATGCCCACCGGCCATGGGTTCCAGGCGAAGAAGGCCGGGGCCGCCAGCAGTGCCAGCACGTGCCCGAGCTCGGCCCTGCGGGTCTCGGCCGCATACCGCTCGAGGCGACGCGGGTCGCGGCCGCCGAGACGCTTCTTGTCGAAGCCCCCGGCAAAGAAGGCCCCGGCCTCGGGCAGCAGCGGCTTCCACCGACGGATGCGCAGGGTGTCGGTGTAGAGCGCTCCCCCACGCTCGATGCGGCGGGGCCGGGTCAGTCGGTTGTCGGCCCGGAAGCGCTCGATGCTGAGCCGGTGCACGAGATACCCGGTCGAGGCGTGGATCGCTCCCCAAGCCACCACGTCGACCAACACGGTGACGGGTGCGGACCAGCTCGCGGACACGTCAGACCTCGATCGAGCGACCGCGCCACGAGACCCGTCGGCGGGCGAAGGTGACCGCGAGCGACCACGAGAACACGGCAAGGA
>Ga0136611_10001617_pt1 | contig 15703 bp, 11 predicted proteins | sample AntDrymUQ2232306_2_FD_106645 | JGI IMG/M metagenome (GOLD analysis project Ga0136611, IMG submission 106645) | Polar desert sand microbial communities from Dry Valleys, Antarctica - metaG UQ223 (23.06) | ecosystem: Environmental > Terrestrial > Soil > Desert | place: Antarctica: Dry Valley...
CCCTTCCCCCATCCGAGGGGGAAGGGGGGACGATGTGCCCGTGCTCCCCTCTCTCTGGCATGGAGAGGGGCCGGGGGTGAGGGCCTCTCAAGCACGCAAACGCTCCAACGCCGCCTCGTCGATCTCCAAACCGAGGCCCGGCCGGTTCGGAAGCGAGACGCTGCCGTCCTTGGGCACGATCGGCTCGCGATAGAGCTCAAGTACCTCGGGCTGCCACACCTGATACTCGTGCGGGCGCACCGCGTTCACGTACGTCGAATAGAGGTGCAGGCTCGCCGCGCTGGAGATTCCCGCCGAGGGGCAGTGCGGCATGATCGGCTTGTCGAAGACGCCCGCCAGATCGAAGATGCGCCGCACCTCGCTGATGCCGCCGGCCATCACGATGTCCGGCTGGAGGATGTCCGGGTTGCCGATCTGGATCAGGTCCCGGAACTGCCAGCGGGTGTGCTCCTGCTCGCCGGACGACACCGGTACGTCCAGCGCGTCTGCGACCTGGCGCAACCCGAGGTAGTCGTACTGGGGCAGCGGCTCCTCGAAGTGGGCGATGCCCAGCTCCTGGAAGGCGCGGCCCTGCCGGATGGCCGTGCTGACCGAGTAGCCGTTGTTGGCGTCGAAACTGAGCGGCACCTCCGGCGGCAAGAACTCGCGGCAGAGCGTGAACATCCGTAGATCCTTGGCAGGATCCGCGTCTTGGCGGTCGGCATTCCAGTCCATGCGGATCTTGAACGCCCGATAGCCCTGCTCGAATCCGCGCTGGACCCGCTCCAGCATCTCCTCGGGCTGGTAGCTCCAGCCGAGCCCGATGCTCAAATACACCGGCATCGTCGTGCGGGCGGCGCCTCCGAGCAAGTCGCACAGCGGCAGCCCAACGGCCTTGGCGGCGATGTCCCAGCAGGCGATGTCGATCGCGCCAATAGCCGACGTCTGGAGGCCCTTCGAGCCGGTCCGGCTGGTCCCGTAGAACATCATGTCCCACAGCCGCCCGACCCGACGCGGATCCTGGCCCACGACGATCGGCTTCAGCCCCTCCTCGATCAGGCCGACCAGCCCCGGAAAACTCGGCGCCTCGCCGAGCCCGACCAGCCCCTCGTCGGTATGCACCCGCACGAGTGTGCCGCGCACTTTCAACCGATCGGCCGTCACGTCGGTGATCTTCATCGCCTGTCCCCTTCACACAAAGACCCCTCCCCATGCCCCGCTCCGTTTCGGGGAGGGGTTGGGGAGGGGTCACGCACGCCGGCTCGCTAGCTCTTGAAGTAGTACGTCGTAGGCTGGGCCGCGCCGGGGGTCCGGTTCCGAGCGCGCCAGACGTACCGGTCGGGCACGTTCCCCATCCTATTGCTGACCACTCGCAAGGTGGGCGTGAAGCCGACCGTCCCGATGACCCACTGCTGATCGACGATGACCTTCTTCAGCTCCTGGCCTAACTTGTTCCGCTCGGCAGTTTCCAGTCCTGCCGCCTGGCGGAGCATGTCGTACGCCTTGAGCAGCTCGGGGTCTTCCGGCTTCTTGCCGCCCGCGCCGTTCGTGGCATACCAGCTAGCGTAGAGCGTCCCGCTGAACGGCTCGTTCGGCTCGGCGGGCATGTCGTGGCGAGGCCACATGAAGATGTCGGCGTCGCCGCCGCTCCACACGTAGAGCTGCTGCTCGTTACCGGCCACCTTCCTGAGCGAGAGCGTCCGCTCGGTGTCCTTGACGTCGAGGTTGATGCCGATCCGCTTCCAGTGTTGGGCCACCATCTCCATCATCTGGGCGTACGGGAGGAATGCAGCGGCGACGGTCGTGACCTCGATGCGCAGGCGCTGGCCGTTGTCGGTACGCAGCCGGAACCCCTCGGCGTCCTTCTTGGTCAGTCCGATCTTGTCGAGGAGTGCATTCGACTGATTGACGTCGAGCGTGGACCACTTGGTCCGCCACTCCGGCCCCGCGTTCTCCGGCGACCCGTCTTCCGACATGAGCGAGCTCGGCGTTCCCATCCCGAGGAAGAACGCCTCGTTGAACTGGTCGCGGTCGATCCCCATCGAGAGCGCCCGCCGGAACTCGACGTTCGTCAGCCACTTCCGGATCTCGGCGTCAGCCTCGTAGCTCTGGTTGACGTGAATGGCGACGGCAGCCGCGCCCGACCCTGAGTCGAGCACGACCTTGTAATTGCCCTTCTGCTGGTTCTCGAGGAAGACCGGCAGCTTCGACACGTCCATGTGACGGCCCATCTCGTCGTACTCGCCGGCGATCCCGCGCAGGTTCGCTACTTCGAGGTTCTCGGCCAGATTGAGCTGGATCTTGTCGATGTACGGGAGCTGGTTCCCCTCGGTGTCAACTTGCCAGAAGTAGGGATTCCGTTCGAGCGTCCAGAGCGGCGTGTTGATCGGCGTGACCGTCTTCCAGGGCGTCACTACCGGAAGCTCCGTATTGAGCGAATAGTTGTTCTTGAACTTCAGGTGCGTGATCCAGTTGTCCATGCCGGCCGCGGTGACCAGCTTGTCAAGCTCTTCCTTGGCGGCGTATTTCGGGAGGTACTGCTTCAGGTAGTGGCCCGGCGCGTACGGGCCCATGAACCCGCCCCACTGCGTCCCGCCGAGGGCGTGGCCGCCGCCCATCTGGGTAAAGGCCGACAACACGTCCACGAACATCGGGTACGGCTCAGGAAAGCGCGCCTCGACGGTGAGGTCATCGACCTTTGCGATGGCTCCGGGCTTGCCGTTGATCGACATCTCCGCCGTGCCGCCCGGCGTGATCTCCTTGTTCGAGTACATGTCCTCGAACCAGAACGTGAAGGCATCGGCGGTGAACGGCGTGCCGTCGGACCACTTCATGCCCTTCCGCAAAAACAGCCGGATCGTCCTCCCGCCATCGGCGATCTCCCAGGCCTTCAGGACCGATGGGACGATCGTGTTGCCGGTGTAATCGACGTGGAGTGGCTTCTCCATTCCCATGACGCGGTTGAAGTTCTCGACGTCGCCGGGGCCGGTGAAACCGCGCCGCCAGGTCCCACCGTACTTGCCAATCTCGCTCATCGGCTTGAGGACCATCGGCTCCTCGGGGACTCGCTGCTCGACCGCCGGCAGCGCACCGGACTTGACCATGTCGGCGAGCATCGGCGCCTCGCCGAGCTTCGCCGGCCGCTTCGACTCCTTCATGATCTCCGGGCCCTCGATCTTGCCGATCAATTGGGCGCCGAGCTTCGCTTCGGGCTTGCCGGACGCGGGCTTGGCGGGCGCTGCGGCCGGAGCGGCCGTCGGCGCGGTTGCCGGTGCCGCGGCGGCCGGTTTGGCGGCCTCGGTCGGCTTGGCAGCGGCGGGAGCAGCGGCAGTAGTCGGAGCGGCGGCGGCGGGCTGCGTGGGCGCCGCCGGTTTGGCCGGCTCCGGCTTGGTGGCCGGTGCCGCTGGCGCGCAGGCGGCGAGTAAGCCGATGCCCGCGATGCCAATGCCGACCTTCAGGAACGAGCGTCGGGAAACTCCCTGTGCCGAGACCATGTCGCGTACCCCCAGTGGTCGCTTCGTAGTCGGCCCTCGTGGCCGAACGCACTATCCCTGCGCATCAACAGACGACGCGCACGCGGACGATGTAACATAGCTTCGCGGGGCCGTCAAGATATGCCCCCAATGTGCAATGTTGACAAGCACGTCTGTACGCGGGAGTGCAGCGTCCACAAGCGGGCCGAGATTCTTGACACGGCCCGCCCATCTCGTGAGAATGGCGCATCGCGTCTATCCCGGCCTCGCATTCTGGGCCGCGGCCCAGAATGCGAGAGTTGGTGAAGGAGCAGCGTGGCTCCGAGTACAACAAGCCATTCGCCATACGTTCGGTCACGGGGAGACCGGTCCCGCGCGGACGCGCCGCGTCGAACGGTGGATCAATCTGAGCCAGTCCTTGAGGACAGATGCGCGAACCGTTGGAGGGGTTCGCGGCTCGCCGCGCACCACATCGACACCCTTCCCCTTCGAGGCAGGAGCTGGTCGCCTCGCCGAACTCGTCGTGCAACCGTCCGCGATTCCCCGAAGATGAGGAGTCAGCCGTGCACACAGCGCATGGTTCCGCCCCCGCAACCGCTTCGCCGCGCCGCCGCTTCGTCTCGCGTCGCCACTTCTTGACCGCGACAATCGTGAGCACCGCCGCCATCCTGGCCTGCTCGCCCGCGCCGGCCGCCCCCGCCGGCGGGGCCGCCGCGAAGGACTCGGCCGCCGCGAAGGCGCCGGCCACCAAGAACCCGGTCACGATCAAGTTCTGGCACCAGGAATCCGACCCCAAGTCGGTCAAGCATGTCGAGGACATGGCGGCCCAGTTCAAGCAGAAGTACCCGCACGTGACCGTCGAGCCGACCGTCCTCGGCTGGGCCGACATGGACACCAAGCTCGTTGCTGCCCACGCCGCCGGCTCCCCGCCCGAGCTCGTGAACGGCTTCAACCAGGGCATGGCCTGGGCGGTCGGCCGTGGCCTCGTGCGTCCCCTCACCGACGTCTACGAGAACGTGAAGAAGGTCACGCCTTGGAACGAGACGTTCATCGACTGGGCGCGCTGGGACAACCAGGTCTGGGGGCTCCAGTGGACCTGGGGCACCGACATGGTGCTGATCCGCAAGGATCTCGCGGACAAGGCCGGCCTCAAGGATCCGACGACGTGGGACGAGTGGTACCAGTGGGGCAAGGCGCTCACCATCCCCGGCGACCGCTTCGGCATTCACCTGGCGGGGAACGCGGCGCTCTGGTTCAACGAGGACGTCTTCGAGTTCCTCGGCCAGAACGGCGGCAAGCTCTGGGATGCCCAGGGCATGCCGACGCTCGTCTCCGAGGAGATGGGTAGCGTCCTCGAGCTGTACAAGAAGTTCGGCGACGTGATGCCGCCCGGTTGGCTCGCCGACGGCTACGTCGAGACGATGAACACGATGGCGCTCGGCAAGGCAGCCTCGGCACGGCTGTGGGGCCGCAGCATCGGCTACATCAGCCAGTACGCACCGCCCGACCTCCAGAGCCCCGAGGTCTACAAGATGATCCCCATGCCGGTCGGGCCGAAGGGCAAGGTCGGCATCACCCAATCCATGGACGACACCATGGTCGTCTACACCAACTCGGCCAACCCGGAAGTGGCGGCGGAGTTCCTGACCGAGATCGTGTTCAAGCGCGAGAACATCCGCGACTTCTGCCTGACGGTACCGGTCCATCTCAACCCGCCGATCGCCGGCGTAACGGACGACCCACTCTTCAAGGACAATCCGGTCGTCAAGAAATGGGGCTCCTGGATCGAGACCCAGAACAAGAACATCGCCGACAAGGCCGCCCGGCCGCTCTTCATCATGGAAGAGTCGGACAAGAAGATCGCCTGGGCCACCGACATCGCCAACGCCGGCTTGATGGGCGAGATGGTGACCGGCGTCGTCTCGAAGGGCATGTCGCCCGCCGACTCGATGAAGTCGGCCCAGGAGAAGGCCACCCAGATTGTTACGAGCGCGCAGCAGGCCATGAAGAAGGCCTAGCCGGCACCTCGCCCGGCCCGCACGCGCGGGTCGGGCGATCCGGGAGACAAGGAACGCCATGAGCATGTCGCTGCGCGCGAGCAGCCGGGCACTCGCGGCCTGGCCGGCCGATGTCGTCGTGCGGGTGCGGGCGAGCAAGGATCTGGCGGGCGTCATCCTGGTGGCGCCCGCCATCCTGACCCTCGTCGCCCTGCTCGCCTACCCCGTCGTCTACAACCTCTGGCTCGGGTTCCACCAGAAGCACGCCCTCCAGCAGACCGCGACCTGGGTCGGCCTCCAGAACTACGCCTTTTTCGTGTTCAGCGACCGCCAGTTCTGGGACAGCTTCTGGCTCGGCCTCGTCTACGCCATCGTCACGGTCGTGGCGCAGCTCGTGATGGGCGTCGCGGCGGCGCTGCTGCTCAACGAGGACTTCAAGGGCCGCCTGATCGTCCGAGGCATCGCCCTGTTCCCGTACATGATCCCGATCACGCTCTCGGTGATCATCTGGCGCTGGATCTTCAACAACCAGTACGGCATCGCGAACTACATGCTGGTGAGCTGGGGCATCACCGACAAGCCCCCGATCTGGCTCGGGCCGGACTGGATCTTCTGGACCCTCATCGCGGTCAGTGTCTGGACGTTCTTCCCGTTCGTGCTGATCTCGATCCTTGCCCGCCTCCAGACGATCCCGCCGGAGCTGTACGACGCGGCGAAGGTCGATGGGGCCGGGGCGGTCGGCCGCTTCTTGAACATCACCCTGCCGCAGATCAAGACGGTGCTCTTCATCGTGATCCTGCTGCGCTCGGTGTGGATGTTCACCAAGTTCGACATCGTCTGGATGTGGGGCGGCCAGTCGTACGGCGGCCTCGGCGAGCACGTCCGCATCCTGCCGATGTACACGTACCATCGCATCTTCGGCCTGTTCCAGGCCGGCGAGGGCGCGGCGCTGGCGAACATCATGTTCTTCATCTTGCTGTTTGCCGCCTACTTCTACTTCAAGTACTTTCGCCAGGAGGAGACGAGCGTATGATCGGACACGCGGCTTCTCCGGCCACCACCCCGTCAGTCACTGCGGCGCCGGGCGCGCGCCGGCACGCCGTCCAGCCCGGCGTCCGCCTGCGTCGGATCGGCTACCAGGTGCTGCTCTACAGCGGGGCGTTCCTGCTAACGTTCTACTGCGTCGTGCCGCTGGTCTGGATGTTCATCACCGCGCTCAAGCCGCCGAACGAGGTCATCACCTGGCCTCCGGTGGTCCTGCCCAAGGAGCCGACGCTGCGCAACTTTCGCCTGCTGTTCGAGGAATCGCTCATCCTGACCTTCCTCCGCAACAGCCTGGTCACGGCCTTCGCCTCGACCGTGCTCAGCATCCTGCTCGGAACGCTCGCCGCCTACAGCCTCACGCGGTACAACTACTGGGGCCGCGACAAGCTGGCGACGTTCATCCTGCTCGGCTACATGTTCCCGCCCATCGTGCTGATCATCCCGTTCTTCGTCTGGTTCAAGGCGATCGGCCTGACCGACAACTACCTCGGGCTGATCATCACGTACGTCGCGCTCGGCCTCCCGTTCGCCACCTGGCTGCTCTGGGCGTTCTTCCAGAGCATCCCGATGGAGCTCGAAGAGGCTGCCTGGATCGATGGCGCGACCCGCGCCCAGGCGATCGTCCACGTGATCTTCCCACTCGCGCTGCCAGGCGTGATCGCGACCTCGATCTTCACGTTCATCGTGGCCTGGAACGAGTACCTTTTCGCGCTGATCCTGATGAACACCGACCCGATGAAGACGCTGCCGGTCGGCCTGGCCGATTTGCTCAACCGGCCGATGACCGACTGGGGCGTCATCATGGCCGCTGGCGTGGTCATAACCCTTCCGGCGCTACTGTTTTTCATCCTGACCCAGAACTACCTCATCAAAGGCTGGGGGGCCGGCGCCGTGAAAGGCTGATCCGCTCGCCACGGCTGATTCGCACGTCGCTTGGGGATCACGCCACCAACACGACATCGTCTCCGTTGCGGTACGATTCCCGCAGCGAAAGGGGCATGCGTGGCCTTCACCGTCAGCGATTTCCACGATCTCGTCCAACTCCTGGAGCAACATCCGGAGTGGCGGGCCGAGTTGCGCCGCCTCGTACTGACCGAGGACGAGTTGGGGCTATCGGCCGCCCTCGAGCGACTTGCCGATGCTCAGGCGCGCGCGGATCAGCGGCTTGAGGCGGCCGTGGCGGCGCTCACCGAGGCCCAGGCACGCACCGAGGAGGGGCTTGCGAAGCTTGCCGAGCGCCTCGAAAGGTTCACCGTGCGAGTGGACGAGCGGTTCGACCGCGTCGACGAGCGGTTCGACCGCGTCGAGGAACGACTCGACCGCGCCGAGACAAGCGTCGGTCGCCTTTTGGGCAGCGACGTCGAACGCCGTTACCGAGAGCGTGCCGTCGCCTATTTCAGCCGCGTGGTGCGCCGTCCGAGGCCCCTCTCTCCGCAGCAGGTCGCCGATCTGCTGGATGGCCCTGAGAGCGATGGGCGGCTGACCGACGACGAGCGCAGTGATCTGCTCCTCGCAGACGTGGTCGTTCGCGGGCGTGCTGAGGCGGGAGACGGCGACGTGTATCTGGTTGTCGAGGTTTCGGTCACGATCGACCCACACGACGTTGAACGGGCGTCTCGGCGGGCCGGACTTCTTGAACGACTGCACACCACGCGCGCAGTGGTCGCCGGCGAGTCGATCACCCCGGATGCCGAGGAGCTGGCCCAGGCACGCGGCGTCTGGAGTGTGCTCCACGGGCCCGCCCGCCCGCCGGAAGTGCGGGCCGGCTGACGTTTCTGCCCTGCGCGCCCGCGTCGCCAGGCCATCCGCACGCCACGCCGCCTCGTGCGGAGCGCAAGCCCGAGCCTCCCCCTGAACTGTGGACCTGACGACCGAGCATGCACGGCCGATTCCCGACCCACCTGATGCCAACGCATCGTCAGACCAACCGCGCCGCCCACACCCGAGCGTAGGCCGGCCGCTGGATCGAAGTGTCCCGATCGTGAGCGGGCGGAAAGGTTCTTAAGCTTTGCGGCCGATTCCCCGCTCGATACTGGTCATGGGTATCTAGAGCGAGGAGTTGACCATGTTGTGCGCATGGGTGGACAGCGGATGACCCGCCGGTGACGATCCCGTAGTCCTTGTGCCACCGCGCCCACCTAACCCGTGGGCACCACAGGAAAGGACGGACACCGGTGTCCATATCATCCATCCACCGTCGAGTCGGGCGGCGTGCGACCAAAGAGAACGCCGCGATGTTGGCAGCCGCCGGCGCGATGGTCCTGGCGGCCGTGTGGGTTCCGACCGCGTCGCTGGGCGCCGCGGACCACATCGACTCGCCGACCGTCGCGCAGGATCGCGCCTCCGACCTCGACGACCTCTACGCTTTCGTCGATCCGAACGACAGCTCCAAGGTGGTACTGATCATGACCACCCAGGGGTTCATCGTGTCCGGCGAGCACTTTGGGATGGCGATCTTCGACAAGAACGTCCGGTACCGCTTCGAGATCGAGAACACCGGCGACGCCCGTCCCGATACCTTCCTCGACGTGACCTACGAGGGCGGGCTGGGGCGCACGGACTACCAGATCGCCACGATTCGGCTCCCCGACGGCTCGCAGTTCCAGGCGACCACGACCGCTTCGAACCAGGAAGCCGTCGCGCCCCCACCGGCCATCTTCACCGACCCCCGGTCCGGCTCCAAGTTCTACGCCGGCGTCGCGGACGACCCATTCTTCCTCGACGACACCGGCGCGAACCGGCTGGTCGGCTCGATCTTGCAGGGCCGCCCGAACCCGCGCGTGCTCGGCGAGCGCGGCCGCGACACGTATGCGGGCTTCAACGTGCTGGCCACGGCCGTCAGCGTGCCGGCGTCGCTGCTGCGCGGCTCGTCGAGCGTGATCGGCGTCAACGCGGTCACCCAGCGGCGCATGACGCAGACGATCACCCGCGATGGCGAGGTCAACGGCTCCGGCGAGTGGATCACCGTCGATCGCACCGGCACCCCGCTCGTCAACAACGGCCTCATTCCGGCGACGCGCAAGAACGAGTACAACGCCGCCTCGACCGAGGACGACGCCAAGGGCCGGTTTGCGGCCGACATCACCGCGTCGCTGAAGGCCGCCGGCACCAATGATGCCCACATCGCCATGCTCGCGGAGGCGGCGGTCCTCAAGGGCGACATCCTGCGCCTAGACCTGAACGTCCCGAACCGGGGACCGCAGGGCGGCAACAACGCCGACGGCGGGTTCGGCAAGATGGGCGGGCGCCGCCTCGTCGACGACGTGGTGGACATGACGTTCACCATCATCGCCAACGGCACGCCCCTGGGCGACAACGTAGGCGGGAACGACGCGCCCTTCCGCAACGAGTTCCCGTTCGTCGCGGACGCGATCCAGCCCTTCCCAGCGGGTCCGAATCCGGAGGATCGGACGCGCCAGTAGCGGGGCCGTCCCCGCGATGCGGGCTTCCCGCGCCCTCGTCGCCATTGGCGAAGGTGCGGGAAGCTCTCCAGTTCGATCCAGATGGCGAATGACCCGCCCACAAAGAAGGGGCCGGAGCGATGCGCCGCGTGAGAAGCAAGCTGGTCAGGCTGATCGCGCTCGGCGTCGTTTTGCTCTGCCTCAGGGGGTACGCCACGTGGGGCGCTTCGGCCGCGCCGGAGTTTACGCTGCCAGTTGCCGTCCCGATCGTCGCCGACGACCGCGGCGCCAGCCAGGCGATCCGCTTCCTCGAAGGGCGGGTGCGGGAAGATCCCGAGAACTTTCACGCCTACAACAAGCTCGCCGGCGCGTACCTCCAGCGCCTGCGCGACACGGGCAACGTCCAGTTCTTGGAGCTGACGTTTCGCGCTGCTCGCGCCTCGCTCGCGTCCGTGCCGGCCGAACAGAACGTCGGGGGCCTGGCAGCCTTGGCTCAGGCCGAGCACGCCGCGCACGACTTCGCCGCCGCGCGCGACCATGCCCTCCAGCTCGTACAGCTCGATCCGGCCAAGAGCTATCCATACGAGCTGCTCGGGGACGCACTCCTGGAGGTTGGCGACTACGAGCGCGCGACCGAGGCATTCTCCCGGATGGAGGCGCTGAGCGGCGGTTTCGGGACGCAGACTCGTCTCGCGCGACTGGCCGTACTCGAGGGCGACACGGAAACCGCGCAGCGACGCTTCTTCAGGGCACTCGCGCTCGCCCTCGACGCGCCGGCCCCGTCGCGCGAGACTGTGGCGTGGGTCCGCTGGCAGTTCGGCGAGACCTCGTTCGCCGTCGGCGACTACGCCACGGCCGAGCGACACTACCGCGACGCGCTCACTACGTTCCCCGGCTACCACAATGCGCTGGTGGCGCTTGGCCGTGTCCGCGCCGCGCGGGGCGACCTCGCCGGCGCCGTCGAGGCGTACGAGGAAGCCGTCCTGCGACTGCCCGATCCCGCGTTCGTCGCCGCGCTCGGCGACCTGTACGCACTCGCGGGCCGCGAGGACGACGCGACTCGACAGTACGCGCTCGTCGAGCAGATCGCGCGGCTTGGCGCGCTGAACGGCTCCCTCTACGACCGACAGCTCGCGTTGTTCTATGCCGACCATGATCTGCACGCCGACCAGGCCTATGCGATGGCCCTCGCGGAGTTCCAGGTGCGTCGCGATGTCTACGGCGCGGACGCGGCGGCCTGGACTGCGCTCAAGGCGGGCAGGGTAGCCGAGGCCCGCGCATCCATCTCGGAGGCGCTGCGACTGGGCACCCGCGACGCGCGCCTGCTCTATCACGCCGGGATGATCGCGCGCGCCGACGGCGACGATGCGTCGGCACGCGACTACCTCCGAGATGCGCTGTCGCTCAATCCGAAGTTCGACCCGCTGCACGCCGCCGTAGCCCAGCGGGCACTCGATGAGCTGACGTCGGCGGCGAGCGATCCCCGATGACGTGAGGCGCGCGCGACAAGGCGGCATGCTCGCGACCCTCGCCGGGTGCAGGCTGTGACTACCCTGCTCGATCAAGCCGATGCCGAGATGGTCACCGGCACGCATATTGCCGGCACGCGAGCGGCTCACCGGAGCGGAATGGAACAAGGCGGACGCGAGGCCGGCGCTGTGACCGGGTGCGAGAGGAGTACAGCGGTGACCGTGTACGCAACGGCCAAAACGCGCATGCCACCGGTGCCCAACTGGGTGGTCCCCGGCGAAGCCCGACCATTGATCCTGGTCGTTGATGACGAGCCGATCGTGGTCGATATGATCCAACGCTACCTGCTCCGCGAGGGTTTCGACGTCGTCACCGCCGCCGATGGGCGGGCCGCCGTCGCAGCCGCGACCGATCGCGCCCATCCGCCGAGCCTGATCGTGCTCGATGTCATGCTGCCCGAGCTCGACGGGTTCGAGGTCTGCGGATTGCTGCGTCGCGACGACGGCGCCACCATGCCCATCATCCTGCTCACCGCGCGCGTCGATGACGCCGAACGAATCCGCGGGCTGGGCGTCGGAGCGGACGACTACGTCGTCAAGCCGTTCAGTCCCGGTGAGCTCGTCGCGCGGGTCAAGGCCCAGCTCAGGAGAGTCAGGGTGGACACGCGGCCCGCGCGTGCCGACGGCCGATTGCGTGGCGGTGACATCGTGCTGGACCCGCACGGTCGCACCTGCGAGGCTCGCGGCGAGTCGGTCTGGCTCACCCCCAAGGAGTTCGACCTGTTGCACCGGTTTATGGCGGATGTCGGTCGGACGCTGAGCCGCGACGAGCTTCTCGACGCGGTCTGGGACCGGACCTACGTTGGCGATCCGAGCACGGTGACCGTCCACGTTCGGCGGATACGCGAGAAGGTGGAGCTCGATCCGGAGCGGCCGATGCACATCAAGACGATCTGGGGCCTCGGCTACAAGTTCGATCCATCGGCCTTGGTGTGAGGACTCGCCCCCTCCTCGTGGGTGCCGTGCTGGCGCTATCGGTCGCCGCCGCGCTCTTCGCCGGCGCACTTGCGATCGACCTGCCGCTCGAAGGGCTCCTACGGCTGGCGCTGGTGCTCGCGCTGTCCGGCGCGGCGTCCCTCTTGATCGGCGCGGGCCTCGTGCGGCTCCTCAATCGGTACTTCGAGGGTCTCCAGGTCCGAATCGCCCTGGCCAACGGCGTTGGGCTGCTCATGATGCTGGTCAGCGTGATGATCGCGTCGACCTTGATGTTCATCGACCTCAATGAGCTGCCGCTGCTCGCCCTCCTCCTGCTCTTCGCGAGCGCCGTGTCCAGCATCTTCGGCTACAGCGTGGCCTCCGCCTTGATGCGGGAGCTCACGGCGCTCGGCCGCACGGCAGCGGATCTGGCCGGGGGGAACCTTGATGCTCGGGTGGGGACCGTTGGCTCGGGAGAGATCGGGCGCCTGGCGAGCACGTTCGACCTGATGGCCGACCGGCTCCAAGCCGCATTCGCGCGCGAGCGCACGATGGAAGCGAGTTGGCGCGAGCTGATCGCCTCCATCTCCCATGATCTCCGAACGCCGTTGGCGACGACGCGGGCGATGGTCGAGGCGATGGCCGACGGCGTGCTCACTGACCCGAACGAGGTTCGACACTACGCCATCACGATTCGCGCCGAGGTGCAGCATCTCAGTCGGCTCATCGACGACCTATTCGAGCTGAGCCAGATCGAGAGCGGCGCGCTCATACTCCAGCGCATGCCGACTGTGCTGTCCGAGCTCGTGCAGGAGACCGTCGCCGCCTACCATGCGCAGAGCCGCGCGCGCGGGATCGTGTTGGAGCACATGGTCGAGCTCGGCATGTCCCCCGTGTTCGCCGATCCTCCCCAAATGCAGCGGGTGCTGCGGAACCTCATCGACAACGCGCTGCGCTACACGCCGACCGGCGGCGCGGTGAGGGTCGAGGCCAACGTCGATGGATCGGCCGGACGCGTCTCGGTCAGCGACAGCGGGCCCGGGCTCGCCCCGGACGAGATGGATCGGGTCTTCGAGCCCTTCTTTCGAGGTGAGCGGGCTCGCCCACGCCCGAGCGACGCGATCGGCGTGCAATCCGGCGCGGGCCTTGGGCTGGCCATCGCCAGCCGGCTGGTGCAGGCGCACGGCGGGCGCATCTGGGCCGAGCGCTCCAGCGCAAACGGGTCGGTGTTCCACTTCACCGTGCCCTTCGTGGAAGACTCGTAGTCGGCCGCCGAGCGAGGTGCGCACAGGGCAGCAAGCCGATGTCCAGCCTCGCCCTTGCGGCCTCCTGCAATCGTGTTGACCGCACAGCCCGCGCGGAGTACCGTCATGGATACGCGCGGCGCGCCGAGCGCCCAGCGCGGCGAGGCAGTGGGGGTAGTGGATCGTGAAGCCGACGCGCATCGAGAAGATCGAGACCATCCTGTGGGACCGCTGGCTGATCGTGCGGGTGTTTTGCGAGGACGGCACCGTGGGCATCGGCGAGGGCGGCGTCCACGGCTGGCAGCGGCCCACGCAGACCATGATCGAGACGTTCAAGCCGTACCTGCTCGGCAAGGATCCGGCGCTCATCGAGCACCACTACCAGTGTCTGTATCGGTCGTCGCACTTCATGGGCTCGGTGGTTCAGGGCGCGCTCTCGGCGATCGACATTGCGCTCTGGGACGTCAAGGGCAAGCGCCTCGGCGTCCCCATCTATGACCTCATGGGCGGCAAGACGCGCGACAAGGTGCGCTGCTACATCCACGTCAATGGCGACACGCCCGAAGCATTGGCGGCCGACGCGCTAACCCAGGCAAAGACGGGCTTCACCGCCGTCCGATTCAGCGCGTTCGGCCCGGACTATTACCTGCACAAGTCGTACGCCGAGTGGGCCGCCGGCGCGGTCGAGCGCGTGGCGGCCGTCCGGGAGGCGGTCGGGGCGCACGTCGATGTTTGCGTCGAGATCCATCGCCAGATGAATCCCGCCGAATCGATCGCGCTCGGGCGGCGCCTGGAGCAGTTCAACCCGTATTTCTACGAAGACCCGATGCTGCCGGACAGCCCCGCTCGCATGGGCGACGTGCAAGCGCAGTGCAACATCCCGATCGCGACCGGCGAGCGGTTCACGACGATCTTCGAGTTCCAGCAGTTGCTGGAGAACAAGGGCGCCAGCTACGTCCGCCCGGACCTGTGCCTGTGCGGCGGGCTGTCGGGCTGCAAGAAGGTCGCCGCCATGGCCGAGGCGCAGCACGTCAAGGTGATCCCCCACAACCCGCTGTCGCCGGTCAGCACGGCCGCCTGCGTCCAGCTCGACGCGTGCATCCCGAACTTCGCGCTCCAGGAGTACACCGGCGAGTCCGCCCCGCCCAAGAGCGAGCTGCTGGTCACGCCTCTCAAGCTCGAGAGCGGCTACCTCACCGTCCCCGACGGTCCGGGGCTCGGGATCGAGCTGAGCGAGGCGGCGCTCGCGGCGTACCCGGTCAAGGACAAGATACTCGACACGCCGCTCGGCTTCGACGGCTCGGTCCAGGATCGGTAGCGTCCCGCGCCGGACGTTCGGCCCCGGTCGATGCGCACGGGTACACGAGTGTGTATCATGGGGATGCCCCCGTGCGAGGCGTCGGGTCTCACTGATGAGTATCGGCCGGCATCGTGGTTGCCGGCGAGGAGCGAGGAAGACCATGGCCAGGTCTCTGTCGCGGCGCGCGCTGCTGGCGCGCTATGCGATCCCCATGTTGGCGCCGGCTTTCCTGGCCGCGTGCGGTGGGCAAGCCGCCGCGCCGGCTGCCCCCGCGGGACAAGCCAAGCCGACGACCGCGCCGGCAGCGGCCGGAGCGCCGGCGGCCGGTGCATCCGCCGCCGGCCCGACTCCAGCCTACTCGGGCGCCGTCGGAACGGTCGTCGCAGCGGCCAAACCTGCCGCCGCTACCGCGTCCGGCACGATGCGTTATCTGTACAACGCCACGCCCGGTCCGAACGAGAAGGTCCACCTCGACCTGATCGACCTCTTCGGCAAGGTCCAGCCGGGCGTGAGCGTCGAAAAGATCCGCGTCCCCGACGACGCCGAAGGGACGCGCAAGCTCTTGGCGATGCTGGCCGCCAACGATGTCCCCGACCTCTGGTGGAATCGTCAACGGACGGCAAACCCGTTCATCGTCCGCGGGGCGCTCCTCGATGTCAAGCCCCTCGTGGCGGCGGACAATATCGACCTCAACGACTTCTGGCCGAGCGCGCTCAAGACCTACGGTCGCGGCGACGGGCTGTTCGGCTTGCCCAACTCCGCCAGCTCGAACGCCTACTACTACAACGTCGATCTCTACAAGGCGGGCGGCATTCCCCTGC
>Ga0136611_10001618_pt1 | contig 15701 bp, 10 predicted proteins | sample AntDrymUQ2232306_2_FD_106645 | JGI IMG/M metagenome (GOLD analysis project Ga0136611, IMG submission 106645) | Polar desert sand microbial communities from Dry Valleys, Antarctica - metaG UQ223 (23.06) | ecosystem: Environmental > Terrestrial > Soil > Desert | place: Antarctica: Dry Valley...
AATCGACCGACTGCCGGGTCTGGACAAGTGGTTCGTCGACATTACTCCATCAGCACTCCGGGATGGTTAATAGTTTTTGGGTCCCTTACCTTTTCATCGCCCATGACTTGAGCGTGGTCGAACATATCAGCGACCGGGTTGCGGTGATGTATGTCGGCCAGGTGGTCGAGACCGCGACTACGGATGAACTTTTTGCCAACCCGAAAATGCCATACACCGAAGCGCTGCTGTCGTCCGTGCCCAAGCCCGATCCGTTGATCCGGACCGAGCCGATCGTCCTGCCCGGCGATGTCGCCGATCCGGCCAACCCGCCGAGCGGCTGCTATTTCCATCCGCGCTGCCGCTATGTGCAGGAGATCTGCCGGCACGAGCACCCCGTGCTCCGCGAAGTCGGGCCGGAACACTGGGCAGCATGCCATTTCGCCGAGGACCTGTCGCTGATGGGCGTCTTCGGCCAAGCGGGTTCGGGTGCCCTGCGGGCGGGAGTGGCTACCGCCGCGGCGCCGAGCGGACACGGCTCCGGCGGCGACCTGTCACAGGAGAAGAGGAGCAGTATGCCGGCATAAGCGAACCAGGTTATCGCGCCAGAGCAAGGACCGCACCGTCGCGGCCTTGATGACAGATGTGCTCACGTGCAGGGAGGGACCCATGGGCAGACGAGGCACCAGAGACCAACGGAGGGTCACGCGCCGAGAATTTCTGCGCCTGACCGCGGTGGCGGCTACCGGAGTCGGATTAGCGGCGTGTGGTGGTGACGCGCCCGAGCCGGTCGTGTCCTCACCGGCGTCGGCCGTACCGGCTGCGGAGCCGACCGAGGCTCCGGCCGCAGAGGTGACGGCGGCGCCGACCGAGGCACCGGCTGCCGAGATGACAGCAGAGGCGACCGAGGCGCCAGCCGCAGAGGTGACGGCGCCACCGGCCGTAGAGGCGACCGAGGAGGCGACCGAAGCGCCGTCCGAGGAAGCCACAGCCGCGCCGCCGGCCGGGGGCACGACATCGTACAACGAGGCGCCTATGCTGGCCGACCTGGTGAGCCAGGGCAGCCTGCCTCCGGTTGGCGAGCGGCTGCCGAAGAACCCGGTCGTGCTGGACGGCATTGGCGGCGCCGGCCAGTACGGCGGCACCATTCGCCGCGGCTACAGCGGCGTGTCGGACTACTTCGGGCCGAACAAGGTGCAGCAGGTCAGTCTGGTCTGGTATAACGACGATCTGTCGATCCGCCCCGACCTCGCCGAATCCTGGGAAGTGAACGACGACGCCACGCAGTGGACCTTCCGGCTGCGCGAAGGCACGCGCTGGTCCGACGGCAAGCCGCTGACCACCAACGACTACAAGTGGTGGTATGACAATGTGCTGCTGCACGAGACATTACAGCCGTTGCCGAATACGCAACGCGCCTCCTGGTCCACCGGCACGGAGCGCACGCCGATGCAGGCCGAGTTCCCGGACGAGTACACCGCGATCTTCACCTTCGCGCACCCCAACCCGCTGTTCATCTTCAACGTGACTCGCAACCAGCCGTTCGCGCCGGCCGAGCATATGCAACAGTTCCACCCCGACTTCACCGACATGGCCAAGCTCGAGGCTGACGCCAAGACGGCCGGGTTCGAGACCTGGGACCAGTTCTTCGACGACCGTAACCGGCCACTGATCGGCGGGCGACCGTCGACCGGGATCTGGATCCCCAGCAATACGTTCGGCGACCAGTTGTTTGTGATGGAGCGCAACCCCTACTTCGCGCAGGTCGACTCGGCCGGCAACCAGCTACCGTATATCGACAAGCTCTCGCATCTGATCTTCGAGTCGCCCGACGCCTTCAGCTCGCGCATCGTGGCCGGTGAGATCGACTACCAGGCCCGCCATGTCAGCATCGGTAACTTCACACTCTACAAGGAGAACGAAAGCCAGGGCGACTTCACCGTGCCGTTGGCCGTCACCGCCAACCATATCGCGTTCCAGCCGAACCTTACGACCAAGAACGAGAAACTGCGCGAGTTCTTCCAGAACCGCGACGTGCGCATCGCGATGTCGCACGCGATCAACCGCGCCGAGCTCAATGAACTGATCTTCAGCGGCACGGCAACGCCGCGCCAGCATAGCCCGCTGCCGCAGTCGCCACAATATTACGAGAAGCTCTCGAATGCCTACATCGAGTACGATCCTGCCAGGGCCAACGAGCTGCTTGATGGAGCCGGGTACAACCAGAAGGACGCGCAGGGCATCCGGCAGTGGAAGGACGGTAGCGGCCCAATCAGCTTTACGATCGAGGGCACGGCCCTGCCCGGCTCGCCGGACGAAGATGCCGTGCAGACGATGGTCACGTATTTCACCGCCGTCGGCATCCAGGCGGCGTACAGAGGGATCGAGCGCGCGCTCTACACCGAGCATTACAACGCGAATGAGATCGAGAGCGCGTTCTGGGGTGGTGATCGCACATTGCTACCACTTTCCGCACCAGGGATCTTCCTTGGCACCACCGTCGACCGCCCCTGGGCCGACGCCTGGGGTCTCTGGCGCAATAACCCGGATGACCCCAATGCCGAGGAGCCGCCGGCGGATCATTGGATCACCAGAATCTGGAGTACCTGGGACCAGGTTGCCGTGGAGCCGGATGAACAGACGCGCAACGAGCTATTCTTCCAGATCCTCGATATCTGGGCCGAGGAGCTGCCGATGATCGGTATTCTGGGCGAGCTCCCCGCGCCGATCATCGTCAAGAACGGGCTCCAGGGCACCAAGGGAGAGTTCGCTATCGACGATCCAACCAAGGACGAACAGTTCATCAACCCGCAGACCTTCTTTTGGGACGACCCGTCGCAGCACACCACCTAAGCCCATTGGAGTGTCACGGATGAGCGAAGAACCGCTCAGCTCTTCCGTGACACGCACTCGAAGGATGGAACATGGCGAGATATATTCTCCGGCGCATCCTGTATATGATCCCGACGCTGTTTGTGATCTCGATCATCTCGTTCATCATCATTCAGCTACCGCCCGGCGACTTCCTTACCACCTACGTCGCCACCCTCCGGCAGCAGGGCGAAGATATCGACGCCTCCGCGATCAACGCGCTCCGGGAGCAGTATGGCCTCGGTCAGCCAGTCTATATCCAGTATGGCAAATGGATCAGCAACATCCTGCTCCATGGTGACTTTGGGCTCTCGTTTGAGTGGCGCCGGCCGGTCTCTGAACTGATCTGGGGACGGCTCGGCCTTACCGTCTTTATCTCCTTGGTTACGATCCTGGTGACCTGGATCATCGCCATCCCTGCCGCTGTGTACGTGGCGACCCATCAATACTCCTTCCTGGACTACCTGATCAGTTTTATCAGCTTCGTCGGCCTGGGCACACCCGGCTTCCTGGTCGCATTGGTCTACCTCTGGTTCATGCTGGAATTCTTTGGTGTGAACGCCAGCGGTCTCTTTACCGACCAGTTTATTAACGCGCCCTGGAGCCTGGCTAAGGTCCAGAACATGCTGGGGCGGATCTGGGCACCGATCCTGATTCTGGCGTTGGACAATACCGCCGGTATCATCCGCACGGTGCGCGCTAACCTGCTCGACGAGCTGAACCGGCCCTATGTCGAGACGGCCCGTGCCAAAGGCCTGACTGAGCGGGCGCTGGTCTGGAAGTACCCGGTGCGGGTGGCGCTCAACCCGTTCTTCAGCACGGTCGGTTGGACACTGGCGGCGCTGATATCGGGCGAGACGCTGGTCGCGGTTGTACTGAATATCCAGACGTCGGGGCCGCTGCTGCTACGGGCGCTGCAATCCCAGGATATGTACCTGGCGGGCGCGTTTGTGCTGCTGCTAAGCGCATTGACAGTCATCGGCACGCTGCTGTCGGATATCCTGCTGGCGTGGGCCGATCCGCGCATTCGGCTGGAGGGTTAGCCGCGATGGTACCCAAGCATGGTGAGCAAACGCTGGCTCCGGAGGTCAGCATCCCGTCGACGCCTGCGGTGCAGGCGGAGCTGGCCGGCGCCCTCAAGGAGAAGGGCGAGCAGGTCTATGTGGCCCCGCAGTGGAAGCTGATGTACTGGAAGTTCCTGAAGCATCGCATGGCGGTGGCCAGTGTGTTTGTGCTGGCATTCTTCTACCTGGTGGCCATCTTCTGCGAAGTCGTCGCGCCCTATAACCCGGAGACGTTCTCGACGCGGTATACGCTGGCGCCGCCCACGCGCGTGCATTTCTTCGACCAGGCAGGAACGTTTCACGGGCCGTTCGTCTATGGCGTCAAACGCGATCGCGACCCGGAGACGCTACGGCCGCTCTTCGCCGAGGATAAGTCGGTGATCTATCCGCTCGGCTTCTTCGTGCGCGGCACGCCCTACCAGCTGTGGGGCACATTCGAGAGCGAGTTGCACCTGTTCGGCATCTCGGCGCCCATCGACCAACAGGGCGTCTTCCTGTTCGGGGCCGACCGACTCGGCCGCGATGTCTTCTCGCGGATCGTATACGGCGCGCGGATCTCGCTCTCGATCGGGCTGGTCGGGGTGTTCCTGTCCCTGATCCTGGGGATTGTGCTGGGCGGTATCTCAGGCTACTACGGCGGCGTTGCCGACAACATCATCCAGCGCATGATCGAGTTCATCCGGTCGATCCCTTCGATCCCGCTCTGGATGGCGCTCTCCGCCGCGCTCCCGCCCACTTGGCCGGTCGTGCGGGTCTACTTCGGCATCACCGTGATTCTTTCATTGATCGGCTGGACCGGCATGGCCCGCGTGGTGCGTGGGCGCTTCCTGGCGCTGCGCGAGGAGGACTTTGTGTTGGCCGCGCGGCTACAGGGCGCCAGCGAGATGCGCGTGATCATGGTGCACATGGTGCCATCGTTTCTGAGCTACATCATCGCGGCGCTGACGCTGGCGATCCCTGGAATGATCCTGGCCGAGACCGGGCTGAGCTTCCTTGGCCTCGGGCTGCGGGCGCCGGCGATCAGCTGGGGCGTGCTGCTGCAGGAAGCGCAGAACCTGCGCTCGGTGGCGCTTGCGCCATGGGTGTTGCTGCCTGGCGCCGCAGTGGTGGTCTCGATCCTGGCCTTCAACTTCCTGGGCGATGGCCTGCGCGATGCCGCCGATCCCTACGCCAGATAGTCAATAGTGCCTCGAAACCTGCGGGAGTGGATGATGGACGACAGAGCCGTCTTGCTGGAAGTCAAAGACCTGAAAACGCAATTCTTTCTGGATGAAGGCACGGTCCGCGCTGTGGACGGCGCCAGCTTCAAGATTCACCGCGGCGAGACATTGGGCGTCGTCGGCGAGAGTGGCTGCGGCAAATCGATCACGGCGCGCTCCATCCTGCGGATCGTGCGGCCGCCCGGCCGGATCGTGGAGGGCTCGATCCAATGGCATGGATCGGTCGGCGGGCACGCGGTGGAGCTGACCAAGTTCGATCCGCAGAGTAACGCGATGCGTAATATCCGCGGCGCGGAGATCTCGATGGTCTTCCAGGAGCCGATGAGCTCACTCAGCCCCGTGCATACGATCGGCAACCAGATCATAGAAGCGATTCGGCTGCACCAGGCCGTCTCGCAGGATGAGGCGCGCCGGAAGGCGCTGCATGTGCTCAATCAGGTCGGAATGCCCCAGCCAAACCGGATCATCGACCGCTATCCGCACCAGCTCAGCGGCGGCATGCGCCAGCGCGCCATGATCGCGATGGCGCTCTCGTGCCATCCCGATCTGCTGATCGCCGACGAGCCGACCACCGCGCTCGACGTGACGACCGAGGCGCAGATCCTGACCCTGATGCGTGAGTTGCAGCGTGAGCTGGGCATGGCGATCATGTTCATCACCCACAACCTGGGCGTCGTCGCCCAGATGACCGAGAATGTGATCGTGATGTATATGGGCAAGGTCGTGGAGCGTGCCGACGTTGTCACGCTCTTCCACAATCCCAAGCATCCCTACACGATCGCGCTGCTCGAATCGATCCCGCGCCTCGGCACGCGCGGGCAGGGCCGCCTGGCGTCGATTAAGGGCAGCGTGCCGAACCCGTACTCGATCGTGACGGGCTGTCCATTTCATCCGCGCTGTCCAAGCTTTATGCCGGGACTGTGTGACACAATCGTGCCGCAGGAAACGGCGATCGATGGCAACCCCGAGCATACCGTACGCTGCCATCTCTATCCCGGCAGCATCCCGCTCGATGCGACCGGAAGCACGAACACCACGCGGGTACCCGGGGCGCCCTCTGGGCCGGGTGTAGGGAGACACGGAGACGAGGAATCATTAAAGGTTCTCCCTTCGTTCTCCGTGCCTCCGCGTCTCCGTGGTAGTCCTCGTCCCCCGCGTGAGGTGCGCTCATGAAGGTCATGTTATGTTTCCCCCCGAACTGGAATCCGGCCATGCCGCATCTGGCGCTGCCGACGCTGACGGCCTTTCTGCGCGGCCACGGCATTGAGGTGATTCAGCGCGATCTCAATATCGAGGTGTTCGACGAGGTGCTGACCAGGCGCCATCTGGAAGGGGCACTGGCGCGGCTGCGGCATGACTATCGCTCGGACGGTACTGGGCACCAACGCCCAGAGGGCATGGCATCCGGCATGGGAGATCGTCGCCCGTCGCGGGCGGTGGCGCCGCCTGAACTCGTCGCCTGGGCGCTGGCCCACGGCCCGAAGGTCGCGGCGCGGGTCGAGCAGGCGAAGTCCACGATCCGCGCCGCGACGTTCTTCGATGGGCCGCTTGGCCGCAACGCGATCGAGACCGTCGCCGACGCGCTACAGATCGCCTCACTGCCGTTCTTCCCGGCCGCGCTCGAACTCAACACCTATCGCCCGGCGCTGACCGCCGATAGCACGCACAATATCCTGCGCGAAGTTCGCGACCCGCGCTTCAACATGCTGCTGGAGATATTCCGGCGCGGCGTGATCGCTGACATCAAGCGCGAGCGGCCCGATGTGGTCGGGATCTCGATCCCGTCGATGGCGCAGATGCTGCCTGGCCTGACGATCGCCTCCCTCATCAAAGAGGCTGGCCTGCCCTGCCACGTCACGGTCGGCGGTCCGCATATCACGATGCTGCGCGAGCGGCTGACACCGGGTCTGTTTGAGTTGATCGATAGCGCGGTGGTATTCGACGGCGAGGTTCCGCTGCTGCGGCTGTGCGAGGCGCTTGGCGGAGACGGCGACCTCTCGAAGGCGCCGAACCTGATCTACCGCGACGGCGCGGCGATCCGTGTGACGGAACGCAAAAAACCGGAGAAGATCGGCAGCCTGCCGTTGCCCGACTTCGATGGACTGCCGCTCGACCGCTACCTGACACCGCGGCTAGCGCTGCCGCTGCAAACGGCGCGCGGCTGCTACTACGGCAAGTGCGCGTTCTGTAACGTCGGCTACGGTGAGCCCGAGAGCTTTAGCCTGATGCGCTCCGAGTTGCTCGCCGATCAGATGGTCGCGCTTCAACGCAAGTACGGCGTCGAGGAGATCTTCTTCGCCGATGAGGCGCTGACGCCGCGTACACTCCGCGAGTTATCCCAGATCTTTATACGTGACGGCGTAGGACTGCTGTGGGGCGGCTGCGCCCGCTTTGAGCGTCCGATCACCGGCGAGTTGCTGAACCTGATGTACACCGGTGGCTGCCGGATGATCCTCTTCGGCCTGGAGAGCGCCTCGGAAGCGATCATGCAGCGCATGCTCAAGGGTACACAACTTGAGCATATGCACCGTATCCTGCGCGAGAGCGCCGAAGCGGGTATCTGGAACCACACCTTCTTCTTCTTCGGATTCCCCGGCGAAACGCTCGCCGACGCGCAGCAGACCGTCAATTTCCTGTATGAGCACAAGCAGCATCTCAACTCGGCCGGATTCGGGCCGTTCCTGCTGGAGATCGACGCGCCGGTCCATCAATCCCCGGCCAGCTTCGGCGTCTCGCGTGTGATCGAGCAGCCGGAAAAGGATCTGGCGATCTATTTCGACTACGAGATAACCGACGGCATGGACGCGCACATGGTCGAGCTTGTATCGTCACGCTTCATGGAAGCATTGCCGAAGAAGCATTATCCGCAGTTTTATATCTACGATGTCTACCGGCTGCTATACGCCTGCCATTTGAGCCGGCTCGGCCGCCCGATGCCGCCCTGGCTCATCCCGGACGCGGAGATGACGGCGGCATGAGCTATCGCTGGCCGGCAATGATGATCAAGAGAGGAACGAGACGCTATGCCATCCGCGATCAAAGTGAGCGTGATCGGCGCCGGAAGCGCGCAGTTCTCGCTCGGGCTAGTCAAAGACCTGTGCCTGACGGAGAACCTGGCCGGCAGCCAGGTTACATTCATGGACATCAACCCGGAGCGGTTGGAGATGATTCACAAGCTCGCCGCGCGCTATGCCGCCGAACTTGGCGCGGACCTACGCTTCGAGCACAGCACCGATCGGCGGGCCGCGCTGCACGAGGCCGACTTCGTGATCAACACCGCCGCAGTCAAGAGCCATCATCACCAGCGGGCGATCCGTGACCTGGCTGCGCGCTATGGTTACTACCACGGACGCGTAAAACTGGGCAATTTCTATAACTTGCGGCTGATGCTGGACGTGGCGCGCGAGATGGAGCAGATCTGCCCGGACGCTTGGCTGATCCAGTCCGGCAACCCGGTCTATGAGGGCTGCACTCTGATGACCCGCGAGACCGGCATCAAGGTCTGCGGCTTGTGCCATGGTCACCACGGCGTCCACGAGATCGCGCGCACGCTCGGCCTCGATCCGCTGCGCATAACTTGGCAGGCGCCCGGCCTGAACCACAACATCTGGCTGACCCACTTCATCCACGAGGGCAAAGACGCCTATCCGCTGATCGACGAATGGATCGCCACTCAGGGCGAGGAGTACTGGCGGACCCACGTGGCGACCCGCACGCACGATATCCAGATGTCGCGCGGCGCCGTGCACCAGTACCGGATGTACGGGCGCTTCCCGATCGGCGATACGCCGCGGCGGGGTGGCTGGTGGTATCACAGCGACCTGGGCGCCAAGAAACATTGGTTTGGCGAACCCTGGGGCGGTCCCGACACCGAACTGGCGCGGCCACTCTTCGTGGAGAACCTGGAGCAGCGTGTCGCCGAGATGACGCGGCTGGCCAACGACCTGCGGGCGAGTCTGGTCGATTCCTTCGGCAGCACCAATACACGCGAGCAGCAGGTGCCGATCATCGATGGGCTGGTCAACAACAACGAAGGCCAGTTCCAGGTGAATGTCCCGAATCGCGGCGCGCTGGAAGGCATTCCCGACGATGTCGTGGTCGAGGTGCCGGCTATCGTCAACCAGATGGGCATCCAGCCGATCCGCGTCGGGGCGCTACCACCGAAGATCATGCTCGAGCAGATCCTACCGGAGTGGCTGGATATGGAGCGCGAACTGCTGGCATTCAACACCGGCGACCGGTCGATGCTGCTGTGGAACGCGCTGGAGAGCCACCAGACCCAGTCCTATGATCAGGCCGTGGCAGTGCTGGAGGAGCTGCTCGCCATGGACGAGCACGCCGATATGGCCGATCACTATCGCTTTCCGGATACCTGGTGATATGCTGTCGCCGAGGGGGAGTAACAGATGATTGGACAGACCTGGCGCTCTGAAATCCGGGCGTTCACCGACACGAAGACCGGGCGAGGCATCCAGCAGCTGACCTGCACGGGGAACAATGTCCATCTCTACTTTACCGAGAACTCCTTCGCCCAGAGGGCGCCCGAAGGGAGTTCCGCGCACGAGATTATCTTCCGCTCTGATCGCGCCTCCGGCGTGGATCGCATGCCGCACGAAGATCCGCTCTACAACCTCTTCCGCATGGACCTCGACAGCGGGGAGATCGTGCAGTTGACCGACGAGTCCGAGCCGGTGGGCAGCGTGACCAAGACACCCGATAGCCGCGTCGTCGTCTATACCACCGGCAACACAATCAAGCGCCTCGACACTGTCAGCGGCGATGTGGCCGTCGTCTATGAGGAGATCGGCGGCTACAGCCTGGGCGCACCCTCGATCAGTCGCAACCGGCGCTATATCGCCTTCTGCCGCAACGAACAAGTCGACGCCGCGAATGGACCGAACTATTCCGGCTTCAAGGACCGCTTTTATCTGATCAAAGATGGGCGCATCACCCTAGCCTATCTCGACGGCACGGGCTGGTTCGATATCTTCAAAGACACGCACTGGCTGGGACATTTCCAGTTCTGTCCCGACGACAGCACCCTCGGCACCTTCTGCCACGAGGGACCGTGGAACCTAGTCACACAGCGGATCTGGATTCTCGACTTCGCGGCGCGCGAGGCACGCCCTTGTTTCCGCCAGCAGGAGCAGGACTCGATCGGGCACGAGTTCTGGACCCAGGACGGCCATATCTTCTTCGACAACCGTGGTCCAGGTCACGATGGTACGATCACATCTGACCGCACGCAGGCGGTCGCGACCGATGTCGCCGTCAACGAGCAGACGATGGTCCCGTTTGTTGGCCTCGTCGATCGCCGCGGAAACCTGGTCAGGCGCCTCGACATGCCGTACTACTGCAATCACTACCATGCCAATCCGGACAACACGATGCTCGTCGGCGACGATGTCGACGACCTGGTGCTGATCGATATCGCCGGTGACGCGGCAGGGTCAGCGCAAGGCACGATCCCCACGGTGCTCTGTACGCATGGCACATCCTGGCATACCCAGAGCAGCCACTGCCACCCAACCTGGAGCTGGAACGGCAGCCGGATTCTGTATGCCTCGGATCACGGCGGACATGTGAACCTCTACCTGATCCGTCCTTAGCAAGCGATCTGTTTTGATGATCCTCAAACACAGTATCGGGCAGGCGATCGAATTGGCCGATCCAGGGACGGAATTGCCACTGTGGAGGTACGTCTACGGCGGCAAGCCCAAACCGTTCATCCACCCGCTATGCACACCCGCCGGCCACTGCCTGACGCTGTTTGAGCCGCATGACCACGTCTGGCACCGGGGATTGTGGTTCACCTTCAAGTTTATCGACGGCGATAACTTCTGGGAGGAGCGTGCGCCGTTCGGTATCCAGCGGACCGCTGTTCCGCCGTCGATCGACCACACGGCCGATGGGCAGATTGTGCTCCGCTCCGAACTCGACTGGATCCGCCCTGATGGACAGGCGAGCGTGTTTCACGAACAGCGCCTACTTCGCTACACGACACTCGACGACCAGGCATATGCGCTTGACTTCGAGACGACGCTGACCGCGTGGTCAGACCTGCTGATCGAGCGCACGCCCTTCACCACCTGGGGCGGATACGGCGGGCTGATCCTGCGCGGCACCCGCAATTGGCAGGAGACGCGCCTGCTGTTCCCGGACGGCTCGACCGACGACCGGCCCACAGGAGTTCGCGCGACGTGGTGCGATCTCTCCGGCAAGCTCGATGGGGGCCTGGAGCAGACCGGCGGTGTCGCGATCTTCGACCACCCGGACAACCCACGCCATCCCACACCCTGGTACGGTGCCACCGGACCGGGCCATTATTTCAACGCCGCCGTCGTGTTCCACGAGCCGATGCAGGTCGGCGCGGGGCAGGACCTGACCTTTCGCTACCGCGTGCTGGTCCACGATCAGTTGTGGGATGTGGCACGCCTGCAGGCGGCATATCTGGATTGGGCTGGAGTTAATGATGGCTGAAACAATTCCGGCGTTGCCGGGCGGCGTCGGCGTGACGCATCTGAAGGTGTACGACTCGCGAGCGCCCGATGGCCTGCTCGGCGGAAGCCCGCACCTGCACTTCGCGTGCAGCGAGGCTTATATGGTGGTTGCCGGCCGCGGGGCAGTCCAGACGCTGGGGCCGGGCGGTTTCAAGGAGCTCTACCTCGAGGCCGGGCGGCTCGTATGGTTCACGCCGGGATTGATCCACCGCTTGATCAACCTGGATGGCCGGCTCGAGATCCTGGTGCTGATGCAGAACGCCGGGTTGCCTGAGGCGGGCGACTTCGTGCTGACCTTTCCCCCGGTGGTTCTGGCCGACGAGCAGGCGTACCTGGACGCCGCGTCGCTCGCGCCGAGCGGGCATGTCTACACGAACAGCAACGAAGCGGCGCGACGCCGGCGTGACCTGGCGGTCGAAGGCTTTGCCGTGCTGCGCGAGCGTTTCAAGGACCAGGGCGTCGCGGCGCTGGACGCCTTCTACCACACGGCCCTGCGGCGTATCCAACCCAAGCTTGACGCGTGGCTCCCCGTATGGGAGCATGGCCCGCTGGCCGCAGCACACCGGACCGGCGATCAACTCGAAGCGCTGCGCGATGGGCGCGTCGACCACCTGCTTGACGCGGCGATCTACGGTTTGCCGTCTCCCAGTGAGCCGCGCAAGCTCGGAGTATGTGGTACGCTCGGGGTTTACCAGCCGGAGGGCCTGTTGTTGGAAGGCTGAGGAAAGGGCGACGATGATACGGACGATCCATGTTGGTGTAGGCGCGCGGGGAACATGGCCGATCAAGGTGCTGGGCGCGGATCCGCGGTTCGAGCCGGTTGCCCTGGTCGACATCAGTCGCGATGCTCTGGTCCAGGCGCAACTGATGCTGCGACTCTCGGACTCCGCGCTGTTCGGCGACCTGCAGGCAGCATTGAGCGTTGTCGAGGCCGACGCAGTGGTGATCTGCACGCCCACCGTGACCCATGCCCGCTTAGCGCGGCTCGCCTTCATGCACGGCAAACATGTCCTGGTCGAGAAGGGCATGACCATGGACTGGCAGGAGGCTAATGCCCTGGTGCGCGAGGCGGAGCAGGCAGGAGTACGCTTCTGCGTGGCTCAGAACTATCGTTATTTCGCCAATATGGCGACGATCAAGCAATTGCTCGCGACTCCGGAGCACCCGCACTACCCCGGCGCGTTCCAGATCGTCGACTTCATCCATCACCGCTACCGGCCGGAGCCACGCACACTCAACTATCCGTACGCGATGGTCTGGGATATGAGTTGCCATCACGTCGATTTGCTGGCATTTTGGCTGGGTGAGGCCCGCCGTGTCAGTGCGGTTTCCTACAATCCCTCCTGGAGCATGTACGAGCACGATGCCAATATCGCCGCCGTTATCGAGTACACCAGTGGAGCAGTATGTCACTATAGCCTGACTCATAGCGCGACCATCGGCGACTGGCGGATCATCCTACAGGGCGAGCACGGCGCCTTACGCACCGCCGATGTGCCTGGCGTGATGTACTATCCGCGGCCGGCTAGCCAGCTCGGCACGCGCGAGCCGCTACCATGCGAGCTCGTTCAGTCCCAGGCGAGCGAACAGGGCGTTGTCGATGACTTCCACCGTTTCATCGCCGAGGGGATCGAACCGGGGATCAGCGGGCGCAACAATCTGCAGACGTTGGCCGTGTGCGAGATGCTGGTACGCTCAGCGCGTGCGCGGCGCCCGGTCGAGCGCGCGGAACTGGATTGACGGAGGTTCTCAGGCTTATGGCCGTCGCAACGCTCGAATATCAACTCCACAACGGCTACATCGATCATTGGCTAGTGGCCGGCCCGCAGGCTATCGTCGTCGCGGATCTCGAACAGTTCGACGGCGAGGATTTCAAGCTCCAGATTGCGCGAGCCTACGGCGAGCAGGACCCTGGCCCGCCATTCCACGCGACAGCCGGCGCGGGTACCCTCTGGGTGGAGCGCGATAGCTTCAGCCTGGGCGAGACCAGCCTGACTTGGCGCTACGTTCGCTGCCGCGACGATCACTTCGTCGATCTGACCGCGTTCTACCACACCTGCCATTACCTACGAGCCTGGGCCTCTGCCCAGGTGGTGGTTCCCGCCGCGCGGGAAGTGACCTTCGTCCTGACCACCAACGGGCCGGCGGATCTCTGGCTGAACGGCCGGCACATCCATCGCCAGGAGCACTTCCATCATCAGATCCCGCACAGCATTGTCCTGGCGCCGGCGACACTCCAGGCAGGCCGCAACGATGTCCTGGTGCGGTTCGAAGAGGTCGCGCTGCGCGAGTGTCCTTACGCCATGGCGCTGCGGATCGTCGAGCTGTCCGCCGATGCAATACCGGTGCTGCTCCCGACCCGCGGAGAGAACGTGGCCCGCCGTCAGCTGCTCGAGCGCGCGATTGAGGCCGCGTACCTTGATCGCTATGTGTATACCCGCGATGACGCGGTGACAGTACGCTGGCCGGATACGCTGGACGGGACCTGTAGCCTGACGGTGCGTATCCAGAAGCCACCGGCGCGCATATTCGGCGAGTCATGGCCGGTAGCGCAGGCCAGCGCCTCCGCAACCGTGACCAAGGGTTTTCAAGTCCTGGAAGGCCCCTACCGCATCGTGTTGATGCCACGACCCGAGGAATACTATATTGCGAACACCCGCATCCAGCGCGAGATCCCGCTCTGGGTGCTCAAGAACCCCTACTCGACGGTGCCCTACGGTACCTTCGAGCAGCGTTGCCGCGAGGCGCTCGAAGACGCGGCACGGCGCGAGGACCACATCTTTTGTGAAATCGCGAAGGTGGAGCTGGGACGATGGTCCGAACTCAACCCGGCGCTGATTGCAGAGACGATCGAGGCGATCAATCGGCGGGCGGACTGTAGCGACTTCTATCTCGCCGGCCTGCTGGGGATGATGCACCGCTCCGCCCAGAGGGCACCCGACGACCCCGCGTTTCCTGCTGAGCTCAAAGTCTCGCTCGAAGCCTGCGTCCTCAAATTCAAGTACTGGATCGATGAGCCCGGCAGCGATGCGATGTGCTCCTGGTCGGAGAACCACCAGATCCTCTTTCACACCTGTGAGATCCTGGCCGGCCAGCTTTATCCCGAGCGGACCTTTCCCAACACCGGACAATCGGGCCAATGGCACTGCGAGAAGGGCGAGCGTATGGCGCTGGCATGGCTGCATAAGCGCGCGCGCGGCGGGTTTCGGGAGGAAACCGGTTATTTCGAGGAGCATATTCTGGCGCTGGCTCACCTGGCCGACCTGGCTGAGGACGACCAGGTGCGCGAGTTCGCCGCGATTGTCCTGGACAAGCTGCTTTTTACGCTGGCCATCAACTCGCACCGCGGCGTCTTTGGCTCGACCCATGGGCGGAACGGCAGTCCCGTATCACCCGGCGGGCGTTTAGAACCCACCGCCGGCATCAGCCGGCTGATGTGGGGTATGGGCGCCTTTAACCACCATTTGCTGGGGACGGTCAGTCTGGCGTGCGCCCACGGCTACGAGCTGCCTTCGATCATTCAGCAGATCGCCACCGACCAGCCCGAGGAGCTGTGGTCGCGTGAGCGCCACGCTGGTGAGTTGGAAACGTGGCGCGACCACGCATCCGGCGCCTGGGAAGTCAACAAGGTCACCTACAGGACGCCCGATTACATGCTCTGCTCGGTCCAGGACTACCATCCAGGGGAGCCGGGCTACCAGCAGCACATCTGGCAGGCAACGCTGGGCCCGGACGCGGTGGTCTTCGTGACCCATCCGCCTTGCGTCAGCGTGGAAGGTTCCCACAAGCCGAACTTCTGGCATGGAAACGCGATTTTGCCGCGGGTCGCCCAGTGGAAGGACGTGCTGATCGCCGTCCACAATCTCCCGGCTGATGATTGGCTGGGCTTTACCCATGCCTATTTCCCGCTGTATGCCTTCGACGAGCACGTGTTCCGAGACGGGTATATCTTCGCCCGATCAGGCGCCGGCTACCTGGCGCTCACGGCTGCCGCCGGTCTGGAACTGGTCACGCGCGGGGACAATGCCTACCGCGAGCTACGCTCCTACGGGCAGGCTAACATCTGG
>Ga0136611_10001619_pt1 | contig 15701 bp, 8 predicted proteins | sample AntDrymUQ2232306_2_FD_106645 | JGI IMG/M metagenome (GOLD analysis project Ga0136611, IMG submission 106645) | Polar desert sand microbial communities from Dry Valleys, Antarctica - metaG UQ223 (23.06) | ecosystem: Environmental > Terrestrial > Soil > Desert | place: Antarctica: Dry Valley...
CGCTGAGCTCGCTGAAACCCTGGATCGCATTCGCCGGCGCCGTGCTGGTGATCGCCATCCTGTATTGGGCGCAAGCGGTGCTGGTGCCGGTCGCGCTCGCGATCCTGTTGTCGTTCGTGCTCGCGCCGCCGGTGACGTGGCTCGAACGCTGGGTCGGCCGCGTGCCCGCCGTGCTGGTAGTGGTGACGCTGGTGTTCGCGCTACTCGGCCTCGCCGGCTGGGGACTGATGCGGCAGATCGACACACTCGCCAACGATCTGCCCACCTACCGCGGCAACATCGCCGCGAAGATCGCCGACATCCGCGGAGCCGGCAAGGGCGGCACGGTCGAGAAGCTGCAAGAGACGCTCGAGGAGATCAAGACCGACCTTGGCAAAGAAGAAGATGGGCCCAAGGCGCGAGCGCCGCAACGCGTCACGGTCGAGAACGAACCGAAGACGGTCATTCCCGGCTTCGCCTGGCTCGGTCCGATCATGGGACCGCTTGGGACCGCCGGCTTAGTCGTGGCGTTCGTGATCTTCATGCTGCTCGAACGGCGCGACCTGCGCGACCGTTTGATTGGCCTGATCGGACACGGCCGCCTGACCGTCACGACCAAGGCGTTCGACGAAGCCGGCTCGCGGGTCAGCAAACAGCTGTTGATGCAAACACTCGTCAACGGCATCTACGGTGTCGTGGCCTGCGTCGGCTTGTACTTTCTCGGCGTGCCGTACTACCTGGTGTGGGGCATGCTCGGCGCGGCGCTTCGCTACATTCCATATCTCGGTCCGGTGCTCGGCGCCGGCGCGCCGATTCTCGTCAGCCTTGCCGCGCTCCCAGGCTGGGTCGATCCCCTGTGGGTGGCCGGCATGTTCATCGTGCTCGAGCTGTTCACCAATCTCTGGCTCGAGACCGTCCTTTACGCAGGCGCCGCGGGCGTGTCGCAGGTGGCGCTGCTGATCTCGGTGGCGTTCTGGACGTGGCTGTGGGGACCGCTCGGCTTGCTGATGGCGACGCCGCTGACCGTGTGCATGGTGGTGCTCGGCAAGCACGTCCCCGGTCTGTCGTTCGTCGGCACGCTGATGTCCGACAACCCGCCGCTCGCAGCGGATTACGGCTACTACCAGCGCCTACTCGCGAACGATCCGAGTGAGGCGGCCGAGCTGATTGAAAAGCACATCAAGAACGAGCCATGGGGGAGCGTCTACGACGCGCTGTTGTTGCCGGCACTCAACTACGCCGAGCGCGATCGATTGGAGAACCGGCTGTCGCCTGAGGAAGAGGCCGCGGTCGTCGATTCCACCCGCGAGTTGCTGACCGATGCCGAAGACTCTATTCGACGCCACGCACTGTCAGTGAAGAGTGCCGACGAGGCGCCGGAGATTCCAGCGAGCGAAGTCGGAAGGGCGCCGCTGCGAGTGCTTGGCTACGCTGCAAACGGCGTCGCCGATGAACTCGCATTGGCGATGCTGGCGCAGGCGCTCACCGAAGCGCCGATCGCGATCGAAATCACCAACACGCGCATGCTCGCAACCGAGCTGGTCGCCACGGTGCGGACCCAGGGGATCTCGGTGATTTGCATCGCCGACCTGCCCCCAAGTCCGCCGTCGAAGTCACGCTACTTGATCAAGCGGCTGCGCGCCGCGTTTCCAGAGCTGAGAATCGTGATGGGACGATGGAGTCCGGAGGCGATGGCGGATGAGAGTTCGCAGGCGTTAAAGGAAGCGGGCGCCACCTTGGTGGCGACCACGCTGGCCGAGACGCGCGAGTATCTCGAGGGGTTGGTCGAGATTGTGCGGGTGCCCGCGCCTACGCCGGGCAGCGCGCCGCAGCGATCTCCGATCGCTTCCGCTTGAAGACCTGGGCCCAGTCGTCCACGGTAACCGGACGCTTCTTGCCGTCGGCGCCGTCGATCAGCTCGCCACGCTTCACGACCTTCGACACGGTGAACAGATCACGGATCTGGCGATCGCTCAACTTCAACAACTGAGTTGCCAGGAACTGGCGGCCGGCTTCGCTGATCTTCGGATCCTCGAGGCTGCCGGTGAACGATCGCGGCATCTCGCCGATGCACTGCTTCGCATCCTTCCAGATCACCGTGCTGTCCCAGTCGGACAGCTTCATCTTGCTGCTGTTGAGTAGCGTCGCCTTGCCGAACGAGCCGCCCAGGTCCTTGATCACCAGCCACGCCTCGGCGCAGGTCTCGTTGCCCTTGGCGTCCTTCTGCTTGCGGCCTTGCTGGCAGACGATTTCCTGCTGGCCCGGTTTCGAATCCGAATGCTGGATGAACACCGCGATCAGCTTCAACGCATCAAGCTGCGCGCGCGTCGCGCCGCCGGGAGTGATGCCAATCTTGTCGAGCTCCGGAAACGCCCAACCCTCGTAGCCGGGCACTTCCACCTTGTTTCCGCTTTCACGCTCAATCACCGCCGGGTCGAAGACCTCGGTATCGGGGTCGCCGGGGTTGCCGCGCTTCCAGTTCTCGCCGCTCACCGCAAACGGATCGTCGGGGCAATTGCGGCAAGTGACCTTGGTGGGATACATCACGTCGGCCTGGAAGCCGAGCGCCCACAACAGCCGGCTGGCCGCGACCTCCGCATACACTTCGCCGTTCTTCTCGCCGTACTTCACCTTGACCACGTCGTCTTTACCCAGGTCGCATTCGAACTTCGGCGTCATGCCGGTGAGCGCCTTTTCCGGGAAGAAGAAGGTGCAGGTGACCGCCTTGGGAATGCGCTGTGCAGGCGGGAGGATCGGACCCTCGATCAGATCCAAAGACGATGTCTTCAGCGAGCGCCATACATTGGCGCGCTCCATCACGTCCTGGCGCTCGGCGACCGTCAGCTTCTTGAGCGTGCGAGGACCCTTCGGCGCCTCGGTGTCGGGATCAGGGCCGAAGCGTCCTTTTCCACTTGCGCATCCGGACAGTGTCAACGCCAGCGCGGCGACGGCAAGCGTGCGCATCATCATTTTTCCAACTCGGACTTGAGGGTGCGCATCCGCGCGCCGACGGCCAACAGCTCTTCACGGGCCAGCGCGGCGCGAGCGGCAGGGAACATCATGCGTTCCTCTTCCTTGATGTGATGCTCGACGCTCTCCTTCAACACCTTAAACTTGGCGCCCCACTTCTCGTTGTCCTTCGCCACCTTGTGGAGCTCCTTGATCAGGACATCCGCGACATGATGCTCCTCGATCCCTTCGAGGACGATGGCGTGGGCTTCGGCGTGCGGGCGCAATGCGGGATACAGAATCTGTTCCTCGATCGCCTCATGCACCGTCAGCTCGCTGCTCAGCGCCTTGAGGATCTCGCCGCGGCCCTTGACGGCGCGCTCGGTGGTGTCCTCACCATCTCTTAGAAGCTTCTCGAAACGGCGGTGATCGGTCTTGAGCAGCTCGACGGGATCATCTTCATCCTTCGCCCAGGGCAGGCTTTTGGCAACCGTGGCCACGGCCATCGCCGCCACGCCGCGGGCGATGTTGCCGGCAGTGGTGAGCGCAGACTGCTTCTTCGCGGGAACAGCCTTACGGCTTGCCGTCGAGCGCGCCGCGACCTTTTTCTTGGCGGCTTTGCTCTTGGCCTGCCCTGAACGCGGTCGAACGGTTACGCGTTTGGGTAACACACGCTTGGACGCCTTTGCCGTGTTCGCCGTCTTTGACCGCCTCGCCGCCGTTGCCTTCTTCGCTTTTTTCTTAGCCATTCTGCTCCTGCCTGCCGCCTTCGCTTAAGCGACGGCGGGACTGGCGACCTCGGCTATGGAGCGATGCAAGAGGCAAGCCACCTAGTCGGTAAAGACCCTTCGACGTCGCCCAGGGCAAGCTAGAATGCGCGCATGACCGACTGGTTTGCCGCTTTCCGCTACGCGTTCCGCACGCTGCGCCGGCAGCCCACCTTCACGATCGTCTCGATCCTGACGCTGGCGCTGGGAATTGGCGCGAATACCGCGATCTTCAGCGTCATCAAGACGGTAGTGCTCAACCCGCTGCCGTATGAATCGCCCGAGAAGATCGCGATTCTCTGGGAGGTCAATCCGGACGGCAATCAGGGGCCGGTTTCGGTACCGACGTTCGAGGACTGGAAGCGCGAGGCGAAGACGCTGGAATCGCTTGCCGCATATCGGCACGTCGATTTCTCCTTCAAGGGGCAGGGCGATCCGCAGAACGTGCCCGGGCTGCGCGCCACGCCGGAGCTGTTCAACGTCCTGAAGAGCAACGCTGCGCTGGGGCGGACGTTCACGGCGGACGAAAGCGTGGTCGGCGCGGATCGTGTGGTGGTGCTGAGCCACGGCTTCTGGACGCGGGCGCTCGGCGCGGATTCGTCCGTCGTCGGACGCACCATCCAACTCGATTCCGTCCCCTTCACCGTTGTCGGCGTGATGCCGCCCGCGTTCGAATTCCCGACCAGCACCGACGTGGAAGTGTGGACGCCGCTGGCGTTCGATCCGAAGGACATGCACGGGCGATCGCGGCGAGCGAGGTCGCTGACGGTGGTGGGACGCATTTCCGGTGATTCGACCGCTCAGCAATCGCAAGAAGAGGTGAGCGTGATTGCCGCTCGCATCGCCAGCGAATTCAAGGACAGCAATGCGGGATGGAGTGCGCGGGTGGTTGCGGCGCAGGAGCAACTGGTCGGCGCGTCGCGGCCGGCGCTGATGGTGCTGATGGGCGCGGTGGGATTCCTGCTGCTGATCGTCTGCGCGAACATGGCGAACCTGCTGCTGGCGCGGCTCTCGAGCCGGCGTCGTGAGATGGCCGTGCGCGGCGCGCTCGGAGCTTCACGCTGGGAAGTGGCGCGGCCGGTGATTGCTGAAAGCCTGCTGCTGTCGTTCGTCGGTGGTGCGCTCGGCCTGGCCGGCGCCTTCGTTGGCCTGCGCATGTTGGGGACAATGAAAGAGGCGCAGCTGCCGCGGATGGATCAGATCCAGCTCGATGGCGGCGTGCTGCTGTTCACCACGGTGATCGCGATTGGCGTGGCGCTGGCGTTCGGGTTGCTGCCGGCACTGCATGCCTCGAAGCAGGAGCTGCGCGATGTCATGCATGAGTCATCCGGCAGCACCGGTGGTCCATATGCACGTCGCCTGCTCAGCGCGCTGGTCGTCGTCGAGGTCGCACTCGCACTGGTGTTGCTGGTCGGCGCGGGATTGATGACGCGCAGCTTCACCAAGCTGCTGCAGGTCAGCCCCGGATTTGATTCAACCAACCTCGTGGCCGCGCGCGTGCTGCTGCCAGCCACCAAGTATCCGCGCGGCACGCAGGTGCGTTTCTACGAGGCGGTGATCGAGCGGGTGCGCCGCGAGCCCGGCGTGATGAACGCATCCGCGGTGTCGGCGATGCCGCTCCACGATGTGGGCGCCGCCGGCGCCCTGCCATTCAACGTCGAAGGGCAGCAGCCGCCGCCCACCGAAGATCCACTCGCCGACGTCCGCATCGTCGCGCCCGGCTACTTCGAGACGATGAAGATCAAGCTGCTGGCGGGCCGGTTCCTCGACGAGCGCGACGGCGAGAAGACCGCGCGCACCAGCGTGATCAACGAGACGATGGCGCGGCGATATTTCCCGAACGAGAGCCCGCTCGGCCGCATCATCCAGAATCCGCACGGCAAGGCCGAAGTGGTGGGCGTGGTCGGCGATGTTCATAACCAGGGACTCGCGAACGATCCGAAGAAGCAAGTCTACCTGCCGCTGAAGCAGAGCCCGACTGCCGGCATGGCGCTGGTGGCGCGAACGGAGCGCGACGCAGCAAGCTTCGGCAATGCGATCCAGCGCGCAATCTGGGAAGTGGATCCCGCCCAGCCGATCTACGAATTGAACACGATGGATCAGATCCTGGCCCGCGCGGTGTTCCTGCCGCGATTAAGCACGACGCTGCTGGCGCTGTTTGCGGTCGCGGCGTTACTGCTGGCGGCGCTTGGCATCTACGGCGTGCTGTCATACTCCGTGTCGCAGCGGACGAAGGAAATCGGCCTGCGGATGGCGCTGGGCGCTTCTGGCGGCAGCACGGTGGCGATGATCGTGCGCAGCAGCGTGACGATGGTCGCGATTGGCGGGGTAATCGGGCTGATCGCCGCGACCCTGCTCGCGCGCTCGATGGCGGGAATCCTGTACGGGGTTGGACCCTTTGACCTGCCCTCATTCGCACTGGCCCTCGTGACGCTGATGATTGCCGGCGTCGTCGCGAGCCTCTTGCCTGCGCTACGAACAACCAGGGTAGATCCCGTAGTGGCATTGCGGGAACAATGACGGCCTGACCGGGTTTCCGGCGGCCAGGAGCCGGAGGCAGACCGGACCCTGCTGGTCATCGGCTACAAATAGGCCCTGACTCGGGGTAAGCGATCTTCAGGCGACCTGCGTATGCAGCGTATGCAGAAATGGCTCGGCCCTTATTCCCCCTACCTTTACGCCCTTCTCCGTATAGTGGCCGGCCTGGCGTTTGCGCAGCACGGGGCGCAAAAGCTGTTTGGATTGCTCGGCGGTACGGCGGTGGAGTTGACGTCGCAGAGAGGACTCGCGGGGGTGATCGAGTTCGTCGGCGGATTCCTGATCGCGATCGGCCTGTTCACCAGCCCGGTCGCATTTCTCGCCAGCGGCGAGATGGCCGTGGCCTACTTCCAGGCGCATGCGCCGCGCGGCTTCTGGCCGATCCAGAACGGCGGTGAGCTGGCCGTGCTCTACTGCTTTATCTTTCTGTACTTCGCGGCGGTTGGCTCAGGGAAGCTGAGTATCGACTCGATCCGAAAATAGCTATTGCCCGTATACTTCCGGAACGAACGCCACTTCGTTCCGGGAGCTCACCATGTTTCGAACCCCTGCCCTGGCTTGCCTGATCACCCTTTGCTCGTCCTTCGTCCTTACCCCTCCAGCCTTCGCGCAGATTGATACCGGCGTCATCGTCGGGCGAGTCACCGACGACAGCGGTGCGGTGCTGCCGGGCGTGACCGTGGTTGCAACCCAGGACGGCACCGGCGTTATATCGACGACGGTGTCCAACGACCGCGGTGAATACATCTTTCCGGGCCTGCGCGTCGGCGCCTATGCGGTCGCCGCGGAGCTGCAGGGCTTCAAGCGCGCCGTGCAGCGTAACGTGCGCGTCAACGTGCAGAGCCGCGCGCAAGTCGATCTGAAACTCGACGTCGGCGCGCTGGCCGAGGAAGTGGTCGTCACCGGCCGCGCGGAACTGCTGCAAACGCAATCCGCGGACATCGGCAGCGTGATCGACGCAAGGCAGGTGCAGGACCTGCCGCTGCTCGGACGCCGGTACTCGGAGCTGGCGTTTCTCTCACCGGGTGTCGTCGCGGCCCCCGCCGGCATCACCAGCCGGGGCGAAGACACCTTCTTCAACGCCAACGGCAACTACGCGACCTGGAACAACTACACGCTCGATGGCGCCGACAACAACTCCTTCTCGACCAACCTCCAGGAACGCAGCCCGCAGGTCGTGCAGCCACCGGTCGATGCGCTGCAGGAATTCAAGGTCCAGACGCGCACCTATTCGGCGGAGTTCGGTAAGGCGGCCGGCGCGGTGATTAACGCCTCGGTGAAGCAGGGCACCAACAAGTTCGGCGGCTCGCTGTTCGCCTTCATGCGCGACGAGTCGCTCAATGCCAACACGTGGGACAACAACCGCGCCGGCCGTAAGAAAGGGCCGTTCAACCAGTTGATCGCCGGCGGCACCTTCGGCGGGCCGATCGTCACCGGCAAGACGTTCTTCTTCGGGGATTACCAGTCGTCCAGGACCGAGCGGGCCCTGTCGCAGACGGCGACGGTGCCGACGGCGCGGATGCGGGCCGGCGATTTGAGCGAGTTGACGGGCAACATGGTGGGGGCCAACGCCTTCGTACCGGCGGGGTGCGTCAATGCGACCAACAAGATCATCAGCCCGTCGTGCTTCGATCCGGTGGCGTCGAGGTTGATCGGCCTCTACCCGATGCCGAACGTGCCTGGCGCGGGCTTCTTCAACAACAATTTCATCTCCAACGGCATCCTCAACAACGACGTCAACCAGTTCGACGTCCGGCTCGATCACAACCTGTCGGCCGGGCGCGATCACCTGTTCGCGCGCTACAGCTTTCAGAACACGGATCGGCACGAACCGCCGCTGCTCGATGATCCGGTGGCGTCGGGCGACTTCGCCAGCGACATCCTCAACCGCGGCCAGAGCGCGGTCGCGGGATGGTCGCGCGTGTTCGGATCGAATGTCTTCAACGAAATGCGCGTCGCCTTCAACAAGGTGCGTTCGGACGTGGTGCATCCCGCCTTTGGCATCGATTCGGCCACGACGTATGGCATCAAGGGCGTGCCGACGGATCCGCGATTCTATGGCGGCCTGCCGCACATGCCGATCGCGCGATTCGCGCGGCTCGGCGGGCCGTTTTTCCGCCCCCAGTTCCAGGATTCGCAGGTCCTGCAGGTCGCCAACAACCTGTCGTGGCAGAAGGGCAGCCACGCCTTCAAGTTCGGGGGCGAGTTCCGCCGCGACGCGTTGAACTACATCGACCTTCGATCGCTCAACGGTGAACTGAGTTTCGCCGACGGCCGCTACACCGGCTTCGGGCTCGGCGATTTCCTGCTCGGTCTGTCGAGCGTGCAACGGTTGACGCTGTTTCACGAACCCGATCTGTATGCCAACGGCTGGCAGTTCTATGCGCAGGACAGCTGGCGCGCGCGCGACAATGTGACCATCACCGCCGGCGTGCGCTACGAACTGTTCACGCCGCTGATCGACCGGAACAACCTGCTCACGAACATCGACCCGGCCACCGGACAGCGGTTCACCGCCAAGGACGGCAGCGTATTCGATCGCGCGCTGATCCATCCCGATCGCAACGACATCGCCCCGCGCGTCGGCGTGACGTGGAGCATGACGCCGCGCATGGTGCTGCGCGGCGGCTGGGGCATTTTCTACCAGCAGACCGACCGCTACGGCAGCGAGAGCCAGCTCGGATTGAACCTGCCGCAGCTGGTGGATGCGTCGATCACCGCCAACTCCGGCGCGGACGCGCCTGCGTTCACCTTCGCGCAGGGCTTCACGCCGTTGACGCCCCAGACGGTGAATCCGGCGATCGTGCAGTGGCGCATCCAGGATCCCAACCAGGACACGCCGGTGGTGCAGCAGTTCAGTTTCGGTCCCGAGTTCCAGTTCGCGCAGAACATGGTCGGCGCGGTGGAGTACGTCGGTAACCGCACCCGCAATGGACGGCGACTGCGCAACCTCAATGAAGGCATTATCACCGGCGCCACCGTGACGTTCCCGTACGCGCAGTACGGTTACGGCAGCGCGTATCTCGAGCAGCTCGTCACCAACGGCCGTGCCGACTACGACGCGCTGCAAATGCGCATGCAGCGCCGGATGAGCGGCGGGCTCGCCTACACGGTTGCCTACACCTGGAGCAAGGCGCTCGGCGACTTCCTCGACCACTTGAGCGCCGGCGGCGGCGCGACTGGCAACGCCCCCGGATCGACCTACGCGATGGAAAAGGACTACGGCCTGCTCGCGTTCGACATCCCGCACCGCCTGGTGACGAGCTTTATCTACGAGTTGCCAATCGGCGAGGGCCGTCATTTCAATCCCGGCGGCGTGGCCGGCGCCCTTGCCGGCGGGTGGTCGGTGAACGGCATCCTGACGCTCAGCGACGGCCGGCCGTTCACGGTGACAACGACCGATCAGGCGCAGACCGGACCGGGCCGCATCGCCCGCGCGAACTGTGTCGGCGATGCGGTGCCGAGCGGTTTCAACCAGACACTGGATTCCTGGATGGATCCGGCGGCGTTCGCGCCAACCGCCGCCAGAACCTACGGCAATTGCGCCAACAACACCGTGCGCGGCCCCGGATCGAAATCGATGAACCTGTCGGTGTTCCGCTCGATCGCGCTTGGCGCGGCGCGCCGCGCCGAGATTCGCGTCGAGACCTTCAACCTGTTCAACTGGGTGAATTACGGGTTCCCGGCCGCGAACATCTCAAACCTGGGGACCTTCGGTCGGATCACCAGCAGCGCCGGCGATCAGCGCGAAGTTCAACTCGCGTTGAAGTTCTATTTCTGAGCCATGCGCAAACTCATCGTTCTTCTCGCGACCTGTTCGCTCGCCGCCGCCGTCCCGAGCGGTCAATCCGTGCCGCGGCAGGACGGCGCGTCGGAGACGTGGCAGAAGCTGCTCAAGCTGCGCACCACCGCGAGCGTGATGCATGTCACCGCGCACCCGGACGACGAGCACGGTGGCGTGCTTGCGAAGTTGAGCCGCGGCGACGGCGCGCGCCTGGCGTTGTTGACGCTTAACCGCGGTGAGTCCGGCGACAACGCGATTGGGCCGCAGCTGTTCGACGCGCTGGGATTGATTCGCACGGAAGAACTGCTCAACGCCGATCGGCACTACGGCGTCGACGAACAGTACTTCACCACCGTCGTCGACTACGGCTTCTCGAAGCGCCTCGAGGAGGCGCTCGACAAGTGGGGGCGGGAAACGGTGTTGCGAGACGTGGTACGCATCATTCGCACCAGCCGTCCGACGATCATCCTGTCGCGATTCCAGGGCAACGAGCGCGACGGGCACGGTAATCATCAAACCGCGGGCTTGATGGCGCTCGAGGGATTCCGCGCCGCGGGCGACCCGAATCGTTACCCCGAACAGATTGCGGAGGGCTTGCGCCCGTGGCAGCCGAAGAAGGTCTACATCGGCGGTGTGCGCGACAACGAGAACTGGAGCGTGAGGATTGATAGCGGCGCCTACGATCCCAGGCTCGGCGATTCGTACGACAACGTCGCCCGGTACGGCCTGAGTTTTCAGCGATCGCAGGTCAGCGGCCGGTTCACGCCGACCGCCGGTCCGAACTACGGGTTCTATTCGCGCATGGATGTCAAGGGCGCCAAGGAAGCGACGATCTTCGACGGCGTTCCCACGACGATCGAGGCCACCGTCGGCGCCGCCGGCAAACCGGTAGACGACGCGGTCGCCAAAGCGATGGCGGCGTTCACGATGCACAATCCTTCGGCGAGCGTGCCGGCATTGATCGAAGGCCTCAGAGCGACGCGAGCCGCAATGGCGGCGATAAAGGATCTCGACGCGCGGTTCGTGCTCGAGGTCAAGGAGCGCCAGTTCCAGGATGCGATCAACTCGGCGATGGGCATGGAGTTGATTGCCGTGGCACAGCCGTCTGGAGTAGCTGAGCCAACCGGACCGGGCGCAGCCTTCGCCCCGCCCGCGTTGATGGCGGCCCCGGTGCCGGGTCAGCCGTTTGAAGTACGGGCGCGGCTGGCGAATCGTGGCGGCATCGCAGCCGCCATGGAGACAATCAGCGTTGAGGGCGATCGCGGCTGGCAGATCGATCCGGCCGGCGTCGCGGGAGGGCCTGCGCTCGAGCGGCATCAGCAGGTCACCGCGCGCGTCAGGGTGACGCTCGCAGAGGATGTGGCCATCAGCACGCGACCGTATTTCTCCCGCAACGGGCTGCAGGACAGCCGCTACACGTTGAGTGATCCATCGCAGTTCGGGCGGCCCGCATCCACGCCGCCGCTGCGGGCAGTGGCGCGTTACCTCATTGACGGTGTACCGATCGAGATTCGAGAGGTCGTCAAGCGTCGAGAATCGAAGCTCCCCTACGGCGACGTGCTTCGCGAGGTTCGGGCGGTCCCGCGGCTCGCGATTGTAACGACCCCCTCGAATGCCATCATTCCGATGGGTGGCCAGGTCAAAAGTATTCCCGTGGACGTCGGCCTGTTACACAACGCCGAGACTCCGACTACCGGCCAAGTGACACTCAGGATGCCGGCTGGGTGGAAATCCGACCCGCCCTCACAACCCTTCTCTTTCGCTCGATCGGGGGAACGATCGTCGTATCGATTCACGGTGACGCCGGGGTCGATCGATGCGAAGCCGTACACCATAGAAGCCATTGCGACAGCCGCGGGTAAGGAATATCGAGAAGGTTACGAAGTGATTGACCACCGCGATCTCGAGGTGCGCTACCTGTATCGCCCGTCGACGACCGAAGTTCGCGGCGTCAACGTAACGACGGTGGCGGGGTTGAAGGTCGGCTACGTAATGGGCGTCGGCGATTCGGTGCCGCAGGGGTTGCAGCAGCTCGGGGCGCAGGTCACGCTGCTCGACGACCGTGCGCTGGCGTCGGCTGATCTATCCGTCTACGACACCATCATGACCGGCACGCGCGCCTATGCGGTGCGCGAAGACCTCAAGACCTACAATTCGCGCCTGCTCGATTACGCCAGCAACGGCGGCAACGTCGTCGTCCTCTACAACACGCAGGAGCTGGTGCCGAACACCTTCGCGCCGTTTCCGGGTGAGCTGCCACGCGGCGCGGAGGAAGTGTCGGAAGAGGATTCGCCGGTGACGATTCTCGCGCCGGCGCATCAATCGTTCAACTGGCCGAACAAGATCACGGCGGCGGACTTTGACGGCTGGGTCGAGCAGCGAGGATCGAAGTTCTTCACCAAGTGGGACGCCGCCTACACGCCGATGATTTCCACCTTCGACAATGGCCAGGCGCCGCAAACTGGCGGTTGGCTGACGACGGATGTCGGCAAAGGCAAGTGGACCTACTTCGCTTACGCGCTGCATCGCCAGTTGCCGTACGGCGTTGCGGGCGCGTATCGGATTACGGCAAACCTACTTGCGTTGAACAAACAACCAGTAGGCGGCAATCCCCGCCAGTAGGAAGGTCACCGAGAAGACGATCCCTTCCCATGGGCCGGTGAAGAAGATGAACAGCCACAGTGCGCCCGAGAGGATCGCCGGCCAGGGGTAGAGCCACATCGTGAACGGCTGCGGGATGTCGGGACGGTAGCGCCGCAGCAGGATCACCGCCGCGCACTGCCAGATGAAGCGCAGCAGCACCTGCACTTGAATCAACCAGCTGACCAGCTGACCCAGTGAGAAAAAACAGAACGGGATCGAGACCAGCGCGATCGTGACGAGCGAAACGTCCGGGAAGCCCTTCCTCGGATGCACGTGGGCGAAGGCTTTGAAGAAGTCCCCGTCGCGCGCAGCCGCGTAGGGGATTCGCGAGTAGCCGAGGATCGTCGCGTACAGAGACGCGGCGGCGACGAACAGGATCAATCCCGTCATCACGATACCGGCGAGGCGACCGGTCTCCGGATTCGAGAACGTCCGCTCGATGAACAGCGACGCGACCGTGCGCGACTCCTTGACCTCCTGCCACGGAATCATGCCGAGGATGACGATCGTCATCAGCATGTACAGCGCGGCGACAATCAAGGTCGACAGGACGATCGAGCGCGGAATGGTGACGCGCGGGTTCTCGATTTCGTCGCCGATGTTGCAGACCTGGTTGTAGCCGCCGTAGCTGTACATCGCCAGCACCGACGCGGCCCCGACGCTCATCATCAGCGAGCCGTTGAAGGTGAAGGCTTCGGCCGGAAAGTCGAACGCCTGCGCCGGCGAGAACGAGAACAGGCCGGCGACGATCACCCATCCCACCGTGATTAGCACCACCACCAGCATCACCACGGCCAGGCGGCCGATTTCTTCGATCCGCCGCCAGAGCAGCGCGGTAGAGACGACACACACGACCGCGGCGATCAGGTTGTGCTGCAGGGGCGTCATTGCGGTCCAGACAAACTGCAGGTAGTCGGCGAAGCCGACAGCGCCGCCGGCCACGGACAGCGGGGCGATCAGGATCGTCTGGAAGATGAACAGGAACGCCATCAGCCCGCCGAGGCCGAACGGCTTGAACGCCTCGCGAAGATATAGATAGCCGCCGCCGCTGCCGGGCAGCGCAGCGCCGAGCTGTGCGTAGACGAGACCATCCGCGAGGGCGAGGACGAGACCGGCGATCCAGGCGTAGATGACGTGAGGGCCGTTCATCGCGGCGACCATGAACGGAATGGTGAGGAAGGGCCCGACTCCGACCATCGAGATGATGTTGGTGGCGGTGGCCTGGAGAAGACCCATTCGCTTCACAGCAGCGCCTGCACCAGTTGAGCGGCCTGGTCTCGGGAAGGCACCAGCGGATTCAAGGCGAGGGCGTCCACTAATTCGCGGCGATCGCCGGTGAGCGCCGCACCGATCGTCGCGCGTTCGTAAGCCTTGACGGTCGACATCAGCTCGCGCGGATGATCGGGAATCGGGCCCACGATCTGCGGCTGCGGGCCGTTGGCGTCCACCCGGCACGGCACTTCCACGATGTCCTGATCGTCAAGGAAGGGGAAGGTGCCGCGGTTGGGGACGTCGAGGGGGATGATGGCGCCCTGGTTCTTGACGATCGCGCGGATGGTGATCAACGCAATGCGATCGTATCCGGACAGCTCCGCCCAGTCGGGCTTGATGCGTGGCGTGTTGCTGCCGGTCTCCAGCGTCATGTAGCTGGCGTCGCGCTTCGCGAGGTACTCCTGATAACGCTTCAGTCGCTGATCGGAAGGGGCTGAAGCCCCCTCCCTCCCAAGGCTGGTGAACAGCTCTTCGGTCAACTTCGCGACGGCCTGGCCGCGGCTGGACCCGGAAGCCTTGATCTTCGCGAGCGCGTGTTCAGGCCGGTAGTAGTAATAGAGATATTCCGTCGGCAACAACTTCAGCTCGCGCAAGCGTTCCGGCTCGAACAACGGAGCGCGATACGCCGACATCAGCTTCGCATCGTCATTCCAGATGCGATGCAGCTGGCCCTGGCCTTCGAACAGCACATCACGCACCCAGCCAAGATGATTGAGGCCGAAGTAGTCATATGCGCACACGCTCGGGGGAAGGCCGAGGGCGTGAGCCGCGTCCTCGAACATTTCGAGGGGTGTGTCGCAGATGCCGATCAGGCGCGCACTGGTCTCCTGATGCACCGCCTGGGTGATGATGCTCACCGGATTGGTGAAGTTGATCATCCACGCGCGCGGCGCAAGCCGCGCGATGAGGCGGCCGTATTCCACGATCGGCGGAATCGAGCGGACGGCCATCGCGAAGCCGGCGGGCCCGATCGTCTCCTGGCCGATGACGTTGTGCGCCAGGGTCGTGGCTTCGTCGTTCGCTCGCTGCGCGGCGCCGCCGACGCGAATGCTGGTGATGACGAAGTCAGCGCCCTCGATCGCAGGTTCGGGTGTTGCCGCAGTGGTGATCGTCACGCCGCCGGCCATCTGCGAGGCGAGGCCGGCGATCACGCGCAGGCGGTCCTGATCGATGTCGTAGAGGGCGACCTCGGAGATGCGCAGATCGGAGCGCGACAGGCCGCCGACGAGCAGAGGCACGCGGACGCCGGCGCCGCCGATGATGGCGATCTTCATAAACCACCTGCTCGCATGGTTGACGCTGCTCCCACTTTATTCCCGGCGGCGAGGCATTGCTGTGGCGTGCTGCCGTTCATCCATGCCACCAGGAAGCCGGCATTGAACGAATCGCCGGCACCGGTGGTGTCGATCGCCTTGACTTTCGGCGCCCGCACGAGGATGTCGCGATTGGGCGCGAGCCAGACCGCGCCCTGGTCGCCGAGTTTGATGATGGTGATCGCCGTACGCTTGCGCCACTCCGCAATCGCATCCTGAAGCGATGACGTGCCGGTATACAGGGCCGCTTCGCGATTATTGATGAACACGAAGTCGAGCGAGTCGATTAGATCGGTGAGGCCGCGATCGCCGGTCAGCGGCTCGTTCCAGCCGAAGTCCCAGGAGACCGAGATTCCACTGCTCCGCAGCTTTGACAGGATCACGGTCCACTGATGGCAACTGTGCGGATAGAAGCACAGGTGAAGATGGGTGGCTTTGACCTTCGGGACAACTTTC
>Ga0136611_10001620_pt1 | contig 15692 bp, 19 predicted proteins | sample AntDrymUQ2232306_2_FD_106645 | JGI IMG/M metagenome (GOLD analysis project Ga0136611, IMG submission 106645) | Polar desert sand microbial communities from Dry Valleys, Antarctica - metaG UQ223 (23.06) | ecosystem: Environmental > Terrestrial > Soil > Desert | place: Antarctica: Dry Valley...
GGCTAACTGGTTCCCGCGGGCGGATCGGCGCGGTTCTCCTGCACGGCACGCACCTCTGGCTGGCGCAGCAGCGCCGCCAGCGCCTCCGCACGCTCGAAGCGCAGGAGGAGCACAGGGAGCAATGGATACTCCTCCAGCACCACAATGCCATCGCCGGCCGCGCGCAGCACCCGATCCTTGATCGCCGCGTACATCTTCCCATTTTCCATGATAGTCATCGCGTCGTTCTCTTGGAGGCCACGCGCCGCACGCCGCCGGGCAGCGTCGGCCTGGACTTCGCTATCATCCAGCGCCACCAGACCCTCCCCGACACCGCTCTCACGCAGAAAGAGAACCACGCTCTCCGAAAGTCTCCCCGCGTCCACGTATCCCTGCAACTCGCTCCAAACGTCCGGCTCTCGGCCAGGGGTCTCCTGGCCGCGGGTCACCGTACCGAGCAGCACCACTGCGCCGAGCGCAACCGCGCCGACAACAGCCACAGCCACACTCGTCCGTTTCAAGCGATTCATCATGCGTCCCCAGCGGTGGATTCGTCTGACGCGACGATCTCCGCGAGTGTCAATCGTACACGAGCCAGCGCCGCGAGGAGAACCCTTCACGCGCCGGAACGGATACAGGACAGATGCGCACACCTGCCCTGCGACGCCCGACCGAACCCTGAACTCATACCCATGCCCGATAGGGTCACGACCCTATCGAATCGTGAGCGCGCCGGGGCTCACCGTGGTGGGCAGCGCCACGCCCTGCTGGTCGGTGAACGTTACGACCGTCACGCCCAGCGGGCTGGCGGCGCCCGCCTGTCCGGTTGCCTCCAGCGTCACCGTTGCCAGCCGCGCTACGCGCTCTGTCACGCTGGTCGTGGTCGAGTTGGTGACGCGGATCGTATTCGGCGCACCAATCGGGTTGAGGTTGCAGAGCGCGGCGGCGTTCGGGAGCGTGGCGGTGCAGGCGGCCGGCTTCACCACCGCCGGATCATAGCTGATCTCTAGCGTCCACGCGCCGAAGCCGCCCGCGGGCACGTCTGATTCGATTGTAACGATCGTGCTTTGGCCGGGCGCAACCTGTACCTGCGCTGGCTGGACGCGCACGGAAACCGGTGGTCCGGCCGCCGCTGCCGCCGCCGCGGCACCCGGTTTGCCCAGTGGACAGTTCTCTGTCGCCTCAAAGCCCGCGACGTTGCGCAGCAGGCAGAGCGCATCAAGCGCGTCCAGCTTTGCGTCGCCGTTTACATCGTTCACCGTCAGCGGCTGGGGGCAGTTCGCGGTCGCACCATAGCCGCCGACCGCGCGCAGCAGGCAAAGCGCGTCCAGCACATCCGAGCGGCCGTCGCCATTTACATCCGGACCGGGCGGTATCCCGGTCGCGATCCGCGGGTCCGCGACCGGATTCCGTTGTTGCCTGCTTGGCGTCACCAGCTTGGGGTCCGCCGTGCCGCCGCGCCAGTCTAGAAAGGCGAGCACGCCGACGGCCAGCACGAGCACCAGCACAGGCCAGCCGCGCCGCAGCAGCATGATCGCGCGCGGCTCTCCCCCTGCCATCCTTGCCTCCTCGAACGCGGACCAGCGCCGTGTCCGGCCGCGTCTCTCTCACAATATGGCTGGGGTGAGAGGGGGTCAACGCGGAGCCTCGCGCCGCCTGCGCTCTGGTACGCTGGCAGTGTGAGCACCACCGGCCCGCCCGCCGCTCGGCCGCGACCCTCGCCGTTAAGCGCGGGAGGCTGGTCCGGGGCGTCCTTCCTGATCAGCCAGGCGGTCGGCTCGCTGCTCTACCTGCCGCTCGCGCGGCTGCTGACGCCGGCTGACTTCGGCCTGATTACCGAGGCAGCGCTCGTCTCCACCGGTCTCACGCTCGTCGGGGAGCTGAGCCTGACGCGCGGCCTGGTCCGGCTTGATGGCGATCGCGACCGGCTCGCCCAGGCAACGCTCCGCCTCTCCCTCCTCGTTGGCCTGATCGGCGCGCTCCTCTGCGCGCTCGCCGGCTTGCCAATGGCGGCGATCTTCGGTGATCAACGCCTCCGCCTGCTGCTCCTGATGCTTGCCCCAGCCGTGCTGGCGACCGCGCTCGGCACGGTGCCACACGCCCTGCTGGCGCGCGAGCTGGACTTCCGCCGCAAGACGCTGCCGGAAACGGTCTCGATTGGCTGCGGCGGCCTGGCGGCGCTCGGCGCGGCGCTGCTCGGTGCCGGAGTCTACAGCCTCGTCCTCTACACGGTGATCCGCACCACGCTCAGCAGCGCCGTCGCCTGGCGTGTCGTCGGCTGGCGCCCGCCCGCGGGTCAGCGGCCGGACCGCACCGTGATGCGCCGCATCCTCGGCTACGGCCTGCCCGCGAGCGGCGGCGACCTCGCGCTTTACGCGCGCCTGAACACCGATTACGCCGTCACGGGCCGACGGCTGGGCACGGACGCGCTCGGCGTCTACACGCTCGCCTGGAACGCCGCCGCCAGCCCCGCCGCAATCCTCAGCTCCGCCTTCGGCGGTGTCGGCTTTGCCACCTTCTCCCGCCTCCAGCAGGACCGCCCGCGCCTGCGCGCTGTCTATTTCAGCGCCACGCGCCTGATCGCCGCGCTCGCCTTTCCCCTCTTCGCCAGTGCGGTCTTCATTCGCGAGGAGTTGGTTGAGGTTGCCTACGGCGCGCGCTGGGGTGGGATGGTCGCGCCGCTGCTGCCGCTCTTTCTCCTCCAGGGAGTGCGCGAGGTCTGCCGTCCCGGAGCCTCACTCACGCTGGCATTGGGGTACAGCCGCCTCTATGCACTCTGCGGCGCGCTGATGCTGCCGCTCACGCTCACCGCCGTACTGATCGGCTCACGCTCCGGCATCACGGGCGTCGCCTGGGCGATGCTCGCGGCGGTCGGCGGTGCCTCGCTCGTCTGGCCCGCAATCGCGATCGCGCTGCTGCGGCCGAGTCCCGTCCTGCTTGCGCGCACCTTCGGGCTGCCGCTCCTGCTGGCGCTTGCCGCCGCGCCCGCCGTCGCCGGCACGAACATGCTGCTCACAGGGATGGAACTGCCCGCCGCACTGCGGCTGATCCTCTCCATCCTCGCCGGCCTGCTCACCTTCCTTGCGGTCGCGCGGCTCTGCTGGTCGGCGCTGCGCCGCGACCTCGCCTGCTTGCGCGTGGCGCTCCCTGATCACGGGGCGCTTGAGCCATCCCCGCCGCTCGCCTCACCACACTCCGCTGATCCGGAAGCGCCGGTCGCGCCGCTCGCCCTGCCGGCGATGGAGCGATGATGAGCAAACCCACGCCCCCGCAGAGACCCCAGATGGTATCCTCGTGCGAGGCGTAAGATCGCGCAGGTCGGGACGCATAACGATGACGACAACACGCCTCTACACGGTGGAAGATATCGCGGCCCTGCCGGATGATGCGCATCGCTACGACTTGATCCGGGGAGAGTTGGTGTGCATGCCACCGGCAGGATATGAACACGGCTCGGTCGCGATGAGTATCGGAGCGCGCATCTGGAACTTTGTCCGCGAGCATGGTCTTGGTACGGTCTTTGCCGCCGAGACCGGATTCATCCTTCGCCGTGATCCGGACTCTCTGCTCGCCCCGGACGTCGCCTTTGTGCGCGCGGGGCGGCTCGATCACGAGCGCGATCGTCAGGGATTTGCGCGGATTGCTCCAGACCTGGCGGTTGAAGTGATCTCGCCGTCAGAGCGCGCGGGCAAGATCCGGGACAAGGTCGAGGAATACCTTGCCACCGGGGTCCGCCTTCTCTGGCTGCTCAATTCCCGACGCCGCACCGTCACCGTCCACGCCCCCGGCCGCGCCCCCCGTATCCTCACCGAGCAAGACGAGCTGGACGGCGAAGATGTCCTCCCCGGCTTCCGCCTGCGCGTCGCCGACATCTTCCGCTAACCGTCGCCATCTCGCCTTCTCGCCATATGGTACCGTTGACCCGCATCACCCTTACCAGCGAGGTCAGCGGTCATGACGGCTACCAGTGAAGAGATCGAATCCATCCTCCAAGAATCGCGCGTCTTCCCGCCGCCCACCGAGTTCAGCGCCAACGCACACATCTCCGGCATGGAGCAGTACCGGCAACTCGCCGCCGAGGCCGAGGCTGACCTCGAAGGCTTCTGGGCGCGACAGGCCGAATCGCTCCACTGGTTCAAGAAGTGGGACCAGGTGCTCGACTGGCAGCCGCCGTTTGCCAAATGGTTCCAGGGCGGCACGACCAACGTCGCCTATAACTGCCTCGACCGTCACCTGGACGGCCCGCGCAAGAACAAAGCGGCGCTGATCTGGGAGGGCGAGCCGGGCGAGGAGCGCATCCTTACCTACGGCACGCTCCACCGCGAGGTCTGCAAATTCGCCAACGTGCTTAAGGGTCTGGGCGTGCAGAAGGGTGACCGCGTCGGGATCTACATGCCGCTCGTGCCGGAGGCGGTGATCGCGATGCTCGCCTGCGCGCGCATCGGCGCGACGCACTCCGTCGTCTTCGGCGGCTTCTCCGCCGAAGCCGTACGCGAGCGCATGAACGACGCTGAGGCGAAGGTGGTCGTCACCGCCAATACCGGCTACCGCCGCGGCGCCGAGGTGCCATTGAAACAAAACGTGGACGACGCGGTTAAGGACTGTCCGAGCGTGCAGCACGTCGTCGTCTTCCAGCGCAACGCGAGCGAAACAGTTATGCAGGACGGCCGCGACCGCTGGTGGCACGAGCTGATGGCGGACGCCTCAGCCGATTGTCCCGCCGAAGAACTGGACGCCGAGCATCCGCTCTACATCCTCTATACCTCTGGCTCGACCGGCAAGCCTAAGGGCGTCCAGCATTCCACAGCCGGCTACCTGCTCGGCACGGCGCTCACGAGCCGGTGGGTGTTTGATCTCAAAGATGAAGACATCTTCTGGTGTACGGCGGATATCGGCTGGGTGACAGGCCATAGCTACGTCGTCTACGGCCCGCTCGCCAGCGGTGCGACCGTGTTGATGTACGAGGGCGCGCCCAACTACCCACAGCCCGACCGCTTTTGGGAACTGATCGAGAAGTACCGCGTCACGATCCTCTACACCGCTCCCACCGCGATCCGCTCCTTCATGCGCTGGGGCGAGCAATGGCCGAACGCGCACGACCTTTCCAGCCTGCGCCTCCTGGGGAGCGTGGGCGAGCCGATCAACCCGGAAGCTTGGATCTGGTACCAGCGCGTGATCGGCGGCGGGCGCTGTCCGGTGGTGGATACCTGGTGGCAGACCGAAACGGGCATGATCATGATCTCGCCCCTCCCCGGCGCGACACCGACGAAGCCGGGCTCCGCCACGCTGCCCCTCCCCGGCGTCTTTGTCGAGATCGTGGACGGCGAGGGCAACCCCGTGCCGGCGAACCAGGGTGGTCTGCTTGTACTCACGCGCCCCTGGCCCTCGATGCTGCGCACGCTCTACCACGATGACGCGCGCTACGCGCAATACTACTGGGAGAAATTCGGTTCCAAGCACTTCTACTTCGCCGGGGACGGCGCGCGCCGCGACGCGGACGGCTATCTCTGGCTGATGGGCCGCGTGGACGATGTGATCAACGTCGCGGGCCATCGCCTCGGCACGATGGAAGTCGAGAGCGCGCTCGTCGCCCACCCCGCCGTGGCCGAGGCCGCCGTCGTGGGTAAGCCCGACGAGATCCGGGGCGAGGCGATCTCCGCCTTCGTCACCGTCGAGCAGGGCCGCGAGGCGGGCGATGCCTTGCGCGACGAACTGAAGGCGTGGGTGGTGAAGGAGATCGGCGCGCTCGCCCGCCCGGACGAGATCCGCTTCACGGACGCGCTCCCCAAAACCCGTTCCGGCAAGATCATGCGCCGCCTGCTGCGCGACATCGCCGCCGGCCGCGAATCCGGCGGCGACACCACCACGCTGGAAGACTACACCGTCCTCGCCAAGCTGCGCGAGGAAGAGGAATAGGTGATTCTCGATGACGACCGAGACATGCACGACGGCGAAAGCGTTTCTGCACGACCTGATTGACCGCCTGCCGGAGAACGTCTTGGAGCAGGCGGGGCGCGTGCTGGTCGCGCTCGTGGACGACCCAGTGTACCGCGGCTTCCTCGCCGCGCCACTGGATGATGAGCCGATTACCGAGGAGGACATCGAGGCAATCGAGGAGGCACGAGCTGACCGGGTAGAGGGACGGCTGATACCGCACGAGGAAATCGTTGCGAAGTACCTGAAAGGGTGACCCGTGCCGTGGCGAATACGCTGGTCCCACCGCGCTGAACGGCAGCTTGAACGGCTCGGGGAGCGCGATCGGCGCGCGGTTATTATCGCGGTGACGAGGCTTCAGCTTGAGTTCGGTGCGTCAGACATGAAGAAGCTCGGCGGTGCTGATGATGAATGGCGGTTGCGCGTCGGCCGCTGGCGCGTGCTGCTTGACCTCGACAATCAGACGGGCGTGATCACGATCACCCGTATCTTGCCCCGCGACCGCGCGTACCGTGACTAGCGCAGGCGCGCTCGCCCGCCCGGACGAGATCCGCTTCACCTACGCGCTTCCCAAGACGCGCTCCGGCACAGTCATGCGCCGCCTGCCGCGCGACATCATCGCTGGCCGCGAGTTCGCCGGTGCCACCACCATGCTGGAGGACTACACAGTGCTGGCAAAGTTCCGCGAAGCGGAGGAGTAGAATCGAGGTGGACCAGCGGGGGTTCTGGCGACGGCTCTCCAGGCGCCCGCTCGCCGTGCGGTTTGATGAGGCACGCCGTCAGTTAGAGCTCTCCGGATGGGAACTGGACCGAGTCGAGAGCAGTCACTATGTTTTTATGCGCGGAGGGGGAGCTGATCGTGCTGCCGTTCCGGCGCGGCCATCTGCTCGTGGTCTACACGCGCGAAATCCTCAAGCGCACTCGGGAGGCCGGTGATGACTGACGCCGAGTTACGGGAACACGCACACGCGATCATGCACCGCCCTTATCGCACGGTGATCGCGGGAAGCTCGGAGGAGGGGTTCCTGGCCGAGGCGCCGGAGCTTCCCGGTTGTATCAGCGCGGGCGAATCGGAAGATGAGGCGCGTGCGAACCTGCGCGAAGCGATGACCGGCTGGCTGATGTCCGCCCTCGCTCGCGGGCTGCCTGTGCCCGATCCCGAACTGACGCGAACGTCCCACTAGCGCCTCGTGCTCGTGCGCCCCGGTAGACGAGAATCGCTCTACCGACGCGCTGCCGAAAACGCGCTCCGGCGAGATCATGCGCCGCCTACCACGCGACAGAGCACAGCGCCTGCAGCCCGATCAAGGTGACTCGCAATCGCTTATACGCCGGATCGTCTACCGCAATGCGCTCCTCCCGCGGACCTGCCTCAACCTCTACCGTGTCCTGCCAATTGCGGGCCACTTTGGACGAGCCATGCGTCAGGGCGGCGTGCCAAACGGCAGCGCGGTGATCATGGCGCACCGTTCGTGTGTCACCGCGGAGCGGGATGATCGGATCGGGTGCTCTCACGTCAGTGCCAGCGGGGTCTCATGCGGCCGTCACCCAACCCCGCCCTCGCTCCGAAAGCCAGCCGCCTGCCACGCGCCGAGACCGTTGTTGAGATTCAGCAGCGGCCCCGCGAACCCGGCTCGCTCCAAGAGTGAGAGCGCCGTCGCCGCCCGTTCGCCATGTCCACAGTACGCGAGGATGGGACGATCCCGCGGCAGCCGGTCCAGCTCCTGGCCCAGCCGGCCGAGGGGAATGTGGAGCGCCTCGGGTATGTGGCCCGCGGCGAACTCGCCCGGCTCGCGGATATCAAGGACGAGCGCGCCGCCCAGCACGGCGCCGTGGGCCGCGTCCGCGTCGACGAGAACACCCGACACAACCGGCAAGCCGGCTGCTTCCCAGGCCACCAGCCTGCCGGCCAGGTACCCGGCAAATCGTTCGTAGCCCACGAGCAGCGATTCGTCCACGACCTGCCGCAGGGGCTCACCGTCGGTCACGAACAGCAGCGGCGTCTCCGGCGGTACGAGCCAGCCAAGCCAGGTCGCGTAGGCGTCGCGGAAGGTGTTGCTCACGGCGCCAGGAATGTGCCCCGCCGCATAGGCTTTTTTTGAGCGGACGTCCACGACCAGCGCCAGCTGGCGGGCGGTGTCAAACTCGTCCGGCGTCAATGGCGGCGGTGGGATGATCTCCCGGCGCAGGCGTGGCCCCGCCTGGTTAACCGCCCGCAGGCGGAAGAAGTAGGCCGGTGCCGCCGGGAAGGACACGGGGAAAGTGCGCACGAACGTCTCTTCGTCCGGAATTGCGAGGAGCGGATTCGTCGCCCGCTCACGTCCGAGCGTCGACGTGCGCTCGCCGCCCCCGCCGGCGGAGCAGAACGAGCCGCCGCCGTGGGTCGGATAGAGCAGCGTGTCATCGGGCAGCGCCGCAAACGCCTGTTGAAGGGTGCGGTACTGCGCACGCGTGAGCGGCTCGGTCTGGTCGGGAGCGATCAGGTCGGTTCGGGCCGCGCCACCCACCATCAGCGACCCACCGCTGAAGAGCGCGGGCGGTCCCGCTGGTGCATGGACCACGTAACTGAGGTGCTCCGGCGTGTGACCAGCGGACGCGATCACCTCCACCTCACAGCCGGCGAGGCGCAGGCGAGCACCAGTCTTCACTGGATGGTGGGGGAAGCGCGCCGCCGCGCCTTCGGGGAGGTACAGCTCCCGCACCCCCGCAGCGGCGGCCTCACGGCTGCCGGAGACGAAGTCCGCATGCAAGTGCGTCTCGAAGGCGCTGGCGATCTGCCATCCCCGCGCATCAGCCGCGGCCAGGTAGCGGTCGAAGGACCGGTCAGGGTCAATCAGCAGCGCCGTGCCCTCGCCGAGTTCGACGAGATAGGAGCTATTGCCGAGTCCCTCGTGGACAAAGGGAATCACGTTCATAGAGGAGCCTCCCTACGGGGTGCAAGTGTCCGGGCGGCGACGACGCCCGAGAGGATGGTGAGGACCGCGACCGCCTGAATCGCCGTGGCAAAACCAAAAGTGTCGGCGATCGCTCCGGCAGCCAAGGCACCGACCATCGCCCCGGCGTCGCGCCAGAAGCGGTACACGCCCAGTGAGGTCGAGCGCGCCTCCGGATGGACCGCATCGCCGATCGCCGCCAGGAGAGTGGGATAGACCATCACCGTCCCCAGACCCAGCAGACAAAGGCCGGCGAGCCACACGGCGAATCCGGAGCCGGCGCCGATCAGCGCGATTGCAAGGCCCTGCACGACCATGCCAGCCACGATCAGCGGCTTCCGCCCGACGAGGTCGCTGACCCAGCCGGTCCCCAGCTGCAACCCGCCCCAGACGAACGGATACGCTGCGGCCAAGAGCGCGATCCGCTCCAGCGTCAGCCCCCGCGATGCAAAAAAGAGTGGGAGGATGCCCCAGGCGAGGCCATCGTTCAGGTTGTTGACGAAGCCCGCCTGCGTAATGCCGAACAGCCGCGGCTGGCGCCACGTCGTTTCGGCGAAGCTTCGACGCAATGACGTCGGTGCGGACTGCGCCTGATGAGCCGCCGCCTCAAGCCGCACGAACGGCGCGGTGTCGCGCACGAACAGCACGCTCAGCGCCAGCCCTGCCGAGGCAAAGGCGATCCCCAAATAGAACGGCTCAGGCCGCAGGCCGGCGCGCTCGGCGATGATGCCAGAAAGCAAGGCCGCGCCCGCGACGGAGAGGTAGCCGGCCGACTCGTTCAGACCCAGCGCCAGGCCGCGCCGGCGCGGCCCCACGAGGTCAATCTTCATATTGACGGTCATTGACCAGCAGAGGCCCTGGTTCAGGCCCAAGAGCACGTTCGCGGCCACCACCCACGACCAGGCCGGCGCCCAGATAATCAGCAGCGGCACAGGCAGGCCGCAGAGCCAGCCGGCGATCAACAGCGCGCGGCGCGTGAAACGGCTGGAGAGCCGTCCGGCGAAGAGATTGGCCAGGGCCTTGCTCAGCGCAAAGGTGGCAATGAAGGAAACAGCGACGGTCTTGGAGGTGATGCCGAACTCTGTCTCGGCCAGGGCGGGCAGGATGGACCGCTCCAGCCCGACCATCCCGCCGACGAAGGCGTTGACGAGCACGAGCAGCCAGAACTGCCGCGCATTGGCGCGCAGGCCGAGCTGCGCCACCGGCCTGGGCGGTGTGACGGAGCCGACGCCGGCCGAGTCATGTACGTCGCGGAGCGTCATACAGGCTTTGTACCGGAAAGGGCGAGGTAGCCGAGGTACGGGACCGCGTGCCGCATCTTGGACATCAGCCACACCATCCGCTTGAGGTAGGTCACGCGCGCCAGCGCCTGCCCGATCACGCGCGCGCTGTTGGCGAGTCCCCCGTCGCGCAGGAAGCCCGCGGGCGTCATCATCTCGAACGGCGGCCCCGTCGTCACCTCGACGGCCGCGAGCCTCACCTCCCGATAGATCTGGAGCCAGTCGTCGCGCGTGTCGAAGGTCATGCCGGGGCAGATTTCGCCGGGGAAGACCTGTCGTGCGCGCGGCGTCGGCGCCGTCCGTCAGAGGAACTCGGTCGCCAGCACGCGCCCGCCCGACCGGCAGACGCGCACCAGCTCGCGCGCCGCCCGCGGCCGGTCGACGAACATCGTCACCGCCTCGGCGAGCACGCGGTCAAAGCTGCCATCCGCGTACGGCAGCGCCGTGATGTCGCCACGCTCGACGCGCACACGGTCGTCTTGACCGGCGGCGCGCACGGTCGTGCGGGTCCGCTCCAGCATCAACGGCGCGATATCAACCGCCGTCACCCGGCTGCCGAAGCGGCGCGCGACTGCCACGGCCGTCGTCCCAACGCCACAGCCAACATCCAACACGACGTGCTCCGGCCGGAAGTCTCCGCGCCGCAGCAACGCCTCTGTCGCCTCACGCCCACCGGGATGAATTCCGCGCTTGCCGAGCACGGCCATCAGCGCATACGGGTCCAGTTCCTCGACCTGCACCGCCGTCAGGCGGGTCAATGTCGTCGCCGTCATCGGCGTCTCTCTTCCGCGACCGCCGCACAGGTTACGCTCAGTAGCTGAGTACGTTCGTTGCTTCGGCGGCGAGCTTCGCCGCCTCCGGCGGGGTCGTGAAGCGCGCGTTCTTGCCCACCAGATCGGCCTCGGCCACCCCACGGGCGACCGCACAGCCGCCTCAGACATGGATCTCGGCGCCGGCCGCCTTCAGCTTCGCGAGCAACTCCGTCAGGGGCGGCGTCGCCACGCCCTGAATCGCCTTCGCCACGCTGTCTTTCATCAGGAAGGCGGCGTCGGCGGAGAGCAAGATCTGGACGGTGTAGCCTGCTTCGACCGCGCCCGCACCAAAGTGGAAGGGCATCGTCGCCCGCGTCGGATCGTCTGGCCCATGGGTGCCGCTATAGAGCAGGGTTGTCATCATGTGCTCCTTTCTCCGTGGCCTCGTGTGGCTTGCGTGCGCGGAAGGTGACGCCGCGCGTCTCGAATTCCTTGGCATCGGACTCGTGCGGCGAGCCGGAGAAGACGTCAACCATCTCGCCCATCTCTACCTCAACGAAGCCCGCGCCGCGAACCACCGCTAGGTACTCCTCGACGAGGAGCGCGCCGGCGATTCAGCCGGTCCAGAGGTCAATGTCAGCCCTTGCATCGTCGGGCACCGGCAGCTGCACCATCACATCCGCGATCTGAAGCAACCCACCGGGCTTGAGCACGCGGAAGACCTCTCGGTAGACGGCATCTTTATCTGGGCAGAGGTTGATCACGCCGTTGCTGATCACGGCGTCCACACTGGCGTCCGCCACGGGTAGCTGCTCCGCGCGCCCCTCGCGGAACTCGATGTTGGTCAGACCAGCGGCCTCGGCGCCAATGCGCGCCTTCGCGAGCATCGCCGGTGTCATATCCACGCCGATCACGCGCCCCGCTGGCCCGACCTGGCGGGCGGCCTGCTGCGCGTCGAAGCCCGCGCCCGAGCCGAGATCGAGTACCGTGGCGCCGGTGGGCAGGTCGCCGAGACTGAATGGGTTGCCTACGCCGGCGAAGCTGTCCACGACCGCGGCCGGCGTGGCCGCAACGCGCGAATCCGGGTAGCGGAGCATCGCCGCGAGCGGCCGGCCCGTATGGAAGTGGAACCCCCGCTCCGGCACGGTCGCGACCGCGGTGTACTTCTCCTTGATGCTGCAGACGAGCGCCGCCACGTCCAGTCCGGGCGGTGCGACTCCGATCGGTGGCATCCTGTCCTCCTTCGACGGTTCAATCCCTGCCACGGGTGAGTATGCACGGCCGTGTATCATGCATGCTACGGGCAATTACGAATCATATTCAGGCGGAGAGGCGCATGACAGAGGTTAACCTGCACCAGCTGACCGTTCTCTGCGCCGTGGCGCGGCTCGGCAGCTTCACGCGCGCGGCGGAGGCGCTCTACGTCGGCCAGCCGACTGTCTCCCAACACGTCGCCGCGTTGGAGCGCCAGCTGGGCGTGCCGCTCGTGTACCGCGCGGGCCGGGGTGTGCGTCTCACGGAAGCGGGGCAACTGGCCGTGGACTACGGCGAGCGCGTCCTCCGCCTGATCGAGCAGCTCGGTGCCGGGATCGACGGTCTCAAAGGCATGACCACCGGCCGCCTCGTGGTGGGAGCGGGCCAGACGCCGGGCGATTACCTGTTACCGCGCGTGCTCGGTGAGTTCCGGCGCCGGCGCCCAGGTGTGAGTGTCGAATTAGAGATCGCCGGCACCGGCCGCGTGGTGGAGTGGCTCACCCGCCATGTTTACGACCTCGGCTTCCTCGGCGACCACGTCGTACACCATGACTTGGAAGTCGTACCGTTCGTGGAAGACCGCGTCGTGCTCTTTGTCGCCGTCGGTCACACGCTCGCCGGTCAGCGTGCCCTTGCGCTCGCTGATGTGCTCGCGGCGGGACTGATCGTGCGCGAGCCGGGGAGCGCCACGCGCGCCACGGGCGAGCGAGCGATCCGCGCGGCCGGCGTCGAGCCGGCGCCCGCGATGGAGCTAGGCAGCAACGAATCCGTGAAGCATGCCGTGCTTGCCGGCCTCGGAGTCGGGATGCTCTCCGCATATGCGATCGGCCTGGAGCGGGAGGTGGGCAGACTGGCGGTGCTCAATGTCGCGGAATTCGACGGACGCCGCATGCTCTACATCGCGCACCACCGCAAGAAACCGCTCACTCGGGCGCAGGCCGAGTTTGTGGCACTGGCGCGTGCAATGACGCCGGACGCCATCGCTGAACCCGCATGACACGTCCCACACCGCCAGCATCTCAGACGCCTCCTGTGAAGTTATGGTCACGTCCCGAGTCTTATGTCATGCAAGCAAATTCACACGCAAGAAAGCTTGACAGGCGCACGAATAAGAGAGACGATGCACATGTCGGGTGCCGTACCGTTCCCGATGCCGGTGTTAGGTGCTTTACCGTTCCTGATGCCAGTGTCGGTCACGCTCCTGTTCCCGATACAGACGCCGAGGAGCCGCAAGGTCCCTCGGCGTTTTGTTGTCTCTTGAAAGCTCATGCACTACCAGCCGTGGTGTGCGTGATTTGACGGGTCCGATCTTCGGTAGGCATGGGCGAACCGTCGCCATCTCTGGTGCGCATATACCTTTCGTTGACGCTCGTTCGGGACCATGCTATCGTTGAGGGAACAATAGAATAGCGCACCTCTCATCCAGAGCGGTGGAGGGAGTCGGCCCGATGAAGCCCGGCAACCGGCCCTGAGTTTCAGGGTAAGGTGCCAACTCCGCCCCGAGGATGCCAGTTCGGGGGAGATGAGAGGGGCGCGAACGGAAACGTACGCGCCTCTCTCTATGTCCCGGAGAGTGGCGTTTTTTTTGTCTCCCCGCGATACCAATTGCCTCCGAGGACTGTACGCGCGTGTCTGATATCGGCGTTCAACCCGTCACCTGGGATACCGACCACGTCCGTCTCCTCGACCAGACGCTCCTCCCCGGCGCGGAGACGTATCTGGCAATCCGCGACCATCACGCGATGGCGGAGGCGATCACAAACATGCGCGTGCGCGGCGCCCCGGCGATTGGCGTTGCCGCCGCCTACGGCATGGCGCTCGCCGCGCGAAATTCGCGGGCGGATACGCTCGATGCGCTCTTGCATGAGTTGGACGCGGCGGCGCACGAGTTGGGCCGCACGCGCCCGACCGCGGTGAACCTCTTCTGGGCGATCGAGCGGATGCAGGAGCGCGCGCGCCGCGCGCGCTCCGTGGACGAGTGCAAGGCGCTTCTCACCGCCGAGGCGTGCGCGATTGAGGCAGCGGATGTCGCATCCTGCCGTCGTATGGGTGCCTTTGGGGCAGAGCTTGTGCCGCAAGATGCGACGATTCTCACCCATTGCAACGCGGGTGCGCTGGCCACGGCGGGCTACGGCAGCGCGCTCGGCGTCGTGCGCGCTGCCTTTGCCCAGGGCAAGGTGCGCCAGGTCTTCGCGGACGAGACGCGGCCGTTGCTCCAGGGCGCGCGCCTCACCGCCTGGGAACTGACGCGCGATGGCATCCCCACAACATTGATCGCGGACAGCATGGCTGGCTCCTTCATGCGCCGGGGCGCGATCTCGTGCGTCGTCGTCGGCGCGGACCGGATCGCGGCCAACGGCGATGTGGCGAACAAGATCGGCACCTATCAGGTCGCCGTGCTCGCTAAGGAAAACGGCATCCCCTTTTATGTCGCCGCACCCACCAGCACGCTCGACCTCGCGATCGCGAGCGGTGATGAGATCCCGATTGAGGAGCGCAGCCACACGGAGATGCGCGGCTTCGGCGGCGTGCGCACCGCGCCGGACGCGGTCAGCATTGCCAATCCCGCCTTCGACGTGACGCCCGCGCGCTACGTGACCGCGATCATCACCGAGAACGGCGTCGCGCGGGCGCCGTTTGAACCCGCGCTGCGTCAGCTTGTTCTTCTTCAAGAAGGAGTGCGCGCATGAGCAAGGCGCGTGTCGGCGTCCTCGGCGGTAGCGGCTTCTACGAGATGGAGGGCCTGCGCGAGATCGAGCAGGTGCATGTCAGCACGCCCTTTGGCTCACCAACGGACCCGTTCACCGTCGGCACGCTAGAGGGTGAGCGCGTCGCCTTCCTCCCCCGCCACGGTGCGGGCCACCGCTTCTCGCCCACCGAACTGCCGGTGAAGGCGGCGATCTGGGCGCTGAAGTCGCTCGGTGTGGAGTACATCATCTCCGTGAGCGCCGTCGGCAGCCTGCGCGAGCGGATCGAGCCGCTCCACCTCGTGATCCCGGACCAGGTGATTGACCGCACGCGCATGAGGGAGAACACCTTCTTCGCTGGTGGCGTGGTCGCCCACATCGGCTTCGCGGACCCCTTCTGCCCCAACCTCTCCCAGACGCTCTATGATGCCGCGCGCACGACCAACGCCGTGCCCCACAAGGGCGGCACGCTGATCGTGATGGAGGGGCCGGCCTTCTCCACGCGCGCGGAATCTGAGATGTACCGTACCTGGGGCGCGGACATCATCGGCATGACCGCACTGCCGGAAGCAAAGCTCGCGCGCGAGGCAGAGATCTGCTACGCCACGCTCGCCTGCGTCACCGACTACGACGTCTGGCACGAGTCCGAGGAAGACGTCGGCGTCGAGCTGATCATCGCCAACCTGAACAAGAACGTGGACACCGCCAAGCAGGTGCTGCGCGCGGCACTGCGATCCTTGCCCAAGCGCGAGGGCTGCCCCTGCCCGGACGCGCTCGCAACCGCGATCATCACCAACGCCGCCTCGATCCCGGAAGCGGTCAAGCGCGACCTTGCGCCGATCATCGGCCGCTATCACGCCCACGGTGGAACAC
>Ga0136611_10001621_pt1 | contig 15690 bp, 19 predicted proteins | sample AntDrymUQ2232306_2_FD_106645 | JGI IMG/M metagenome (GOLD analysis project Ga0136611, IMG submission 106645) | Polar desert sand microbial communities from Dry Valleys, Antarctica - metaG UQ223 (23.06) | ecosystem: Environmental > Terrestrial > Soil > Desert | place: Antarctica: Dry Valley...
CCTCCGCCTCCGCCGCGCGGCCGTTCTTCGCGCGGCTTGGCTTCGTTGACGGTGAGGCGGCGGCCTTGGAACTCGGCGTTGTTCATGGCCTGGATGGCCGCTTCGACGCCGTCGGACATTTCGACGAAGGCGAAGCCGCGCGAGCGGCCCGTTTCGCGATCCATGATGATCTGCGCTTTGACGACCGTGCCGAACTGGCCGAAGGCCTCGAGCAGGTCTTCGTTCGTCGTGCCGAAGGGCAGGTTGCCCACGTACAGGTTCTTGACGCTCATGCGAGATCCTCGGGGTCGGCGAACTCGCACTCGGTTCGGCCGCCCGGACAGACGGAGGGGTAGCCGGTCACCGGCACCCGCGGGGGGGGATTGGAGGAGGTGCGGATTCGCAGGAACGTTCCGGCCCGACCGCGCGAGATGCTCGTTGCGGATGTGAGGCAGCATGGATTGCAAAGCGACATGCCAAAACTCATCGCGACCCGATCCGCTCGACACCGGATGAAGCTCGACGCCGACGCCACGTTTCAGCTCTGACCTCCGACCCATCCGGTGCCATCCCGGATGATTTCCGAACTATAACCGCCGCCTCGCGAAAAGAAAGTCGGATTCGCCGGAATTTCGGACGGGGCGTTCCACTGTTCTCGGGCAGGGTCGATCGAACACAATCCCGATGCGGTGAAAGCGATGCGGCCCTTCGCGATCGGCTCCGCCGCGCCGGGTTTCCCCTCCGCGAGTTCCAAGATCAGGAGCGCAAGATTGCCGTTGAGATGGGCGCGCAATCCGACGAAAGAAGTCGTGAGGCGCGGGTTGATCTCAATGGCCACATCGCGAGCGCGATCGGGATCGTCATCGAGCATCACGTCGACTCCGACATATCCGAGTAATCCGGGGATGCCTGCGAGTGCGATCCGGCCGAGTCGCGCCGCACGAGTTGCGAGCTGAGGGGCGACGGGGAGGCCGCCGCCGCAGTAGCGGAATGCACCGTCGTCCGAGATGCACTGGAAAGCGGGCGGCAGGGAGATGATCCCATTCGGCGACGCGACAAAGCCGATGCTCGCGGATAGGCCCGCGATGACTGGTTGGGCAATCCACGCGTCGCCGAGTCCGCCGAACGCGTCCCCGCATTCGACGATCCGCATCCCTTCGGAACCGGCTCCGTCGCGGCGCTTCACCACGCATGGGAACGAACTGGGCGGCGCGGGGCACAGCGCCGTCTCCGGTGTCGGAACCCCCCGCGCCTTCCAGTGCCGGAACAGCGCGAACTTATCCGAAGTCAGCGCGATCGCTCCGGGCGACGGGCCGAGCAATCGGCCGCCGACGCGGAGGACTTCCTCCGCGAGTTCCAGCAGCACCCCGTCGGTCTCGGGCGCGATCACGAACGACCAGTCGGCTTTCGCAGCCAACGTCCCGAACTCCTCCGGCGAACCGGTCAGCACTTCGACGTCGGGGATCGCCGCGAAGTCCGCGCGGATCGCCTCGAACATCGCGCTCCCTTCGACGAAGAGCGAATGTTCCGGCGAGGCGGGGTCGCGGCCGATGCCGTGGGCCGTGATGTGTTCGTACAGGAAGATGCGGGTCATGCCGGAATGATACGCGGCCGCAGGGGAAGTCCCCTGCGGCCGCGCGATGTTCCCCCGTTCGCATCAGCGCGGCGGAATTTGCAGGATCGGCGTCGTCGGTCCCGAGAGTGCCGGCGGCGTCGCGGGGACGGGCGGTTCGATCGCCGCAGCGCCGGGTCGCTTCGGGATCGTCAGACTGCCGTTCGGCTTGAAGGTCGCCGGGCCTTCCGGAGTCGGGCTGAGCGATGTCGGCAGGACGCCGGGAACGGCTATCCCCGAATTGCCCGGCGCCGATTGCCAGTTCTGCCACGTCCGCGTCGCGCTCGGTGCCGGCTGGCCCGCGTCCGTCCGCTGCTTCGGCATCGAGACCGGTGGCGGGAGCAATTCGGGCATGGATCCATTCGGGACCGCCGTGTCCGGTTGCTGGCCGCCCGACATCGTGGCCGGCGGAGTCACGCCGAGGACGTCGGCGGGATGCTCGCGGAGTTTGATCGCGGCGTTGAGGGCGCGGAAGTGATCGGCCGCCTTCTTCTGCACGAAGGCCGGCAGCGGGCCTTCGGCGATGTTCACGTTGTTGTAACTCTGGATCGTCCCCTTGACGTACTCCAAGCGGGCGAGGGCCGCGTTGTAGTTGGCCAAACCGCGGTACTGCTCCGAGATGGCCGTGGCCAAGTCGCGCTGGCTCTGGATCAGGCCGTTGAGCTGGCCGATGAAGTCTTCGCCGGGGATCGTGCCGAGGCGGGTTTCCTGCTGGCGGACGACTTCCTTGAGGGCGTTCTTGCGGGCCTCGTTGATGCTGTTCGTGGCGTAGCCGAGTTCCATCTGCCGGAGGGCATCGACGATGCCTTCGAAGGTCTTGCGCTCCGAGTCGCGGAGCTGCTCGTAGCTCTTCCAGAGGGAGAGCTGCGACTGGCGCGTCAGGGCGTTGGCATCGCGGAAGCCGATGGGCATGTCGAGCCGCAGGCCGACCTGCCAACTGTTGAACTGATTCTCGCCGAGGCTGCCGAGCGAACTTCCCAGACCGGCGTTGAGGGCGTTCACGTCGTAGCTCGTGAAGAAGCGGGCGTCGGGCATCCGTTGCTGCTTCTGGTTCAGCAGGTCGAGCTGGCGGGCTTTCACTTCCTGCCGGGCGATGAGCAGCTCGGGTCGCGTCTGGAGCGCTTCCTGGTAGACCGTGTCGATGTCCGGCGTCAACAGGGCTTTCACCGGGGCGTCGGTCGGCGAGAAGACGGTGCCGTCGGCCGACTTCATGCCGAGGAGGCCGCGGAGGTTGCGATCCGCATCGAGGACTTGCTGGCGGGCGTTGATGACCTGCTGGCGGAAAAGCCAGTACTGGGCCTCGGCCTGCTCCTTGAGGTACGGGGCGCCGGTGCCGGCGCGGGTGCGCTGTTCGAGCTTCGTGTAGAGGCCGAACGACTGTTCCAAGCCGACTTCCTGCGCGTACTTGTTGTAGTAGGCCGCGTAGAGGTTCCAGTAGGCCTGCTCGACGTTGAAGAGGAGCTGGTTCACTTGGGAATCGAACTGCGAGCGGGCCTGCTCGGAGCGGACGCGCGAGACCAAGATCCCTTCCGAACCCGAAGCGCCCGACGGCCGCAGGCCGGGGATGAGCACGCTGCCGGGGTGCGCGTTGAGGAGCTGGTTGGCCTCGACGCCGAAGCCCTGGAGCAGCGGCTGTTCGAAGATGAACTGCACCCGCGGGGTGTACGACGTGGTGAGCGCGATGAACTGGCTGTTCGTCGGGGCGCTCGCCAAGTTCAGGTAGTTCATGCTCAGCGTGATGCCGGCCATCCCCCCCGTCGGCAGCGGCTTGGCCAGCGTACTCGTGAGGGCCGCGGAGTCGCCGTTCGAGAAGCTCTGTTGCAGGCTGAGGGTCGCCTGATCCTGCTTCGCCCACGTCATGCTGGAAATCCAGCGGGCGTCGAATTTCGACAGCGACCGCTCGACTTCCGCCTGCGTGATGGCCGGGTCGAGCACGAAGGCCCGGATCGTATCGGTGCCGGTCGTCCCGCGTCCGTTGAACGTCGTGAGCTGGAGGGTGTCCGTGCCGTTGAGGCCTTGGCTGCCGGTGTTCCCTTGCTCGATGGCGATGGCGAACGCTTCCTTCAGACTCAGCGGCCGGAGCTGGCGCTTCGAGTCGGTCGCCGTGCCGGGGCGGATGCTCCCCCCGACGGGCGGCGGGACGATCGGGTCGTGCGGGTGCGTCTCCAGCGTCGGCGGGATGTTCGGCCGCTTGGCCTCTTTCCAATCCGCCGGTTCGAGAAAGAGTTGATGCTTGCACCCCGCCAGCCCGAGGCCGGTGAGTGCGATCAGCCCGCCCGCGATCCGAGACTTCCAGCGAAGCTTCCGCATTGTGCCGCCCCCGTCCATTGTGCGATCCGGCCGTACCCCCACGGCCCGATCCCGCAAAGCGTCCCATCGCTTATCGGCATCGGATCGTGCGGAATTTAGCGAACTTGCCGGTTGGGCCGAAGGATTTCAAAGTCCCGCTCGGAACTTGGAGAGATTGGTTCAAGTGGGTTGTCGAGTGACGAACGGCGACCGCCGAATATTCTGACTCCATGGACGAAACTCCCGAACCGCAGCGATTCCCACTCGCGCGCAAAACCGCCCGCTTCGCGAAGGTCGCCCGGCTGAACTGGCTCGAACGCCATCAGCACGGCTTCAACTTCGCGATCCACATGCTCGGCATCCCGCTGGCCATCGTCGGGCTGATCCTCCCCTTCTTCGTCGAGTGGTACTGGGGCGCGGCCGCGTTCGTCCTCGGCTATCTGCTCCAGTGGAGCGGCCACCTCGTCGAAGGGAACGATGTCGGCGAGATGATCCCCGTCAAAAAAGCGCTCGGTCTGCGGACGGTCGCCGTGGCGCCCCGCTACGCGCCGAAGCCCGAATGACCCGCGATCCCATCGCCGAGACGCGGCTCTGGATCGGGCGCATCGTCATCGGTCTGAACCTCTGCCCGTTCGCCCGCCGCGTTTTCGAAGGCGGCAAGATCCGCTTCGTCCTCTCGGAAGCGACCGGTCCCGGCGCGCTGCTCGCCGATTTGGAAGTGGAGCTGCGACGGCTCGTCGCGGAACCGATCGAAGTCGTCGAGACGACGATCCTCATCCACCCCCACGTTTTGCAGGACTTCCTCGACTACAACGACTTCGTCGGCGACGCGCGCCGCCTGCTCGACCGGCCGGAATACGAGGCCGTCGTCCAGATCGCGGACTTCCATCCGCAGTACCGATTCGCAGGCGCGCGACCGAATGCCGTCGAGAACCACACGAACCGTTCGCCGTATCCGATGCTGCACTTGCTCCGCGAAGAGAGCGTCACGCGGGTCGCCGAAAACCTGGAATTCTTAGAAGGGATTCCGGCCCGGAACGTCGCGGCGCTACGAAAATTGGGAAGGGTGCGACTTCAAAAACTTTTGGACGCGACGGCAGAAGAATAAGCGAGGGCGACGGTCGATCGGACGGGGGTCGCTCCACCGCACGCCGCCGACGAAATCTACACGCGAGGCGGATGCGCCCTAAGATGGGCCTCGTCGTCTCCCCGCGGCGGAGTTTGGCGCATGCCCCCTTGGAACGGTTTGATGGAACGCCTGCGCCCGCGGGCGTACGGTCGCCGCCCGCCGCTCATCCTGATGAACGGCTTGGCCGAGCAGCACGAATCGTGGTTCCGCAACCGCCGCTTCTGGGGCCGCTACTTCGACGTCTACGCCCCGCAGATCATCGTCTACGACGGCGACGCCCTCCACGAGCGCATCGCCGCCAAAGAGCCGGTTTCCGTCGAATACTTGGTCGAGCAGTTCCGCACGTTCATGACGCAATTCGTGCAGAATGCGCCCTACCACCTCGTCGCCAGCAGCCTCGGCGGCAAGGTTGCGGTCGAACTCGCCGCGAAGTACCCGGCGCTCGTGAGCCGCATCGTGCTGCTCTGCCCCTCCGGGATGGGCGATCAGGAGCAGTTGCCGATCATCGACGGCGTGGTGCGCGGCGACATGCACGGCATGGTGAAGAGCGTGTTCCACCAGCGGCGCTTCGTGGACCGCGACATCGTGAAGTACTACAAGGCCAAAATCGCCAACCGGAAGTGGAAGACCGGCCTGCTGCGCACGGTGCGGGGCACGCTCGATCACACCGTCCGCGAGAAGCTCAAGGACGTGAAGGCCCCCACTCTCTTCGTGACCGGCGAATACGACCGGGTCTGCGACCCGAAGGTCGCGGCGGAGGCGGCACGGGAATTGCCGCACGGCCACTTCATCGAACTCCCGAAGTGCGGCCACGCCCCGCAGATCGAAAAGCACTGGCTCGTCAATAGACTGGTGCTGCACTTCCTGACGTCCCCGAAACCGACCGCGAACCCGAAGTGGAGCCAACTGCTCCTCGCCAAACCGAGCCGAGTCGCCAAATGACCCCCAAACCCGCCGCCGGACGCAAAGCCGCCCTCAGTTCCGTCTCCCCGGACTGGTGGCTGATGTCGAAGAAGTTCCTCCGGCACGGGACGAGCATCGCGTCGTTTTCGCCGAGCCAGCGCTTCCTCGCGCGCAAAATCATCTCGGGGATCGACTACGACAAGGCCAAGTGCATCGTCGAACTCGGCGCCGGCACCGGCCCGGTCACGGCGCAGCTCTTGGCGCGCGCCAAGCCGCACACGAAGGTCATCGTCGTCGAACTCGACCCCGATTTCTGCATCCGCCTTCGCCAAAAGTTCCCCAACGCCGACATCGTCGAAGGAGACGCGGCCAAGCTCGAACAGCTCCTCGCCGACCGCGGCATCCCCGCCGTCGATCACGTGATTTCGGGATTGCCCCTGCCGTCGTTTCCCGCGCCGCTGCGGGACGCCATCCTCGCGAGTTCCGCGAAGGTGCTCACGCCCGACGGCACGTTCCGCCAGCTCACGAACATGCCGTACATCTACTGGAAGCTCTATAAGCGCTATTTCGACGAGGTGAAGTTCAAGTTCGTCCCGCTGAACATGCCGCCGGCGGGCGTTTACTTCTGCAGGGGCTACAGCAAGCCGCAGGCCTGATTCCCTCGGGTGCGCCAAAGTTCTCTGGCACTTTTGGGCGGGATGGGCGATTGTGGTGCTTTCCCCCCGGCAGGATGCCTCCTATGTCCGACACCGCATCCCCCGAAACCGCCTTCCAACGCCTCGTCGTCGAGCAGGCGCTCGCCTTGGCCCGCGAGGTCGAATCCGCGGCCGGGGCCGCCCCGCACGGCCGGATCCTCGACCGCTGCGAGGGGCTCCTGCTCACGCGGGGCCGGGACTTCCTCCTCGACGTCCTCCAAGGGATGGCCCAGCACACCGCCGACGAGGCGGTGAAAAAAGGGGATCCCGGACTTGCGACCGCGGCCACCGCCTGCGCCACAAAGGGACCGCGCCGCGCACGGTCGTGACGGCCCTCGGCCCCATCGCCGTCCGGCGCGTCCACTTCACCTGCTTCGCCTGCGGCTTGGGCCGCCATCCCGCCTACGCCATCCTCGGCATCGACGGCCACCTCACCACCCAAGCCATCCGGTTGGTCTGCTTGGCCGGCGGGCAACGCCCGTTCGGCAACGCCGCGATGCTCTTGAAGGAACTCTGCGGCTGGCGCATCAGCGACGAACTCGTCCGCCAAATTTGCCACGCCGAAGCGGATCGCATCGCGGCTTGGCGCGCGGATCCACAGACTCCGGCCGGGCCCCCGATCCCGCCGACCGAGTTCCAGGTCGACGCCACCAAGGTGAACACCTTCACCGGCTGGCGCGAAATGAAAATCGGCGTATTCGCCCGGCGTTCGCTGCATGACCGCCAGAATTCGTTGGTGCACCCCACCGCATCCCAGGGGTTCCGCTGCGCTCCACCCCTGGCTACCGTCTGTGATCCCGTGGGACCGGCAAAAAATGGATGGTTATTGCGGATTTCAGACTGCAATCCCCGGTGACATCGCCCTTCTTCCAATCCGAAATCCGCAATCCCAAATCCGAGTTTGAACGATGCTCGTCGGAAAACAAGTCCGCGTCCGGAGTGCGAAGAACCGGCTCGTGCCGCTCTACCTCAATCCCGATTCGGGCGAGTACCTCGCAGCCGCACGGCAGTTGATCGCGGTCTATCGCAAGGCACCGGGCCGGACGCGAGGCGAGATCGACGAGGACTTGAATGCGATCCTCGGCGAAGGGCCGGCGGCGCTCATCCACGAGGGGCTGGCGAAGCTGCTGGAAGATCGCTGCGAGTTCGAAGTCGCGTCGGAGCTGACGCCCGATAGCCTGCGCGAAGCGGTCTTCGAAGCGGCGGCGCACCACCGGGCCGAAGCCGCGAAAGCCGGTCTCCCCTTCGATCGCGCGGCAGTCCTCGCCGAAGTCTCGAAGCAACTCGCGATCGCCCCGGAGTCCGTGGACCGCGGGCTGTTCGCCGATCTCAAGGCCGAACAGCGCGTCCTGACCTTCGACGATTGCTCGCCCGAGTTCCTCCTCAACCGCTACAATGTCGCGCTCGCTCAAGCGCTGCTCCTCCGCAGCACCGGAATGGAGGTCCGCGTCTGGGGCGAAACTCCGGCACGCTTCCGCCAACTCTTCCGCGCCGTGAAATTCCACAAACTCATCGCGGCGATCCGCAGCACCGATGGCAACAGCTACACCCTCACGCTCGACGGGCCGCTCTCGCTCTTCTCCTCGACGCAGAAGTACGGCTTGCAGCTCGCGCTCTTCCTCCCGGCGATCCTCCACTGCAAGGCCTACGAGTTGAAGGCCGACGTGCGCTGGGGGGCCGAGCGCGTCACCAAAACATTCGCGCTGACCGCCGCCGACGGGTTGAAATCCCACCTGCCCGATTTCGGTGTCTACACCCCGCGCGAGATCGGCCACTTCGAACAGAACTTCCGCGACAGCGTCGAAGGCTGGATTCTCGAAAGCGACCCGGCTCCCCAGACGCTCGAAGGTTCGACCTGGGTGCCCGACTTCACGCTCACGCACACCGGCAGCGGCAAATCGATCTTCGTCGAAGTCCTCGGCTTCTGGCGGAAGATGAATTTGGAATCCCACTACAAGCGGCTGAAGCGCTGCCTGCCGGGGAAGTTTCTCCTCGTGATTTCGGAAGCCTACCGCGCCGACGAAGTCGAAGAGTTGACGCTGGGCGATGAGGTGTACCGGTACAAGCGGACGCCCTCGGCGAACGAGGTGGCGCGGATCGCGGGGAGCTTGCTGGGTGTGTCGAAGGGGAAGAAATAGTCGGGTGCCCTCATCAGGGGGTGGGCTTACGCCTCCGGCGGAACCACCGGATCAATTCCTTGACCACCTGCACGGTCACGACGGTGATCACCGTCCAAAGCCCGATAAATAATCCGCCGAGCAAGGAATGCGTCAGAGCGCGCGTCCTTTCGTCGGCGACTTCCGCTGCCTCGTCTTCCGCTTTGTACGCGGCGACGCTGGTGCGCCACTTCTCGGAGTTCAGTTTGGAGCTACCGCAACGCCGGCAGATGCCTGCGGGGTACTGCTCCGAACTTTGCCTTGCGCACACGACGTGAACGGGCCCTTCGCATTCGGGGCAAAAGGCCCCATCGCGAATTCCGATCAGGGGCTGCTGACAGACACCGCACGGAGCTCCGGCCAGATGAGGCATCGGCCTCTCCCATCGCGATCATCGATCTGAAGATAGTAACCCGCGCGCCGCCAAGCGGGGCAGCAATTCATCCAATACTTTCGCGATCCTGCGGTGATTGTCGTGCAGCAGGATCACATCGCGCGGCCGCGCCAGCGCCGCGGTTTCCTCGGCGCAGCGCGCGGCGTCCGCTTCGTCGCGGCAGCGCCAGTCGTTCGTATCGACGGACCAATTCACCAATTGCACTCCCGCGCTCCGCGCGGCGAGGATCACGCCGGGGGTGACCCGGCCCAGGGGTGGGCGGAACTCGGTCGGGGTCACGCCGATGCAGTCTTCGACCGCATGCTGGCAGAAGCGGATTTCGTCGCGGACGGCACGGTAGCTCAGGAAACCGAAGCGCGGATGCGTCAAACTGTGGTTGCCGATGCGGTGTCCGGCGGCGTGAATTTGCCGGAGTGTGGAGCGGTGCTGCAAGACGAACCGGCCGACGACAAAGAAGGTCGCGCTGATGCCGAACTTGGCCAACCGGTCGAGCACGAGCGGCGTGAAGTTCGGACTCGGCCCGTCGTCGAAGGTGAGTTCGACGCGCGATTCGGACGCCGGCAAGCGGCGTCGGACGAATCCGCCGTCTGATAAGTGCCGCAGCGGACTCACGCGCCGGGCTAGCGGGGGGTGCGCCGCCATCGCGTCTCCCGCGCTCGGAAGACTCCCAGCGTCAAGAGCGCCAACCGGCATACGAGCCAGAGGCTGCGGAACCCCGGCCAGCGGACGCCGACGCACCGCATCGCATCGGCGTAGATCGCCGCCGTGATGCCGGTGAGGATCGCCACCCACATCACCAGCCACATTTCGCCCGCGGCGATTGCGGCCGCGAGCGCGAGCATCAGATGGACGAGGATCACCGGTTTGCTCGCGAACCAACGTCCGGCGCCCGGAACCATAAGCGAGGCGCGCCAGCGGCGGCGCTGCCCGAGGAACGCATCCTCGCGGGGAGGCGCGTCGCATGTCACGCACTCGCCGGCCGCGAAGCGGATCGGCACGCGGTGCCGGCGCAGTTCGGCGGCGTACTCGGCATCTTCGGCGAGGCCGACGGCCGACCACGGATACCGTTCGAGGACTTCGCGGGAGAAGAGCATTCCCGTCCCGCGAAGTGGAGGGGAGCGGCCCAGCCGATCGGCCGCGCTCGCCATGCGGTTGTCGATGGCCGCGCCGACCGCCGCGACGATGCCAACCGCACTGCTCGGCCGGCGCGCCGACACGACCGCACACTGCACGACCCGCGCCCCATCCGCGAGTTCGGCATCGAAGCGCTTCGGCAGTCCTGGCGACATCCGGCAGTCGGCATCGAGGATCAGCACGGCATCGGGCCTCGTCGGCAGAATCGCCGCCAAGCCGAAGGCCAGCGCGTGACCCTTCCCGCGCAGCGGCGAGCCACTCCGAACGAGGCACTCCGCACCGGAGCGCCGCGCGATGGCTTCGGTCGCGTCGGTGCAGTGATCGGCCACGACCCAAACGGTGCGGAGGTGGACGGGGTAATCGGATTCGGAAATCGACGCGAGGGCATTCGGCAGCTCGACCGCCTCATCGTGGGCGGGAATGAGAATGGCGATGCGGTGCGAGGGGATGCGGGCGGGCAACCGGCTCGGGAACCGTCCGAAGATGGCCCCGAGGGCGTAGTAGAAGCACGCGGCCGTCGCCGGCAGCACGAAGAGCAGCAGTACCGCCCCCACGGCCATTCCGCACCCCGCAATCCGATGTCCGCAGTCGGATACCCCGCGCGAGGCCGCACGGCGACGGGAGTTTCTACAAACGGAGCGGAAAACACCCCTCGGCGAAACCGCAGCGCCCCGCTATGATGACGCTTCGACTTTCCGGCAATCCGTTTGGGGACGACCATGGCGAAGGGTAAAGAGGCCCGCGGGATCATCAAGCTGCAAAGCTCCGAGAGCAGCCACTGCTACTTCACGCAGAAGAACCGCAACAACAGCAAAGAGCGGATCTCGCTCAAGAAGTACGACCCGATCCTCCGCAAGCGCGTCATGTACAAGGAAGCCGGCAAGCTGTAACCGACACGAGGGAGTACGAAAAAAGGAACGCCGCCCATTCGGGCGGCGTTCCTTTTTGTGGCCCTGACGGGCGACGACTACTTCTTGAACTCGACCTTGGCGTCGGTGATCGTCTTCTTGCCGTCCTTCTCGGAGACGGTGCCGGTGACCTTCGCGTCCTTCGGCCCCTGGCAGATTTCGCCGTGGTATTCGGCCTTGGCGCCCTTGTCGTCGAGGTAGTACTTGATTTCCTTCTTCTCGTCCTTGGCGTCCTTCACGACGAGGACGTTGCTGCAGGTTTTCGTTTCCTTCAGCTTGCACTTGCCACAGACCAGCGACCCTTCGAGAGTTTCGGTCTTGCCTTCGGCGGGCTTCTTGGCGTCGGGCTTCTTGTCTTCGGCGAAGGCCGGAGCGAGCACGAGCGCGAATGCGCCGACCAGGAGCAGATTGCGGATCATCGAACGACCTCAGAGAGTGTAAGGAACATCCGAAGTTTAGATGTCCGGAGAGCGGAAAGCAATAGGCACGTTGACGGATTGTTGCGGCGGGCCTACTATTCGTCTTTCGGTTTTTCGCGGTGGCCAACTCTACGGATAACCCGCTTTGTCCGACGGTTCCACACTCCTGCTGCACACGGCGACCCGCATCCGGGCCGCGAAGGGCCGCGCGGTCGTGGTGAAACTCGGCGGCAGCGCGATGGAAGTCCCCGCTGCAACCCGCGGGATGCTCGACGCCGTCGCCGCCCTCCACACGCTCGGACTCAAGCTCATCCTCGTCCACGGCGGCGGCAAGCCGATCGACCGGGCGATGGATGCCGCCGGGTTGAAGCCGGTCAAAATTCAAGGCCTCCGCTACACCGACGACGCCACGCTCGCCATCGTCGCGCGCGTGCTGCACGAAATCAACGCGGGGCTTGCGGATCAACTGGCGACGCGCGGCGTATCAGCAGTTGGGCTGCGGGATTGCGTCTCGGGTGCGCGGCTCATGCTCCCCGGCATCGACCTCCGCCCGGTCGATCTCGGGAGGGTCGGAAAGGTCACGGAGATCGAAGTCGCTCGCTTCGGCGAAAATCTCGAACGCTCCTGCATCTCCATCGTGCCGTCGCTCGCCCTCGACGAGGCAGGCGAATGGCTCAACGTCAATGCCGATTCCGTCGCGGCGGGGATCGCCCGTGAGATCGACACCGCATCGGTTCTCTTCCTCACCGATACACCCGGCGTACTGACGGATCGCACCGATCCCGAGTCGCGCTGCTCGCGTCTGACCGTCGCCGAGTGCCGGGCGCTCATCGCCGAGGGCGTCATCGATGGCGGGATGATCCCGAAAGTGGAAGCCTGCTTCGAAGCGCTCGAAGCGGGGGCCGCCCGGGCCGTGATCCTCGATGGCCGCGACACCCGTTCTCTACTCGACGATTTCCTTCAGCCCGGTTCGACGGGCACCGAAATCGTGAAATGAAGGTTCTTTCCGAACCCATCCGATCCGGAACCATCTCGATAATCCGAATGCCGGTCGCTCACCGAATCCCCGCAGGCCCTTTCCCATGACCACCGCTTCCGACACCCTCACCTCCGCCGATGTGATCGCGCTCGCCCAGAAGTACGTCATCGGCAACTACACGCGCTATCCCGTCTGCCTCGTGCGCGGCGAAGGCTCCTACGTCTGGGATGCCGAGGGCGTCCGCTACCTCGATTTTTTCCCCGGTTGGGGCTGCGGCATTCTGGGTCACTGCCCGCCGCGCGTCGTCGATGCTGTGCGCGATCAAATCGGCACGCTCATCCACGTCCCCAATACTTGGTACACCGAACCGCAAGTGCTACTGGCCCAAGCGCTCAGCGAGCGCACCGGCTGGGGCGGGCAATGCTTCTTCTCCAACAGCGGTACCGAGGCGAACGAGGCCGCGATCAAGCTCGCCCGCCTGCACGGCAAGCCGAATGGCCGGTACAAGATCATCACGATGACGGGCGGCTTCCACGGCCGCACCTACGGCGCGCTCTCCGCGACGGCCCAGCCGAAGTACCACGCGAACCTCGAACCGATGCTGCCGGGGTTCACCTACGTCCAACACGGAAGTCTCGAAGCGGTCGAAGCCGCCATCGATTCTGAAACGGCCGCGATCCTCCTCGAACCGATCCAGGGCGAAGGGGGCATCAACCTTCCCCCGACCGGTTACCTCGAAGGACTCCGCGCACTCTGCGACAAGCACGGCATGCTGCTGATGCTCGACGAGGTGCAGACGGGCATGGGCCGCACCGGGCGGTGGTTCGCCCACCAGCACTGGAACGTCGTGCCCGATGTCGTCACGCTCGCCAAGGCCATCGGCGGGGGCGTCGCCCTCGGCGGCGTGATCGCCAAACCCGAAGTCGCGGCGAACCTCAAACCCGGTACCCATGCCGCGACCTTCGGCGGCAACCCCATCGCTTGCATGGCCGCGCTCGCCACCATCGAGACCTTCGACGAAGAGGGCCTGCTCGACCGAGCCGTGCAGGTCGGCGAGCGATTCCGGCACCACTTCGAGAAGCTCCAGACGCAAACGCCGCTGGTGAAGGAGATCCGCATCCTCGGGGCGATGATCGGGCTGCAACTCCACTGCGAGGGTGCCCCCATCGTGGCGAAGTGTTTGGAGCGCGGGCTGCTCATCAACTGCACGCACGGCACCGTCATCCGCCTGCTTCCGGCGGTGAACATTCCGGACGAACTCATCGACGACGGCTGCACGATCCTCGCCGACGTGCTCGCGGAGCACCGGCCGTAGTTGCCCGCTGCATTCTCCGTCCGCAGAACCGAGTACCCGAGCCGATGCCGCATCTCCTCAACATGATCGACCAGACCCCGGAGACCGTCCGGGCGCTCGTCGCGCGGGCCGCCGAACTGAAGGCGAACCGCAAAGCCGGTCGCACGGAGACCCCGCTCGCGGGGAAAGTCGTCGGCCTCGTCTTCGAGAAGCCCTCCCTGCGCACGCGCGTCAGCTTCGAAGCCGGCGTCGCCCACCTCGGCGGCACGAGCCTCTTCTTCCCCGGCAGCGAAATCGGCCTCGGCTGGCGCGAAACCCTCGCCGACTTCGCCCGCACCATGAGCCGCTTCCTCGACGCCATCGTGCTCCGCGTCTACCGCCAGGAGACGGTCGATGCTATCGCCCAATCCGGCAGCATCCCGGTCATCAACGGGTTGTCGGATCGGTCGCACCCCTGCCAGGCGCTCGCCGACCTGCTGACAATCCAAGAGAACTTCGGGACGGTCGAGGGGAAGACGGTCGTCTTCGTCGGCGACGGCAATAACGTCTCGATGTCCCTGGCCGTGGGCTGCGCCATGATGGGAGCGAAGTTCGTCCTCGCATGCCCTGTCGAGTATTCGTTCGATGACAAGTTTCTGAAGAACTACGAGGCCAAGATCGCCGGTGACTTGCCGCTGACACTTCACGATCCCGTCGCGGCGGTAAAAGCCGCCGATGTGGTCTACACCGATGTCTGGACGAGCATGGGTCAAGAAGCGGAGCGCGAGGAGCGGCTGCAGAAGTTCGCCCCGTTCCAGTTGAACGCGAAGCTGATGGCGAAGGCCCCGAAGGGCTGCAAGGTGCTGCACTGCCTCCCGGCCCACCGCGGCGAAGAGATCACCGACGACGTGATGGAAAGCCCGCAGAGCGTGGTGTTCGATCAGGCGGAGAACCGCCTGCACGTGCAGAAGGCCGTGATGGAGTGGTTGCTAGCGAAGCGATAGAAATGGCGATGCCCGATGGGCGAATACTGTTGCGGCGGCGACACTCATCGCAGAATCCGAGTCGCTGGAGGAATGCTGTGGCCGGTTCGCACGACACGACGCTACAAGACAAGCTGTCCTACTTGGACAAGACGCACTCCCACGTCTTCGAAAATATCAAGCTCTCCGATCAGAAGGCCGCGACCTTCATCGCACTCAACTCGGGGATGATCGCCGGCCTCTACGGCGCAAAAATGCTGATCGTCGAACAGGCCCGATTGGCGTCCACTATCGTCTCATCGCTGACGTTCGCACTCTTGTCGACGGCAATTTTCTTGGCCGTAATCGCCATCCGCCCCCGCGGTAAAATGCTCAGTGCCAAGGTTCTGGGGGGCGAACTCGCAATTCCATGGAAGATCGCAGACCGCTCGCAAGAGGAGTTGAGAGTCGGCATTCTCGCTTCGGACGGCGAAGGGCTCATTCGGGAATCGTGCGCTCTGCTTCACTCTCGTGCAAGAGTCAACAGCAGAAAAGATTTCTACGTCCGGAATGCTGTGTGGGTATCTGTCTGCGCTTGGTTCACGACAATCGTGTTACTGCTGATGGCCACGATCTGAACGGACTAAGTCTTCCGGAGATTTGGAAGTATCCTTCGGGAATGTGGCAACTCTATTGCCCTTCCTCCTCCCCCTCGTCCGGCGCATCGGCCGCTTCGAGCTGGTACTTCCGGATCATCTTCCGCACGGTCGCCCGTGCCAGCCCGAGCCACTTCCCGGCGGCCAAGCGGTTTCCATCCAACTGGCCGAGCACTTCCTTCAGCATCGCCGGTTCCACTTC
>Ga0136611_10001622_pt1 | contig 15685 bp, 18 predicted proteins | sample AntDrymUQ2232306_2_FD_106645 | JGI IMG/M metagenome (GOLD analysis project Ga0136611, IMG submission 106645) | Polar desert sand microbial communities from Dry Valleys, Antarctica - metaG UQ223 (23.06) | ecosystem: Environmental > Terrestrial > Soil > Desert | place: Antarctica: Dry Valley...
GCTGCAGCCGCTCTAGACTCGTCCTCGTGACTGCCCCGACCCTCGCCGCCAACGACGCGTGCTGGTGCGGCAGCGGCCGTCGCTACAAGCGCTGCCACCGCGTCGCAGACCTCGACCCGGCCCGAGCTGCGGCGGCGCAGGCGCAGCGCGAGGCCGCCGAGCTCAGCGCGGCGGCCCACGTCCGCCCCGGACGGCTGTCCCCGCGCCGTGAGGTCCCGGCGCACATCCCCCGCCCGGACTACGCGCTGGACCGCCACGGCCGGCCGGGCCTGCGCGAGAGCGGCCGACCCAAGGACGCCGAGACGATCGAGCTCATGCGCGTCGCCGGGCGGGCGGCCGCCGAGGTCCTGGCCTCGCTGGGCGCGGCGGTGCGCCCCGGCACCACGACCGACGAGCTGGACGCGATCGCCCACCAGGGCTGCATCGACCGCGGTGGCTACCCCTCGCCGCTGGGCTACAACGGCTTCCCGAAGTCGATCTGCACCAGCGTCAACGAGGTGATCTGCCACGGCTTCCCGGACTCGACCGTCCTGAAGGACGGCGACATCGTCAACTGCGACGTCACGATCTACAAGGACGGGGTGCACGGGGACACCAACGCCACGTTCCTGGTGGGCGAGGTGGACGAGGCCTCCCGCAGGCTGGTGGACGTGACCCGCGAGTGCCTGGAGGTCGGCATCGCGGCCGTACGACCCGGCAACCGGGTCCGCGACATCGGGCGGGCGATCCAGACCCACGCCGAGGACCGCGGGTACGGCGTGATCCGGGCCTTCGTCGGCCACGGCATCGGACGCAGCTTCCACAGCGACCCGCAGGTCTTCCACTACGACAACCCGGCCGCCCGCCAGGTCCTGGAGCCGGGGATGACCTTCACCATCGAGCCGATGATCTCGATCGGCGACTGGCACCACGAGATGTGGGACGACGGCTGGACGGCCGTGACGGTCGACCGCTCCCGGACCGCGCAGTTCGAGCACATGCTCGTCGTCACCGAGACCGGCGCCGAGGTCCTGACCGCGCTGTGAGCTGGTTCGAGGACTGGTTCGACGCCGACTACCTGCAGGTCTTCGGACCGTACGTCGACGGCGACCGGGCCCGGACCGAGGCCGCCGACGTCCTGGCGCTGCTGGGCCTGCCTGACGGGTCCGTCGTGCTCGACCTCGCGTGCGGGCAGGGCCGGCACGCTGCGCCGCTGCGGGAGGCCGGGCTGCGCGTCGTCGGGCTCGACCTGTCCGAGGTGCTGCTGCACGCGGCCCACCAGCGTGACCCTGCGCTGCCGCTGGTGCGGGCCGACATGCGCGCGCTGCCGCTGCGGCCGGCAGCCGTCGACGGCGTCGTCAGCCTGTTCAACGCCTTCGGCTACTTCGACAGCGACGACGAGGACCGGCAGGTGCTCGCGGAGGTGGCCCGGGTGCTGCGGCCCGGCGGGACCTTCGTGCAGGAGGTCCACCACCGCGACGCCCTGGTCGTGGACTGGGAGCCCCGCACGACCCATCCGAGGTACGAGGACGGGCTGGTGGTCACCGAGGAGCGGACGTGGGACCCCGTAGCCGGCCGGCACCGGGTGACCTTCCTGCTGCAGGCGCCCAACGGCGAGGTGCGCCGACGCGAGCACGAGCTGCGCGTCTACACCCTGACCGAGCTGGTCGCGATGCACCGGGAGGCCGGTCTGCAGGTCCACGCCGTCCACGGCGATCTGCGGGGGGCAGCGCCGACTCCGCAGACCCCGCTGTGCACGGTCGTGTCCACCCGCGCGGCCTGAGCTGCCGGACCGGGGACCGCGGGCGGGCAGGAGGGCCTCCACCGCTGTGGGCTTCGTCGCAAGACCGCCGGATCCGGCCTGCTCGACGGGTGGGGTGGCCGCCACGCGCCTACAGTCCGAGCGTGAAGACCGTCCCTGGCAAGACCGACCGCGTCGTCATCGTCGGGGCGGGCCTGGCGGGCCTGTCCGCGGCCCTCCGCCTGGTGGGCGCCGGCCGCGAAGTGACCGTCCTGGAACGCGAGCCGGTCCCCGGCGGGCGCAACGGCCTGCTCGAGGTCCCCTCCCCCGGCGGTGACGGGACGTACCGCTTCGACACCGGCCCGACCGTGCTGACGATGCCGGACCTCATCGCCGACGCCCTCGACTGCGTCGGCGAGAAGCTCGAGGACTGGCTCGAGCTCGAGCCGGTGGACCCGCTGTACCGCGCCTACTACCCGGACGGGTCGAGCCTGGACGTCAAGGCCGACGTCGGGGAGATGGCCGACGAGGTCGAGCGGGTCTGCGGACCGGCCGAGGCCAAGGGCTACCTCGAGTACGTCGACTTCGTCTCCAAGCTCTACCGGTACGAGATGAAGGACTTCATCGACCGCAACATCGACTCCCCCTTCGACCTGCTGACGCCGAACCTGGCGCGGCTGGCGGCGATCGGCGGGTTCGGCCGGCTCGCGCCGAAGGTCGAGAGCTACCTGGAGGACCCCCGCACCCAGCGCGTCCTGTCCTTCCAGTCCATGTACGCCGGGCTGTCCCCCTACGACGCGCTCGCCATCTACGCGGTGATCGCCTACATGGACTCCGTCGCCGGCGTGTTCTTCCCCAAGGGCGGCATGCACGCGGTCCCCCGGGCGCTGGCCGGCGCGGCCGAGAAGCACGGCGTGGACCTGCGCTACGGCGTGTCGGTGTCGCGCGTGCTCGTCGAGCACGGCCGTGCGGTGGGCGTCGAAACGACCGACGGCGAGCGCTTCGACGCCGACGTCGTCGTGCTCAACCCGGACCTGCCGGTCGCCTACCGCGACCTGCTGCCGCCCGAGGCGACCCCGCGGCGGATCAAGCACCTGGACTACTCGCCGTCGTGCTTCCTGCTGCTCGCCGGCTCGACCCAGGCGTACTCGAAGATCGCACACCACAACATCCACTTCGGCAGGTCGTGGGCCGGGGTCTTCGACGAGCTCATCGACCAGAAGGTCCTCATGAGCGACCCGTCGATCCTGGTCACCAACCCCTCACGTTCCGACCCCGGCCTGGCTCCCGAGGGCAAGCACATCTACTACGTGCTGCTGCCGACCCCCAACACCTCCGCCGGCATCGACTGGGACGTCGTCGGGCCCCGCTACCGCGACGAGGCCGTGTCCCGGCTCGAGGCTATGGGCTACGTCGGCCTGGGCGACAGCATCGAGGTCGAGGACGTGACCACGCCCGCTGACTGGCAGCGCCGCGGCATGGAGCAGGGCGCGCCGTTCGCCGCCGCGCACTCGTTCTTCCAGACCGGCCCGTTCCGCCCGGGCAACCTGCCGTCCAAGGTCGAGGGCGTCGTGTTCGCCGGCTCCGGCACGCAGCCCGGCGTCGGGGTGCCGATGGTGCTGATCTCCGGACGCCTGGCTGCCGAGCGGATCCTCGGCAAGGACAAGACCTACCGCTCGCGCGCCATGCGCCTCGCGGAGCCCTCGCCGCTGCTGACCCGCTGAGCCGCGGCTGAGGCAGGCTGATCGGGTGGACCGCCGCCCGTACCTGCTCCTGGCGGCCGGCACCCTCGGCAGCGCCCTGCTGGCCCTCGGCGCCACCGGGGCGGGCGCCCTGCCGCCGGCCACGTGGGACCTGCTGCGCGGCTCGGCGGGCGCCCTGCCGCTGTGCGCGGCCGGGATCGCGCTGCTGTGCGGGTCCTGGTGGCTGCTGCGGTCGGCGCCGGCCCGGGTGGTCGCGCGGGCCGCCGTCCTGTGGGGCCTGCCGCTGCTGGCCGCCCCTCCGCTGGCCTCCCGCGACGCCTATGCCTACGTCGGCCAGGGAGCGCTCGTGGCCGAGGGCCTGGACCCGTACGCGATGGGTCCGGGTGCGCTGCCCGGGCCGCTGTCCGCCGGTGTCGACCAGGTGTGGATCGACAGCCCGGCACCGTACGGCCCGCTGTGGCTGGCGCTGGCGGGACTGGTCGTGCGGGCCGCCGGCTCGCTGGTGCCGGCGCTGCTGGGGATGCGGCTGCTCGCCGTGGTCGGGCTGGTGCTGCTCGCCTGGGCGCTGTGCCGGCTGGCGCAGGACCGGGGCCGGGCGCTGTGGCTGGGCCTGGCGAACCCGCTGGTGCTGGTCCACCTGCTGGCGGGCGCGCACAACGACGCACTCATGATCGGCCTGGCCGCCGCGGGGCTCGCTGTCGCACGACCCGCCGACGGCCCTGGGCGGCCGGCCGGAGCCGCCGGATGGCCCGCCGGTCCGCACGCCCGACTCGTGCTCGCCGCCGCCCTGGTGAGCGCCGGGGCGCTGGTCAAGGTGCCGGTCATCGCGGTGCTGGCCTTCCTGCCGCTGCTGGTGGCCCAGGACCTGTCAGGGCGGGTGCGCGCCGCCGTCGTGACCGGTGCGACGGCGCTGGTGACCGCGGTCGCTGTCACGCTCGTCAGCGGTCTGGGCTGGGGCTGGCTGGGCTCGCTGGACGCCGGGCGGGCCCGGCTCGCGCTGTTCTCCCCGCTGACCGGGCTCGGGGTCGCGCTGCCCGGTGACGTCGTGGAGCCGGTGCTGACCGCCGGGCTGATGCTCGCCGCGGTGGTGGGGGTGGCGCTGCTGCTCGCCGCCGACCGGCTCGGGCCGGTGCGGGCCTGCGGCCTGCTGCTGCTGGCGGTCTCGCTCCTGCTGCCGGTCGTGCAGCCCTGGTATGTCCTGTGGGGCGTGGTGCTGCTCGCCGCCACCAGCAGCGCCCGCGTCGCGGCCGGCCTCGGCGCGGCGTGCGTCGTGCTGGTGCTGCTCGTGCAGCCCAGCGGCCGCGGCGTCGTACGGCCCCCGTTGTACGGCGTGCCGATGCTCCTTGCCGCCGCGGCCGGCGCCTTTACATGGCGGGCCGGGCTGCCCACGACGCGATCCACTCCGGGCCTGCCTGAGCGTGGGCCCGTCCGCCGGTGATCACGCTGTAGGCGAGCCGCCGGCGCACCCGCCCGCACACGTCGTGATCGTCCCCGCGCCTGCCCACGCCTGGACGATCCCCGGCGTGGATCACGACGCGTGCAGCGGAGTCCGGGCCCGGCCCTGGCAGACTTCCGGCCCGTGAGTGCGAGGGAGCTGGACGCCGCCGGGATCACCGGGACAGAGCTGCGCGCGTCGTACGAGGCGTGCCGGCGGCTCAACGCCTCCCACGGCAAGACCTACTACCTGGCGACCCTCCTGCTGCCGGCGTGGAAGCGGCCCTACGTGCACGCGCTGTACGGGTTCGCCCGGTACGCCGACGAGATCGTGGACGACCTCGCCAGCACGCTGACCGACGCCGAGAAGGCCGAGTGGCTGATCGGCTGGGGCGAGCAGTTCGTACGCGACGTCCAGGCCGGCGGCAGTGAGCACCGGATCAGCCGCGCCGTCGTGGACACGGTGCACCGCTGGGACATCCCGATGGCCCACGTCGAGGCGTTCCTGGCCAGCATGCGGATGGACCTCACGGTCACCGAGTACGCCACGTACGACGACCTCATGACCTACGTGTACGGCAGCGCGGCGGTGATCGGCCTGGAGATGGTGCCCGTCCTGGAGCCGCTGGTGCCGCGCGAGATCGCCGACCCGTACGCCAGCGACCTGGGCATCGCCTTCCAGCTCAGCAACTTCCTGCGCGACGTCGGCGAGGACCTGCGGCGCGGCCGGGTTTACCTGCCGATGGAGGACCTCGCGGTCTTCGGGGTGACCCGCGAGCACCTCGAGCACGGAGTCGTCGACGGGCCGGTGCGCCGTCTGATGGCCTTCGAGGTCGCCCGGACCCGGGAGGTGTACCGCAGCGCGGCGTCCGGCGTGCGGCTGCTGCACCCGACGAGCCGCCCGTGCGTCGAGACAGCGCTGGCCCTGTACGGCGGCATCCTGGACGAGATCGAGAAGGCCGACTACCAGGTGCTCGGGCAGCGGGTCGGCGTCGGCCGGGCCAGGCGGGCCGCCGTTGCCGTGCCGGGCCTGGGGCGAGCCTGGGCCGCGCGACGCTGACGGAGCACCGCGCCTGCCGGGCCGGGGGTTGGCCGGCAGCGGCCAGGGGACGGCTGTGGCATGGCCACCCAGAGCAGCAGCCCGGACCCCGATCCCGCCACGACCGCCGGCCTGAACGACGGCGGCGTCGTGCAGCCCGGTGAGACGCCGTCCGCTGACTCCATGTCGGGCGCGAACAGCGGGCACAACTCCAGCACCGGCCCGGTGAGCGGCAACCGCACCCCCATGATCATCTTCCTGAGCGTCCTGGCCCTCATGGTCGTCATGGTCGCGATCTTCATCGGGGCGCAGTTCGTCCCGAGCTAGTCGAGGCGCTCCCGGAGCGCGCTGCTGAGGGCGCGGGCGGCGGCATGCGGGTCGCTGGCCTGGGTCAGCGCGCGCACCACGACCACGCGGGTCGCCCCCGCCGACAGCACCTGGTCGAGGTTGCCGGCGTCGATCCCGCCGATGGCGAACCACGGCCGGTCGGTCCCGAGCGAGGCGGCGTACCGGGTCAGCTCGAGACCCGGGGCCGGGCGACCCGGCTTGGTCGGCGTCGGCCAGGTCGGGCCGACGCAGAAGTAGTCGACGCCCGGCTGCGAGGTCGCCGCCAGGACCTGCTCCCGGTCGTGGCACGAACGGCCGATGAGCACGTCGTCGCCGAGGATGGCGCGGGCTGCCGGGACGGGGAGGTCGTCCTGCCCCAGGTGCAGCACGTCGGCTCCCGCGGCATGTGCGACGTCGGCCCGGTCGTTGACCGACCACAGCGCGCCGTGCCGGGCCGCGGCGCCCGCGACGACCTCGCACAGCGCCAGCTCCTGCGCCGCCTCCAGGCCCTTCTCGCGCAGCTGCACCACGTCGACGCCTCCGGCGAGCACCGCGTCGAGGAACTCCGCGAGGTCGGGGCGGGCCGGCGTGCACAGGTATAGCCGGGCGTCCGAGAGCGCCCCGACTGCCGGCCGGCTAGCCACCGGCCGCCCCGACTGCCGGCCGGCTAGCCACCGGCGACGGCGCGGACCAGCTCGAGCCGGTCGCCGTCGGCAAGCACCGGCGCAGCGAGCTCCGAGCGCAGCAGGGCGGTGCCGTTGTGCTCCACGACGACCGAGCCGACGCGCAGGCCCAGCGAGGCGATGAGATCGCTCAACGCGGTCCCGTCGACCACCTGCGACGGGCGGCCGTTCACGACGATCTGCACCCGCCCGACCCTAGTCTCCACGGCATGACCGACTCCAAGGACGACCCGCCCGCCCACGTGAGCCTGGGCAACAGGGCCCTCGTGATCGTCGAGGACCTGGTCTACGTCTCGCTGGCCGTGCTCCTGGCAGCCGGCGCCCTGGTGCTGACCGCCAAGGCGGTGCTGGAGCTGGTCAAGGGGGCGCAGGAGGACAGCCCCGGGGCGCTCATCGACACGCTCGACGCGATCCTGCTCGTCTTCATCTTCGTGGAGCTGCTGTACGCGGTGCGGATCACGTTGAAGGAGCGGCAGATCGTCGCCGAGCCGTTCCTGGTCGCCGGCATCCTGGTCTGCATCAAGGAGATCATCGTGCTGGCCGTGAAGAGCCCGACGGAGTACATCGCCAAGGGCCCGGAGTTCGCCCGCGCCATGGTCGAGGTGGGACTGCTGGGAGCGCTCGTCCTCGTGCTGTCGGCGGCCGCGGTCGTGCTGCGCCGCAAGGAGAAGGAGCCCGAGGAGAACGCCAACACGCCCCCGGCGGACTAGCCGGCGTCAGAAGCCCAAGGCCTGGGCGCGCCGCTTGATCTCGGTCGCGCGGTTCTCGTGCAGGGCCGCAAGCGGCGTCCCGGGCAGCGACGGGTCCTCGGTGGTCAGCCACCGCAGCGCCTCGTCGGCGGAGTACCCCGCGTCGCCCAGCAGGCGCAGGACCGGCACCAGGTGCTTGACGAGCGCGGCGCCGTCGAGCTGGGCCGCCGGCACGACGGTCGCCCCGTCCTCGCCCTGGACGGTCAGCAGGTGACCGGCCTTGACCAGGTCGCGCACCCCCGTCGGGCCGATGCCCAGGCGGGTCGCGACCTCGGACAGGCTCAGCATCTCCACGGGCCCCAGCCTAGTGAGAGCGAGCCCCCGCCACCGCGACCGGCTTGCCGCCCGCGGCAGCGCTGGCGAAGGCGGCGTCGAGCACGGCCGCGGTCTGCCGCGACTCCTCCAGCGGCAGCACCCAGCCCGGCCCGCCGCGCAGCACCGAGGAGAGCTCCTCGACCATGAGGCGGTAGGCGTCGACGGCGGGCACCGCCACCCGCTCCGTACCGGTCCCGTCGGACAGCCACAGCTCGGTGTCGTCGTCCTTCCAGGACGTGTACGGCGCGTCGCGCAGCTCAAGCTCACCCCGGTCACCGGTGACGACCAGCCACTGGCCCTCGCCGGTGCTGATGCCGGCGTGCACCTCGGCCTCGACGCCGGAGGCCCAGCGCAGCACAGCCCGGGTGTCGAGGTCGACCCCGGTCGGGCCGCGCTCGGCGCGGGCGACGACGTCGTCGGGCAGCCCCTGGTCGACCGCCCACAGGCACGCCGAGACCGCGTAGCAGCCCACGTCGTAGAGCGCGCCGCCCCCACGAGCACGGTCCAGCCGGTAGTTGCCCTCCAGCTGGCCGGCGAAGGTGAAGCCGGCCGCGACGTGCTGCACCGCACCGATCTCCCGCAGCCGCCGCTGGGCCAGCCGTACCCGCGGGTGCCAGCGGTACCAGGACGCCTCCACGACCAGCAGCTCACCGGCCGCCGCGCCCATCCGGTCGACCTCGGCGACCGTCAGGCCGAGCGGCTTCTCGCACAGCACGTGCTTGCCTGCTGCCAGCGCCGCCAGCGTCCAGGGCAGGTGCTGGTCGTTGGCGAGCGCGACGTAGACCGCCTCGACCTCGTCGTCGGCCAGCAGCGCGGCGTAGTCGTCGTACGCGGTGACCGGACCCAGCGCCGTGGCCCGCGCCCGGTCCCGCGCCGCGGCGGCCTGCAGGACCGCACCCTGCGCGGCGTGGACCGCGGGCGCCAGAGCGTTCGTCGCGATCATCCCGGCGCCGAGGAAGCCCCACCGCACCGGATCGCCCGTCACGACGTCGGCGGGACCACCGGGCGCCCGCCGTCGGCCGCCGACAGCGTGGCGGCCTGCATCACCGCGATGTTGCGGCGGCTGCCCTCAGGGGTCACCGACATCGGCGCTCCCGACAGCAGGGCGTCGGCCAGCTCGCGGTGGAACGGCTGCGGCGGCGGCGCGGCGACTGCCAGCCGGGTCACCGACCCATCCGCGCCGAACAGCTCCAGCGAGGCCGGTGCGTCGCTGACGGCGAAGCGGTCCTCCTCGACGAGCCCGATCGGGGAGCGGCGCAACACGCGCTCCTGCTGCCACGAGCCGATCAGACCGCCCTCGGTACCGAGCGCATAGAACTTCGGCTTGCGCGCGGCAGCCAGGTCGGAGTGGGTGAACTCGGCCTCGACGCCGTCGGTGAAGTGCAGCAGCACACGGGTGTGGTCGGCGTTGGTGACGTCGTGCCAGACCCGCTTGTGGGCCGTCGCGGAGACCCACTCGACCTCCTGGGTGAACAGGTCCAGGACCCAGTCCAGGTAGTGGCTGCCCCAGTCGTAGATCGCGCCGCCGCTGATGTCGGCGTCGGAGTGCCAGAAGTTGCAGGGGTGGTCGTAGCCGCCGATGAACGTCTCGAGGTGGAACACCTCACCGAGATCGCCTGCCCGCACGGCCTTCTTGACGGCGAGGTAGTCGGCGTCCCACCGGCGGTTCTGGTAGACGGCGAGGGTCAGGCCGGCCCCGGCGGCCGCGGCGATCTGACGGTCGGCCTCAGCGACGGTGATGCAGAACGGCTTCTCGACCACCACGTGCTTGCCGGCCTGCAGCGCCCTCAGGACCCAGTCGGCGTGCGTGTTCGGCGGCGTCGACACGATCACCAGGTCGATGCCGTCGTCGGCGAGCAGGTCGGCGCCGTCGGCGAAGCCGCGCACGTCGGGTGCGTGCTCGCGGGCCGCCTCGACGCGCAACGGGTTCGGGTCGCAGACCGCAGCCAGCTCGAGGCCCTCCGTGAGGCCGATCGCAAGGGCGTGCTCGTGCCCGATCGCCCCGTAGCCCAGCATGCCGACCCGCACGGCAGGCGCGTCGAGCCGGCCCGTCACGTGCCGCAGGACCCGGTGCAGGAGCCGGGCGTACGCCGGGTCCTCCAGCGTGGCCGGGGTCGAGCCGATGGTGAGGGTCGCCACCGAGGTCGAGGACCGCCAGGTCGCCACCGGGTGGTTGCTGAACGCGGTGTTGGCCGTCAGCAGCTCCTGCACGTCGTCGGCGACCTTGTCCTGGAGCGGCCAGCAGTCGGTGAGCACGAGCTCCTCCCCGCCCAGGCGTCGGGCGATCTCGCCCGAGTCCCGCCCCGGGCGGACGCGGACGGCGTGGACGGGCAGCAGCCGACCGGGTACGAGCCCGGCAGCGTCGGACAGGGCGGTGCTCATCCGCGGCCCGACCAGCAGCACCGGCGTACCGGCCGCGGCGGTGGCGAGCAGGGCGTCCTCGTCGGCCTCGGACAGGGCCGAGGAGTCGAGCACGACCACGGCGTCGACCGGTTCGCCGAGCCCGTCGAGCAGCTCGGCGCCTGCGCGGGTCAGCCAGCCCAGCAGCTCATCGACCGGTCGGGAGGTCAGGACGGTGAGGCGCAGCGAGGAGGTCGTCACGCGCCGGATGCTAGGCGGCGGGAGCCACCTGCGCCGCCCCGCAGCACGGCAGGACGCCCGCGGGACCCGGCTCCAGCTCAGGCGTGCAGCGGGAAGGCGTCCTTCTATCCGGCCGCTCAAAGCGGCCCCTGACCTGCACGGCTAAGTGCGTGTACCCGCAGGTCAGCGAAGTGCGTGTACCAAATGGGGGCTGTGACCTGGAGGTACTTCAGACGCCTTGATGTGTCATGGATGTGTCACGCGGACCGGGCGTCGTCGTCCCACTCGGACTCGTACGGGTCGGCCGCACGCATGCGGCGCTGCTCAGGGTCGCCGCCCTTCAACAAGATCGTCTCCTGTGGAGCGGGGCGGGGCTGAGGCCCGGCCAGGTCTTGCCGCTCGGGGGGGCGGGCGGCAGGACGAGACCGAGTTGCGCCGCGACACGCCGTGCGGCATCCCCAATTTGAAGGCCCCATGCCGATAATGGGGCCCTAGTTATCCACAGGCAGTCCATGCGACATCCCTTGTCGGACCGGCCCTTTGGGGCATGGGCGTTGAATGCGCTCGCGCTTGTCCCCAAGTCGTCCCCAGCGGTTTCACAGGGCGTCGCAGAGACCCCGCGCGCGTCCCCAGGTTGCGTCGGATGTTCGTGGGATGATCGTGTCGGCTCCAGAAGGAGCCCTTGGCGCAAGACGACTCGGCCCCCCGCCTGTCAGCGAGGGGCCGAGTCGAGAACGGCACTGTAGAAGGCGCGCTGCTCGGTTGGAGAACCCGCAGTCTGCACTCTCCGGCGCTGTTTTGCCAAGACACGCTGAAGAGATTTGGATAACAACATGCCCGCAAGGAACACCCGCCAGACGGGTGCCAAGGCCGCTTCGGCGGCGAGCAAGGTTCTCGGCAGCAAGGGCACGTCCAAGGCCAGCAAGACGGCTGCGGGTAGCGCCCTCTCGCAAGCGCCGAAGAAGAAGAAGTAGCGGCATGGCCGTCAAGGTCGTGGTCGCGAGGGACCTGAGCGGTACGCAGGTCGCCGAAGAAGTGCACGCGAACGCCGAGCACTTCATGATTAGGGACGGCACCTAGTTCCTGATGCAGTCCCACTTCCGGGACGCCCCGTGTGTGGCGAGTTACGCGCCGGGCCAGTGGTCGTCGGTGGAGAAGATTCCGCAGGCGGCTTGACGTAGTGCTGTCCAGAGGGCCGGGACTCGTCTGGAGCCCCGGCCTTCTGTGGCCGCTTCTCACGTCTCGGCTGCGCGCTAGAGCCTTCTCGATCCCCCCGTGCAACCGATTTATCGGGGACTGCTTTGGGGGGTTGCCGGGGGCAAATTCTGGGCGCCCAGGCGGCTAGGGGATGGCGCCGAAGTATTGCACCGAGCAGCCGAAGCAGATGCCCGGCTCAGAACGATCTTCCGGTGGGTTGCAGGTACGGCATGTCCGGCACCAGAAGAAGGACTTCCGACGGCGGAGGGCGACCTCTGCAACTGCGCCCTGGAGCCTGACCAGGCTGCCCGGTTGACTGATATCAATTCGCGCCTGCTCCCGGCTAGGCAGGTACCTCGTCCGCCAGTCGATCATGACAAATTCCGGGAACGCCACGACCGCGATGTCCGGCTCGAAGTTTGCAGACTCGACGATGCCGAGGAGAACCTGGGTTGGTTCTCCTGATTCGAACCAGAGCGTTGAGGCGACCACCTCGCTGGGGAGCCTGCCCTCGAACGGCCACAGATCGAAGTCGAATCGCCTCCAAGCGCCCCCCAGGTGGGCAACCAGGTCGGCCCGCGCGACGCGTAACGCCCCGGCAAGCGTGTCCGTCTGGTCGCGGGGCCAGTCGGCCTCAGAGTCGCTCGCAGCCTCTAGATCCAAGTTTCGACCCTCCCTGTCAATTGCTACGTATTCATAGTCGATCGCCACCGAGGTCGCTGCCAAGTTCGTAGAAATGGCTGCGCGGCAGGGTGCACGTCGAGAGCACCTTTCGGCGTTCGGCGACCGAGTCCGGTGCCTGCGCGAGCAGGCGGGCCTGACTCAGGAGGCGTTGGCGCACAAGGCCGGGCTGCACCGAGCCGAGATCGGCTTTTTGGAACGAGGAGAGAGAGACTTCGGCCTAAGCATCCTGTGGCCCCTGGCTGACGCCTTGGGGGTGACGGTGCGCGACATGTTCGACGAGGCACCGTGACGGCAGCGACCGCCTGGCGTGGACGTGAGACCCACGCGCCGGGGAACGCTGCCGTCATCCCGCCCTCGGGACGAGCACGCTCGCCAGCAGAGCGGAACGCGACCGCGAGGCTGGCTCGCGAGCCGATGCATCTTGCGCGCCCGCTCGTCCGCCGCCTGCCCTAGATTCAGCGCACTCCGCCCGTGTCGGCTGGTCGTCGGCCTGTTCTCGCAAGGCAGCCACCAACCCCGCCACCTGAGACTGGTCGTCCGTCAGCCTCTCCGCCCTATGTTCCGTGACCCCAGCCCATCGCCAAGGTTCGACGCCTGGCATTGTTAAGGCAGGCGGAGGGCGTCGTCTCCTGCTGAACGCGCGAGAGCGCTACGGTCCCGGCATGAGGGCGTCGAGCCGCGCGGCCTTCGCGGTCGCATGGCTGGTCGACAGCGTGACGGTGGTGCTGGCCTGGCGGATGGTGCTGGGCGTCCCGGACGGCCGGGGCGACGTGAACGGGCTGCTCGTTGCCACGGTCGCCGGGTGCTTCGGCCTGGCCCCTCTCGGGATCTGGCTAAGCGACTACGAGAGCCGGAACCGATGAGCAACCAGCGTCCTGCGGCAGTGCCCGACGAGGTTCACGCGGTGACCGCCCACTGCCGGAGCGTGCTGCCTGCCAAGGAGACGTGGTTCGCGCCCCCAGGCTGGCCGAACAGCCTGGCGTTGTGCGTCTTGGACGCAGTCTGGTCGTTGGGCTCGACGTACAAGACGGTGGTCTTCCCGATCCTGGACAGGTACGGCGACCACCGGCGGGCGCAAGGAGCGGCACCCGAGAAGGACAGCGGGGTGGACCTGATCCGAGTCTTCGACGAGGTTGGCGGGCCAAGGGGTTTCGCGGACAAGATCGGCAACCATCGTCCCGCCCACACCAAGCCCGGAGCGCCGATGAAGGCCGCCTCGGTACGACAAGCCGCTCAGGTGCTCGCGCAGCATGGGGTCACCACGACGGCTGACTTGGTTGCCGCTGTGGCACTGCCACACCAGCCGCTCAAAGCCGCCTGGCATCGCGTCCCAGGCAATGGCGTCGCCTCCTGGCGCTACCTCTTGATGCTGGCAGGGGACGAGCACATCAAGCCCGACCGCATGGTGCACCGGTTCGTCGCTAACGCTCTTGGGGCGGAGGAGCGGGGGCTGACGATGGTGCGTGCGGCTGACGCACTCGCGGCGTCGGCTGTCCATCAGGAGGTAGGTCTCCGCGTGCTGGATCACACCGTCTGGCTCTACCAGAGCGGACTGGCCAGCAAGCGTCGCCGGTGACGGAGATCAACCGGCGCTGGACCCGCGCTGTCTCCCCCGGAAGGTGGCGTAGAACCCCTGGAACTCCAGGTTGAGCCGAGCCATTGGTCCGTATCGGTTGCGCAGCACGTCCAGGTCCGCCTCCCCTTCTCGTCCTGGGTCCCCGTAGAACAGGCCCTCGGGCGACAGGCGAAGCACGACATCGGCCTCACGAGCAACGCAGGGCAGCAGACGCCCGTCGTCAAGAACCTGATCGTCGGGAACCGTCACGATCAGCGTGAAGTCGGCTCGGCGGGTCCAGTCGCGGAGTGAACGCGCCATCTCGGGCAAGGTGGCGTCCAGCATGATGTCCACGTCGTCGGCGACGATCACCCGAGCGCGCTGACGCGGGCTGCCCACCTGATGACGGAACGACGCGGTGCTGTGGCACCCCTCGTCCACCCACTTATCGTCTGCTTCGGTCCAGACGGCCAGTGGCGCCGCCTCCAGCCGCCGCTGAGCGCCTTCGAGGCGAGTCGCCTCCTCCGGGCCGAGGTTGCCACCGAGCAGGTGGTGGAGCGGCACCCGTGCCTCGCCAGCCAACCAATAGGACAGGACCAGCCCACGGTCCTCCCGGCCACTGACGAGGCGGGTGGTGGCGCCTCCGGGGAGGGCTGCTCGTCGCGCCAACTGCGCGGCCAGCATCGAGCGCCCGGCGCCAGGAGTACCCGTGATCACCCACAGCGTGCTGGCCAGCAGGCCTTGGGTCACTGAGTCGAGGTCGAGCAGGCCGGTAGGTGTGCCCTGGCGCCGGAAGGCGGCCCAGGGGGCCTCGTCGAGCGCTGGCGGGACGGACATAGGGGGACTGTCGCGTCGCCCTACGACAAGATGCGGGCACGCCCTACGGAAGGAGCGCGGGGACGTCGTCGTCGGAGGCCCCTTCCTCAGGCTCCTTCGGCCTGTTCTCGAATCTGGCGGAAGGTCTCGCCTCTGGCCCAGGTGGTGAAGATGGTGGCAAACTCGGGCTGGTCGAGAAAGCGGCGGAGCATCTCGCCGTTGGCGTCGTGCCGGTCGATGACCAGGCCCTCGAACCGCTTGTCGAAGGTGTAGCCGAAGTTCTTCTCGGTGTTCGCCAGGGCGCTGGCGCGGATCTCGGGGTCGGCGATGGCGACCTCCAACTGCTGCTCGACCCAGAGTTGGTCGGCGGGCTGGAAGGTGGTCCCGAACTTGTCGTTCAAGGTCTCGATGATCGTCGACAGCGCAGCCTTCTTGGCCTCGTTCATGCCACCGGACCCGTCGCCGGAGAAGGCGGTTGGCAGGACCTGCTCGCCCTCACCGGCTCCGAGACTGACGTCGAAGGTGCCGGTGGTCTCGGTGCGCAGTGCTGCCAGCACGACGTCGTCGCCGAGGTCGACGGCACCGCCACCCTCGCGGGGCAGGCGTGGGAGCAGGAAGCGCCCGTAGAGGTACAGCGACTCCAACTGCGTATCGGTGAACGGCAAGACCTGGGCCAGGAAGGCGTAGGCCCGGACGTAGTCCCGCAGCGCGGCCCGGAAGTCCTCCCGGTCAGCAGGCTCCAGGGCCTTGTAGCGGTCCCTGGCGGGCTCTGTGTGCCGGTACAGGGCTGCGTGGGAGGAGGTCTTGGCTGCGGGGTCCAGCGCCAGGTACGCGGCCACCAAGGCAGCGACGTCGATCTCGGCGATGACCTGGTAGCCGTCGA
>Ga0136611_10001623_pt1 | contig 15680 bp, 9 predicted proteins | sample AntDrymUQ2232306_2_FD_106645 | JGI IMG/M metagenome (GOLD analysis project Ga0136611, IMG submission 106645) | Polar desert sand microbial communities from Dry Valleys, Antarctica - metaG UQ223 (23.06) | ecosystem: Environmental > Terrestrial > Soil > Desert | place: Antarctica: Dry Valley...
CTATGCGAATGCCGGCGTCAGCACAGCGCGCCAAATCGCTGACAGCACCGTAAGTCTAGTAATCAGCCAAATCCGGGAGGCGACCGCCGATGCGAAGGCAGGGTCTACGTGGGCATCGCAGCCTGGGGCAATTCGCACATTCTCCGGCCGCCTTAGCGGACGCAGAGACCTGCCGAAGGGAGCTTACTATGACCGCTATGTCGATGGAGGGGATGATTTAACGTTTAAGCTGTATTCGGCGGACGTGATGAAGCTGCCAACCGCGGAGTATCAAACAAATAGGGACTCCGGGCTTCCCGGAGAGGTGGACGTCATTCAGGACTGGGAATCGGACCCGGCGCGTGACCACGTAGACTTAAATAAACCCATTCTGTCCGTGCGCCTGGACAAGGAAGCGGACGGCACGGCGGTGGAGCCTCACTATCCAATCATCGACCCGCGCGCCGCCTACAACCTCGAGGGGGTGCGTGCGACCGGCGGCCAAGGGATTGTTGAGGGTTTCGACGCGAAAATCACGACCGACACGACTCTGAAGCTGGCCGAAAACGGGTCGGATCTCCCGTATCTGCCGCTGCCCGTAAAATGGCTATATGTTCTCCGAGATGGGACAATCGGTCCCGCAGATCGGGCAACCGAAGATAATCCGATCGTCGGACGGACGGCGTTCTGGACAGACGACGAATCGTGCAAGTTAAACCTAAACACTGCTTCCGAAGGGACTTTTTGGGACACCCCCACCGGGAGTTCGTTTCAAGAGGCCGGCGCGCTCAAGTCGGGCGGAGGTGGTGCCGATCTCGCCCCGACAACGACGACGTTGAGCTTCGCTGCATCTCAACCAATCAAAGGCGAATATCAACGCTACCCCGGACACCCTGCAACCACTTCCTTGAGTCCGGCGCTCGGATGGATGTGGGGTCTGACGAAGAAGACACCGGTATGGCCGACGGTGGCAACGAAGCCGGTTTCCTATCAACAGTTCAAAGAAGCAATTTACGGGATCTCGCCCTTCCTCCCGCGAGGCAACCCCACCTCTCAAGGAGCAACGAAGAACACAGACTATTGGTTAAATCCGGACAGCCCACGAGACGACTCCTTCGATAAGGCGAGTGGATTAACCAAATTGGACGTGCCGACGAAACATCTCTTCACTTCGATTGATGAAGCGGTGTTCAAGCCCGCGCGTTTCCAAGGTGCATCAAAGGATCCCGCCCTTAACGACCCGAATCTGACACCGGCGAAGCTCGAGAAAGTTCGCTTTTTCCTTACCACGAGCAGCCGCGCGCCAGAACTTACGTTGTTCGGAACCCCTCGCGTGACCCTCTGGCCGGTCCATGCAGATCCCGAGCAGCGCACCTCTTTCGACGACTTGTTCACGTTCACGTCGACCATTTCCAAGGGCGACGACCCTAACAGCGACTTGGACGATCGCCGCTACAACATTCTGCGTTACGACGCCAAGAATGATCTGAATGACATGCATGGGCCGGACCTCAAGGAGCAGAACAAGAAGATGTTCCGATATCTGCAAGATCTAACCTCCCGCGCGAGCATTCCTGGATTCGGGGGAAGTTTTGAGAAGAAATGGGAAGCTGGAGGATTCCTTCCAGGAACTGAGCGCGACGTCATCCTCACTGCGATTTTCGACTACACCAGATCGGTAAATTTGGTCGATACCGGAACCGCGTCTCGCACGCAAAACGTCTTCATTCCTTACACGCCGAAGTTCTTTCCACCTGGCTATGTTGAGGGTTATGGCCGTGGAGCCCGCTCGGTTGATTGGTCTGGTCAGGTAACTCCGCTGAAGTTGTTGCCGGCAAGCGGGCGGGCGGAGGACGCTGAGTTTCAGGGGCAAGGGCGCTTTCCGGTCATTTCTGAAGTGGCACTTGTCTTTCACGGCGCACAAACGCCTGCCGTTCCTCCTGCGAAGACACTGCCCGGGATGCAAGCCGTTCTTGTGATTGAGACGGCGACAACGATGCCGGGATATCCTGCGCTGCGGGAGACCTATTGGACCCGCGTCAAAGCGCTTGAGGACGTCAAATACACATTAGAAGGTGAGCCAGGGCCTTCGGAGATGGGGTTCCCTAAAGAAAACGACGGGGTGATCAACATTGTAAACGTTTCCAACCACGAGATCCATGTCGGGCGCGGGTTCATGGCCACGCTTGGCTTTGCCAACTCGATGCATTTCTTCCCTGACCATAAAAAGCGCACCGATCCGACCAGTTATCCGGACCCTTCAAAGGATCCAAACCGGAACAACGCCTACACGTGCTTAGCGAAGACGTTTGTGAACGACAAAGACGCAAGCAAGAAATATACGAGAGGCGAAACGGTGAAGTATTACCCTTACGTCAGCAAGGTTATCCCGACGGCGGGTAAGAAGAAGTTCAAATTTACAGGCGGCTCTTTCCGTATCGAAGTGTTTTCCGGTGAGGCGCCAAGCGATGGAACCCTGCTTGGCGATGAACGGTCACGCCTCGTGCAGACCTTGATTGTGACTTTTCCTCCTGACGAGGTGAAGGATCTGAATGTGCCAGATCTCGCTACCTCTCCCCCTTTTCAGACGCGGCTCGATGGCCAGTTAGAGGGACAACCGAACGTGATCCGCGAAGGGGACGTGGTGCGCAGTATGGAGTTTACCGGCCCATTCAAGAGTGCGCTGGGAGCACCCACGCCCGCAGGTGATCTACGCCTTGCGACCGGGCGGACAAAAATACCGGCCGATTGGTTCACTGCCAGGGACGGGGTCAACGCTTACAAGAGTTCTGCGCGCCTAGTGCACGGTCTCACGATCGGGCATGGAGGGCGGGTGACCGGCCACACGGGCCCAGCGAAAATGGCACCCAACGCAGGTGTGCGTGACGCCGGTATCTGGCCGCAGATCAGCAAACTCCCGATCCTCCCGCGTTCCAACGGCGTGGTTCGCAGTAGCGACACAGGTCCGGGCGATTGGGACCGGGGACTGTCAAAACACATGGATGGCGCATTTGGAAACAAGGTCGATGAAGGTAACTTGCGCTTCAATTACGCGGACGGGTCTGCGGCGGGCAAACTTCCGTATTTCCGGGGCCGAGCGATTGAGGAAACCGGGCAGACGTTCTTTACGCCGAACCGTCAGCTACCCTCTGCCGTAATGCTGGGGTCGATTCCGACAGGGGTTGTTCGCAAACGTTCCTGGGAGACCCTGCTCTTTCGTCCAGATCGAGAGGGAGGAAAGAGCCACCCTGGTGCGGCGGTGAATGGGCACCCGCCGGACCACCTTCTGTTGGACTTGTTCCACATTCCGGTCGTCGAGCCGTATGCAATCAGCGAGCCGTTCTCAACCGCTGGTAAGGTGAACTTAAACTCCATCATCGCTCCCTTTGGATACGCTAAGGGCGAGAAAGATCAGTCGTATGTCCGCCGCGATACGGCGGTGAGGGGGCTCCTCAAGTCTACCTTCATCATGGCGGTCCCGACGGGTCAGACCGACGGCGGTCATACCGAAGATCCTCATACGAACCGAGTCGACTTCCGGTTCCCAATCGACCTCGATGCCACCATGGCTGCCATGGAGACACGCCTCAGGGCGGATGATACGCAACTGTTCCGCTCCGCATCTGAGATTTGCAATGTCGATCTCTATCCTTCCTCGAACGGGGCCCCCGCTCCCTCCGTCGGAACTTGGGCGGACTTTTGGAACAGATATGCGCTCACTGGAGACAACATGCGGGAACGCCCGTATGCGCACATCTATCCGCGGGTTACTACGAAATCGAATGTGTATACGGTCCACATGCGGACTCAAGCGATCCGCAAATCGCCGCGTTCGAAAGCGAACGAGTTTGACCCGGAGCTGGACCAGGTCGTCGGCGATTACCGTGGCTCGGCAACAATCGAGCGGTTTATCGATCCGAACGATCGCGCGCTCGCAAAATACAAACACTCGGAAGAAAAGGTTGATCCTTACTATCGCTACCGAGTGATCAACACGAAGCACTTCGCCCCTCGATAGAGACCGATGCCATCGGTAAAAACGGTTCGATCCCTAGACGGTGTGCGGGTCCTTGCTCAGGATCAGAAGTTCGGCGAGTGCATCGAGGTCACGCGTCGAATGGAGCGCGGTGATCGTGATTCTGATCCGCGGAGAATGGAGAGCCACCGTCGGGTAGCGGATTGCCGGGGCGAAGAAGCCGCCTTTCCCTAGTCGCTCACCTGCTGAGTGCACAACTGCAGAGTCAGCGTAGCGAATAGCAAAGATCGCTCCGCAGTTGTGATCGCGCCCGAAGATAAGACCGTTCCTGGCCTCCCCGAATCGATCAATGTTGAGCCGCAGACGGTTGCGCGCTTCCTCTCCCGTCCGCGATGCAAGCAGATCGATTGCGGCGATCGACGCGGCAGTGACCGCCATGACGGGCGCGGTCGAGTAGATGAAGCTGCGCGCTCGGTTGATCAGCAGATTGATCAGCAAGCGGGAGCCGCAGATATAGCCGCCGCTCGTTCCGAGAGCTTTGCTCAAGGTGCCCATTTGGACTTCAATCTGATTCTCTAAGCTCAAATGCGCGGCAAGGCCGCGGCCGTTCGGGCCGATGACACCAATGGCGTGCGCTTCGTCGACCATGAGCATCGCGTTGTAGCGATTCTTGAGTTCGACGATTTCCCGCAGCGGAGGCGAGTCGCCGTCCATGCTGAAAACCGACTCGGTGACAATGACCACGCGAGCGCGAGGGTAGTGATCGCGGGCCCAGCGGAGATGACTCTCAAGGCGCTCGAGCGAGTTGTGGGGGAAGATGCGCATCACCGCTCCGCTGAGTCGCGCACCGTCGATCAACGAGGCGTGGCAGAGCTTGTCGAGGATGACGACGTCGTCTTTGCGCAGCAGCGCTCCGAGCGTCCCGACGGCGGCGGCGTAGCCACTGGAGAAACTCAAGGCAGCCTCCGTTCCTTTGAACTCGGCAAGACGCTCTTCGAGGCGGACGTGAGGAGAGAGCGTGCCGCTGATCAAACGCGAGGCGCCAGCACCGACTCCCCATCTGTCGATTGCCGCTTTGGCCGCTTCGCGCAGCGAGGGCTCGTTCGCGAAGCCGAGGTAATCGTTTGAACCGAAGTTAATCAGCTCTCGGCCATTGATGGTTATTGTCCGCCCTGCCGGTGACTCGCTCTCACGCAGCGAACGGAAAAGCGAGCGAGCGTGCAGATCCTCGAGTTCCTCTTCGATGGACATCGCGAATCAGAAGCGTGGAACGAGCGATGGGCCTCAGGAAGAGAGCGCCCAACTGAGCAGCCGATAAGAGTCGTTCCAGATTGCTTTGGTATCACCGAGTGCAACGGCAATGACTTCACGTCCTCCGTAGGAGGCGCTCGAGATGAGACAATGTCCGGCGGCCTCGGTGTAGCCGGTCTTCATTCCGTTGCACGCTCCGTAGTTCCTCAGCACCTGATTAGTGTTGGTGAAGGTTCGCGAGCGCCCGTCGCTATACTGCCACGTGTAACTCTTGAGTCGGACGATGTCCCGAATGGTTCGGTTCCGGTATGCGGCCATGGCGACGCGGGACATATCTCGCGCCGTGGAGAACTGTCCGGGCGCCGGCAAGCCGTTTGGATTCACGAAGTGCGAAGCGCGCATCCCGAGGGCCGCCGCTTTGACGTTCATGCGCTCGGCAAATGCCTCCACACTGCCGGCATGATCGCGTGCGAGACAACGCGCCACATCGTTCATACTCTTGACCAGAAGGATGTGGAGCAGCCGGGAACGGGGATAAACCTCACCCGGTTTCAGGTATAACTTCGAGGGTTCGGCCCAGGTATCGGAGGCCTGCACTCGCACCGGAGCGTCGAGGCTTCCGCCTTCCGCGATGATCAGTGCGGTGAGAAGCTTTTGCGTGCTCGCCACGGGGCGTGATTGGTCGGCGTTGTGTTCATGGAGAACGCGGCCGGTGTTCGCATCGAGCAAAATGTAAGCGGCAGCGGTGACTGTGGGCGGGGCAGCGTCCCCGGCGACGGCGAATGGCTCAGCAATCCCGGCGCTCTTTACCGCGGGCTTTTTCGCGATCGGCAACGCAGGTTTGACCGGCAATGCAGGCCTGACCGGCACGGCCGCAGGCGCGGGAACCTTTTTCGTTTGCGCTCGCAAAGGCGCGACACTCGAAAGTGGAAGCAGCGCGAGCAGGAGGATGCGTGAAAACATGGGCGCCCTTGATAGTCCAAACCGTCAGCGAGGCAAGGAAGCGGCAGCTAAAGCTCGAAAGTCGCCGCGGTGAAGCGCCGCTTCGGGGCTTCTATGCGCCGATTTTTTTCTCGATCACCGGGTCGGGCGAGCCGCCAAGGTCGACTGATTTTTGATAATGACGCCGTGCGAGCTCCGTGGCGGGCGGCACCCGCTCGAGGTAGAAGACTGCCAAATTGTAGTGCGCCTCCGCGTAGTCGGGTTCGAGTTCGATGGCTTTGCGCATCTCGTCTTCGGCACCGGAATACCAACCTTTGCTCCCGACGACAACGCCGAGATAGTGATGCGCCCGCGCATCCTTCGGCTCGAGATACACGGCCTGCGCGAGAGCGGCGAGCGCAGCGTCGAGCTTCTGTTGCTCGAACTGCACCACGCCGAGCACCAGCCAGGGGAGGCCTGATTCGGGAGCGGCGCGGGCGGCTGCCTTGAGCAGCGTTTCCGCTTCCTTCATGCGCTTCTCGCGATACTCGATGAGCGCGAGGTTGATCGTGACCGGGACGTTCCCGGGCGCGAGCACCAGCGCCTTCTGGAAATCCTGGCGTGCGCTGGCAAAATCGCCCTTCTGAAAAGCCGACAATGCGCGCTTTGCCAGCGACTGAGCTTCAGGGGAGACCTTTTTCTTCCCGGGCTCCTGGATATCCGTGGAAGGGCCGAGCCGGAACCGCGGCGTGACTTCGGCAATCAGCGGCGCTGGCGCGAGAAGGCTCGCGAAGTAGATGGGAAGCAGAATTCTCACTTCGGCGATCCGAGTTCCCGGGAGCGGCCGGTGGCGGCGCGCACGGCCGCGAGGAGAGCTGCGCGCGCGCCGTGCATCTCGAGCGCTTCGAGTCCTGCAGCCGTTGTCCCCCCTGGACTGGTCACCTGGTCCCGCAAAGCAGCCGGGTGCTGCCCGCTCTCGAGCACCATCTTTGCGGCCCCGGCGACCGTCTGCGCCGCAAGCTGGAGCGAAAGGTCGCGTGGCAGACCCATGAGGACGCCGCCATCGGCAAACGCTTCGATCATAAGATAGACAAACGCCGGGCCGCTGCCGCTCACCCCTGTGACGGCATCAAGCATCTCTTCACGAACACGGCAAACTGAACCGACCGCACCGAAAATCTGCTCCGTGAGCGCGGCGTCTGCCGATGTCGCGCCCGACCCGAGCGCGTATGCGGCGGCACCGGCGTTCACCAGCGCAGGCGTATTCGGCATGACACGCACGACCCTCGCGCCGGTGCCGGCGGAGTCCTCGAGCGAGTTCGTAGAAACGCCCGCGACTATCGAGATCACGAGCTTGCCTTCGAGCACCGGGCGCAGCGCTTCAAGCGCCGACAGCGCATCCGCCGGTTTCACGCACAGGAGCAGCGCGTCCGCGGAACGGGCAAGCTCCTCGTTCCCCTCAACCCTGCGCGCTCCGGTGGCGTCGGCCAACTTTGTCGAGGCGGCCGGATCGATGTCACTGACCACTACGTCCCCTGCCGCAAGCGCCCCGGATCGAATGACACCACTCGCCAGCGCAGTCGCCATTTTACCGGAGCCGAGAAAACCGAGCGTCATGCGCTGAGGCATACCGAGGTCTGCACGAGCGAGCAAGCGCCTGTGGCTTCCGGCCGATTCGTGCGGCAGCAGACTGCCTGAACGGGAGTGGTTGCCACCGGCAGCCGTGCGCCTTGACTTGACCCCGCGCTTGCGCCGAGATGCGCCGATGAAACGCCTCCTTTCTGCTTCTCTTCTCGCATTGGCTTTCGCGGGATCACTGCCCGCGGCCAGCTTTCCCGATGAACTGAAAACCGGCGGATTCGCCGTCGGGTGCCAGTCTTATACCTTCAACCGCTTCAGCGTTTTTGAGGCGATCGAGAAGACCGTGCAAGCGGGTGGGAAGGTGATCGAGTTCTATCCGGGGCAGAAGCTCTCGAAAGAGGAACCGGGCGTGAAGTTCGGCCATGAGGCAACGCCGGAGGTTTGGGAAAAGGTGAAGGCGAAATGCAAGGAACTCAAAGTGACGCCGGTTGCCTATGGCGTCGTCGGTTTGTCGAAAGACGAAGCGGCGTCACGGAAGGTGTTCGAGTTCGCGAAAGCGATGGGGATGAAGGTCATCAACACCGAGTCGGTGGACGCGCTCGATACCGCCGAGAAGCTGGTCAAGGAATACGACATCAAGGTTGGCATTCATGATCATCCGAAGCGGCCGGATGATCCGAGCTACAAGGTCTGGGATCCCAACTACGTGCTCGAAGTAACGAAGAACCGCGACGCCCGGATGGGCGCGTGCGCAGATATCGGCCACTGGGTGCGGTCAGGGCTCAAGCCCGTGGAATGCCTGCGGATTCTCAAAGGCCGGATCATGTCGAGCCACATGAAGGACCTGCATGCCCCGCTACCGAGCGGCCACGATGTCCACTGGGGTCAAGGTGTGAGCGACGTCAAGGCGTGCCTTGACGAGTTCAAGGCGCAGGGCTTCGAAGGTCCGATCTCTGTCGAATACGAGCACAACTGGGACAAGAACGTCGATGACGCGAAGGCGTGCATTGATTTCGTGCGCAGCTACGGGGAGAAGAAGAAAGACTGACCTTACCCCGCCTGTTCTCGCGGCGAAGGTCAGGTCAAAAGCTCCGCGACAAGCGGATCGTCCACGCAGTCTTTCGGTCTGCTGCCGCATTCATCTTTAGCCGCGTGGTCAGCGCCGTGGGCGAGCAGGAGCTGAACAGCTTCTCTGGACCTCGCTGAACATAGCGGCGTCCAGCCGTCCACATCTGCCGCGTTCGGGTCAGCCCCGGCGCACAGCAGGCGTTCGGCTGCTTCGCGGGAATCGTAGTTGATGGCGGCGTGCAGTGCAGTTGCGCCGGTGCTGGTCAGGTCAACTTCTGCTCCGAGCAAAAGGAGACCTTCTATAAACTGAACATCGTTTCTTTCCGCGGAGATTTTCAGAGGCCACTCACCGGTGCCGCTGATTGCGTTGACCGATTCAGAATCAGCGGCGATCAGCGCGCGCGCGACCGGAAGTGACGTTGCATGATGAATCGCGCGAATCTGGCAATCATCCGCCGTGATTGGATCGGCTCCGAAGCGCAGGAGCGATTCAACGCACGAGAGCGCGTCCGATTCCGCCGCTTCCATAAGCACTGTATCCCCGAATTCATTCGTGCCGTTCGCGTCGGCGCCATGCGCGAGGAGCCATTCGAGCATCGCCGTTGCCCCAGCACGCGCCGCTGTTCCAAGCGCCGTTATTCCACACCTTCCGCGAGCATCCCGACTCCATCCTGCTTCGATGAGCAACTTCGCGGCGGAGATCGAGCCATGCTTCACCGCGAGAAGAAATGCGGTCTGGTCCCAGCAATCGCGCTCTTCGCGATCGACGCTCGGCGCGATGCAAGCGCGAACCTCGTCCAAGTTTCCGAAGACCACCGCGTGATGCAATTTGCCCCAGCGGAGTGGGTCCGGATTCACTCCAAACTGCAGGAGCAATCGAACCGTTTCCCAATCACCACTTTGAGCGGCGTAGATGATCGGAGGATCGTCAGCGTGGTTTTCAAAGTTCGGAGCGGCTCCATGCTCAAGGAGGTAACGCAACACCTCAGGTTTCCTTTTTGAGGAGCGCGCAGAGGCGGCGCGGATAAACGTTGTCGCTCCGTCATCGGGCGCCAGAAGATCGGCCCCAGCGCTACGGAGCAGGCGAAGCGCTGCGACCGAATGAGTGCTGCTTGCTGCGTGGGCTGCCGTCCTCCCGAGGTATCCTGGAAGATTCGGGTTCGCGCCGCGATCCAGCAGAAATCGTAGTGTTTCCTCGGTGGGACCTGGTGCGGACGTTCGATTGCGATTGTGCAACTCGTAGATCGCGATGATCAACGCGGTATCGCCATGGTTCGTCGCCACGTCGATCGGAACGCCGCGGCTCAAGCACCACTCAATCGAGGCGAGATCACCACGAGCTGCGGCGGCGTGGATTTGCACGAGCTGCGTCGTCTACGCCGGCTCCGGGTCGGGCGCGAGGTCTTCGGGGAGCGGACGACCCTTCGTTTCCGGCAGGAAATAGAGTGCAACGAGGCCGAGGAGGAAGACGAGGCTGAGCCAGGAGCACGCCTCCCGGAACGCATCCATTTTCGCCGCGGCTTTCGTCACGGCGGTCGCGCCCGGTCCTTGTGCGGCGATCGCGGAGTCGGCGATTCCTTTCTGCAAAATCCCGAGCGTGAAGGGGCCGCTCGCCGCAAGAAAGCGACCGACGTTGTAGCAAAAGCTCGTGCCGGTGCTGCGCAGGCGCGTCGGGAAGAGTTCGGGCAGGTAGATCGCGAAGCCGGCGAAAAGCCCGAGCTGGAAGAAGCCCATGACGGCGCTCATCCAAATGTCCGCCTTGCTGTTGAAGAGCTGGAAGAAGCCAAACGTCGCAGCCATCGCGCAGACGAACCCGATTGCGAATGCCTTCTTCCGGCCCCATCGCTGCGCGTAATGCGTGAAGACGATCATTCCAAAAAACGACCCGATGTTCTGCACGATCATGTTCACGCCGGTCCAATAGGTCTTCTCGCTGGCGACCTTCTCGACGGGCACGCCTTGCGCGAGCAGTGAGCGCTCGATGACATCGCCGACGAGCTCCGGGCTGAAGAAACCGATCCCCCACAAGCCCATCACCGCGGAGACGCAGAGCAGCATGCCGAAGAGGGCTGGCCGGCGCCACCGCGCTTCGCCAAAAAGCGACGGATACGAGCCGAACGCCGTGCCAATTCTGCGTCCTTCGGCGCGCGCCTTCACCCACTTCTCCGGCTCTTTGAGCCGCAAGACCAGGAAGACGCAGAGGAACGCCGGCAATGCCCCAATGAGGAACATGTATTTCCACGATGAGCCCGCGGCGAAGACCCGGCCTTCCATGCTGCCCAGCCACATACTGATCGCGCCCGCCGTGACATTGCCGACGGCGGAGAGTGCCTGGAGCGTTCCAAGCGCACCGGGGCGCGAGCGTTCTGGAAGACCATCCGCGACGAGCGCGACCGCGAGCCCGAAGACGCCGCCGACTCCAAGCCCAGTGATGAAGCGGTAAATCGCAAAGTCGATCCACCCTTTTGAAAACGCGGAGAGCCCCGTGCAGAGCGAGTAGAGCAGCACGGTCAGGGTGAGCGTCTTGGCCCGGCCGATTTTGTCGCCCATCGCGCCAAAAATAAGTCCGCCGGTCGCCCAGCCCGCGACGAAAATCGACGTGGCATACGCGCCATAGAGCTTGGGGTCCGTGCCGGCTGGAAGGAGCGCTTTCATCGCCGAACCGCGCGCGAGAAGAAAGAGTTGCTGATCGAGGCAGTCGAACATCCAGGCGAGTGCAGCCATGGAGAAGACGAACCAGTGGTAACCCGTGAGATGTTTCCACCAGGGCGCGGAGGAGGTATCCATAAGAGGCGCGGAGAATGCGAAGCCGGAACGAGGACGGCGAATCAAAAACGCTCACGGCTGGAGCCGCTCGGGCGCTTGCTTTTGGGAGCGTCTCCCCTATGAGGAACGCCCCGCGCGAGGTTGTCGCCTTGCCGCATCACACCTGCTTCATGAATCATCGTCTCTCCATCCTCGCTTCATCCATCGCTCTCGCCTTCCCCCTCGCGGCGCACGCCGCTCCCAGCTACGGCCTCGAGGAGGCGAAGAAAAACATGGAGACGTTCACGACTCCGGACGGTCTCAAAGCGACCCTGTTCGCGGCGGAGCCGATGACTCAAAACCCGACGAATATCGACATCGATCATCGCGGCCGCGTGTGGAGCGTTGAGGCGGTGAATTACCGGCTGACGATGCACAAGGATTGGGGAAATCTGCGGCCCGAAGGCGATCGCGTGGTGATCCTTGCAGATACGGATGGCGACGGGCTCGCGGATCAGGAGACGGTCTTCTGGCAGAACGTGGAGCTGAAGGCGCCGCTGGGGATTTGCGTGCTGCCGGGCGCGGGCGGGGAGAAAAAGGGAACGCAGGTGATCGTCAGCGCCGCACCAAATGTCTGGCTGCTGACCGACACCGACGGCGATGACAAAGCGGATACCAGCGAGGTCCTGCTGAAGGTCGGCGGAAGCTGGGATCACGATCACCAGATTCACGCCTTCACCTTCGGCCCGGACGGAAAATTCTACTTCAACTTCGGCAACGAAGGGCGCGATCTGAAGACGCCGGACGGCAAAACGATCGTTGATCTCTCCGGTCGCGAGATCAAAGCGGACGGCAAGCCTTACCGTCAGGGGATGGTCTTCCGCTGCGACTTGAAGGATGGAAAGCTCGCGAACTTCGAGACGCTCGGCTGGAACTTCCGCAACAACTACGAAGTCTGCGTCGATTCGTTCGGGACGATGTGGCAGTCGGATAATGACGACGACGGGAACAAGGGCGTCCGGATCAACTACGTGATGGAATACGGGAACTACGGCTACACCGACGAGATGACAGGCGCGGGCTGGCAGACGAAGCGCACAAATCTCGAAGGCGACACGCCGCTCCGCCATTGGCATCTCAATGACCCGGGCGTCGTCCCGAATTTGCTCCAAACTGGCGCGGGCTCGCCCACCGGTATTCTCATCAACGAAGGCTCGCTCCTTGGCGCGCAGTTCACGAACCAGCTCATCCATTGCGACGCGGGCCCGAGGACCGTGCGAGCGTATCCGGTGGAGAAAGCGGGCGCGGGTTACAAGGCCACGATGGTCGATGTGCTCACGTCGAAGGATCAATGGTATCGCCCGGCGGACGTTGCGATCGCGCCGGACGGCTCGCTCTTCGTCGCTGACTGGTATGACCCGGGCGTTGGCGGGCACAACATGGGCGACCACGAAAAAGGTAAAGTGCGCGGGCGGATCTATCGCGTCGCGCCGCCGGAGGCGAAGCTCACCGCCGCAAAAGTTGACGTGAGCACTCCCGCGGGCGCGGCGGCGGCCCTGCAATCGCCGAACAACCCCACACGATACGTGGCGTGGCAGGCGCTCGCGGCAGCCGGCGAGCAAGCCAGCAGCGAAATGGAGAAGCTCTGGAAGCACGAGAACCCGCGCATCCGCGCTCGTGCATTGGGCGTCAGCGCACGCGTCAAAGGCTCCGAGTCCAAGGCGCTCGCGAAAGGACTGACCGATGCGGACGCGGACATTCGGGTGTGGGCGGCGCGCCTCACCACCACGCTCGCGAAGAGCCAGCTCATCGACACGACGCCACTCGAGGAAACGCCGGGGCTCGTCGAGAAACTGCTCAAAGACCCAAGTCCTGCGGTGCGCCGGCAAGTTGCCGTTTCGCTGCACGGAGCGAAGAAAATCGAACCTCTGTGGGTTGCGCTCGCGCAGCAGCACGACGGTCAGGACCGCTGGTATCTCGAGGCCCTCGGCATTGGCGCGGGGGGAAACGAGGACTCGTGCTTCGACGCATGGCTGGCCGCAGTCGGCGAAAAGTGGAATACGCCTGCCGGGCGCGACATCATTTGGCGGATGCGCTCTGCGAAAGCGGCGGGTTACCTCGTGAAGATTCTCGCCGATAAATCGCTGCCGGATGCGGAGAAACCCCGCTTCATCCGCGCGTTCGACTTCCTCCCGGCTGCTCCCGAGAAAACGAAAGCGCTCGTGCAAATCGCGACCGCCGGCCCGGCGGCGGAGGGCATCGCGCGCGAAGCGTTGCTCCGGCTCAAAGGAAGCGACCTGAAGGCAAATCCTGAAGTTGCGGCTGTGCTCCAAGGCGCGCTCGATCGCGCGAAAGGCACCCCGCAATTCGTCGAACTCGTCCGCGACTTCGGCGCGAAAGATCAAGGGGCTGCGCTCCTCGAGACGGCGCTCGCGATTCCGAAAGATCCGGCCGCGAACGAAGCAATGAAGATGTTCTTCGGCGACCCGAACGCGGAAAAGATCATCAACACCAGCCTCGGAATGCCCAACGGGGCCGATGTCGTGAAGCTGCTCGGGGCGACCGGCAGCAAAGCTGGAGTGGCGCGCCTCACTGCGATTATCCAGAACGCGGAGCAAAAGCCCGAGGTGCGGCAGGAAGCGGTCCGTGCGCTGGCCCGCACCCAGGGCGGTGCCGATGCGCTCGTGAAACTCGCGAAAAGCTCCGCGCTCCCCGCCGACCTTACCGCGACTGCCGGCACCGCCCTGCGCCTCGTCGCCTACCCCGCGCTCAAGACCGACATCGATCAACTCTTCCCCGCCCCTGCCGCGCTCGGCGGAAAGCCGCTCCCTGCCGTCGCAGAACTCGTGAAGCTCAAAGGCGACGCCGCCAAAGGCCGCGCCATTTTCGAGCGTGCCGAAAGCTCGTGCATCACCTGCCATCGCGCCGGCGACAAAGGCGCCGACTTCGGACCCGCGCTGAGCGAGATCGGCACGAAACTTCCGAAAGAGCAGCTCTACGAAAACATCATCAACCCCAATGCCGGCGTGAGCATGGGCTTCGAGACCACGCAGCTCACCCTGCGCGACCAGAGCGCCGCCGTCGGCATCCTGCGGAGCGAGACAAACGAAGAGCTCGTCCTCGCCCTGCCCGGCGGCGTCACCAACAAAGTCCGCAAAGGCGACATCGCCAAACGCGAGAAGCTGCCGCTTTCGATGATGCCCAGCGGCCTCAATCAAGTCCTCACGCAGGAAGACCTCGTCGATCTCGTCGAATACCTCGCTTCCTTGAAGGCGAAGTAGCCGATCACGGCTCCCAAGCCTTGCGCCGCGCCGCGACGATCCGCCGCGAACGGTCTTCCGTAGGCTAAAGGCCCACGGCTGCAAGCTGGCGCTCGCTCTGCGAGGCAACGTGCGCGGTTTGCGGCCGCAGGTTATTGAAAGCCGGGACGCCGCAGGTAGGGACACCTCTCCGAGATGTCCGGGAGGACGCCCCGGAGGTGCGTCCCTACCTGGATCGCGTAGCCGAATTAAAAGCTACACTGCTCTAGCGGCGGCGGCGCAGGAGGAGCGCGCCGGCACCGAGGCCGAGCAGGCCGAGCGAGGCGGGTTCCGGCACGGCATCGACTTGAAATTCGGTTAAAATGAAGTTGCCGTTGTTGGAGCGCCCCGGTCCAGCGTTCGGGGTAAGAGTCCGATCTTCGAACGTTTCCAGACGGAAGCCGGTGACATTGAGCAGGCTCGATGTCGCGGTGATGGTGTAGGTCGAGACGTTCGGATTGGTCCCTGACGCCAAGATCGTATTATCGCCGTTGATCGTCAGGGTCGCGCCGTTGGTAGCCGTCGCTGTCGAGGGAGTCAGTTCGATCCAATTGGCGGTAACGTCGCCGCCAGTATCAAGCCCATCCGCGAAGAGGGTGCGATCATCGGTGGTCACCGAGAGCCGGAACTTGCCGATCGTGTGCTGGAGGTTGGCATCACTGTCATTGAAGAGCGTGAACGCATAGCTGTTGAACACCGCATCGGTGACGGTTTCATACGCGGCCGTTTGCGCGCTCGTGGGATTGGCCGTGCCATCGTGGATCGCCCAGCCATTGGCGTCCGTGGACGTCAGGCCGTCGATGGAATTGTCAACACCGCCGCCGAAATTCTGGGTAAACGTGGCCGTGGCCTGCTGCAGC
>Ga0136611_10001624_pt1 | contig 15678 bp, 10 predicted proteins | sample AntDrymUQ2232306_2_FD_106645 | JGI IMG/M metagenome (GOLD analysis project Ga0136611, IMG submission 106645) | Polar desert sand microbial communities from Dry Valleys, Antarctica - metaG UQ223 (23.06) | ecosystem: Environmental > Terrestrial > Soil > Desert | place: Antarctica: Dry Valley...
GATTAAAACGACTGCCAACAGAACTATGTAATTGATAACGTAAAATTCGTAGTGAAATGGTTGCAGAGAACGCCCGGTGAAAACTTGCTGGTTGAAGACTAAAAATGGAGCGAACGCGAATGCCGCGATGAAATACGCTTTTCCGTCTTCGAGTTTCGTAAATTTCCGCCATAGTGCAAATGTCGTGACGGTTAAAATAAGGTAGCCGATGATTTCGACCGTTCGCAGCAAATCAGTTCGGCGCGTAAAAACTAAAAGCTGCGCTCTGTCCATCGTCTCGTCGCGGTTCGCCAAAAGCAAAACGTAAGGGACGAGCGCGAGAAAGCAAAATGCGCCGGTGATCGCTAGAAAAAGAAAATCTTTTCGCCAGTTTTCCGACGGAAAAAGCATAACCAAAAGAGTCAAACCGAACAAAACCGCGCCTGCCGCTGTCCACACGTAAAAGTAGGAAAAAACCAGCGCGGCGAAACAGAGGCTTCCCGCAGCCGAGAAAATCACGCGTCTCCATCGCGTTTCCGATTGCAAACCATTCCAGAGACAAGCAAAAAAGGCAAACAAAAAAGGAAACGCCAAGCTCGGAATATATCTTCTCAAAAAAGGAAAAAACGGATACGCCACGCCGTTTTCGTAAAATCCGTTTATCGCACCGATGCCGACAATTAACGCGCTGCCGAACATTACAACGAGCGTTCCGACAAACGCTAAATAAGAATTTTCGGTAATCGAAACAATCAGCCAGAAAAGCGCGAGAGCCGCCAGAAAAGCCGAGATGAAAGAAACAATCGGCATCGCCTGTGAAACCGACAGCCCAAAAATTCGGGCGGGAACAGCGATTAAATAAGCGGGGAAAAATTGAATCGAAAAAAGCGATTCGGGCTGCGAATTATCCGTCGTTTGATCGCGTCCGGTATAAGGATCGTTGCGGCGCGGTCTGCCGTCAATCAACGCTTGCAGATAAGAGGCGTAAGCCATCTCGTCCAAATCGCACGAAGCGAACGCGCCTTGAAAATCGTCGCCGCGCAAACGTTGTAAATTAAACTGCGGATAAACGGCGAGAATTCCCAAAACCAATCCTGCCGCGATGCTGAGAAGCCACTTGCCATTTACCATTTTTCGTTTTCCATTTATCATTGACCGTAAAGCGAAATGCAAATGATAAATAATAAATGATAGTCGCGAAATGGTAAATGAATATGAGCTTGAAAGATAAAATTACCGGCGATTTAACCGCCGCGATGAAAGAAAAAGACGCAAACCGGCTGTCGGTTCTGCGAATGGTCAAGGCGAATATAATGAATCGTCAAATCGAAAAGGGGTTGGATTTAACTGACGATGAAATAACAAAAGCCCTGCAATCGCTCGTCAAACAGCGCAAAGATTCGATTGATCAATACGAAAAAGCAGGGCGCAATGAGCTTGCCGAAAAGGAACAGTCCGAACTTCTTGTGCTGGAAGATTATCTGCCGCAAGCCGCCTCGTTCGAGGAAATAGAAAAGGCGATTGTTGAGGCGATCCAGGAAACCGGAGCAAGTTCGATGAAGGAAATGGGCACGGTAATGAAGTCGGCGCAAGCGAAACTCGCAGGCAAAACAGCGGACGGACGTATCCTCAGCGAAACGGTCAAATCAAAATTACAGGGTTAATTACGGTGTAATAATTTTGCAGCATCTCGGATGCGAGGCGGAATATAGTGGCGAGACTTGTCCGCGCGGGTTCGCAGTTGAATACGAAGCGGCATTTTTGACAAACGCGAAGGTGACCGCAATGGCGCGTTTCTGCTTGCTAAAGAGCTTCTTTTTACTGTATACTTACGGCAAATTTTGTGTTCCGAGACTAATCTTTTTTCGTTCGACGGCGATCCTTGAAAGTTTTTCTGTGGGAGCAGATTTTATCTCTACAATCAAAACAATTAAAGGAAATTAGTCTTATGCTGTATTACACTCCGGCGCAGTCTGCGTTTTTATCGAGATTTGTTCGCGTTCGTAGGCTCTTTGCCGCGCTCGCGCTCTTTAGTTGTTTTGTGTCCCCAACCAATTACCGCGGCGACCTACAGCGTAACGACAACGGCTGACAGCGACGTGTTTGAAGTGCAAACAGTTACCAGCAGAATTTGGGGATTGAATGACTTCGGGCAGCTTGGACTCGGCAATACGCGCAGCCCGCAAATAACCCCGCAAACTCTGTTTGGCTTTAACGACATCACGGTATTCGGCGGAGGCTTCGTTCACTCGGTTGTGTTACGCGCGGACGGTACGCTTCTCATAGCGGGCAACGACATTTATGGTCAATTGGGCGACGGCAGAATCGGCGGCAGAATCCGAACGACGTTTGCCGCCGTAACCGACGGTAACATCGCCAATTTTACAGCAGTTTCCAGTAGTGTGAATCACAATCTCGCTCTGCGCTCGGACGGCACGATTTGGGCTTGGGGACAAGGAACGTCCGGACAACTTGGGAACGGGATGAGCGAGAACAGCGGCACTCCCGTCCAAGTTGGCGCGAATATCGCCGGCTTTGACAGGCAAATCGTTCAAATCTCCGCCGGTTATCATAATCTCGCATTGACGGCGGACGGCAAAGTTTGGGCTTGGGGCGCTAATAATTACGGTCAACTCGGCAATGACACAGTAGGCAACAGCAACACGCCTGTGCCGGTGTTGACTGCCTCAGGCGGATTACAGTTATCAGGTGTCGCTCAAATCTCGGCGGGAGAGTTTCACAGCGCGGCGCTCAAAACGGACGGCAGCGTCCTCGTTTGGGGCAATAACGAATATGGGCAAGTTGGCAACAACACTTTGATCAATAGTGTTCCTTTTCCGACGCCGACGGTGACAACAATCGGCATAGTAACAAGCATCAGCGCGGGGGCTTATCATACCGTCGCGCTAAAAGCCGACGGCGATGTTTGGGCTTGGGGCTAAGGCGGCGACGGAGAGATCGGCGACAACAATCCGGCGAACGCGCTGGTGCCGCGCCGGACGACAATCGCAAACGTCGTTCGTATCGAAGCGCACGGCGCGTATCATACCTTGGCGCGAACCCGCAGCGGACAAATTTTCGCTTGGGGCAACAATACTTACGGAGAAATCGGTAACGGCACGACCATCAATCAACTCATACCGCTCAATATCTCGGCGGCGGCTGGCACAGACGGCAATCTCGGAACGAACATCGCCGTTTTCGGCGCGGGCGTTTTCAGCAGTTACGCATTAAACGCGCTGCAAGCCGCAACTCCGACGGGCGCAAGCTCTCTGCGCGGCGACCAATTTTCCATCATCTTCCCGGCTTCGACCGTCGCCGGAACAACTGAAATCCGTATTATTGATCCAACGGCGACGGGCTTGACCGTACCTGCGGGCTATACGATTCTCGCCAACTCGACCGGTTATGACATCACAACCAACGCCGTTTTTACCGGCACGGCAACCGTCTGTCTGAATGTTTCGACAGTTGTTGACCCGCCGACGTTCCGCCAGCTGCATATTCTGCACGACGACAATAGCGATGGCACGTTCGACATTGTTAGCATAATGAGAGACTACCAGCGTCGCCAAATCTGCCGCCCCACAACTTCTTTCTCGCCGTTTGTTCTGGCTGTAGGACCTCTTTCGCCGACGACGGCAACCGGTCGCGCCATCTCAAATGCGACCATTACGCTGACAAACTCGCTGGGCGAAACATTCACAAGGCGGGCTAATCCAATCGGCAGATTTACGTTTGAGAGTTTGGCGGCTGGCGAGACATATATCTTCAATGTTACGGCGAAACGCTATACGTTCGCCGCACAGATTATTACGGTGACGGAAGATTTGACGGGTGTGAATTTCGTCGCTCAATAATCGAAAGATAATTCCGTGTAAAAAATTACAAGAAATTACCTTTCGATTGCCGAAGTAAAACTGTAATCTCGCGCCCATCCCGACGCGCGTTCGGTCTTGAATCCTCGCTCCCCGTATTCAGTTTCGGAACGAGTTGCGCCGGAGCGAAATTCAAACTAAGGCTGAGTAAAGTTTACGCTTTACGGCGGAGTTAACACTTCGGCGAAACCGAATCCACGTCGGCTCCGAGTTAAAAAGACAACGATAAGAAAGTCGCTGTCCGCGCCGTCCGCGTCCAATGACACGCTTCAGCGGCTTTGTTGGTTTTCACTACGCTTGGCTGCAAATGTCAGGCAAGCTAAAATGCCAATGCGCGGTAATCAGCCTTTTGGCAAAAAAACAGTTTTAGTCTGCAAAGCAGATTTCGCCCGTAATTTCCGCCTGGATGGTCGCTCCGCCGTCATTCGTCTTGCCGTTGATGTAAAGCACACCCGTCGCCCCGGCGAAATCTCCCGTGCTGGTGTGCGGGTCAATTCGGTCAATTGCACTGAACAATCCCGCCGCCACGTCAAAGATAGCGACGTTGTGCGTCTTTAAGACTCCTTTGTTGGTGGTCACGGTCAAGTCATCTGTGAAGGAAAAGGTGGTCGGGTCGGGCGTGGGAGTAAAGGCACTGGTGAAAATCGCCTGGGTTGTCCCATTGAGTCTTCCGCCCTGTGTAATTGTTCCACTTCCGCCGCCGCCGCTTAGATTTCCCTTCACCTTTTTGCAATCGCTGACCGCCGATGCTGATTGTGCAAACGAAAACAAACCGATGGTCAAAGCGACTAATGCAAACGTCGCCAGTGTTCTGATTTTTAGTTTCATTGTCTTTCTCCTGTATTTGAATAGATGCTTTAGTTGAGCATGTTTACTATCGCCGCATCTGTTTAAGCGATAGCCGCCGAACTTTTTATTGAGAAGAAATTTTGCTTTCCACTTATTAACGCGACAAGAAAAGAAAAATCGTCCCAAAAATTGCTTGAATCTTCACATAAAAAATAAATTTTCCGCGCAGCAAGCTGACGCGGTTTTAAATCGGAAGTTCCATAGCAAGCTAAGGGGAATTAAACCTGTAAGGAACGATAAAAAGGATTTTGGATTATCATTTTTGGGTATATAATGCCGCAAGAAAATGAATCCGGATGAACAACACTCACACAAAATTACGCTGATGCTGCGACAGTGGAGTGACGGCAGTCGGGAAGCGTTGGATAATCTTTTGCCGCTCGTTTATAACGAACTGCATAACCAAGCCGCCCGCTATTTGCGCCGTGAGAATAAAGATCACACGCTTCAACCGACTGCTTTAATTAACGAAGCGTATCTGAAATTGATTGACCAGCGCGAGGTAAACTGGGAAAACCGGACGCACTTTTTTGCCATTGCCGCGCAAGCGATGCGTCGGATTCTGGTTGACCACGCCCGCGCCAAACACCGTGAAAAACGCGGCGGCGATGATGCGAAACTGCCCTTGGATGAAGCACTGATGGTTGTCGCGGATGAAAAAAATATTGATTTGATTGCTCTGGACGAAGCCTTAACCAGATTGGAAATGAAGGATAAGCAGCAAACTCGGATTGTCGAATTACGGTATTTCAGCGGTTTAAGTCTGGAAGAAACGGCGGAAGCCCTAAACATTTCGCGGACGACTGCCGCCAGAGATTGGGCGATGGCGAGGGCTTGGCTGCACCGGGAATTGACGAGATGAAAACCGACAATTGGGAAAAGGCAAAAGAGATTTTCGGCGACGCACTTGAACTCGCGCCCGACGAGCGTCCGCTTTTTCTCGACGAAGTTTGCGACGGCGATTCGGACACGCGCCGCGAAGTCGAATCACTTTTGGCATCGCTCGACAGCGCCGACAGTTTTATGAAAATGCCCGCTGTTGCCAAAGTCGCAGTTTTTATTGAAGCCGAAACGAAACGACTCGAAACGGGAAAATGTTTCGGACATTACGAGATTATCGAACAAATCGGCGCGGGCGGAATGGGCGAGGTTTATCTCGCACGAGACCAAAAACTCGACCGCCAAGTCGCCGTCAAGATTCTCAACGAAAAATTCAGTCGAGACGAATCGAATCTCCAAAGATTTGTCTCGGAAGCGAAAGCCGCATCTGCTTTGAATCATCCGAACATTCTGGTCATTCACGAAATCGGCGAATCCGACGAGGCGCATTTTATTGTCAGCGAGTTTATCAAAGGCAAAACTTTGCGCGAGAGTTTCCAGGAAAAAACCTTGAAATTGTCAGAAGTTTTGGACATTTCAATCCAAATCGCCAACGCGCTCTGCACGGCGCATGAAGCGCATCTGGTTCACCGCGACATCAAACCGGAAAACATAATGATTCGCCCCGACGGGTATGTGAAGATTCTAGATTTCGGTCTGGCAAAACTCGTCGAGCAGAAGAACAAACCTGTTCTCGGTTTGGAAGAATCAACCGTCCGGCAGAATCAGACGGCAAAAGGCGTGATAATGGGAACCGTCAATTATATGTCGCCGGAACAGGCGAAAGGCGAACGGGTTGACGAGCGGACGGACATTTTCAGCCTCGGTGTGGTGATTTACGAAATGATTGCGGGACGAACGCCGTTTGCGGGCGATTCGATGCCGGAAACTTTTGCCAACTTGATAAACGCCCAGCCGCAGCCGTTTTCACAATTTGCCGCAAATGTGCCGGACGAAATGCAGCGAATCGTAACCAAAATGCTGCGGAAAAGCAAAGACGAGCGTTATCAAACGATGAAGGACGTTCTGGCGGATTTAAGAGATTTGCGGGGAAATCTGACGCTCGATGAGAAATTGGAATATTCGCACCAGCGCGGTGATCACGCCACCGGGGTTTTACGAGCGACGACGGGCGATGCGGACAAGCAAACCGCCGAAACGCAAAACAGTCTTTCGCAGACAATCAAACGACACAAACCGCTTGCCGCATTCGCGTTGATTGTTTTGCTCGCGGCGATTGGTCTTGGCGTTTGGGATTTCACCAACCGCGGCGCAAATACAACACGAATCGAATCAATCGCCGTGATGCCGTTTGTCAATGAAAGCGGCAATGCGGACGTTGAATATTTGTCGGACGGAATGACCGAGTCGCTCATCAACAGCCTGTCGCAGCTTCCTGCATTGAATGTGAAGGCGCGGAGTTCCGTGTTTCGCTACAAAGGCAAGGAGATTGAACCACAACAAGTCGCGGCGGAGTTGTCTGTGCAAGCCATCTTGAACGGGCGTGTGGTGCAACGGGGCGATGATTTGGCGTTGTATTTGTCGTTGGTTGATGCGCGCAACGGTAATCAGCTTTGGGGCGAACAATATAATCTAAAGCTGTCCGACCTCGTTGCGTTGCAGAGCAAGATTACACGTGACGTTTCACAGAAGTTGCGAGCGCGGTTGTCGGGCGCGGAAGAGCAGAAGTTGGCGAAGAATTACACTGAAAATGCAGAAGCCTATCAGCTTTATTTGAAAGGGCGTTTCTACTGGAACAAGCGCACGGCGCAGGGTTTACGGAAAGCAATTGAGTATTTTCAGCAGGCTATTACGCTTGATTCGAACTACGCGCTGGCTTACACAGGTCTCTCCGATGCTTACGGGTTGCTTCCGACATATGGCGGCGGCGCGCCGCGCGAATCAATGCCGAAAGCGAAAGAAGCCGCGCTGAAAGCTTTGTCGCTGGATAATAATCTGGCTGAAGCACACGCCGCGCTCGGAGGCGTTCTCAGCCATTACGATTATGACTTTGCCGGCGGCGAGCGCGAATACAAACGCGCCATCGAGTTGAATCCGAATTACGCGACGGCGCATCAATGGTACGGCAGAACGCTCATTGCGCAAGAAAGGCACGAAGAATCTCTTGCCGAATTCAGGCGAGCGTTGGAGATTGACCCGCTCTCGCTGGTCGTCAATCGCGGATATGGCGAAGGACTTCTCCTCGCCCGCAGATACGACGAGTCAATCGTGCAACTGAAAAAGACTCTCGAACTGGATGCCGGTTTCGTGTCGGCGCATTATAGCCTCGCCGTCGCTTATCAGATGAAAGGCAACTACGCGGAGAGCGTCGAAGAATTCGCCAAATCTCAAGAAATAATCGGCGAACCGCAAAAGGCGGCGTTGATGCGAGAAAGTTATGCCAAAAACGGTTGGCAGGGATTCTTGCGAATGATAACTGAAGAACGCCTGCAATTTAATTTGCCTTGGGACACCTTGGCAGCATTTCACGCGGCACTTGGCGAAAAAGACAAAGCGTTTGCCGAACTAAACAAGTCTTACGAGAATCGCGAAATCTTTATGGTTATCCTCAAAGTTGAACCACGCCTCGACCCTTTGCGTGAGGACCCTCGCTTTGATGATTTGGTCAAGCGCGTGGGGTTGAAATAAGGCGGCTCGTCAAAACCGCCTGTGTAAACGGGCGCGTTAAATCTTTCAGAATTTAACACTGCAAAGACCGGACGTCAGCAAATTTGTCGGAGGCATCAAGTCCGACAGTTCGAGTTGGATAAAAAAGAAAGGCAAGCAATTCAAAGATTTTTAGGTAGCATCTCGCAACGATAAATTGTAAGACGCTACCTCATTTTCTTCTCCTTTTGCCGCCATTTGTTTGAATGCAGTCCTTTATAAAATGCGGTAATCAGAGCCGCCCGTTCCGCACAGACGGTTCTGACTTATTTATCTAAAGATTACAGGGCGGTTTCATAAAATTCAGAAAAACGTATTTGGCGACGTTGCGCCCCGCGGATTGTCCGGCAACATTGTCAAAAGTGAAATGGTTACCGCCCTAAATGTTGAACACAAATCTTCCTTTCAATTAAGGCAAATAAGCAGACGGAACAGACTTATCGTTTGTCAAGCCGAACTGCACAGCCGAAAATCCGTTGGCGCTTTGCCGCAGATACCAAACTCCATCTCGATAAACTGCCGCATCCGTTTGCCCGTCGCCGTCATAATCGGCGGGCGCGGGAATGTCTGAAGCGTTGCCAAACTGGAACGCCGTAAATCCGGTTTGCGAGCGAAGCAGATACCAGGTTCCATCTCGATAAATGGCAATATCGGTTTTACCGTCGCCGTCGTAATCGCCCGGCACAGGTTTATCCGACGGTTCCCCAAACGCGATGCCCGTAAAACCTAACTGGCTGCGTTGCAGATACCAGACGCCATCACGATAAACGGCAATGTCGGCGCGTGCGTCGCCGTCGTAATCCGCCGCGACGGGCTTATCGCCGGTTTGTCCGAAAGCGATGCCCGTGAACCCTAGTCGGCTGCGTTGTAAATACCACGTTCTGTTGCTCGGTCTGAAAACGGCGATGTCGTCTTTCCCATCACCATCAAAGTCGGCGGGTTGCGGAACATCGTTTGGCAGACCGAATTGAACAACGGCAAATCCGGTAGTCGAACGAAGCAGATACCAAGTGCCGTCGCGGAAAACTGCAATGTCGGTGCGCCCATCGCCGTCATAATCGGCGGGCGTGATTTTGTCAGTCGAAAGACCGAATTGTGTGGCGGAAAATCCGGCGGTTGATTGATTCAGATACCAAGTTCTATCTGTCGGGCGAAAGACTGAAATATCGGCGCGTCCGTCGCCGTCAAAATCAGCGAACGTGGGCGCGGGCGTGAGTAACGGCTGCCACGACGGTTGAAAATTACTGCCGTTTGTGTTGGTCAACTGCGTCAATCCATTGCCATCCACATTCTTCACGTAAATTTCCGCGTCGTTGCTGAAGTATTCCCAGATGTGAAAGACAATCTTCGTTGCGTCAGGCGACCATTTCGGTTTATTTCTGTGTGTGGAGCAGAGTCCGCTATCGCAACCGTCGAATGCTTGGCGGTTTGTGCCGTCGGTATTGGCGGTGTAAATAATCGGGAGAAAAATTTCCGAGTGAACGATGAAAGCGATTTTATCGCCCGTCGGCGACCAGTCCGGCGACATATCCCAAAACTCACCGTTACTCGGCAATGCCTGCACATCGCTGCCGTCGGCATTCATTGTGTGCATTACTATCCAAGAGACGCGAGAACTGGCGAAGATAATATGAGAGCCGTCGGGCGACCACGAAGGCTCAATGTCAGAAGCCGGATGGTTAGTGAGGTTAACTCGATTGCTACCATCAACATTAATGGTGAAAATCTCGCCGCCTTCATCAAAGGCAATCTTGCCGCCGTCGGGCGACCAACTCAAAGACCACTTTTCGTGCCAAGGGTATGGACTGTTGCCAAAGGCAATCGGTGTGAGTTGGATTTGATTTGTCCCGTCGGCGTTGATCAGCTTGATAGCGAAAATGCCGGAAGCATTTTGGCTGACAAAAGCGATTTTCCTTCCGTCGGGCGACCAAGCGGGAAAGGAGTCCACACCTGCATTGTTCGTCAGGCGAACTTGTTCCGTTCCGTCGTTGTTCATTACATAAATTTCCTGATTGCCGTCGCGGTCGCTGGCAAAGGCAATCTTGCCGTTGGCGCGAGGCGTCGGCGTTTGGGCGAATGTTATCATCGCGCCGAAAAGAATCAGCGCGAGAGTTGTCAAAATGGGAGTCGTAATTTTGCTTAGGATTTTAGTTTTCATAATTCTCACCTCTTTTTCATTCTTTTGACCGGAGTGCTGGGTGTCCTCGCTTGCGCTCCAGTACTGCCTGTATTAAACACAGGCTTAATTTAATCCGGCGATTGCCTTCATTTAAGGTTCGACATAAAGGTTGTAGGTAACATACGACTCGAAGTTTCTGGTCGCCCCGCCGAATGTTATGGTGTGCGGTCCCGGCGGCAGCGGCGCGACCATCAGATAAAAGCCGTCCGACACTGTATCGTAAGTTTGTCCCGGAACTCCACCGAATATGTTGTTTTCGGGTGCGGTGATGGTGAAAAAGCCCGCCGGCGAGCGCGTCCGCAATGGCGTAGTTTTAGGGTTCAAACTGATGCTTACGTCTTCCCCGTCAATGTTTGCCTGAAGATTCTTCGCAGATTTATTAAAACCCTGGAGCGCAGCCCGCATGCTAATCTCAGGATAATAGTCGGTTATCGTCTTACTTTCCGAATTGCCCAATAATGCGAAGAACAGTATCTTTCCAGCCGGGACAACGCACTCGCTGCGGGTGGCATTGCCTCCACTAGTGCTTACCAGAAAGAACACTGAGCCTGTCTGTCCGAATTGACAATTTGCGCCGGTCGGGTCAGCGGCTGGATTATTCTCCGCCGGAGTTTCCAAAATATATTGCCACCACTTGACAGACCACTCGGAGTAGGTCATCCCCGTTTGTGCCTGCGCGTCATCCGGTGGAATGATGGTGAAACTTGCAGAAGATGCCGACCCGCTTGTCAGTGTTGCTATCAGAAGTGAAATCGCCATAAACCCTACCATTGCAGTTTTCCAGTATTTTTCAAGAATTTTCATAAACTCATCTCCTATGTTTTTATTTGTAAGGATGCTTTAATCGAAAATTTCATTTGTCGCCGCATCCGTCTTAAGTGACAAATGTCTGAATTTTCAAATCTGCGGATATTTGGAAACATCGGCTTGCGCGTTTGTTCAACAGACGGTTTTCGCAAACCGGCATTCGGTAAGTTTTGCCGAACTTTAGATTTGGAAACGGCAATCAAAATACCGTTTCCAAATCATTTGTAAAATTAACGGCGCGGCGTTTACGCCGCTTGCCACATTTATTGAGCATTTGCGACGGGAATATCGCTGCTCGCTCCGAATTGCTGCGTAGTGAATTGTCCGTTTGAGCTTTGCACGATATACCACGTTCCCGAGCGGTAAACCGCTATGTCGGTGCGCCCGTCGCCGTCGTAATCGCCCGGCACGGGTTTGTCCGTCGCCAAGCCCCATTGAGCTCCCGAAACCGAATTGTCCGAGCTTCGCATAATATACCAAACGCCGCTCGTCGAAACTTGCCGGAAAACAGCAAAGTCTGTTCTTCCGTCGCCATCGTAATCGCCGGGAACAATTCGGTCGCCGTTTGTGCCGAACGGCTGCGCCCTGAAAGTGTTGCTGCCGCTTTGCATGACATACCACGTTCCGTCTGACGGACGGAAAACGCTGATGTCGGTGCGCCCGTCGCCGTCAAAGTCGGCGGGCGAACTGCGGTTGACGGCGACGCGGGTGGCTGAATACATATCGCCTAGCCCGGAGCCGCCGGGGCGATTTGAGACGTAATAAAGAACCGTGCCGTCCGGGGACAGAGCCGGTTGACCGTTGCTGCCGATGGTGTTGAGAGCGGCGACGGCAATCGGCGGACTCCACGGCGATGAGACGGAAGCGCGAGTTGAAACAAAGACGGCGTGGTTAGTTGTCGGGACAAGACGATTTGAAGCGAAAAAGATTTCCAAACCGTCGCGGCTGATTGACGTGCGTTGTTCGTTTGCCGTGCTGCTCAATTCGTTGACAATCGTGGGCGCGTTAAATGTGCCGTTGGCGTTGCGCGTGCTTTGAAAAATGTCATTAACATTGAGAGTGCCGTTGCGGTCGCTGTTGAAAAAAAGTGTACCTGCGCCGGTTGCCGGGTCTACAAAATAGTTCCCAAAGTAATCATTGAAAGTGGTATTGATGACCGCGCCGATATTGACGGGCGCAGTCCAGCCGAAATCGTTGTTCGGGTCGGTCCGCGTCGAAAGATAAATGTCGCTGATGCCCATTCCGCCCGGACGATCACTTTCCATAAACATCTCGCGTCCGTCGGGTGAAATGCTCCCGACGGATTCGTTACTGCTCGTGTTGAGAATCGCCAAACTTTGCGGCGCGCCCCACGCCGACGAGAGCGTGGCGCGCTGCGAAACGTAAATATCTCTGCCGCCCAGCCCGCCCGGACGAATAGTTGCGAAATAAAGACTCAAACCGCTCGGCGCGACAACCGGAAGAAATTCCGTGTCCGCTGCGTTGATAACCGCGCCCAAATTTTGCGGCGCGCTAAAAGTTGAAAAGCCCGTCGCCGCGCTTGGCGCGGAAACAGTCGAACCGTCGTTTTGCGAAAACGCGCTCACCGCTATCATCACCAGCGCGACAATTGCCGAAAGCGTTCTAAAAGTGGTTTTAATTTTCATAAATTTTCTCCTCATCTGAATTTTATTGCCTTAAAATTTGCGAATGCGATAACAGTTTCAGATAGTCCCGATTTGTGCTAACATTCGCCTGAAACTGAACATTAATTTTTCTCGCCTGAAAAGTCCTTTACTTTCGGCGAGGTAATTCATAGAAAACTATTAGAAGACGTATGTTGTTGGAAACTCACAACTTTGAGTTCGACGAATTTCTTCTTGATACTCAGGAAAAGGTTTTGCTGCGCGACGGTAAACCGCTTCCAATCACGCCTAAAGCATTCCATTTGCTCTTTGTGCTGTTAGAAAAACACGGTCATCTGGTCGAAAAAGATGAGTTGATGAAATCGGTCTGGGCGGACAGTTTTGTCGAAGAAGGCAACATCACATTTACAATTGGATTGCTGCGAAAGTTATTGGAAGACGACACGAAAAACCCGCGTTTTATCGAAACCGTTCCCAGACGCGGCTATCGTTTCATCGCCAAAGTGCAGATCATCAAAGCGGAAAATGAAAAATCTGACATAGCGAACGAAGTATCCGCGCCGCAATTGAACAGTAACCGCGCCGCGCCCGCAGTAGTTCCGCATCCGGCGGGTCAAAACGCAACCCAACATTCCGGCACAGTCGTCGCTTTGTCAGATTGGCGGCGTGAAGCAGATGAGAGCAAAGCGGAGAAATCCGCGCCTGTCTTTGCTCCCGAAACAACAAACGGGCAAATCGCCAAACTCGAATTAGTTCCGGCAACGGCGCACGTCAAGAATAGGCGCAAAAATTATCCGTATCTTTTAGCCGGATTGAGTTCGGTCGTCGTCCTGCTTATCTTTGCAGTTTCTCTTAACTCTTGGTTTACGCAAAGCAAAAGCCTCGAAGCCGACGCGCCCGTTTTATCCGCGTCTTTCAGTTCCGAGAAACTCTCGACTAATGGAAAAGTCGTTCACGCCGTCGTTTCGCCCGACGGCAAAAACGTGATTTATACAAATGGAATAAAGGGCAAGCAAAGCATTTGGCTCAGACAACTCGAATCCGCCAACATCGTCGAGATAATTCCGCCGTCCGACAACGTTTATGGCAGACTCGCTTTTGCGCCCGAAGGCAATTCCTTTTACTTCACCCGCAAACCGCGAAACGAGGAGGGACACTCTGACATTTATCGCATTTCGATTTTTGGCGGCATTCCGACTAAAATCGTTAGTGAAGCGCAAAGCTCGATAAGCATTTCGCCCGACGGCGGAAAAGTTTCTTTTGTCCGTTGTTATCTCCTGGAAGACGAGAATTGCTCTTTGTGGATTGCCGATACGGATGGCAGTAACGAAAGAAAACTCGTATCGCGCCCGCGCCCCTTTAGAATCGGAAACAATAAAATTTCCCCTAACGGAAAAACCGTCGCCTTTGCCGTCGGGCAATCGAAAAATGCCGCGAATGAATTCGGTTTAGTCGAAGTGAACATCGAAAACGGCACGGAACGCGAGCTAACCACGCAGAAATTTTTCAACATCAAAACCTTGGAGTGGCTGCCAAGCCAAAGCGGTTTGCTGATAGTCGCATCGAGAATTCCCACCAGAAATTTTCGCCTCTGGCAAGTCTCTGTCGCGACCGACGACGCATCACCGCTGACAAAGGATTCTGAAAATTATTCGGCTTTGAGCTTGGACAAAGCCGCCGACGTAATAGTTGCAACTCAGACAAAAACGGATTTCAAGTTGTTTCTCTACAACAGAGAAAATCCTTCGGAAAAACGGATTTTGGCGGACGCAACGACGGGCGGATTCGCCCCGAACGGGAAAATTATTTTTGCGTCACTTATGTCCGGCAACCGCGAAATTTGGAGCATCAATGTGGACGGCAGCGAGGAAAGGCAATTAACCAATAATCCGGCGGACGAGTCCGCGCCGGTTTCCTCGCCTGACAACCGTTTCGTATTTTTCGTTTCAAACCGCACGGGCGAAGCCCAGGTTTGGCGAATGAACGCCGACGGCAGCAACCAGATGCAAATCACCTTCAAAGAAGGTGGTTTTCCGGCATTCGTCTCGCCCGATGGACGTTGGGTTTACTATCATCACGGTGTGCATAGAACGCTGTGGCGCGTTTCGACCACGCCATCCGGCGAAGAGGAGCAGTTGGTTTTGAACAAAGAAAAATACCGCTTTGCTTTTTCGCCCGACGGCTCGCGGGTTGCTTTCGCCGAAAGTCAGGGTCAGGAAAAATCTATAGCGATTGTTTCGCTCGCCGACGGGCGGACAATCAGAATCATTAAATACGCCGACCGGCAAGCCGGAATGACGGAACTTGATTGGCTGCCTGACGGAAACGGTTTGGCGTATATTTTAGTTAATAATGAATCTGACAATCACACTCTTTGGCTTCAATCGCTTGACGCGGAAACGCCGCAAAAAATCGCCGACCTGGGCGACGAACACATAAATTCCCTGGCGCTGTCGCCGGACGGAAAAAGTTTCGCCATAGTGCAAGGCAGTTGGAAACACGACGCGGTTTTGCTAAAAGGATTGAAATAGCAAATGCTCGAAAAACGATCTGAAATTTACTAAAAGCAGTCCGATAAATACCCAAGGCTCTGATTTGAGCTGATGTTTGTATGATTTCCAGAAAGCCAAAGGTATTTATCAGACCAATGCTCGTTCAAGAATCTTGCAGAATTTAACACTATAAAGACCAAAGAACTAAACGACTCTGCACTGGAAGTGCAGAGGTTTGAAAAAGGACTGAAAGTCCAAACCTAATCATCTTCAAGGATGAACGGATTGTTATCCTTGTTTGATTGCTGCCGATGATGTTCCAA
>Ga0136611_10001625_pt1 | contig 15676 bp, 21 predicted proteins | sample AntDrymUQ2232306_2_FD_106645 | JGI IMG/M metagenome (GOLD analysis project Ga0136611, IMG submission 106645) | Polar desert sand microbial communities from Dry Valleys, Antarctica - metaG UQ223 (23.06) | ecosystem: Environmental > Terrestrial > Soil > Desert | place: Antarctica: Dry Valley...
CCGCCCGGACGGTTGTCGCGGTCGCTGCTGCGACGTGCGCCGCCTCCGGTTCACCCGGTCAGTTCCTCGGGGCGTACCCGGCGACACTGGCGGCCGGGACGTACTACCTGAGCTTCACGACCCAGTACGCGGGCGGCTCGTCCGTCGACGCTGATGACACGTTGGTGCTGGTCGCGCAGAGCGTCGGTGTCGGGGGGTCCATCCTCGCGGCGGTTAGGTCCCGGCTGAACAAGACGACGAACGCCGATGATGTCGAGCTGCAAGACATGATCGATGCAGCCGTCCGTGCGTACAGGCGACTGTTCGGCAAGATCACGGGCAGCAGCACAGAGGCTCTAACCGCAGACGACGAAGGACGAGTCTTCCTCCGAAGCCGAAACGCAACGGTTGTGACGGCTGTAGTCGACAGCGTAGGCGCTGCTGTCGCCTATGACGCTTATGACGAGACAGACGAAGGTATCCTCCACGGTCTGACCTACGGTCGCACGGTGACCGTGACTTACCAGGTAGGCATCCCCGAGGATCACCAGGAAGTCATCATCGCCGACGTCGCCGGCTACTTCGCCGCTACCCAGCGCGGTGGGCAGCGGTCCGCCCTGCCGGCCGAGGGTTACGCCGAAGGGTTCGGGCAGGAGCGGTCCACGCCGCTCACATTGTGGCCGCGTATCCAGGCTCTGGCGCCGGTCAGGATCGGCTAGTGGCGGTTCTGTGGCCGATCGTCCGCGACCGGCTCGTCACGATCCTGCCGACCCTCCCCGGCTTCGGCGCGGTCACTGTCTACGACGGCCCGGTCACATCCGGGGACACCCCGGCCACCTATGTCACGGTCGGCTGGCAGCCCCGGACTGAGGACGAGTCGGCTGGCAGCTTCACCCAACTCGAAGGCCCGGACGGGTTCTCGGTCACCGAGGATGGGGCCGTGCTGATGGAGTTCGCCGCCGTCACGGGCGACTCCACCGTCCCTGATGCGTTCGCGATGTACGGCGCCCTCGCCACATGGCTGCAGCAGAACCCGCGCCTCGGCATCCTCGTCCCCGGTTCGCTCGCGTCCCTGCAGGTCGAGGTCGCCGAGGCGCAGAACACTGCCGGGGCTGTTCAACGGCTGCTCGTCGGCCTGCTCTACACCGCCCACTCCGCATGAAGGGAACCCGCATGACCACCACGCCCGCCACCGCTGAGGATCACGAGAAGGCGACGTTGAAGGAGTACGGCCAGTACGTCGCTGTGGAGGCCATCGACCTCGGTGGCGCACGGGCGTTCAACCCGGGTGACCCGGTGCCGGTGTCGCACGTCGAGAGCGGCGTCGTGGCCCGGTCGCAGGTCGTCGGTTCATCCACCAAGGCGGCTGCTGCCGTGACCACAGAGAAGGGCTGAGAGCATGCCTCCCGCTGCTGTAGTGACCCCCAACATTTTGACGGACCCGGGGTTTCTCTTCATTGCCCCGCTGTTGAGCGTGCTGCCGACGAACACGGTCGTGGCCAGTGTCTTCACCGACACCTGGCCGGCCGCGTGGCTCCCGCTCGGCGCGACGAAGGACGGCTCGGAGTTCGCGTACTCGAGCAACGTCGAGCCGATCGAGGCCGCCGAGTTCTTCGACCCGATCAAGTACGTCACGGTCAGCCGCGCGGGCAAGCTCGCGTTCAACCTGCTGGACTGGACGCTGAAGAACTACCGCCGGGCGCTCAACGCCGGGATCGGCCCGCTGACCCCGACGAGCGGCACCGGCCCGACCGCCCTGTACGACTTCGAGCCGCCGGACCCGGGTACTGAGGTCCGGGCGATGATCGGCTGGGAGTCCCTCGACAACACCACCCGCCTGATCCTGCGCCAGACGATCCAGGGCGGCGAGATCACCAGCGCGTTCAAGAAGGCACCGGAGGTCGCGGTCATCCCGTGCACCTTCAACATGGAGGTCCCGGTCGGCGCTAAGCCGTTCAAGTTCTCCTCGACCCGTGGCTAGCATCGGCCGGTTCGGTAAGCCAAGGCCGGTAGCCGAGGCGCTCACGTTCGAGTTCTTCGACGACGAGTACCGGACGAACCCGTTGTTCTCCGAGGTCGCGCTCATCGACTTCATGGAGGAAGCCGCGGACATCGACGAGAAGTCCGCTCGGGCGTACGCCTTCCTGAAGGACGCGCTGCGGCAGACCGTCCACCCGGACGACTTCGCGGCGTTCTGGTCGGTGGCGCTCGCGGAACGGCAGGAAACCGAGGACTTGCTGGAAATCTTCCAGTCAGTTTCTAGGAGCCTCACCGACCGCCCTACTTCACGGTCCTCCGTCTCTACGGATGGGCCGTCGAGCACCGACACGAGTTCCGAGGACGGCTCGTCCTCGCAGGTCATCGCCCGGTTGGAGTCGAACGGCCGGCCGGATCTGGCGCTGATGGTCACCCGGGCGCAGCGTTCGGCCTGACCCTGGTCGACGTGCTCGACACGGCGTACGCGCTGCTGGTCGAGCGGGTCGAGCGTCGGGTGACAGCGGACCGGCAGATCGTCGCGGTGATGCTCGCGGCCGGTGTTGACATGCCGATGCCGAACCTCGCCGAGGCGCTCGAGGATCTGGACGCCGCCCTTGCCGAAGCGCCCCAGGAGGCGACGGTGCTCGATTTCGAGCAGGCGCAACTCCGACAAGCGTTGGGGGTGCCGGCGTGAGCGCTGACTTCGAGGTGACGGGCGCGGCTCAACTCCTGCGCTTGTCGAAGGCGTTGAAGAACGCAGGCGAGCTCGAGCTTCGCAAGGAACTCAACCGGGGCATCAGGGCTGCCGCTAAGCCGCTGATCGGGCAGGCCCGGGCTGAGGCACGCCGGAGGTTGCCGCAGCGCGGTGGCCTGGCGCAACGCGTCGGCAGGCAGCCGGCCCGGGTGACAGTCAAGACGGGCCAGACGCCGGGTGTGCAGATCGTCGTCGGCAAGAAGGGCCTCGCGGCCGCGGCTGACGCCGGGGTCATACGCCACCCGGTGTTCGGCCGTGGTCCGTTCGTGTCCCAGCAGGTGCCGAAGGGCGCGTTCACGGACACGTTCCGCGACGGCGCACCGACGGTGCTGCCGGAGATCGAAGCCGCGATGGAACGTGTCGCGCAAACCATCGTCGACCGGGGGAGGTGAGTGCCACGGCCGCTCTGAGTCTTGTGTTCGACATCCTCGCCCGGTCGGATAAGGCATCCCGCGAGTTCGACAAGGTCGGCGATGACAGCGAGCGCATGGGTAAGCGTGTCGGTAAGGCCGGCGATGACGGCGGTCGGGCGTTCGGCGGTGGGATCAAGTCCGGTGTCGGTCTGGCTGTCGGTGCGCTCGCCGGGCTCGGCCTGGCCTCAGTCTTCAAGGGGTTCATCGAGGAGGCAGCGGAGTCCGCGAAGATCGGCCGCCTGACCGACGCTGTCATCAAGTCGACGGGTGGCGCGGCGAAACTGACGGCCGAGCAGGTCGGGGACCTCGCGGGCGCGATCAGCAACAAGACGGCTGTGGACGATGAGGCGATTCAGGGCGGCGCGAACCTGCTGCTGACGTTCACGAAGGTGCGTAACGAGCTCGGTAAGGGCAACGACATTTTCAACCAGGCGACGCAGGCCGCGGTCGACATGAGTGTCGCTCTCGGGACTGACGTGTCTGGCGCGAGCTTGCAGCTCGGTAAGGCGCTCAACGATCCGATCAAGGGCCTGTCGGTGCTGGGCAAGGCCGGGGTGTCCTTCACCGAGGACCAGAAGAAGCAGGTCAAGCAGCTCGTCGCGACCGGCGATGTCCTCGGCGCGCAGAAGGTCATCCTCGGGGAGCTGTCGACGCAGTTCGGCGGCGCGGCTGAGGCCGCTGCTGACCCGATGGCCAAGCTGAAGGTGACCCTCGGGAACCTCGCCGAGGAGATCGGCACGGCGGTCCTCCCGACCGTGACCAAGGTGGCGACGTTCATCACTGACAAGTTCATCCCCGGGGCACGGCAACTCATCGACGTGCTGTTCAAGGGCGACTTCGAGGGCGGCCCGTTCCAAGAGGACAGCCCGGTCGTTGACGCCGTGTTCAATATCCGCGAGGCGTTCCTCAAGCTGAACGAATACACATCCGCGACGAGGTGTTGCCCAAGCTGCGGGAGTTTGGGACCTACCTCAAGGACGAGGTGCTGCCCGTCCTGACGGATGTGAAAGACTTCATCAACGAAAACAGGGACGCATTTGCGTCCCTCGCGGCGGGCATCGTGGCTGTCACGGCAGCGGCCCGGATCTACACGGGCATTCAGGCCGCGCTGAACGTCGTGCTCCTAGCCAACCCGGTCGGCGCGATCGTCGCCGGCCTGGCCTTGCTCGTCGGGGGCCTGATCTTTGCCTACCGCGAGTCGGAGACGTTCCGCAACGCGGTGAACAAGGTATTTGGTGAGGTGAAGGACTTCGCCAGTGAGATGGCGATCCGTTTGATCCCGGTGGTGAAGGATTTCGCCGCGCTCATTCAGGAGAAGGTCACGACCGGACTCGAGCTGCTGCGGCAGAAGTTCGAGGAGAACCGCCCGCAGATAGACGCGGTAGTGGCGATCATCGGAAAGCTGTTCGAGGGCTTCAAGAACGTCGCAGGCTACGTGGTGTCTGAGATGTTGCCCGTACTCGGCAAGTTCGTAGGCTTCCTCGTCGAGCAGGTCTTCGTGCACATCGGGACGTTCATCGACCTGTTTGGAACCCTCGTCCGCGCCGCAGCGTCCGCCCTGTCTGGCTTCTTGGGCATGGTGTCCGGCATGCTCGGCGGCATCCAGCAGGTTCTCGGCGCGCTCGCGCAGGTCCCCGGCCCGTTCCAAGACACGTTCCGCCGCGCGTCTGAAAGCGTCGGGCAGGCGAAGCTGAACGTGGACACACTGAAGTTCGGCCTGGACGCGCTACCGGTGAACAAAAACCTCACCATCGGGGCGGACACATCCCCGGCGCGACGCGCGGTGCAAGACCTACTCGCCTACGTCAACACCGCCCCATCTGGCGTCATCCGAATCGCGGGTGTCACCGGTCTGGGAGGGCTCACGGAAAGAGCTCACGGCGGGTCGTTCAACGCCGGCCAGCCGTACCTCGTCGGTGAGCTCGGCCCGGAGCTGGTGATCCCCCGCAGCAGCGGAACGGTCATCCCAGCCGACCGCACGGCAGCGGCCCTCGGTGGTGGTGGTCAGACGATCAACGTCACGATGCTGCGGGCCGAACCGGAAAGCAACGCTGAGGCGCTCACCCGCGGCCTGCAGTCCCTCGCGTTCCGGCTGGCCCTCTGATGGCGTACGACCTGAAGATAAACACCGTCTCCGTGAAGACCTACGCCTCGGTTGTGTCCTGGGACGGGGTGTTCGCGGGGGCTCCTTTGCGTGGCGGAAACCTCACCATCCCCGGTGTCGCGGGTGGGGTGTGGCAGCCGAAGGTCCGAAACGCCTACGTGTTCTCCGTGCCGCTGGTGCTGCTCGGATCGTCCGAGGCGGACTTCCAGGACAAGCTCACGAACCTGCGGAACCTCGTCAACTCGGCCGCCGCTGCCCTCGCCGTGACCCGCACCCGCCCGACCGGGCTCGGTGACGTGACCGAAGCCTGCACCGCGGACTACGCAGATGGCCTGGAACCCGCCGCCGTCAACCTGCTCAACGGGCGTGTGGTCCTGAGCCTGACGAACCTGTCCGGCGGCTGGACGTGACCGATGGCTGATGTCTACGCCCGCGCCGAGATCCGCGTTTACAACGCGGCCGGGACCACCCTGCTCGGCACTCTGACCCGTCGCCGGGGGGTGCGCTTCTCGGACACCCTCCACCTGCCGTGCGGCACGATCAGCGTGCAGGTCCACACGTCCGACCCGGCGTTGGTGGCGGCACCGACGCTGCTGGACCCCCTGAACGTCATCAAGGTCGCGATCGACTACGGCGCCGGGTTCGTTGAGCGGTCCACCCCGTACCGCATCGAGGCTGATGACGAGGTGCTCGTGTCGGAGGGCGAGGTCGGGGACAGGTGGCGCACGGTCACCGGCCGCGACGCCCGCTCATTCCTCGACGACGCGGTCATCTACCCCGAGTCGGCGCTGGGCCGTTACACCGGGGACGAGCGCTGGTTCGGGTTCATGTCGGCGCAGGGCGACTGGTATGTGCCGGCTGACTGGTCGGCGCCGAGCTTCGCCACCCCGAACTTCCGGCCACCCGAAGGGTTCCCGCGGTCGCATCCGGCGGCGTGGCCGGATGAGCCGTCGAAGCGGATGTGGTCGGTCGACCCGGACGCGACCGGGGCCGACGGGGTGTACCGCGAGGTTCTGTTCCGCGCGTCTTTCACGGTCCCCACCGCCGGGAACTACAAGATCTACGTCACCGCCGACGACTTCTACGAGCTGTACCTCGACGGGCAGCTGTCCAGCGTGCAGGACGCGCGGCTGTTCCAGTGGCTCGAAACCTTCGAGGTCGCGCGATCCTTCGTCCCCGGCACGTACCGCCTCGCGCTGAAAGGGTGGGACGACTACCTGACGCGCTCGTTCGTGATGGTCGCGGTGTGCAAGGTCGACCTCGAGGGCAAACCGACTGAGACTGTCTTCCGTAGCGAGGCCGGCGCGGGTTGGCTGCAGCATCAGGTCGCCCCGAACGGCACCCCGGTCGGGTGGCGTGGGGATCAGATCCTGCGGGCGCTGGTCCTCGAGGCGCAGGCCCGCGGGGCTACCCCCGTGGACTCCCTGACCCTCGGTTTCACGAACACGCTGGACTCTGCCGGGGTCGCATGGGCCGGTGGCTTTCAGGACCGGAAGTTCAACGTGGGGACTTCCGTGCTGGACGCGCTCGACAAGTTGACTGAGCTGGGCATGGACGTGGCGGTCACACCAGGCATGGTGCTCAACGCTTGGAAGCAGCGCGGGACGAACAAGACGGCGACGGTCCAGTTCCTGCCCGGGGTGAACCTCGTGGAGCACTCGCTCTCCTCGCAGCGCCCGGCGAAGACGCGCCTGCTGTTGCGCACGCTGGACAAGTGGTCAGAGGTTGCGAACAGCACGGCTGAGACGGCGTTGGGTCGGATCGAAGGCTTCCTGTCGCTGGGGGACACGACGTCGCAGGGTCACGCGGGGATCGTGGCGGATGCGTCCCTGGCCGAACTCGCGGCGGCGAAGGTCGTCGTGACCTCGCGCGTCGCCCTCATCACCGGCGCGCTGCCGTACGTCGACTTCGACCTCGGGGACCTCGTACGGACAACCGGCAGGGGTGGCGCAGCGTTGGACGTGACGGTCTTGGCGCACAACTGGTCGGAGGGTGACAACGGGCTGCTGTCCTACGTCCCGGAGTGGGTCGTATGAGCCGGCGTCTGCCGATCGGCCCGGAAGGCCGCCGGCTGCGTACCGACCCGGCGTATGAGGCGGGCTCCACTCGTGGCCGCATCGGTAACGCCTTCCCGGTCGGTGATGCCGGGGGCCGCGGTCGGGCGCGTGCCACCGCGGCAACAGCGGCGGCGGGTGCGGGGGGCGGTGTGCAGTTCTTCGACCAGTTCGACACCGCACCGCTGACCGTCGCCGGCTCGCAGTCCCTAGCTCTGACCTACCTGCCGCTGCCCTACTCGGAGCATGTCTTCCTCAACGGCGTTCGGCAGACCCGCGGTGTCGGCGCCGACTACTCGATCACCGGGCAGACACTGAACGTGACCGCTGCGATGGACGCCCGGGTTGGTGATGTGCTCGCGGTCGAGTACGCCTACTCCGGTGGGGTGCCGACCGCGGCGGCCGATGGCGTTTCGCCGGACGCGCAGATGTTCCTGCCGTTGGACGAGACGAGCGGAACGGTAGCGAACGATGCCAGCGGACAGGGACACCACGGCGCGTACGCGGGTACGCCGACGCTGGCGCAGTCCCCCTTGCGGGCGGGTGGCGGAACGTCGGTGCTGTTCTCTGGGGACGATTACGTTGATGTGCCGTACGGAGCGTGGATGGACCTGACCACGTTCAGCATCGACGCTTTCATCAAGACGACCAGTACGGCGGCGGTCATGTCGATCGTCACCCGCATCCATAGCGACGTGACCAACGGCTTCGTCTGGGCTCTGAACGTCGAGGCTGGGTCGCTGAAGTTCCACTACATGCTGGATGCAGGCGCGCAAGGAGAGAGTTCGTACCTCGCAAACCGCCTGACGCTGACGAGCACCGCTGCGGTGAACAACGGTGCCGCCCGTCATGTGGCGATTGTCGTATCGACCACCACCGTCAAGATGTACGTCGATGGGTCGCTGAACACCTCGGCCACATTGGCATCCCCGATCGCGGTCGGGTTAGCACGGATCACTGCGGGCGCTCAACGGCTAGCCAGTGGCGCTGTTCCGATCTACTTCTTTACCGGCAACCTTGACGAGATCGGCTTCTATGGCCTGGCGCTGACCGCCGCGCAGGTCGCAGCGCAGGCCGCACGATGAAGCCCCGCATCTCGCAACTCGGGCAGTCCGGTGCGACCACCGGGCAGGCTGTCGTGTGGAACGGGACGGAGTGGGCGCCGGCGGGCGGCGGCTCCGCGCATGTCGTCCAAGACGAAGGCGCGGCACTCACCCAGCGCGCTGCTCTGAACTTCGTTGGTGCGGGTGTCACAGCGACCGACAACGCGGCCAACGGCCGAACCATCGTCACCATTCCCGGTGGCAGTGGCGGTGGCAGCAGCTATCCGCTGGGAAATGCGGACGCTCTGCCTGCCGTTCCCAACGCCAAGGACGACGAGTTCGACGGCACCTCGACCGCAACCTGGACCGCCACTCCGACCATGGCTGCGACCAACGTCGTCCACACCGAACGCCCCGGTCATCTCAAGCTGCGAGCGGCGGGGACCGCAAGCACCTTCGTGGGGCGGCATCAAGTCGCACCGGCGACGTTTCCATACACGCTGATAACGAAGGTCGCAGGGCATACCGCTCGTCTCGACTTCCACCGAGGCGGCGGGATTCTTCTCTACCCGGCAACCCCGACCGCGGCAAGCCCGCTGGTCTACCTCGGTGTCCTACAAGACAGCCCGAACCTCGGCGGAATCGGGGTGGCGAGGATAACGAATACGTCACAGGGCGCCTTCGGAAGCGCAGTCCGGGCGGCGTTCAAGGTGGCTGAGGCGTCTACATACTTCCGAGTGGTCATGACTTCCGCGACGGCAGCTTCCCTGTCCTTCTCCTCAGACGGTTGGGCATGGCGTCTGTTGGAGACTTTGACGGTCCCGTTCTCGGTGGGGGCAGTCGGACTCGGCGTCACAGAAGAAGGCGGCGGCGGTACGGACTCATTCTTCGACTTCTTCCGCGTGACGTGAACCGTGGGCTACTTCCCGTAGCGGCGGACCGCCCGGTCGAGGTAGGTCACCCGCGTGTAGCGCATGACGCACACCGTCTGACCGGCGCGGTACGGGGCGAGGAGGGCGGTGAGCTGGGCGGTTGTCATGCGACAACTATGCCGACATCCCCCCACGGTTGTCAAGTGACCACTACACTGGACCCGTGACGCGGCTGATGATGACGGGGGACATCGCTGCCCTCGTCGGCGTCTCACGCCAGTACGTGCAGCGGCTCGTCGTCCAGCGCGGGTTCCCGAAGCCGATCGGAGAAACAGACAGCGGTGTCCGGGTGTGGCGGGCCGTCGACGTCGAGCGGTGGCACGCGGCACGGAACCCATGACCGAACCACGCACCTACCGCTGATGGGAGCGACGTGACCGATGACGGCCCCGGCGTAGCCGAGCTGCACCGCCTCCTGACCCGGATCGACAAGCGCCTCGACGACATGGAAGGGCGGTCCGCCGATGCCTGCTGATGTGGCGGGGCTCGACCCGCTGACCGTGTCGCTGCGGGACTACGTCGACGGGATGCAGGAGCAGTGGGACAAGGGCGCGCTCGGGCTCGCCGAACGTCACCACGACGAGTGGGCGGCGCACCACCGCATCCACTCACTGGAGAAGGAAGCCATCTCCATCCTGGCGGCGATGGTGGCGAGCCAGCGGCTGGAGGACTCCCACGAAGTCGAGACGGCACTGAAAGCGGTGCAGACCGCCGCGCAGATCCACGCCGCCGCCCATGAGCAGCAGCACCAGGCACACCAGTCCATCCACGATGTCGAGAAAGAAGCGATCCTCAAAGCGACGCAGCAGATGGACAAGCGGCTCGAGGGCATGAACGCCTTCCGTGACGCGCTCCGCGATCAGGGGGTGGCGATGATGCCCCGCGAGCTGGCGCTGTCGCAGATCGACGCGGTACGGCGGGAACAGGCCGCGCAACTAGAGGACCTGCGGGGAACGCTGTTCACCCTGCACTCCCGGCTCGACGTGATCCAAGGCCAGAGCAAGGGCGCGAACGCGGCCGCCGGTTACGTCATCGCGGCTGCCGGGCTGCTGCTGTCCCTGGTCGCGGTCGCTGTGACGTTGGCGCTGCGATGAACGTCTTGCACCCGACCCCGAAGCAGAGAGGACGCTAGTGACGCCCTACCTCTACGCCCGGCAGAACCCGAACGCGCCGAAGCGCGACAACGGTCTGCGCTTCTGGGGATACCCGCAACGCACGCAGCGCATCAGCCTGATCGCCGTGCACACCACCGAAAGTGTCCTCGATCTGCAGGGCGAGGACACCGGCGCCGAGTCCGTCGCCCGCTACCAGTCCACTACCGACCGCCCGTCGTCCTACCACCGGATCGTGGACCGAGACTCCACCGTCGTCTGCCTGCCGGACGAGGCAACAGCCTTCGGCGTCGTCGGCTACAACAGCCGCGCCCTGAGTGTGTCGCTGGCGATGCGGGCGGCCGACTGGACCGACCCGGCTAAGGCCGGTGCCGCCGAGCCCACGCTGCGCCGCGCGGCCGCGGTCGTCGCCGAGTGGTGCCGGAAGTACGACATCCCCGTCACCCTCATCACGAAGGCGCAGGCCGACGCCGGCCAGCGGGGCATCACCTCGCACGGCCGGCTCGACCCGGCCCGCCGTTCCGACCCGGGAGCAGCCTTCCCGTGGGACCGATTCCTGACCCTGGTGCGCGCCGCACTCGGGACCACGACGACCACCCCGACGGAGGAGATCGCTGATATGACCCCTGAGCAGTCCGCGAAGCTGGACCGCATCCACTTCGAACTCACCAACCCGTTCCAGAGCCGCGTCGTAGGTGCTGAGTTCCGCGACACAGCCGTAGGGATGGTCCTCAACACGGATGCCTCGCAGTGGCGCACCGAGCGGGGTGTGCAGCAGCTCCTCGCCGAGCACGCCGCGCTCCGGGCCGCTGTGGCCGCGAATGCCGGCGGGGGCCTGACACCGGAGCAGGTCACGCAGGCGGCGAAGGACGGCGCACTCGCCGCCCTGGACGAGCGGATCAGCGAGGCCCGCGTCGAGATCACCCCGAAGGAGACAGCATGATGACCACTGCACTGACGAAGATGGTGTGCCTGATGGAGCGCGACCTCCGAACGGACAGCGAGTCCGTCGAGTTCGTGGCTCGGGACGAGGAGACCGGCGAGCGAACGCGCGGCGTCAGCCTGAGCGTGGAGGACTTCCATCTCCTCGGCGAGCCCCGGCAGCTCACGGTGACGATTGAGCCCGGCGACAAGCTGAACCCCGCCGCATGAGCACCTACCGGCCGGTCCCGAAGATCACCGCCGCCGCGCTCGGTGGCGCCGCCGCGAGCCTCGCCGTGTGGGGGCTGGACTCCGCTGGGGTCGAAGCCCCGCCCGCCGTAGCGGCAGCCCTGACCGCGATGTTGGCCTTCGCGGCGGGGTATCTGAAGGCGCCGATCCAGTCGCCGGACGACCTCGAGGACGCAGGCGCAGTCGACGTGCTCTACGTCCTGCTCGTGGTGCTCGTCGTCGTCGTCCTGCTGATGGTGCTCGGCGTCTTCTGACGTGAGCACGTTCCCCGTTGATGACGCGACTCTGGGCGCGCTCGAGCATGCCCTCGGCGGCGCTTTCGCTGTGGACGATGACGGCGTCCACACGGTCACGGGCGCGGATATGAGCGTCACCGCGTTGCTGGACTTCCTGTCTGGCTACGACCCCGCGAAGGCGGTACCGGCCCTGAACGCCTATGACCAGCCGCTGCCCGACGTGCAGGAGTACCCGGAGCCGGTGTTCACCCGTGACTGTGTGATCCGCGCCCTCATCGCCGAGGTACGGCGCCTCCGGTGAGCCATGATGCCGGGCAACGCTGCGCCTGTGTCAGCGAGCACCGGCCGGCGCCGCTCGAACTCGACCGGCACCACGTCTGGCCTCTGTACCTCGGCGGGCCGGACACGCCGGAGGCGATCGTATGGTGTTGCCCAAATTGTCATCGCAACACCCATGAGATTTTTCGCCTCCTGATCACCGGAGGCCGGCGAACCTACACGCAGATCAACGCCATGTATGAACAGCCAGTCAGCCGGTACGCGTACGAGTTGGCGCTACGCGGCTTCGACTTGTGGAAGGCGTCCCTCACCGGGACGTAACTGCTGCCTGTCGCGCGCGGGAAGCCCTCATCGCGCAACTTCGGCAGACTCCTGTGCCGCCGTACCGAACCTCACGGACATCACAGGCAGAGCACACACCCTTAGGCTGCGAGGCTCGACGGGCAGCCTCCATGCACCGCCCGCAGACGCCCTTACCCCGGTGCTGACTGTCGCTTCTGCCGCAGACCAGGCACGCCGCCCAGCGACGGCTCCACCTATCCCCTAGCACCCGGCCTCGTCGCGGCGGGTGATGGGACTTGATGTGCTCGCCGTGGGACGCGAGTAGTTCGAGGTTCGAGAGCCGGTTGTCGGACCGGTCGTGGTTGATGTGGTGGACGACCTCCTGTCTTTCCAGGCGCCGGCCGAGGTGCTGCTCCATGACGTGCCTGTGTTCGGGGAGGATCCGCACCGTCCCGTCCGAGTCGAGGACGTTGACGATCCGGTAGCCCTTGGGGGTGATGGATCCTTTGCCCTTGCCTTTCATGGGTCGGGGGGTTCGTTGGACGGCCAGCATCCGGCAGGGGTTTGAGCAGTACTTACCGAGGCTCTTGCCCTTGAGCGAACTAAGTCGGCGCTGGAAGTCGGAGCCGCACTCGGCGCACCGAAGATCGACCGTCGGTGCCCCGGACCTATGTGCCTTCCCGCACTCGGCGCTGCATGTGCTGTAGCGCGTCGCCAACGAGGCAGGGCACCGGAAGTCCGTCTCGCAGTTCAGGCACGTCTTCGTTTCGAGCACGATTGAGCGACCTTGCAGACTTCGTGGCACACGTTCTAGCACGGCATAATCATACATCATTTCCCCCCTACGCTCCCCCGCGCTTCGCCCGTCCCCCCGGGCTCGAGGCGCGGGGGAGTTTCGGCGTTCGGTCACACTGCCCGTAGCGTCGACCTGCCCGGCGCGTGCGTCAACCCCAGCACTTCCGCCGGCCGGCGCGGGTCGAGTTGTGCGTAGACCATGGTCGTCTTCACCGACTCGTGCCGCAGGAGGCGGGCGGTGGTGAGCAGGTCGTGGCCGGATGCGCGAAACCAATCGGTCCCGGCCCGGTGCCTCAGCATGTGCGCTGTTGCGTCGATCCCCAGCGACCGGAGGTACACCGACACCTCCAGCGACACGTGCCGGCGGGTGCACTCCCACCACAGACCGTCCCGTTGCGGCAGCCGCTCTAGGGCAGCGATGATCGAGGTGTGTGCAGGCATCGACGCCGTACCGCCGCCCTTCGTCTCCCTTAGAAAAAGCACCCCGCCTGTGTCGGTGACGGTCACGTCCTGGGGACGGAGCGCCGCGACCTCGATGCAGCGGAGACCTTGCATCGCCATGAGCAGCAGCCACGCCCGCATTCGGGGGCTGGCGAGCTCTACCGCCTTCCTGAGGTCGTCGGGGTCGATGGGGCGGGGGACGGCGCGTGGGATGCGGACGCTCGGGAGCCGGTCGGTCGGGTCGCTGTGGATGTGGCCTTCCTCGACGGCCCAGCGGTACAGGCCGCGTAGGTGCCCGGCGTAGGCCCGTCGGGACTCGGGGGCGAGGTCGCGGGCGAGGAAGGCTTCGACGTGCAGCCGGGTCGCGCTGGCCACCGTGACCTGGTGGGCCGCGAGCGTGCGTTCGTACGCGCGTAGGCACGTCTGCCGTGCCGTGATGGTGGAAGGCCGGTAGCCGGCCAGTCGTAATCGGTTGAGGTAGGCGTTGATGAGCACGGGGGCTGCTTTCGGTGCGTGAGGGGACGCGCCGGGTCACGGCGCGCAAGACGGCGCACACTGTCATGATCATGACGAGCAGGGCAATAGGTGTCATCGTCACGCAGCGGTAGCGAAGTCACGGTGACTATCGCGAGACTTCCGGCCGATAGTGCCGGGTCCGGCTGGGGACAGTCTCGACGCCTTGAGGTCGACGTCGCCCGTGTCGAACGCCTCCATAGGAACCCCGAAGTAGTGCGAGAGCAACCGGAGTTCCCACCCGGCGAAGCTCTTTCGCTGGGCCGGGTTGCGGGACAGGCGCCGCTCGACCGTGCCCATGCTGGAGTCGATGACGGCCGCGATGTCGGGCATCGTCAGGTCGTGCCAGCTCATCAAGGACCGCACAACCTTGACGACCGTCTCGTCGAACTGCCCGCGTGTTACCGATGCTGTGGTCATGAGGGCAAAGATACGCCGCGTCAAGGTTCCTGACAAGACACGCTGAACAAGTGGTTGACATCCCGCAGATGTGCGGGCATTGTCTCTCACATGCCCGACATGACCGCTACACAGCGCCTAGCAGATCACATGCTCCGGGGGAAGCTCGAAGACTACGTAACCGGACGGCGAGCCAAGGGCCACTCCTGGCGGCGTATCTCCCTCAACCTGCGTGACGACATCGGAGTCGACGTCACCCACGAAACCCTCCGTAGCTGGTACCCGGACGGCGCGGACACCGCATCGGCTGGTGCCGCGTGACCGCCGACCTGCACACCGACGTCCCGGATCTGACCGGATGCCGACTGACCGCCGAGGAGTACCGGGCCAAGGTCGCGGCCGTCGCGTCCGACGTCCTGCCGACCGCAGAGCAGTGGGCGGAGACATCGACGGAGGTGGCGATGCTCGGCACCGACCCGACAGCGCTGGAACAGGCAGACCCTGAGGTCGCAGCCGCTTTCGTGACCAAGGCGCTCGAGGAGTCCAGGTCATGGCTGGCCGTTGCGATGCAACGGACCGACCCGACCGAGATCGCCAACTTCAAGGCATGGGCAGCGACCGTGGAGGCGGCAATCCGGCAGAAGAAGCTCGGGCGAGAGATCGAACTGGACGCGGCCGAGATGGTCCGGCGGGCAGAGCGCGGTATCGGCGTCGCCATCCGCAACGGCCAGGAGGCCGGCGAGATTCGCAAGCACGGCGACCCGGCGCCGCCTCCCACTGAGCCCTACAAGCGAACCCGGCGGGGCGTGGAAGAGGTAGTGCAACCGCGTGTTGGCACTCCCAGCACGAGGTTGCCGGGTCCGTCCGAGCTCGCCGGAACAACGCAAGACAGGGCAGCGCTCGTGCCGATCTACGCAATGACGGACGGCGTGTCCGACGAGGACTTCGACGCGGCGCTCACCGAGGCGAAAGACGAGGGCAACCTCTCTCGCGCGAACGTCGTGCGGAAGGTCAAGGGCGACCCGGCCCCGAAGGCGACCGACCGCCCTGAGCACCTGCGCAAAATGCGCCGCCACGACCCCAACCGGATCGTGCAGCAGATCACCACCGGGCTTGAGGGCTACGTCCTCGCCGTGGACCTCATCAACTTCGACGGCCTCGACCGGACGCAGATCGCGGCCTGGTCCGGCTCC
>Ga0136611_10001626_pt1 | contig 15670 bp, 14 predicted proteins | sample AntDrymUQ2232306_2_FD_106645 | JGI IMG/M metagenome (GOLD analysis project Ga0136611, IMG submission 106645) | Polar desert sand microbial communities from Dry Valleys, Antarctica - metaG UQ223 (23.06) | ecosystem: Environmental > Terrestrial > Soil > Desert | place: Antarctica: Dry Valley...
CTTCGAACGTGCCCGGGTCGAACAGCTGTTCCATGCGATCGCGCGCGGTCAACTTACCCTGCGCGCGGTGCTTCTGCAGGCGTTCTTCGCCACCACCCTGCTCAGCGAGGCGTTCGAGATCGTGCAACTTGTCGATGGGGTTCATGAGTCAATTACCTACGGTACGCGGAAGCGCGGAAACACACGGAGAAAAATCTCGTTCCGTGATTCCGTGTTCCGTGATTCGTCCGTTTCACGCCTCTACGCAGGGATTACTGAGGGAGCCAATGCCCTCGATTTTGACCATCACCCGGTCTCCCGGCTTGAGCGGCCCGACGCCGGACGGCGTGCCGGTGGTGATGATGTCACCGGGCTCGAGCGTGCAAAACCGTGAGACAAACTCGATCAGCTCGGGGAACGGGAAGATCAACTGATCGGTGCGCGACGATTGCCGCTTCTCGCCGTTCACCCACCCCTCAATGCTCAGATTTGAGGGGTCCATCCCGACTGCGATGCACGGTCCTATCGGCGCGAAGGTGTCGAACCCCTTCGCCCGTGTGTACTGGACGTCTTTGTTTTGCAGGTCACGCGCGGTGACATCATTCAGACAGGTCAGTCCGAGCACGTAATCCATCGCGCGCTCCGCTTTCACGTTGTAGGCCCGGCGGCCGATCACGACGGCGAGTTCCGCTTCGTGATCGATGCGCCCGGCCCACTGCGGCAGCCGGATCGGATCGTCCGCGCCAATGACCGACGACGGCGGTTTTGAAAACACCAGCGGTTCGGCCGGCAGTTTCTTGTTCATCTCGGCCGCGTGATCTTTGTAATTCAACCCGATCGCGATGATCTTGGATGGTTGCACCGGCGGCGCGAATTTCAGGCCGGTCTCTTCAATCAGCATGCCGACGTGATAGTCACTGAAGATGTGGCCTTCGAGCCAATACAGCCCACCATCACGCTCCAGCGCGTAACGGCCACCCATCCCCTGGCGAATCCGGTAAATACGATCCATGTGGTGAACCTGGCAAGTTCAAAGTGTGAACTTTGGACTTGGCACGTGAGCCTCTCTACTGCCGCGCGGTCTCTTCGCGTCGGTTGGATTCTTCGCTGCGGTTGCCGGCGCGATCGACGGCCACCACCGCATAGATGTAACGTGCCCCGGCCTTCACCGCTTCGTCGCGAAACGCGGTCGCCGGCACAATTTCTTTGGTCAGCGGCGCCAGTGTCCCACTGGGGCCATCCCCGCGCAAGACCAGGTAGCCGGCCACGTCGGCCGAAATACTGCCCTCCCAGATCAGACTGATTGCGCCGGAAACGGCGACCACGTCTAGATTGCCCGGTGGCGAGGGCGCGAAGGTGTCAGTAAATGGCGCACATGCCATCGGCGAGGCGGGGCCACGCACGTGAATGCCATTGATGATGTCGACGGCGCGAACGACAAAGCAACGCTCGGCACCAAGCGTGATGCCGTCCTGGACAAACTCCAGGCCGCCAATCGGCGCCGCAGTCAATGCGGTCGGCATCCCAGGTGTCGCGTTAACGGGGGTCGGCATCGCCGGTGTCGCGTTGACGGCGGTCGGCATCGCCGGTGTCTGGTTGAGCGACACCTCGTACACGTCGTAGGTCGTCGGCGGCGCGCCGGGGACAGTGGGTCGCGACGCCAGCAGGCCCTCTTCCGGCGCTTCATTAACGCCGCGGGCATCAACCGGCGGTTTCCAGCGCACCGTCATGCTGGTTTCGGCGACAGTGATCTCCGGCGTCGACGGCGCAGCGCTGACCTCGCCCAATGGCACGGGCACCAGGGCCGTCGGCGGGCCGTAGCGGCCGCGCGGGCTAATCGCGGTGGCGAAGTAATAACGCTGTGGGCCGCCGCCATCGATCGGGGCAATCAACGCCCGCGGGACATCGATGATCTCGACCGGCACGCCGCGTTCGTCCTCAAGCGGCGGTAACGTCACCGGCGTGCGCGCGTCCACACTCAGTGTTTCGCGGACGACGAGCAGCGCACCTTGATCGACGCCGGGGCCGGGGGGCGGCACCGGGAACGGTGGCATGCCCTCTTTGGCCGGCGGCGGTGGCGGCAGTGGTCGGCGAACCGGCTCGCTGCCGACCAGCGTCGCCAGCGACCGCAGCACCTCGGGGTCAATCACCTGCGGCACCCGATCGGCGGTGATCGCGTAGACCTCGATGCGTGCGATGTCGGCCGGACCGAGACCGTCGACATTGACCGCGGGCACGGTCAACCGCGCGAACACGTCGTTTTCGATGCGGGTGACTGCGAAGTCGATCGGCGCCACCGGGATCCGCTGCAGCGGCGGCAGCGGCGCGCCCTTTTTGCCGCATCCCACCCCCAGCGCCACCATGATGGCGATCGTTATCCACCACGGGTTCGGGCCGGTTCGGTGTGGTTGCACTCGCGTCACGTCACGGGGTCGGACACTGGGCCAACGCGATGTGACGCAACTCACAGGATGTAACGCGAGAGATCTTGATTCTTGACGATATCCGCCAGCATGCGGCGCACGTAGGCCGCGTCAATGGTAATCGATTTTTCCGCGAGCTCCGGTCCTTCGAACGAGATCTCATCGAGCAGCCGTTCCATCACGGTGTGCAGCCGCCGCGCGCCGATGTTCTCGGTGCGCTCGTTTACCGTCGCCGCAAATTCCGCAATCAGATCGATCGCATCGTTGCCAAACGCCAAGTCGATGCCTTCGGTGGCCATCAACGCGATGTACTGCTTGACCAGGGAACTACGCGGCTCGGTGAGAATCCGCACGAACTCGGCCTGGCCGAGCGGCTCGAGCTCGACGCGAATCGGAAAGCGGCCCTGCAACTCGGGGATCAGATCCGATGGCTTGGAGACGTGGAACGCGCCCGCCGCAATAAACAAGATGTGATCGGTGCGGACCATGCCGTGTTTGGTGTTGACGGTCGTGCCTTCGACGATCGGCAGGATGTCGCGCTGCACGCCTTCGCGGCTGACGTCCGGACCCTGCGCCCCTTCACGGCCGGCGATCTTGTCGATCTCGTCGAGAAAGATGATGCCGGCCTGCTGCACGCGGTCAACCGCCACCCGCGACACCTGGTCCATGTCGATCAGCTTGTGCTCCTCTTCCTGTGCCAGCGCGATCTTGGCGTCCTTGACCGGCACCCGCTTCTTCTTCGACCGATTCTGGAAGAGCCCGGGCATCATGTCCTTGATGTTGAACTCGACTTCTTCGACGTTGGCGCCACTGATAATCTCGAGCGACGGAAACCCTTTATCGCGCACTTCGATTTCGACCAGCCGATCATCGAAACGCCCCTCGCGCAGCTGCTCGCGCAATCGCTCGCGCGTCCGCGTGGTTTCCTCGCGCACCGCTGCGGCGTCTTCATCTGGCGCAAACGGCCGCGGCGGCAACAGCAGATCCAGTAATCGCTCTTCGGTATTGGCCCGGGCCTTGCCGCGCACTTCGACCAGCTGCTCCTCACGCACCATCGCCACGCCGATCTCGACCAGGTCGCGAATCATCGACTCAACATCGCGGCCGACGTATCCGACCTCGGTAAACTTCGAGGCCTCGACCTTCAAAAACGGCGACTGCGCCAGCTTCGCGAGGCGACGCGCGATTTCGGTCTTACCCACACCGGTCGGGCCGATCATCAGGATGTTCTTCGGCGCGACATCCTCAGCCAGTTCGGCCGGCAGCTTTTGCCGCCGCATGCGATTGCGGAGCGCAATGGCGACGGCGCGCTTGGCCATCTTCTGACCGACGACGTATTTATCGAGCTCGCCGACGATCTCGCGCGGCGTGAGAGCGTCAATAGCGGAGGGTGTGCGCTCAGGAAGTTGAATCACAGTTCTTCGATCGTCAGCTTGCTATTGGTGTAGACGCAAATCTCCGACGCGATCAGCATCGACTGCTCGGCGATGGCGCGGGCGTCCAGGCCGCTATGACGGACCAGCGCCTTGGCTGCCGCTTGCGCGAACGCGCCCCCCGATCCAATCCCGATAATGCCATCGTCGGGTTCGATCAAATCGCCGGTGCCGGATAACAGAAAGGTCGATTTCTTGTCGACGATAATTAACATGGCTTCGAGGCGGCGAAGCGCGCGGTCGGTGCGCCAGTCTTTGGCGAGTTCAACGGCAGCGCGATCGAGATTGCCGCGGTACTGTTCGAGCTTGGCTTCGAAGCGTGAGAACAACGCAAATGAATCGGCGGCGGAGCCGGCGAACCCCGCCAGGATGCTATCGTTATAGAGACGGCGGATTTTCTTGGCGCCGTGTTTGACGATTGCCGTACCGAGCGTCACCTGGCCATCACCGGCCAGGACGGCCCGGTCGTTGTGCCGCACGGCAAGGATGGTGGTGGCGTGAAACATCTGTCGAGGCTAACTGCTGCTTCGAAGAGGTGTCAAGAAACGCGGACTAAGCTGCCCACGCCGGAGGACGGTTCGGGTGACCGAGCCATGAATAATCGACAGAAGTGCAAGTGATTTCGTGCGTTTCACGCTGGCAGGGCCGTTGCTATCGGTAGGGCTGAAGGAGATTCCTATGAGATCGGTCGTCCTCACGGCCACCTTGTTGACCACGCTCTGGCTGGGCGCGCCCGCCGTCGCGGTGGCGCAAGAGCCCGACCCTGCGCCGGCCCCCGCGCCTGCGCCTCCGCCACCCCCGCGCGAAAGCGCCGTCCCACGGGCTGAGCGCCCGGAGCGCGCCGAACGAGCCCAGGTGCGTGAGCCCGAAGTGCGCGTCCGCGAGACCGAGTCGCCCGGGCATCGCACGCCCTCGCGCGGTGACCGGGCGCCCATGCGCGAACCCCAGCCCGTTGCGGCCAGCGGGTCGACGACGCCAGACGATGAACAACGTCGCGATGGCGCGGTCCGTCGTCCTCCATCGGACGGTGGAAGAGGTGGCGGTCGCGCCAACGGCGGTAGACCGCGTGACCGTGACGACAGCAACGGCGGCCGCGCTGACGACTCGGGCCGCGGCGATAATTCCACCGCCGGGATGGATCGCGCGGTGCCACGCACGACGGCGCGGCAGCCCGAGCGGGTGTATGCCTACCCGGACTACTACCGCAACTACAACCGCTATTACGACCCTTGGGGTTACGGCGGGTTCGGACTCGGCTACTTCTACTACTCGCCGTGGGGCTGGAACCCTAATTACCACGGCTACGGCTACGGTCCGAGCTACGGCTACGGGGGCTACGGGTCAGGCAGCTACGGGTCGGGCAGCTACGGCTACGGCGGCGGACGATATAGCTCGTATGGCTACGACGCCGGCTCGGTCAAATTGAAGGTTCGACCCCGGGACGCAGAGGTTTATGTGGACGGCTACTTCGCCGGCCACGTCGATGACTTCGACGGCGTGCTGCAGTCGCTCAAGCTCGATAGCGGTGCCTATCGACTTGAGATTCGCAAGGCTGGCTTCGAGACGCTGCACTTCGACGTGCGTGTGCAGCCCGAACGCGCGGTGACGTTTCGCGGGGATATGCGGCCGAAGCCGTGACGAACGAAGAACTAAGAACGAAGAACGAAGAACGAAACAACGGAACAGACGGAACAGACGGAACGACGGAACCGAACGGCGGGACGGAACGAAGACCCAACAACTCTCGTTCCGCAACTCCGTCGTTCTCTTCCGTCCATTCAGTGGTTCCGCCGTTCGGTCGTAGCGTTCCGTCGCTTCGCCCGTTCCATGCTTAGTTCTTCGTGATTCGTTCTTAGTTCATAAAATGGCGGCGTATGGTCAAGACCATCGCCGCCATTTCGCTTGTCTACGACGTGAGCGCGGGGATGATGCTGGCGTTTCTGCGGCCGCAGATGCAAGCGGTCTTTGGCGTGCCGGCGCCTCTCCCACCGATCCACGCGGACTTGAATGCGATGTTTGTCACATTTGTGGGCGTCGGCTATCTGCTGCCCTATCGCGATCCCGTCGCCTACCGGAACTACATGTGGATTTTTGGCGTCGGGCTAAAAACCGCGGGGGCGATGGCGTTTCTTGCCGACTATCTGCTGCGAGGCGCGCCGTCGTCCTCGCTCCTCTTCGCGGCAAGCGACGCGTTGATCGCCGCGCTGACGTTGGGGGCGTTAGCGAGAACTAAGAACTAAGAACGAAGAACGAAGAACGGAACGAAGACCGAACCAGGAAACAGCGAACGCGAACAACGGAACGGTGAACGCGAACCACCAACAACAAGACGGAAACCCCCGAAGACCCCAAGGCGAGTCCAAACGTGGTTCCGTCGTTCTATTCCGTCGTCCCGTGGTTCCCGGTTCCGTTCTTCGTTCTTCGTTCTTAGTTCTTAGTTTTCCTTGTAAACCAGAGATACAGCGGGATCCCGGCGAGGATCACGGCGGCACCGGTCAGCGCGATCACCGGATCGCGATAGAACGCGTTGACGACCATGGCAATGCTGACCAGCACAAAGATCGCCGGCGTGACCGGGTAACCAATCGCTTTGAATGGCCGCGGCGCATTGGGTTCGCGCGCCCGCAGGACGAACACCGCCGCCACGGCGACGCCGGCGAACAACGTGATCGCGAATCCGACGTAGTTGGCAAGCGCATCGAGACTGCCCGTGAGGATCAGGACCGTGGCCCACGCCGCCTGCGCGGCAATCGAGGTCGACGGCGTCTTGTACTTGGGATGAATGCGCGCCGCAGCCGGGAAGAACACGCCATCTCGCGCCATCGCGTAGTAGACGCGCGGGCCCGCGAATGTCCAGGCATTGATCCCCGCCGCGAGGCTGATGATCGACACCACACCCATGATGTCGCCGGCGCGCACACCGAGCAGACGCTCAGCAACCACGTCAAGCACACTGCCCTTGACCGCGGCCAATTCGCCAACCGGCATCACGTACAGGTAGAGAACGTTCAGCAGCAGGTAGATGACCGTGACCGCCGCCGTGCCCAACGCTAAGGCGAGCGGCACGTTGCGCCCGGGGTTGCGGACTTCCTCGGCCATGTACGCCGCGGCGTTCCAGCCCGAATAAGTGAACATCACCGGAATCAGCGCCAGCAACCAACTGGTCGGCGATACCACCCCAGTCGCCTGCTCGAGATTGGCACTGTCACCGGCGCCAATTGCGAACCCAATCGCGATGAACACCAACAACGCCGTGACCTTCAAGACCGTCAACAGATTCGTGAACACCCGGCCAGGGCCGACCCCGCGGATGTGGACGAATGCGAAGAGCCACACCGCAGCCGTCGCGATCAGCGTCTGCCGCGAAACATTCAACGGCACGTAGGGCAGCGGAAGACTGAAGAAGGGCGTGTTGTTGGCGGAGCCGGGAATGAATCGATCGAGATAGAGCACGAAGACCATCGCGCTCGCTGCCATCGCCCCGGCAAAGCCGGCGACAAATGACGTCCATCCGGTGAGGAATCCGGCGAGGCTGCCGTACGCCTCACGCAGGTAGACATACTCCCCGCCGGCGCGCGGACGTAACGCGGCGAGTTCCGCATAGGCCATGGCGCCGCAAAACGCGAGCACACCGCCGGCGAGCCAGATGCCGAGGAACAGCACTGGGTTCGGAACGTTGGCCGCAATCAGGGGCGGGAGGAACAGGATCCCGCCGCCGATAACGTTGGAGACAATAATCGCCGCCGCGTCCAGGGGACCGAGGCGTCGTTCGAGAGTTTGCGTTGTCGTGGTCGTCGGCGTGGTCACTGGGTCAGGAGCTGCCGGTCAATGGGAAACTCGGCGAGTTTAGCCCAGACCTTCGATCCCTGCCGCAGGAATATTTCAACTTTCGCGTCGACGAACTCGCGATTCTGCAGCATCTGCATGCGCGGTTGCTCGCCGGTGTAGCCGAGACCCGATCGCAGCACCAGTTCCTGTGTCGAACTGCCGGAGGGCAGCGGGTCGCGCTGGATCGCCCAACCGTAGTGCTCACCCCACATCTCGGCTTCGCCGACGCGGCGGAAGATCGCATTGATTTGAACCGACCGGACCGGTTCGCCTGATTTGTTGCGGAGCTTGAGAGAAATGCTGGGGACCAGTTTGTTCTGGTTGCCCTCGACCAGGCCGGCGTCGTACCAGCCGGTCACGACGTCTTGAACTTCGAGGACGGTGACCGCATCGATGTGACGGTTGCAGCCAGCCAACGCGGTAAGCAGGACGAGAACCGGGAGCGTGCGGCGCATCTTGTTATCTTATGACACCGCGGCGCCCGGAATGTTCCCGTCGGCCGGTCTCTAGAACTCGCGCAGCTGGACTCGTTTACGAACCTCATCGCGGTCGATTTGGCCGCGACGATAGGCGGCTAAGTCGGCCCCCTTGATCCGCAGCACCAGGGTGACGACCTCCTCATAGGGGTCGGGCGGCGCCAGCGTATCGCGCTGCATGTTGTCGCGTGCCGCAACCGTTAAATATTCATCGGGGGCAATCGCCATCGGCAGGCTGTAATCGATCATCGCGCCGACCAGTGCGCGGTGCACGGCTTCGGTGTAGGCGCGATTGATCGCGTTGGGATCCTGCAAATACTTGCGGTCAATCACCGGCACCTGCTGCGACGGCGCCGGAACGGCGTCGAGTGACAGTTCGCCAGGATTGACCATCGCAGCGCCGACACCCTGCGCACCGCGCGAGGTGGGCGAGACGATGTCGGGCGGCGCGGCGTTGCGGAGCGGACCAAGTTGCAGTTCGAGGCGCCCGATGGCGTTCTCCGCGGCGGCGCGCTGCGCGCCAGGCGCGGTCCGCGCAAAGGCCTTGAGCGTAGCGATCGCATCGGCGAGCCCTTTGTCGTCCTGCCCCATCATCGTGCGGAACGTCCACAGCGCGCTCTGGTGCAACACCGGGACGCCGACGTCGAAAAACACGCCGTAGCCATCCAGGTAGACGCCGCGCGCTTGCGGATCGCCCGACAGCGCCATCATCTCCGGCGCCATCGACCGCAACTCACGGGCCAGGCTCTGCGCGCCTGATGACACGGCGCGGGCCAGGGCGCCTTCCATCACGTAGATCTGATGCCGCAAATCGCTGCGATCGATCGCCCGGGCGGCCGCGGGCGGAGCGGGCGGGCTCACCGGCGCTTGCGCCTGCGCGGTAGCCGCCAGCGTACTGACCAGTAGTGCAGTCCCGAGCAACAACCCTGTCGTCTTCATACCTGTCCCCATCGCTGACATATGCGCCGTCCAGCGCGGCGCTACGGTACCGGCTGCGTCGACACCCGACGCAGCAGGTTGAACATCTCGGCCTGTTCTTCGGCCGTTCTGACCGTCCGGCCCTGCAACGAGCCGAATAATTTATTGATCCGCATCAGGTCGGCGCGGCGCGTCATGTCCCAATCGCGCGCGGTCTGCGTCAAACGCAGCGCGAGTTCCTGGCGCTGGCGCTCTTCACTCGCATCGATCAGCGCCTGGACACGGCGCAGCGTCGCGCTGCTCTCCGCGCCGATCGACAGGTCCGCGGTCCGTGGGGTAGCGACGCTTGGCGCGCCCGCCCGCTTGATTTCCGCCAACTCACTCTTCATCGTCTGTTCCAGCGCGACCAGCGCCGTGCGCCATGCGTCTTGATCGGCAGCCGGTTGCGGCGCGACCGCGGCCGGCGCAGGTGCCATCCAACCGGTCGACACCGTCACCCCTTCCGTGGTGTAGCGCACCTGCACGTTGGCGATCGCCGCGCCAGCCGCGAGGATCAGCGCAGCGGCGGCAACCTGCGCCCACGCCGGCAGCGACCCGACGGTGGACCAGCGTGACGGTCGCAGCACGGTCGTCGGCTTTTGCGTGATCGCGAATCCGAGTGCAGCATCTGGAGGCAGCCACGATTCGAGATCCTGTCGGACCGCTTGCAGCCCGGCGCTTTCATTCGCGCACGCGCCGCAGGTGCGCAGGTGCCGTTCCACTTCGCGACGCCCGTCGGCGTCAATCTCGCCATAGAGATATGCGACGAGCGTTTCTTTATCGTCGCAACGGAATGTTTCACTCATGATGCCTTCTCGTTTGCTCCTGCGCGATGCGGACCACGCGTCATCCCCTGTGCTTCGAGATTGCGCCGCAGCACCGACAATCCCTGATACAGACGCGTCTTGACCGTGCTCAAGGGACAGCCTTGCAGTTCGGCTATCTCCTGGAACGTCAGTCCGTGAAATTCTTTCAACACGATGGCCGTGCGCTGTTCGTCCGGCAGTAGCTTCATGGCTTCAGCGACTGCTTCGCTCATTCGCTTTCGGCCGACCAGCTCCTCGATCGATTCGACCGGCCCCTGCTCGCTCGCCAGCTCGATCAGATCGACCCCTTCCGGCGTCGCCACGGTCGGCGTGCGCCGCTGCTTACGCATCCAATCGCGGCAGAGGTTGAGCGCTATCCGATACAGCCACGACGAAAATTTGGCCTCGCCTTTAAATCCGGGCAGCGCGCGGTAGGCGCGCAGGAAGGTGTCCTGCACGATGTCGCGCGCCTCTTCTTCGCGGCCAATCGTGCGATACGCCAAGGCGTAAATCGGCCGCTCCCAGCGAAGAATCAGCTGGTTGAAGCTGTCAGCGTCTCCTTTGACGGACCGTGCGACGAGCTCTTCGTCGGTCCAAGCTGTCCGGACCAGGCGGGGACTCCTTCCCGGGGTGCGTTTGCTCGCCTTTCACTTCGGTAAGACGGCGGCTGCCGCACCTTAGTCTGCGATTCTCCTAAATTACTCGCAAAGCGCGATTAATGCCCCTGCCGGCAAGCGAGCGACGCCGGTCCTGCCGGCGAGCGCAGCGTTGCCGGTCCTGCTCCGCGAGAATCGCGGAGTCCTGCCGCCGGGACTCCCGGCGGTCCTGTCGGAGTGCCGCCCCCGCGGTCCCATAAGACTCTGACGTACAATCGGCGCCGTGAGCGACGCAGCACGACTGTGGCGACTGGCTCGGGCCGTCGCCCGGCACGACCGCATGTCAGAGTTACTGCCCGAGCTGCATCAGCAGGCGATCCAAGTCGCTGGCGGCCGTTCCAGCGTGTTGTTGCGTCTGAATCCGCGCACTGGCCTGCTGCACGGCGCTTCCGCAGCCGGCGTCGAGCGGCTCGACCCCGAACCGTGGCTGTCCGATTCGGCTGGTCGCAGCGCAGCCGAGCGCGCCTGGACCGAGGGCTCGCCCGTCGTCCTTAGCGATCTCGCCACCCTCACCGCACGCCTGGATTCCAACGCCGCGGTTATCGTGCCCCTCCTCAGTCGCACCGAACGGCTCGGCCTGCTCATCATTGGCGTCGACGATGTGTCGACGGCCGACGGGACCCGCGGCGAAATCGCAGCCGTCGGCGATCTCCTGGCGGTGGCGCTCGAACGTGGCCGCCTGCAGCGCGAGGCTGACCTTCAGCAGGATCTGCGCGAGTTGATGGCCAACTTGACCCGCGCCGTCTCGTCGTCGCTGCATCTCGGCGCGAGTCTCGAAATTTTTTGTGATCGCGCGTGCCGGCTGTTCTCAGCCGACCGGGTGTCGGTGTGGCTGCACGATCGCCGCGCCCGATCGTTGGAGCTGGTCGCCTCGTCAGACGCCGCCGACATTGCCGCGCGGCGGCACGTCGCAACCGACGACATGACCGTACCGGTCTCGAGCGCGATGCGGCGCAGCGGCGCCGAAATGATCACCTCAACCGCCGATGGCGCGCCCGACGTCCTGGTGCCGCTCAAAGGCCGGCGCCGGGCGCTGGGCACGCTCGAGATCACCGCGGTCCGCGCCGAACCGGGTGACGAAATCGATCTGCTCGATCGCCTTGAAGAAGTCGCGCGGCAACTGTCCGCGGCGATTGAGAACGTCTGGCTGCTCGAGGATCTGCTGCGCTCACGCCGCGAACTGGAAAGCACCTTTAACTCGCTCGCCGACCTGGTCGTCGTCTGCGACAGCCGGCTGCAGTTGACGCACGCGAACCAGGCGTTTGCGGCGCGCCTCGGTCGGCGCGCGGCGGATCTGATTGAACATCCGCTGTCCGAGTTTTTCGGCGCCGACCTGGTGTCGTGGGTCGAGCGTCTTGGCGGAGCTGGTCCCGCGAAAGGCACCGATTACGAATCACGCGAGCTCGGGGACCCCGTCCTCGGCGGCACCTTTCTGTTCACGGTCAGCGCGTTGGTCGGGCGCGATGATGAGCGCATCGGCACGGTCGTCGTGGCGCGCGACATCTCGGACCAGGCGCAGCTGGAGACCGAACGGGCGGAACTGCGCAATCGCCTGACACAGTCCGAGAAACTGGCAGCCCTGGGGCAATTCGTCGCCGGCATTGCCCACGAATTGAACAACCCGCTGCAGGGGGTCCTCGGGCATCTCGAACTGATGCTCGCGACGCCAGGTCAGGCGCCGGCCCGATTCAAGCGCGACTTGAAACTGGTGTTCCGCGAAGCCGACCGCGCCGCCAAGATCGTGCACAACCTGCTGGTGTTTGCCGGCTCGCGCCGGATCACCCGCCGTCGTCTCAACGTCAACCATGTCGTCACGCGCGTGCTGGCGCTGCGTGCCACCGGCTGCGCCGCCGCGTCGATTACCGTCAGCAAAGAACTCGCGACGAAGTTGCCGCGGATTGCCGGGGACGCGTTGCTCTTGCAGCAGGCGCTGCTCAACATCGTGGTCAACGCCGAACAGGCGTTGTCGATGGTCGACGCCCCGCGGACACTGCGATTGCGCACCAAAGCCATCGGCCGTCGCGGGATCGAGATCGAGATTGCCGATAACGGGTTAGGCATTGCGAACGACACGCTGCCGCGGCTGTTCGAACCGTTCTTTACGACCAAAGAAGTGGGCCAGGGGACTGGTTTGGGACTAGCAATTGCCTATGGAATCGTACAAGAGCACGACGGACGTCTGCTGGCGGCCAACCGACCCGAAGGAGGGGCGATCTTCACGATCGAATTGCCCTCGGGGACAGACACTGTAGAATAGGGCCCTCAGAGCGCAACTGGTGGGCATCAACTTTCCCAACGACGAAATCTTCCTCACAACCGAGGAGGTCCTCGAATATCTGCAGGTCAACCTTCGGACTGTTTATCGTCTGATCAAGGCCGGCAAAATTCCGGCTGTCCGCGTCGGCCGGCAGTGGCGTTTTCGCAAACGCGACATCGATGCCTGGTTGGACAGCCAGCGGCCCCGCGGCGGTGACCGGGGCACCGCGCCCGCAGACGAACGGGCCGCCCGTTCCGCGGAGCGTCCACGCGTGCTGGTGGTCGACGACGAAGCGAGCATCCGTGAGCTGCTGTCGAAGACTCTCGCGCTCGCCGAATATGACGTCGACACTGCACCGGATGGGCGCGCCGCCATCGAGCGGCTGCGGCTGGGCCACTACGATCTGCTGATCGCCGACCTCAAGATGCCGGGCCTCGATGGCTTGTCGCTGATTCGCGAAGCGAAACGCCTGAAATCCGATCTCCCGGTGATCATCATTACTGGCTTCTCGACCGAGTCGAGCGCCATTGAAGCGGTTAATCTCGGCGTCGCCGGCTATCTCACCAAGCCCTTCCGCGTTCCGCAAGTTCTCGCCGCTGCTGCCCGCGCACTCGGCGAGTAGCGCCGTCTTGTGATCCAGCTTCAGCAGCTGCACAAGCAGTTCGCCGATCGAGTACTGCTCGATCACGTGACCTGGCAAGTGGGCGATAACGACCGCGTCGGTCTGTGCGGTCCCAACGGTGCCGGGAAGACCACGCTCCTGCGCATGCTCGCTGGATTTGACGAACCGGACGAGGGTCAGGTGGTCCGCCCCAATGCGCTGACCATCGGCTACCTACCCCAGGACGGCCTGATGCACCGTGGCCGCACGGTCGTCGACGAGGCGAGTCTCGCCCTCAAATCGCTGCTCGAGATGAAAGCGGAGCTGCACGACCTCGAACACAAATTAGGCGACACCAGCATTCCCGAAACTGAACATGACGCGCTCCTCCACCGCTACAGCGAAGTACAGGAACGCTTCGGCATGGAAGACGGCTACCACCTCGAACTGAAGGTGGCGACAGTGTTGCGCGGATTGGGCTTCGCGCACGAGGACTTCACCAAGCTGACCGATCACTTGTCGGGCGGCTGGCAGATGCGGTTAGCGTTGGCCAAATTGCTGTTGAGCCATCCCGACCTGCTGCTGCTCGACGAACCGACCAACCACCTCGATCTCGAAGCTCGCAACTGGCTCGAGTCGTATCTGGTCGACTATCCGAATTCGGTCATCCTGGTGTCGCACGACCGCTATTTCCTCGATGCCGTGGTGACGCGGATCAGCGATCTGTCGCTGCGCACGCTGACCGACTACCACTGCAATTACTCGCAGTACCTGGTCCAGCGCGACGAGAAGATGGCGCGGCTCTATGACGCCAAGCGGCGTCAGGATGAAGAAATCGCGCGGGTGCAGGAGTTTATCGATCGCTTCCGCTACCAGGCGACCAAGGCCGCACAGGTCCAGAGCCGCATCAAGATGCTCGAGAAGGTCGAGCGCATCGATGTCCCGCCGGAGCGCAAGCGCATTCATTTTCAGTTCCCGCCGGCGCCAAAGAGCGGCCGCATGGTTTTCGAAATCAAAGCGGCGGGCAAGGCCTACGGGCCGAAGGTCGTGCTGGATCAAGTCGACCTGCACATCGAGCGCGGCGATCGCATCGCGCTGGTTGGACATAACGGTGCCGGCAAGTCGACGCTGATGCGGCTGCTGTCGGGCGAAGAGAGTCCCGACCACGGTGAACGCAACGTCGGGCATCAGGTGGTGATGCAGTACTTCGCGCAGGATGAAGCGACCCGTCTCGACCCCAAGCTGACGGTTTACGAAACACTGTCGGACGGGTCGCCGGACTCGATGGTTCCGGCCATCCGCAACATCCTGGGGGGATTTCTGTTTTCCGGTGATGACGTCTACAAGAAGGCGGGCGTCCTCTCGGGTGGTGAACGCACACGGCTGGCGGTTGCCAGGATGTTGCTGCGTCCGTCAAACACCTTGTTGCTGGACGAGCCGACCAACCACCTGGATCTCGATTCGAAGGAAGTGCTGCTCGATGCCCTGGCAGATTACGGCGGCACGCTCATTTTCGTGTCGCACGATCGCTACTTCGTCGAACGGTTAGCGACCCGCATCATCGAGGTCGGGCAAGGAAAGGCCACCTTATATCCAGGTACCTACGCCGAGTATCTGTGGTCGAAAAACAACGCCGGCGCCGGTGCGAAAGCGGCGGAGCGGGCGAAGGGTCCGGTCGGTGCGGCTTCGGTTGGAGCGACAGGTGCGACCACCACGGCAGGACCACGCGCCAAGGGCGCGCCGATACCGCCACCCACTGCGGCCGCTGATTACGACGCCCGGAAACGCGAATCAGGCGAACAGAAAAAGCGCGAAAAAGCCCTGAAAGCGCTGCAGACGCGCATTCGCGAGCTCGAGGCGCGCATCGCCGACCGCGAAGAAGTCGTCAAGACGGTCGAGACCGCGATGGCGGCCCCCAGCTTTTATGAGAACCATGAGCGAGCCAAACCGCTGCTCGACCAGCATCAGGCCCTGATGTGGGAAGTCGGCGACCTGCTCAATCAATGGGAAATGCTACAGGCGCAAGCCGACGCGTTTACAGATCTGAAATCGTAGGACTGATTACGTTTTTGTAATCACGGTCAGGTCCGATCCATAATCCAATTTCTGTAATCGCAACGACTTAGACCGTATTAACCGCCGTCGCGGTTGGGGTACGGCGTTTGCGATAGCCGCGGTCTGTGACAGCGATGGCTCCACCTCGACGCTCCACCGCCCCCGTCCGTCCGACGCGGCGTGCCCGCACCCGTGGCAC